>OBLT010000104.1_pt1 | contig 62065 bp, 47 predicted proteins | sample 1518721 | NCBI WGS metagenome assembly OBLT01 (sample SAMEA3539307, study PRJEB22396) | soil metagenome | biome: tundra; feature: field; material: soil | place: USA | collected 2010-05 | depth 0.15 m | reverse complement strand
GCCCTTGGCCACGACCCGACGGTCAGATTTCCTCGGATCCTCCTGGCCGCCTACAGCAGCGACCTCGAATACGCGCGACACAGGGTAGAAGGCACCCCATAACGCATGGAACCATAGCTTAGTGACGAGGCGTCAACCCGGATGGCTGCCACTTTCTGCGGCGGCAAATTCACGGACACGGGGCAACGCCTCTTCGGCGCGCCTTGAGCGCCGGGCGTCCTACCCGTGAACGCCAAGAGCTACCAGGCATGGTCCATGCGCGATAGCTCACGCGCAGGCATGCTCGGCAGGCGAGCTGGGTGTCTCGCAGATAGAGGTGCCGTCGTCTTTTTCCGCAGCGTGGGCAGCCCCAGAACGTGCGCACTCCGAAGGTGGCCTTGTCCCGCAAGATGGGCAGATCGAACCCGAGAAGGCCGGCATTCGTGGCCAGAGCAACACGCACGCTGCTGCATCCTGGATGGGCCACTAGGTCGGGTTTGATCTCCCTTATTTCCATGCGTGGGCAGGTCTCCACCGTCAACATACCCTTTTCCGTTTCCCGCCCAATTCTACTGGGGCATCCTGGGTGTCGACCTCCAAGCTGCGTATGCTTACCGCGCCGGCGCTTGGCGATACCATGTGGTGGAGCAGTCCGAGGCTTCGCCGGAGTTCCCCCTGCTGTTGCAATCGAACGTGGTTTAGCCGCTCGATCAGCATGACTGTGTCGGCAGGCCGCACGTTGCCATTCGCAAAAAGCATTTGCGTGAGCGAGTCGACCACATCGCCGAGTTGCTTTATCCGCGCCCTTTCTGCCTCCACATGTTCGCTGAGCAGTGCGATGACGTCGGATGGTTCAAGGGCCCTTCTTCCCTTGGTAGCCAAACGCAGGCATTCGTAAGGTGGAATTTGAACTTGGAAAGGCACACCGGGCTTGCCCACTGGCGCAGAAGCAAGACCATCGAGTGGCACAGATCGAAGTTTTGGTGACGACTTCATTGTCTTCCTCGCATTATACCACGGGTGAAGCACAGACAACTACGTATTGACGATTGGAGATACGGTTAGTTATGCCTATAACACGTCTCCGCAAGCGGGATCTACGCACACCCCATCATTGCGTGATCATGGCAATTGTCTCTATTATGGAGCGAAGACTAACGCAATTGATCCGATCATGATCCGGCACAGCAATCACGGTGATTGTTGCACTGGATCATGATCAATCCTCCAATTGAGCCATTCCAAATCAGTTATGACTAGTAGTGTCCGCATCAACTACATCCGCTGCGCTGCTTCGATCTGGGCGCTGTGCGAGTCGGCTATTGAACTCCGGACTGTTCTGTTACAGAGGAACAACCTAGACTCGCGAATGCAACCGCGGCGAGTGTCTGGACCAATTGGCCCCGAGCGGGGTGTTGCTAAACCCGATATGCATCCCGTCTCTCAAGTGGTTGGGTCGGAGGGAAAATGCCAGGGCCGCGACGCATTGTGTGCATGAAGTGCAAGGTGCATTCCCCGGGTAGCCGCCAGTCGCGATGTGCATTCATTGGTGATCCAGCGCGATTCGCTCTTTTTGGCTCCGGAGGAGCAGCCGCCCTCCATCGGTGCAACACATATCACACCATTTCGAGGGTAACTCCATGGAGCGGGTCTCGTGCGGCGCTCAAGCGAAATCATGTGTTGCTGATGTGTTGCCGATGCCGGCCGGCACGGCGCCTGGGGCTTCACCTTCCGCGACAGTTGGCAAGGTGCGTCCCACAGCGACCATAAAGCTCCACGAGCCGGAGCGCTTGTCGGCCCGCGCTGCGTCTGACCTGGAGGGGAAGTCCAAGGCCGAGTTTATCGCGCAAGGAGTCAGATGGTGGCGTCGAGGAGTAGCGCGTGACGTTATGTGGACAAGGGTAGGCTGTGCCGGGCCTGTCATGATCTGTCTCAGCGCCATCACCAGCTGGCTATGCAGCGGCGTCCGGCCGCGATGCGCCTTCAAGTGGATCGGCCCTGGATGAAATTCCCAACAACATCCTGATATATCGACTCGTCTGGTGCGAAGAAGTCAAAGAGCACAAACAATGGATCTAGCAATTCCCTAGTCTTTTCGACAACGCCGCGATCCGTGAGCGGGTGCTCAAACTCGGTAGCGGTTTCGGAGGTGTTAGCTGAGGCCTTCCTTGCGATCGGCCATAGCATCCTGTTAGGAGTCGAACTCGCCAACTTCCGGCCAAGGAGGCCAGAATGTTTCGAGCGAAATTGCACCAAGCGACCTGGCTCGACGCCGAGGTTGCCATATAGGTTTCGGCAATACAGCAACGCTTCCGCAGTACGCACCATACGCGTGTTAAAGAAGATGGCGCTCGGCTCTCTGCCATTCTCGAAAAGATTTTGGGCAGTGTAGAAATCACCATTCAGCCGAAGAGACCAATAATCGAACCTCTCGTAGTCCGAAAAGTTCTTGCTGGCGATACGGACGACAATACCATCTGCATCTGGCTTTGGCCGGCCTTCGCCTTCATGCAACACGACGCCGATAGGCCATCCAAAGGTGTGGATCGCGGATCGATCGGCAACGTTTAGTAACGCCCGATGATTGCTTTTGATGGGCTGATTTGCTATGCCGAACGCGACCTCCATGAAAGCGCCTCGGCCCTCAACTTCGGACATCGCGGCGTCCTTGTGTTTTCGAAACCATTCCTCCCCAAAGACGTTTCGAATCGACGGACTGCCAGACTCGTAGGGATTCCTTCCAAGATTCGGCTTCTCGTGCGCCGGGGCGTCGTGGAGGGCCCGAGCCAATTCTTCCAGCTTTTCGTCGTAGTCTTCGTTCCGTTCGAAGTCCACCCAGACGCGGGTCCGCAGAAATGCTGGCAATGTCTTGCTTGGATTACCTCTGATGATCGGAATGAATTTGACGATGCCCCGGTCTTCGAGCACTTCAGCAGTAACCAGCATCGTTTCGTATCCGACACCGCCCTTACCGGCAGCTGCCTTTTGCGCGTAGCCTTCAGAACACACAATTACAACACGGTCGACCGATGCTAGGTGCTCCATAAACCTTGCAATATCGTGACCCGGCTTGACGTCCCAGAGGTCTAGTATTGCGTCGACTCCCAACTTGCGGAGATCGCTGGCCAATCTAAGGACCCAGTTCTTGTGCTCGACTGATTCATGCGAATACGAGATGAAGACCTTCGGTGCCGCTCGTGCTGTCCGCAGGTTCTCAAGTTGTTGCTCGCCGCGATTCTTGTCTGTCATCAGAAACCTCTCTCTAACTCTATGGCGTCGAAGAGGCCGGTTGGCAGCTCCTCAATAATGTATTCCTGGGACAAGGGATGCGCCCTCATGGACACAGGAACCTCCTTCAGGAGGTGCGAAACGGCTGCAAACGGAATCAGGTATAGAAGTGGCCGAAAATCTTGGCAGGTCGCCGCTGCCGCAATCTCCTCGATCTCGTGCAGCTCAACCTCCGTGATTACACCCGCGCTGTGCTTGTTCTTGGCACCGGCGATGATTCCTAGACGATTCTCAGCTATCTTGGCGCTGTGTCCATCGCGTCGGCGAACCTCCTCGGCCAGGTTGTGGTAGATGTCCGAAGGGCAGGACGTGGGTGGCGGCGTGGCTTGAGACGCCGGATGATTTCGGGCGCTGAAAATGGGTGAGCACCAGATGTAGTGCAACCCGCCGTAATGCCTTACGGACAAGTTGTACGCGAGCCAGGTATTCACAGAGTACAGGAGGTTGTGCTTTGCAGGACTCAATTGTCTACGACCGTCCTCGGCAGACTAGAAAGACCGCATAGTGGTATTCCGTTCAGCGGCGAGATCGACGCCTCGCCTACCTCGTGATGATACACCAGCGCCCCTGCGGTGGGATCGTTTGTTGCAACGGTCGTTCGAGCTCGAACAGCATCAGGCCGCCGGCGTATCCATGGGGTGTGGGCACCAACCATATCGCGGCTCAGGTAGGCCCTGCAGGGAGACAGTCAGTGCTGGGAATAGCTTATACCTGCGCGTCGTGTTGATCCCAAATTGAACACAAGTCACGCCGAAGGCACGAAATCGGCACTTTGATGCCCGGCGCGATTCGGGAAGGCGCTGGCGGCGTCTGCAGTAGCGCTCATCCTCGCTCAACCAGTGGCCCTATGAGGAACACCCCTAGTGCGGTTGAGATCGGCGCACTGCAAACCGCGTATCAACGCCCAATTTTGGGGCTGCCTCCTCTGGCATAGAATTGCAAACATCTAGGATTTCCAGGTCGCTCCGCTTGCCGCTCAACATGATTGCTTGCGCCACGATGCTGAGCGCCTTGAGCGAACGTCTCTCGTTCAACCACGCGGCCATCCACCCGAGGAGGTCAGTCCAGGCGACACCCCCGTCCAGGAAGTGGTCGAGCCAATGCCTCAGAAGGAAGGAGTGCTCCTTAGCGATGAGTTCATCCAGCTTCTCAGCAAGCTGCTCCTGTTCACGTCCCGGTGGTAGGAAAGGCGGATCCAGCCGGTGGTCCAGCAGACGGCGTCGAGTGGCGAACCATCGGTGTTTATTGCAAGCATCCCAGAAATCGCCAATATCCATCTGCCCTAAGAAATCGAGGTAGGGAGCCAATGCGAGCACCTGGGCCTCTCGGGTCAAGCCTGGATGGCCGAAGACACGGAGCCCGTAGTGTTGGGCTATGTGGGTGAAGAGAACGGCAGGAGTGGGACATTCGGAAACTGTCGTTTGGACCGCGACCACCAAAGGCGGCGTTCCAACGTAGAGGGCAGCTTGTAGGAAGAGCCCGCTGAACCGCAGGTGCGCCCAATGCTTGTGGAGAAGCTGTTCTGCCTCTGCGTCAGGAAGGCGCATCACCAGCTCGGACGTAATGTAGTCGGGCCGCATTGCACTCCCCCAGACTGTCGGGCCCTTGGCAGCGCGGCTCACGAAAGATTCATCCAATGCCCGGGTCAGATCCTCAGACCACACGTGGCTACCGGCGTGCCACCAAGTCCAGTTCTCATCGGACCTGAGTTTTTCGCGCAAGGCCGGGATCGCTGCTTCATCGCCCCGATTAAGGCGCTCCCACAGAAACTGGTCTGCCAGATCGTCGGGCCCCTCTGCGGCACTAAGGATGGCGATGTCATCCGATGACGTCGTAGCAGCCCAGAGTGCGAATGCTTGCCCACGTAGGTGCTCGTCGTTTGAGCGGTCTTGCCAAAGTCTGCATAGCATCGCACGTGATGCCTCCGACATCGGACGCCCCTGTTCTTGGGCGCGCCGCCACTCGTCCGGGGCCGAAACAACAAACGGCGAGAACTTGTCGGTCCCCACCAGGCGACGCTGGATCGATGCAAGCTCATTAACCACGAATTCCACGGCGCACGGAACATCCACGCCATGAAGCATGCACATGATCGGCCATCGCAAACCTTCGTTGGCCCTCCCGTGCAAGATGAGGTATTCCGTGGCGCTGGACGGAGGTTCCCTGCGGAATGCCCAGTCAATCCCGTTGGCGCCGAGGCGAGACCTGGGTGACCCCATCCCTGGCGAGTCCTCCTTATCCGAGAGGGCCCCCCATGCGTCGCAAACCGGTGCCAGATATCGGGCAGCATCCGAACCGCAACATTTGGCGAATGCCCAGAGGTAATCGCTCAAGAGGGAAGATCGATCGACATCCCCGTTCCAACAGGTCTCGACAGCCGACGCCAATCGAGGATCGGCCACGTGGCCCGCCAGCCTCAAGGCGCCAGACCGGGCCTGTCCGTCGATCGATTGGTCGCCCAGGATCGTTCCCAATCTGTTGATTAGCATGTCACCGTATCGAAGCCTCGCGTGCTCGATCCACAGGTCCCGCAAAGGGAACCCGATGCCTGGTTCCGCATGCACGCAGAGGCTGATACCCCCAGCGAGGTCGCCATTACGCAGGAGCGCAAGGTCGGCATAGGTGCCGTGCGCACCCAGCTTGCGAACAAGCTCCAGGACGTCCGATGAGTCTGTCTCGCAGAGGACTTTCAACACCTCCACTCTCAGGTGGGCGTTGGAAAGGAGGTCTTGCGCCGCGGCGCTGTCCAGCCAGGCCAGCGCAGCCGCTCGAATGGGTGAATAGGCGGGTGACCTGGACGATCCGAGCAGTCGAAGAGCGCAGAAGAGCGCCAGAGGGTTCGCGGCGGCGACCCGGTCAACGAACGCGGGCATCGGCTGACCAAAGGCGAGAACTGCGCCGATGATCTCGGCAAAGTACGGCTCTTGGAGCAACTCATTCGGCAATAGGCCCCGGTGCTCCATGTCCGCGGCCGCATCGCTGAGTAGCCAGTCTCGAACGCGGTCGTGGCGAAATGACAGGCGCTGATCGCTAGAGGGCCCCGTCAACCGGAGAAGCTCCCCAAGTTTGGCCAGCGTAGCAATCGTTCGTAGTGGCTCACCTTGAAGGCTGTCCCAGGTCCGGATCTCACGCCAGTCCAGATCAAGTTGTCGCCTCTGAAGCATCTCTCCCGCAAAGATCCGCAGCGCCTCCCGGCCGTCCCCAGCCATCACCGCACTGTCCAGCGTTGCTGCGCGAGAAAGGGCGCCATTCACGAATTCCCCGATGATCTGATGCGCGTCCTGCAGTTCGCCGGGATTGTGGAGCGCTATGAGCAAGGGATCGTGCCCAAGTGCCTCCGAAATCTCGCTCGCCTTGAGAGGACTCACGGCGTAGCCGGCAGCACGCTCTCTTCTCAAGACTGCATCTCGGCCTTCACTAGGAGCAAAGACAGTGGTCAACAGGAGCGTGCCTTCAAGTTCCCGCCGCACCTGCTCATGAATGCCAGGGAATGCTTCAGGCCATGCCGGGCATAAGATCCGCCATGGTGGCAGTGCGCTTCCACCTGATACGTCTTTGGACTGCGTCCACGCTGCCAGCTTTTCGACGAGAGCGTGCGGCTGCGTTGCATGGTTGATGTCCTCGACGACCACAAAGAGGGGCCTCTCGGATGAGCAGAGGGAAAACGGCGCGGGATCGAACTGTGCGAGCGCAGGATGCAACTGGCGTAGATTTGCACTTACCGCAGCCTCCAGGCTCATCTCCGAGGCAACGTCTTCGTGTCGGACTACAAGCCCCACACCTCCAGCGTCGACATGCGCCCTCAATCTGCGGTAGCAGGCTACGGACTTGCCTGAGCCCGAACCCCCAACAAGGAAGGTCAATTTGCATAGGGATCGCGCCTCAAGCAGTCCATCGAGACCACGGTCGACCCAAATGGCAGGGGCATCATGAAGACCTTGAGCAAAGACGTCCAAGCTTCTATTCGAGAGTTCCCGTAGCAGCTCCTCCGAAAGCTGCTCCTGTTCGATTCCGAGGAACTCGTGGCGCAGCCACTGTCCCCTTGGATCATGGTCCAGGAAGTCACAAAGCCTAGATCGCGACCAGATGTCGACATCAATGCTTCGGGCGTTCCCGGCAGCCGTCACGTCACGAACGAGATCTTCGAGCGGCTCTCCCTTGCATGTCAATGTTAGGGTGGCGCGTAAGTTCGGCGAGCGTTTCCTCTCCTTTTCCACTATCTGTGAGGTCTTAATCAGATCACCTGGCAGCGCCGCCGAGCGAGAACCCTTGCGACGCCTGACAGTGGATGGGTCATGGAGCCATTTCTTGCGGAGATCGTCCCCTTCCGTGATCGTGTGGTGGGCAGCAATAATCCGCGGCGGATCAGCGCCCGGCGCAAAGCAGATGCCATCCAATGGAGATTTCCTCGTCTGGCCTGCAGCATTCACGCCGACATGGCACAGGTTCCGGTATAGGGGGTCGGCTCGCCTCAGAACCGCGGTTGCCAACTGCTCAAAACGGCCCTCGTCCGTAATCTTGGCCAATTCCTGCGCTGTCTGGCTTGAGCTCATGACCTCGGTGCAGTATCTCACCTTCTGCCTACCATGCGAGTGACGACGGCCCGCAAACATCACCGTGCCCCCCAGGGACGGCGCCAGCAAGGCCGCTCCACTGTCGCCGATCGACCGTGGTGTGATTCGCGGGCCGCCTGGCATTCCAACCCTCGACAGCTTTCATCGGCCTTTCCAGGTACTACCGATCCGCCGCGGATCGTCGATCTCATCAAACCGGCCAGGCTTACCGAAGGCGTGGCCTAAATGCGGCGGAGGTGGTCGCGATGGACGCCCACCCCTGCGCTGGGCCTCGGACACCTTCGCGCTTGTTGTGGAGACGCCTGGCGTCATCACGTGGCGGTGGGGCCGATTCGTTCGGAGCACATGACCTGTGCCTCAAGTCTGATAGGCAAGCGCTCTACCGTGCAGTCAGCAAGAAATAGGCAGCGTGCGAGGGTCGTTCTCGGCCCAAGGGGCAGAGTTCCGTGCGGTGTCCTGCAACGGACTCGGTGGGCCGCTACCGACTCGCTAAACATGGTTCCGGTTGCAAGACTGCCTGGTCACGTGCCAGCGGTGTGCCCGATCATGGGTCGCCTCCAAGAACTCCGGTTTCCGATGTCCGCGGACTTTCGCGACTTGGCGTGAGTGGGGGTAGGGAACCCGCAGGCAAGCACCCGTTGGGCAGGCCTGCCTGCGGTTCTCATACTGTACTCATTCGTACCAGAATCGGTACCTAACCGGCCAACCTCGCGCCCCGGGAGTTCGTCCAAGTCCGCAGTCCTGTTGGACCAGTCAAAGCAGCCTTGTCCAGTGCTATGACGCCCAGGGACTTAGGAAACCGTCGCTCTATCCACCTGAGCTACGGGGCCAATCGCTTCTAATTCTAACTACTTAGGGCTACTTTTTCTTCTGCGTTGTCTTGCTGCGTGGTGGCCATTGTGTGCCTCTTTGGGCCGGTAACGTCGCGAAGAGATACCACGTTCCCCTTGGGTGTGGAAAGGTCCGCCGGCATGACTTCGTAGTCGGTTTGCCGGAAGAGATCCGCCCGTAGGTGGCTGTATCTTTCGGTGGTCGTGACGCTGGCGTGTCCCATGATCTTGGATAGCTTCTCGATGCTGCCACCGCCAAGGACGAATTGGGAAGCGAACGTGTGGCGTGTGCATTGATACCAGGTCATCGAAGGCAGCTTGCACTTCTTCAGGGCCGCGCGTAGGTGCTTGGCCAGGGTTTGGGGCCTGGTGTACTCCGCGGGGGTCTCCGGCGTGCCGCCACGCAGGGGATGGACGGGCGGGAAGAGTAGGCCCGTGCCGCCGGTCTGGACCTTCCAGGCCGTCAGGACAGGCACCAGGGGTGTCAGCATGGGCACCACGCGGGAGTCGGTGTCCTTGAGCGGCCCGATCCTGCCTCGGTTGACCTGTTGCCGGATGTGAAGGCGTCGATTCTCGACGTCGCAGTCTCGCCAGTTCAACCCCAGCACCTCGCCCGTGCGGAGTCCCGAGAACGCGCCGACGGCGAAGGCTACAGGATCGTGGTGCTCATTGGACGACGATACGCCTCGGAGCGAGCGGACGGTTGACGGCCTTAACCTTTGGGGTGAGAGTCCCAGAACATCTAGGGAGACTGCAATGCCATACACGGAAGAAGAGAAGAAGCTCGCAGAAGAATCGAAGCTCCTCCACGACTATCTAAAACACCTCTCAACTCTTTGCACCGGCTCGATTCTGATCATCGCAGCATTCCTCGAAAAGATCATCACTCATCCCGCGTGGAAGTTCCTTGTCGCCGTTAGCATTGCCTCGTTTCTGGTTTCTGTGGTCGGTACGGTCGCGGCTCAAACCTTTGCGCTGTCAACGATGCACGAAGAAGGGGGAGATGGCACCGTTGTTTCGATTGTTTCGATATTCGTCGCACCTGTAGCACTAATCGCTGCGTGGGCTGGTTTCCTGGTAGGAATCGTTTCCATTGGTGTGTTCGCAATCAAGAACTTGTAGTATTCACATGTTGGCATCACTGGCCTCTTCGAGGCGGCTTAGACCACTTCGGGGCTAGTTTCACCTCGGCCTTGATGCCGTTCTCTCGGGCGGCTCGGTGTCGTTCGGCAATCATTGCCTGCAACCTCGCCTTCCTCGATTCGAGCAGGGCCGCCATCCCCACCAGAGGGATCGCGGCTCGCAGGTGCGTGACGGCGGATGTGTGCGCCAAGATTGCATGCCCAAGCGACTCCTGACATAGACTCGACCCGTGTCCTTCCTCCTATTTGTCGATGAAAGCGGCCACGACCGACAGGAGTCGCCCTATGCCGTACTGGCCGGCGTGGCCGTCGAGGATTCGCGTGTGTGGGCGCTCATCAGCGCCCTTCGGGCGGCGGAAGAGGAATTCTTCGGGCAGCGAATCACCAAGGGCACGCTGGAACTGAAGGCGAAGAAGATCCTCAAGACCAAGGTCTTCAAGCACGCCCAGCAAATGCCTCCCTTGCCCGCAGCCGAGTGAAGAGCGCAAGCCGCTGCCTGCCTGTGCGAGGGGGCACTGGCCGCCAGCGAAGGACGGCCTGCCCGCCAGAACAGGATCCAGCTAACAGCCCTGGCGCAGGCCAAGCTGGCATTCGCTGGCAGGGTGCTGGAATTGTGCGCGCACGAGCAAGTGAAGGCGTTCGCCAGCATCGTCGACCGAGATGCGCCGCTGCCCGGTGGGAATTTTCTGCGCAAGGACTATTCCTACCTCTTCGAGCGATTCTTCCACTTTCTCGAAGAGCGGCCGGATCATCACCAAGGGTTGGTGGTCTTCGATGAGCTTGATCGCAGCCAAAGCCACATCCTGGTGGATCAGATGGCTCACTACTTCCAGAACACCGCTACCGGCAGACTGCGAGCTTCGCGTGTGGTACCCGAACCGTTCTTCGTACACAGCGATTTGACCAGTCTTGTGCAGGTCGCGGATCTCATCGCCTACATCATCGCGTGGGGCGTGCGGGTTGGAACCATGAACCGCCCGGCGCGGCCCGATCTCGCAGCTCTCGGCGAGTCGGTGCTTGCCCTGCGCTATTTTCAGCACCGGGCCGACTTCCCAGTGTGGGGTTTTGCGGTTATCGACGACCTTCGTCCGCGTGAGGAGAAGTCCCGATAGATAATAGAAAAGGCAATGCCAAACTTTTGTCCGACAAAGCCTCCGGATTGGTTATGCACGGAGATTCAGCCGGCGTCAAGTGTGCGGCGCGGTACGCACACCAAGGGCTGCCGACTCAAGATCGTGGTACAGAAAAGGCCCTGAACGTGCACTCGCAACCGCTGTCACCGCCGCGGTTTGGCCGGGGGCGACGGGGTAGGGCGGGCCAGGCTTGGGTCGGTTGGGGGATTGTCCTCCGGCCCGAACGGAGGGTCGAGATCCACGGGGGCCTCTTCGCCGATGGTCATGGGAAGGTCCAGGACGCCGGCGCTCTCTCCGATGGGCGCGGGCGTGCTAGCTCGTGGCGAAGGCTGCGGGGACTTGGCCATGGAGGCCGGAAGGATGGTTTCGGAGAGCTCGGGCGACAGCGGCTTGAGGCTCATAGTCAGCCTGCCGGCGCGCGCGGGTGCCGCGATAGTTGGGGTGGCGGGCGGCATCTTCTGCGCGAGCGCCGAGGACACGGCGGGCACCCGATCCACGACGGGAGGCGTGTCCTCGAGGGAGATCTCGATTCCAGCCGGTGCCTTGAACTCCAAGGTTGGGGGGCGGTTGCTGCCTGCGGGCACGGTAGGTGCCTGGAAGACCGTAGCGGAGGTGGCCGACGTGGTCGCCACCGTGCCCGATACGCGCTGGGACTTGGTTATGTACGGGGCTGCATCGTCGACCTGCCGTTCGAGCGCGCGCGATACGAATTCCTGTCGCCGCTCCCAAACCAGGTTGATGGTCATATCGTGAACCTTTGCCTTCACGACGTGGTAGGGCCGGTCGACTGTCATTTCGCGCGCGCTCACGCGGATGACGTGGAATCCTTTCTGCATCTTCAACGAGACCCTGCCGTCTTTGCCCGAAGCCATGGCCTTTGCACGTTCATCGTCCAGCCACACACGCGCGCCTTCCACGGGGCCGTGATCGTCGACGACGAGGATCTTGAACTCGGCCTCCGCGGCTTCGAGCACGTGGGCGACGAAAGCGGTCTTGCGCGCCAGCACTTCAACTTCCTGCGGGGGCTCGCGCAGCAGCATGGTCTGGCGGCCTCGGGTGTAGATGCCGTACAGGTGCACGTGCCACTTGCCGCGCGGGATCCCGCGGAAGGTCGTATTCTGATCGATGCTCCAGGCCTCGAAGCGGCGCTTGCGCTTGCCCAGCCATTCCATCTTCTTGCGGTAGACGGTCAGGTTTTCGATGGACGGCGTGTGCGGCGAGCGCGAAATCAGAATCGAAAACATCTCGTCCTTGGCATCCGAATCCCATTGCACCCTGACCACGATGGTGCCCCTGAGCGAAAGCGCGATGGCCCACGCGACCATGGCCAGAAACGCCAGCACCGCGAGTCCGATGATGAGTGGGTTCGGCCCCATCAGGCCGGTCGAGCGGCCGATGAGCGAAGTCTCGATGCGATCGGTCCGCTGGTGCGCGACGTCGTGCAGGACCAACTCCAGCGTCACCCAAGGCGCCAGGCTGGTGGGCCGAACGCGATAGAGCAGGAGCGCGCCGCAACCGAGATCGTGGGCCAGGGTGGCGATCCCCTCGTCGGTCAGGCGCTCGGGCGGCAAAAGCTCGGTTTGAATCTTGGCCCGGGTCGCTTGTAGTTCCCAGGGCGAACGCCGCAAGGTTTCCAGCAAACCCTCGCTCATGCGCTCCTTGCGCACCAAAAACGGCCAGTAGAAGGGCTGGCCGCTGCCGGGCAGGGGGGCGATTTGAATGGTCGACAGGGCGGGATCGTAGAGGCCGTCAAAGCCCTGCAGCACCTGGCGTAGGTTGCGAGTAAGTAGACTAGGGGGACCGCTTGGTTTCTCGGGCTCGGCCTCCGCGGCGATGGTCTTGGCCTCTTCTTGGCGCGTGGCCAGCTTCTGTATAAGACCGGCGGAGGCACTGTCCGCCTCTGCGCTAAGGCGCGCGCTGATGGCCTTGATCTGATCGGCGTTGAGCTCTTGGACCTGGACCAGCGGTGCCGCTTGCCGTGCCGGTCCGCCAGCCGCAAGCGCCCTGGCCGCCAGGGTCGAGGCCAGGCCCGGCTCGTGGGCCGCAAGCTTCTCGCCCGCCGCCAACGCCGCAGCCTCCATTTGCGCACCGAACGTGCCGGGGGGCGTGGCGGCGATGAGTGCCAGGACCGGACGCCATTCCGCGGCGGGCCTTCCCGCCAGCGGGGCGAGAGCGGCGTCCCTCTTGTCCACGGGATCGCCGCGCTCGATGGCCAACGCCACGGCAGCGAGCGCGATGGCCGACGGGTTGCGCGACCCACGCAGCAAGGTCAGTTCGGTCTCAGCGGCGGAGAAGTTCTTCAGGGCAGCCAGGGCGCGCACCTTGGCCGCGCGCAAGGCGGCGTTCTTGCCATCGCTCGACAGTCCCGCATCGGCCAGCTGGTTGGCACCTTCCCACTCACCCAGCAACAACCTCGCCTGAGCACGGGGCAGGGCAGGCAAGGCAGGATCCTCGGCCAGCGCGAGTAGGATGCTCTTGGCGCCCGCGAGACGGGCCACCACCGTTGGCAGGGCGAGATCGACGGCGCGCGAGGCAGCGACCGGGTCGCTCGAAAGCATCGCCGACTCGGCCGCGAGGAAGGGGCGCACATCGCCGAGTCCGGCCTCGGCCATCTCGCCCACATGGGCGCCGATGGCCGGCGCGATTCGCTTGGCCAGCCGCCTGGCCAGCTCGGCCACGTCGCCGGTGGCCGCCGCCGCAGCGATGCGCAACAATCGCTTGCCGCCGGGGCCGACCATCGTGCCGGCCACAGTCGTTCCTTTCTGACCGACCTGCAGCTCCCACAGAATCAGAGCATCGGCCGCCATGCGCTCGATGAGCTTGGGCGCCAAGTCACCAGGAACCGTCAAGCTCTTACCGGGCGCGCTTCCCGTCAAAGCCTCGATGGCCAGGGCCAGCTCGCGCCTGGGTACGATTCCGCGCTGGCCAGTCACGAGATAGGAACGCACCAGGAGCGAGACCGCGCCCGCCAGCTCGCCGTATTCAGGCGCCGCCATGGGATCGGGAACGATGACGATTTCGGCGGATGCCTTGGCGGAAAGCACGAGAGCCCACACGCAGATCAGCCCAGCAGCTAGAGACCTTCCCCAGACCGCACCACGGGGCGACAAAGGCGCAATTGAAGGACGCAGGCTCATGGGGAAATTCTGGAAGGATTGGGACAACGCGGTCGCAACAGTTCGGTGTTCCCGCGGGGCCATTCGGGTCTACTCAAGTCTTGGTGTGACGATGGTAGAGTACCCGGCCATGCGAGATCTGTGCCTGTTCTACAGTTCACTGTTTGCGATTTCCACTGCGGCGTTTGCAGCGGGCTGCCATTCCGATCGGAACAAAGCCATCGCACCGCCGGATTCCTATCTGCTTTTTGTTCCCAGCGCGGACAGCACCAGCGCGGGCGCGCTCCTGCTCGTGGAAAAGGCGGACCTCAAGACACCGACGGTGCAGCCCATCCCCGGGCTGTTCGAGACTGGGTTTGCCTCCGAAATGTTGCGCACGGTTTACCTGGCGGGTCAGTACCTGCGCGACGCCGTGGTGAACGGTCGGCGATTTCCCGACCTTGCACGAGCCAATGGCAGCTTGCCGGTCTGCCTCGTCGTCGGTGTCGATCGAAACACGTACGCCCGCGGACTTACCATCAAGGGCGCTTTCGGTGGTAGGGCGCAGAGGCCCGACTTGCCCTGGATCGGCGTTCCCGCAGAACCGGCCCACGACAAGGCCTTGATTCAAACCTTGACCGGGCGCCTGGCCGACTACGCAGCCCAGCTGGTCGCGACCGGCGGAATTCTCGACGCCGGGCCTGCGCCGCCCAAGGCGCTTGTCGATGGCTACCGCATGGCCATGGAGGTGGTGGCAAGGGAATGGCGCTACACCGATGGCCCGGCCGGCGTGATTCAGGTCGAGGAGGGCACCACCCAGCAGCGCGAGCTTTTCGGCAACATCCGCGAGAATCGCTATATCATCGCCGATGGAAGCACGGCCCTGCGGCCGGCACGGGAGCTCCTCGATTCCCCTGGTGTCGCCGGGACCGTGATCTACCGCATGGCCCAGTCCCGCGCCGTCGGTCCGCGGGTCGCGCCCGAGGCCTTCTATGCCCCCTACGCGGCCAAGCGCATGCCCCCCGGCGTAAGCCCGGCGGCGGTTCTCGGCACCTTCAGAAACTTCCAAGCCAAGTTGCTGGGGGGTTGGGCAAGCGCGGTGCTGCGCGGGAAGGCGCCCAAGGACATCGTCGATCTGATCGAGCTCTACGGCGTGGAATTTCCGGCCGAGCGCGCGGAGGTCATCCGCATTTTCGTGGTGACCACGTTCGGCGGCACCATCAAGCCGGGAGGCTGCTCCATGCAGCCACAGGACGCGCGGCAAACGCTGGCCGAGCTGACCACCCTGGCCGCCGAGGTGGGCGCCGGTCGCAAGACCCTGCGCGACGCTCTGGGGCCGGCCGCGAAGTGAAATCCAACCTAGCCGACCCTGCACTTTCCGCGGTATGAAAGCCGGGTGAGTCCAATCGATTTCTCGAAAACTCGAATCATGGTTACCGGCGGTGCCGGTTTCCTGGGCAGTTTCGTTATCGAAGAGCTGAAGCGGCGGGGAGCGAAGGACATCTTCGTACCGCTCGTCGAAGACTACGATCTGGTCGAGCGCCAGTCTGTCCGCAAGCTCATGGCGGATGCCAAGCCGGACCTGGTTTTTCATCTGGCGGCGCAGGTGGGGGGCATCGGCGCCAACCGCGAAAACCCAGGACTCTTCATGTTCTCGAACGCCATGATGGGACTGCACGTATTCGAAGAGGGCCGATTAGCTGGGGTGAAAAAGCTGGTCGCGGTTGGAACCATCTGCGCCTATCCGAAGTTCGCCCCTATACCTTTCCGCGAGGAAGATCTGTGGAACGGCTATCCCGAGGAAACCAACGCACCATACGGCATCGCCAAGAAGATGATGCTGGTTCTGTCGCAGGGCTACCGCGAGCAGTACGGTATGAACAGCGTGGTGCTTTTTCCGGTCAATCTCTACGGCCCGCGCGACAATTTCAACCCCCAGTCCTCGCACGTGATCCCCGCGCTTATCCGCAAATGCGTCGAGGCGCGGGAGGCTGGCCGGGGCGAGATCGTGCTTTGGGGTGATGGCTCGCCCACGCGCGAGTTCCTCTACGCCGCTGATGCCGCGCTCGGATTGGTGATGGCCGCCGCCAGCTACGATTCGAGCGAGCCGGTGAACCTGGGCACGGGCCAGGAGATCTCCATTCGCGACTTGGCTACGCTCATCGCCGAGAAGACCGGATTCCGCGGAAGCCTGCGCTGGGACACCAGCCAACCCAACGGGCAGCCGCGCCGGCGCCTGGATGTGTCGCGGGCACGCGAGCGATTCGGTTTCGAGGCCAAGACTTCATTCGCCGATGGCTTGCGCGCAACCATCGACTACTTCGAGGAAAACCGCAAAAAGGGAGTTCTATGAAACGAGCGCTGATCACGGGGGTCACGGGCCAGGACGGGTCGTATCTGGCGGAGCTGCTCCTCAAGAAGGGCTACGAAGTCATCGGCATGTTGCGCCGGTCCAGCTCCTTCAACACCGATCGTATCGAGGGCATCTACCAGGATCCGCACAGCAGCGACTATCGCTTCCGATTGGTCTACGGCGACCTCCACGACGCCAGCTCGCTCAACAACATCATTCGTACCAATTCGCCCGACGAGATCTACAACCTGGGCGCGCAAAGCCACGTGCGGGTCAGTTTCGATGTTCCCGAGTACACCGCGGACACGGTCGCGGTGGGCACCTTGCGCTTGTTGGAGACGCTGCGAGAGACCGGGCACAAGTGCAAACTGTACCAGGCGTCGTCGAGCGAGATGTTCGGCGGCTCGCCGCCGCCGCAGAACGAAAGCACGCCACTGCGACCGCGCAGCCCCTACGCCTGCGCCAAGGTCTTCGCGCACCACCTGTGCGAGAACTACCGCGAGGCCTACGGCATGTTCATTTGCAGCGGGATCCTCTTCAACCACGAATCGCCCAGGCGTGGCATTCCGTTCGTGACCCGCAAGATCACACGGGCCGCGGCGCGCATCAGCCACGGCCTCGACAAGAAACTTTACCTCGGCAATCTGGACGCCAAGCGCGACTGGGGTTTTGCCGGCGACTTCGTCGAAGCCATGTGGATGATGCTCCAGCAAGAAAAGCCAGACGACTACGTCATCGCGACCGGCGAGGCGCATTCGGTGCGTGAGGCGCTTGAGGTGGCCTTTGGAACCCTGGGGCTCGACTACCAGAAGTACGTCGAGATCGATCCGCGCTACTACCGGCCGACCGAGGTCGACCACCTGTGCGGCGATGCCAGCAAGGCGAGAGCCAGGCTGGGCTGGGCGCCGAAGGTGCTCTTCAAGGAGCTCATCGAGATGATGGTGAAGTCCGACGAAGCCGATGTGCGCGCGACGTTGCAGGGCAGGGCGCCGACGGTGTGAGCTCGGGGAGGTTGCGATCTCGCACTTGACCCCGAGGGTGTCTCGCTCGAAGATACCCGTCGGTGTTCTCAACAAATCATAGGGATGGATCGAAGCGCCAGGTCTATGCTCGCTTCGTCTTTCGCGGTTTCGTTTGGCTAACGAGCATCGTCGGCTACCTGACGATCATCCTGTGCCTCGGGCTCTGGACGTTGGTCGAGTCGCAGCGGCCGACGAAGCCCGAGCCACTGGTCAAGGTGGCATCGGCGCAAATCAAGCCACCCCGCGATTCCAGCGATCCCCGCGAGCTGTATCTGGAACTGCTCAAGCGAACGCTGACCCGCTACCAGTTCGGTGAGCGCTACCAAGATCTGCCCGATGGTTACTCACCCGGCGCGCGTCTTACCCGACTCAGTTTCGGGCTCGGGAAGGCTCTACTTGCCAGCACCGGGTTCGAGGTCGTCCGAGTGGCGCCGTTTCGCCCTGAGGTTCGGGAGTACGGCGTCGATTGGCCCCTCGAAGGGGTCACGATGATTGGAATCAAGCGGCTCGACAACCTCCAGCAATGCGTGGTTGACGTCATGCAGCGGAACGTCCCCGGTGATCTGATCGAATGCGGCGCCTGGCGCGGCGGAGCCTGCATCTTCATGCGAGCGGTGCTCAAGGCGTACGGAGACAAGACTCGCAAGGTCTGGGTGGCCGATTCGTTCCAGGGACTGCCCAAGCCCATGTACAAGGACCCGTACTTCTCCGGCGGAGAGATGGCCGTTTCCCTCGATGAGGTCAAGCAGAATTTTCGGGACTACGGCATGCTCGACGAGCAGGTCGTCTTCCTCAAGGGCTTCTTTGCCGATACCCTGCCCAAGTCGCCGATCGAGAAGCTCGCGATCCTCCGCCTCGACGGCGATCTGTACGAATCGACCATGGACTCGCTCAATGCGCTCTATGACCGGGTCTCTCCGGGTGGCTACGTCATCATCGACGACTGGAATCTCATCCCGGCGAGAAAGGCCGTTCAGGACTTTCGGGCCAGCCACAAAATCACCGATCAGATCCTGCCCATCGACTACAACGGGGCCTACTGGCGCAAGTCGTAGCGGCCCAGCAGCACCACGTCCGAGGGTTGTCCCATGGCCGTTGGAGCAAGGATTAGTGTCCGTCCGCGCACGATGCTTGGCATCCGCGCACTGGCTAGAGGCTGACATTTGCATTTGGGAGCCAGACGCAAATGTCCGATAACAGATATTATGTCAACTTGGGGCCGGCGAAACGACTTGCCTCTTCCCGAACCCTCGCTCTTCCCCATTCGCGCTCGCCTACCGTCCTTGTTGAGTCTTCAGGCTCTCCGCCTTCTCGGCCCGAAGCGCTCGCAGCTCTTCAAGAGCCTTGTTCACTTCGCTGGGCTGTTCGGTCTGGTGCTCGATAGCGGTGATGGTCCTTTCCAAGACTTCGGTGTCCTTCACGACTCGGGTGCGAATGGCGTCGTACATTTCGCGGAAGCCGGCGTGGAAGGCCTGCAATTCGTCGCCCTTGCGCAGGTTTCCCATGTCCGAAGGAAGCTTGTTGTCGCGAACCCGGGAAAAGGCGGATCCGATGTTGTGAAGCGGTCCCGCGATCTTGTGGGTCATCCAGATGCCGCCGGCGGTTACCGTGACCACCAAGAGGACGCCAAAGCCAAAAATCCCCCACAGAACGGTGCGGTCGTTGGCCTCGAACTGTGCACGCAACTCCCGCTCCACGCTGGGATCGGCGGCCACCGTCATGGTCACGATGCGGGTCGTTTCCTGCGTGGCAACGTAGATGCGATAGCCGAGGAAGGCTGTCAGGAACATCGCCACAGCGATGATGAACACCGTGTAGCGGAGCTGTAGTCCGACATCGAGAAGATAGTTGCGCAGCTTGCGCTTGTGCTGCGGTACGCGCTCGGATTTCGTCATGGATATGCTCCTATACCTCGTGCCATCCGTGCCTAGCCCCCTTGCGACTTGAAATACCCAACAAGGCTGTCGCCTAACTGGCCCGCGGAAGCCTCGATGCAGTCCCGCCGGGCATTCTCCTTGTCCCGATCTCGTTTGCCCCCCTGAACCGCTGCGCCCGCACTGGTCCAAAGAATCACGCTCCTGGACGGCCAACGGGCGACCATCAGCTTGACCTCGCAGCTTGTCTCGAGCGACGAGCCTGCATCGGTGTCCTGCAGCTTGAGCACGTTGCCATCCACGAGAAACGCCGGCCGGCCGCCCTTGCCCAGGTTTTTTTCTTCCGCGCCTTCGACCACGACGACCTGCGGAAGCTTCTCAAGAGACTGCCTGAGACCGATTCGTAGCAGACCGAGGAGACTCGCGTCCGCGGCTTTACTTCCGCCTGTAAACGGACCAAACTTCAAGTAAACCTTTCGATCTTTGTTGTCCGGCTCGGTGGGCTTAATCGAAGGTCCGATGGCGGCCATGGCCTTTTCGGCCTGCCCGCGCACGAAGGAATCCGACTCGCGCTGGAGCAAGTTCTTGAGCGCGGACAGTGCTGCGGCGCCACCCAGCTTGCCCAGCGACTGAGCGGCCATGGCGCGAACCGTCTTGTTCTCATCAGCCAAGGCCTTGATCAGAGGCTCCACGCCCGCCTTGTCGCCAAGCTTGCCCAGCAACAAGGCAGCCTGCGTTCGCACCTTGAAACTGGAGTCGTTGTGCAGGGCACTCGCCAGGTCGTCGACCTTGTTGGCGCCGAGAACACCTCCGGGACTCGCGACCAGGAAGAGCGCCGCCACGCCCATAGCCAGCGCGGACAGAACCCGGTGAGAGGCCTTCATTCGGACGAGCGCTGCCCCCTGGACGACCAGTGCGACGGAAACTCGATCACGAAGGCGCTGCCCGCTAATGGTGTGTCTTCCACCCAGATAGAGCCATGGTGAACCTCGACGATGACCTTGGCAAGGGCAAGCCCTACCCTGTGCGCGGCTCGCGCCGGCTTCTCTTTGAGATGACCGGCGTAGGGATCGAAGATGCTATCTCTGGCGGCGGCACGGATCAGGTGTTTGTCACCGTGAACCTGCAACCGGGCTGTGCCGCCATCGGATGTGGCGAGCAGGAAGCACTTCTGGTTCTCCGTCTGTCGCAGCACGAAGTTGGCGAGGTTGGTGACTGCCTCCTTGAGATAGTTCGCGTCGGCGTGAACGGGCAGCGAATAGGATGTGCTCTCGACCACAATCTCTTTGCCCGATGCCGATGCGGCTCGCTCAAGGCTTGAAGCCACCGACTGGCAAATATCGGAAAGCAGGACCTTGCCCTCCTTGAGCGCAACGTCACCCGCCTCGAAGCGCTCGAATTCGAGCACCGTGCGCAGGTTGCGAACCATCTCGCGGAAGGTGGCGCGAGTGTCCTGCACGCATTCCTCGAACTCTTCGCGTGATTTCTTGTCGCGCGTGTCCGGCAGCTGCGCGATGTATTCAAAGTTGGCCTGGATCGCACCAAGGGAATTCTGGATGTCATGAACCAGCCCCCGAACCCAGCGGCGTTTGTTGCAAATTGCGTTGCCTTGGGCTTCGCGCTTGCCATCGAGCTTGCGGAATATGGCTTGGGAGCGAAGGAGCGCCCACAGTCGTGCGCGACGCTCTTCCTTGCTTGTTGCGGGCGCGAACAAAGCGTCCGCGCCTGCGGCCAAGGCATCGAGGCGCAAAAGATCGCTCTGCTTGCCGTGGGCGAAAAGGATCACGGGGAGGAAGTGCGTTCGGGAGTTGGCCTTGAGCCTCTCGCACAAATCCACGCCACCTGCTTTGCTGATTCGCTCGTCGATGATCACGACGTTGGGTCGATGGAGCAATGCTTCTTCGAAGCCTAGCTCGACGGCGTTGACCACCTGAACATTGACCCCTTCGGCGCGCAGGAAATCCACCAGGGGACGGGCACACTCGCGATCAGGCGCGACGATCAACCCCTCAACCACTCCAGGTACCGCGGCAACCTCATCTCGCGTCGTACGTTCGTTGGGAAGCATTCGCCGCGTAAGTCCTCGCAACGTCAAAGTAACAGAGGCGCGGAAAGGATTCAATCGGTTCGACTGCAAGCGCTACAACAAACGACGCGTTACCGTCGTAGCTAAAGAATGGAGATGGAGGTGAATGTGGGTAATTTGACTTCATTGATTCACATGTATTACTCTGTAGGTATGTCGAAAAGCCTCTCGCAAACCACCGCGGTGATGACCAACCCAGAGAAACGCCAGCACCTTCGCTTTGACAAGGTATTCCCGGTTCGAGTGGAATCGGTGCTGTTCGGCGAGTTGCCAGGCGTGGCCAGAAACGTCTCGGCGGGTGGTATCTTCATCGAAATGCGCGACCCCCTGCCCTTGGGTGCGCGGGTTCGCATCTCCTTCCTCAACCCCGATGAGACCGCGGAAATCGTGGCGGTCGGCGAAGTCAAGAACCACTACTTCGTGAACTATGTTCAGGGCGGGGCAACGCAATCGATTTCAGGGATGGCCGTCCGCTTCGAAGGCTTCGAGAACGAAAGTCAGCAGATCCTCAGCGATTGCTTGAACCGCTTCCGTGTCTTGAACTGATTGCTCGATAGTCGCTCATTCGAGAACGCGCGGACGAACAGAGATCGACTCTTTGAGCGGCACGGTCACGTCCGCATCGATGGGGATCTCTACCTCGCGCGGCCCACTAACGATAGCGAGGGTTCTGGCTCCGTCGCGAATACTGATCTCGTAGCGTCCGGGAAGAATGCCAGCAAACGTGAATTTGCCATCGTTGTCGTCAAGATCTGCCACGGCCGGTCGGGGAAACACCAAAGGCGATGAGCGGCTGATGAGCAGCGCTCGTGCATCTGTCGAGATGTGGAATCCCGCCTCCGGCACGACTTGGCCGGTTACCCGCGAGCCCTTTTGCTTGAGGGAGAGCTCGATTTCGACATCGCCGCCCTCGGTGAGCTCGATCTTTTCCGGCGGATAGGCCAGCATGTCGCCCTTTCGCGCCCAAAGGTAGTAGGTGCCGGGCGCGAAACGGTCTTGTGCGAACGCACCCGTACTATCGCTGGTCCAGAAAATAGGCGTGGTGGGCATCCCAGGAACGTCCGAGAGCAAAGCCGCCACGGTGGCATTGGCTTCTGGATCCCCGCTTTTGTCGCGCACAACTCCGCGAATCACGGTGGCCCGCAATAGCTTGATGGCGACTCGAGCACCAGAGCCGGCCTGGATCGCCTTCATGACAATCGGGCGCCAGCCAAATTTCGTGATGCGCAGAAAATACCGCCGCGTCTCAAGTCCCCCAAGGATGAAGCTTCCGTCGTCTCCGGACCGGGCGCTGCTGCTTGCAATGCCGTCTTCGGCGGTGCGCAAGGCCGACACCTCGGCGTCAGCTACCGGCACCGCCGCGGGCGAACTGTCGACGATCCTGCCCTTGATCACGGCCTCCGGGCCCAACCGGAAGACCTTCGGCTGGCCTCCCACCACGGGCGCCAGTTTTTCCACGGGCAGCCGTTCGACCATCTCGCTGGCTAGACCGAGATGGCTGAAACGCAAGGAATAGTTCCAGGGTCCGCTGCGCAGGCGGATGCGGAAAGTCCCATCCTTGACGGAAACCTCTTGGGCGAGCGCGGTTAGTTGGGTTCCGCGCGATACCCAAACGTCGACGTGGGCGCCCTCGATACGGCGTCCGCTTTCGTCGACCAGCCGGCCCGACACGGGGATCTCCGGGCGATCCGAGGTGTCGCGATTGAAGGCCGCGCGCTGGAATTCTAGCTCGGAACCGAATAGGCAGCGTGGTTTGGACGACCAGGGCAACGCGCATTCCGGCGCGAGCGTAGTGCAGAACTCGACGCAGTTGTCGTCGTTCTTGGGATCGCAGATGGTGGGGCGCGACTGGTCGGCGTCGAGAAAGGGAGCGGCCGAGAAGTCCCGACCCGTGCAGTAGACGCATCCCTCCTGTTGTTCGATGCACAGCACTTCGCGCGGTGCTGGCACGACATTGCCGGAAGGCTGGCTGCTCTTGGCGCCAAGGGAACGCTTGCACGCCCCTGCGGCAGCGAGGGGTAGAAGCGCAAGTGCGAAGGTCAGTGCCCTGGATCGGAACAAGCGGTCACCTCGTAGCCGAGTATAGGACAGGCCGCGCCCGGCATGGACCAAGATTGCGAATGTACGTACGCAGAAAGAAAATCGGTTGCCAGGGCTATCCCCGGCAAGCCATCTTGACCTGCGTGCGAGGAAGATTCCTGGTGCTCGAAGGTATCGACGGATCTGGGACCACCACCCAACTGGATCGGGCGGTGGCCTACGTGGCCAGTCTTGGCTATCCGACCGTGGCCACGCGGGAGCCGAGCGCGGGCCCCATCGGCCGGCTTTTGCGGGAAGCGCTGCTTGGACAGCACAGGATGGCGGATGGATCGGCACTGGACGGCCGAAGCATGGCCTTGCTCTTCGCGGCCGACCGAATAGACCACTTGAAGCGCGAGATTGAACCGCAACTGGACGCGGGGACGACGGTGATCTCGGATCGCTATTTGCTGTCGTCGCTGGCCTACCAGGTCGAAGAGGCTGAACGTGATTGGGTGATCGGCTTGGCCCGCGGGATCTTGCGCCCGGATTTGACGGTTCTTCTCGACCTGCCCATCGAAGTCGCGGCCAAACGGCGCGAGGCCGCCGGCCGTCCGATCGAGCGCTACGACGCGGACTCCTACCTGGCCAAGGTCTCCGCCAACTATCGAGCCCTGGCCCGTCAAGATCCCTCGGTGGTCATTTTGGATGGCGCCGCGAACAAGGACGAGGTCACCGCTGCACTGTGCCGGGCGATGGACCCCTTGTTCGCGCCCGCGGGTCCGGCATGAGACAATCGTTCTATGCAACGCCCTTGGCAACGCCCCTGGCAGCGCTCTTGGATCACCCTTGCGGTCGCGAACATCTCCCTGTTGGTTCCCTCGTGTGCCGCTAGCGTCGCGCAAGCGCCTGGCCCCGAGCCGATCGCGATCGCGGCCGAGCCATCCCCGCCACCACCTCCTCCGCCGCTGGCTCCAGTGAAGGTTGAGCCAACGCCGCCTCCGCCATGCACCATGTTCGCCAAACCAGGCGTTCTGCGGCGGGCGGCCCTGGTCCACCTGATCGATGCGGGTCTACCACGCTGGATGCAAGGGGTTGAGGGCGATCGCATGCTCGCCAACCATCGCTTTCAGGGCTGGCTTATCAAGAGCCTCTATCCAGGGGATCCGTGCTACCAGGAAGTCGATTTGCACGGCGGAGATGTGGTGCAGAAGGTGAACGGTAAATCCATCGAGAAGCCTGAACAGGCATTCGACGTGGCAGAATCCCTCCGAACCGCATCGGCCATCGTGGTGGAGTTCTTGCGCGAGGGCAAACCCCAACGCATCACCATCACCATCGCGGACGAGTAACCTAGTGCTTGCGTTTGGGCGGTGGGTGTTTGACAGGCGCCTTCTTTTTCGCGACCACCTTCTTGGCCTGAGCCGCCAAGGGTTTGGTTTCACCGGTCGCACCACCAAAGCCAACTTTGGTGGCGCCGCCGGCGGTACCAAGCCCGTGAGCAGAGGCCTTGCCCGACGGCGGCGAGCCAGGGGGAGCGGCTGGGCCGGATGCGACGCCCGAATCATGGGAACCTTGCCCCACTCTGCCTGCCAGATTTCCCGACAACGGATCTTGTGTCGGCATGGGCCTTCCCGCCGCCACCAGCCCGGAGGGTGAGGCTGTGGGCCCGGCGGAACTTGTCTTGCCCTTCCCTTTCACCATCATGGCGATGACCACCACAAGCGCGAGGACGACGACCGCTGCAATGACGAGAATAAGTGTGCGTCGACCGCCGCTGATCTCGCCGACGATTTCGCGCTCGTCCATCTTCTCGCCCGGAACCTCGGGGCCGGTGGTCGGAATCGCGGCCGACGTCCCACCCGTTCGCAGCGAGAACTTCTTGCGGTCTTCGACGGTGACCGATCCGTCGTCGACGTAGCGGTCTTCGAGCGGCCTTGCGTCCTCTGCCACGACGGGGCCTTCCGCTGCGGCTTTGCCGGTGGCCTGCATCTTAGCCTTGGCATCGGCCACCATCTGTTCCACATCGCCTTGTCTGAACCACAGGGTTTCGCGGAAAGCCGCACCGCCCTTGGGTGGCGCCCCCTTGCCCGCTTCGCCAGGTTTCATCGCTGGCTGCGCTGGCGACGGCTGAACGGGTCTGGCGGGTTGAACCGGTGCCGGCGTGGCCGCGGTCAGTGATACCTGCGCCGGGGTGGGAGCGTAGTGTGCTGGGGCGGGAGCGGACGCCGACGCAAATGCAGGCGGTTGAGACGCCGGTGCCGCCGCGGGCGCGCCCTGCGCCGGCGCACGCGTGGCCAAGGGTTGCGCGTAGGGCGCGGCGTGAGGAGCCACAGCACCGACCGTAATCGTCTGCCCAATCTCCATCGGCCGGGCCTGCTGAGCGACGGGCGTCGCCGGCATCGGTGAGGGCGCAGGTGCGCCAGCCGCGGCTTTGGCAGCTCTGGCCTCGGCCACCATCCTGGCGATGTCGGCCTGGTTTCCGCCGAACATCATGGTCTTGGCTAGACCGACTTCACCAGCAGGCTTGCTCGCGCCCACGGGCTGGGCCTTGAGCGCTTCGAGCTCGTTCAAGAAAAGCCGCAACGTGAGGTGCCGCCGACTGGAGCTCTTGTCGAGCGCCTTGAGCACCAGCTTGTCGGCGTCAGGCGGCAGGTTGGCTCCGGGCCGGCGCTGCGTGGGGGGCAGAACCGGCGTGGAGACTTGCATGTCGAGCACAGCCTGCACGCTGGCCCCATGGAAGGGCGGCTCGCCTGTCAGCAGATGGTAGAGGATGGCAGCCAGGCTGTAGGTATTCGATCGCTGATCGACCGGTTTGCCTTGCACCTGCTCGGGCGAAAGGTAGGCGGCCACGCCGGAGACCTTTTCGTTGATGGGCACAGCGAGGGGGAAATTGATGACCTTCACATCCCCCGACGCGGATACCAGGATGTTCTTCGGAGCCACATCGCGGTGGACCAATCCCACCTTCTGGGCTTCCAGCAAGGCCTGTCCGACCTGTGCTACGATGGATTTTGCTTGCTCGAAGTCCACGGGGCCTGCCTCGAGGATGCGTTCGAGCGAATCGCCCTGGCAAAGCTCCGTCGCGATGGCAAGGCCGCCGATGGGCGTCTTCTCGCACTCGATCACCGTGGCGACCTTGGGGTTGCTCACACGCATGAGTTGCTTGAATTCCCGTTCCGTCCTCGCCAACGTGGCCGGCGTGGAGACGACCGCGGGCATGACGCTCTTGTAGGCGACCTCTTGGCCAGTCTGGCTGTCGCGCGCGCGCCAAACCTCGCCTGTCCTTCCGCCACCGATTTTCTCGATAGGCTGAAAACGGCCCACCGCTACATGGGCAGCCATCAGTTGAAGACGTTGTGGGCCCTCGGACGTCGCACAAGTCTCCTGCGGACAGAAGTTTGCGTCCTCGGGGTACTGCGTTTTGCAAATTGGGCAGAATTTCATCCGGTACCTGGAGGTGAGGTCACTCCGACCGCGCGGAAAACCCGTCGTGGGAGCGAAGTTCGGCGATCTTAGGGCAGAGCCCACCCCAAGATCAACATTCGTGCCGTCGAGACGTCATATTCGTCTCGCTTGCAGACGCGTTGCGGTAGAGTCGAGCTACTTGGTCGCGCTCTTGGGCGCCGACTTCCCAGGCTCGCCAAGTCCGGCGAAAAGCTCGGTCTCGGACAACGTCGAGTGGCGGCTTTCCTTGCTCTTTCGCTTGCGTCCGGCATTGGCGTGCCGACGCGTACGCTTCTTCCAGGTCTGGCGGGAATTCGATGCCATGGTCGGGTTCAACTAGCAGAGGCGAGCGGCTAGGTCAAATGAAGACGTCTGGGATCCACTTCAAAGCCTGACAGCTGAAATGACGCCGTCGATGCCCTGGATGGCCCGCAGGACCTTCTTTAGCTGGTCGACGTGGCTGACCGTGACTTGGAACGTATTGAGCCCGCGATTGTCTTCGGTGGCCTTGCATTTAGCCTGCGCGATGTTTACCCCGTGTTCCATGAAGCACTTGGAGAGAGCCGCCAGGATGCCGGGTTTGTCCTCGGAAACGACTTCCACGGCCACAGGGCGAAGGAGCCGCGTTTCTTCGTCCCAGCTGACCTCGACGCTGCGAGCGGGATCCAAGTTGAAGGCCTTCGGGCACTGGCGCGTGTGAACGATGACCCCTCTGCCCCGGCTGATGAAGGCCACGATGGCGTCGCCAGGAACCGGACTGCAGCACTTGGCAAAGCGAACCACAATGTCCGCCTCGCCCTGTACGCGTACGCCGCCGACGGAGCGTTTAGGTTCGCGTCGCGGTTGGACGCGTGCCCCTTCCTCCTGGATAGGAAGGCTGTCCGACGTCACGTCGGCCGATTGCAATTGTGGGTAGATGGCCGCGGCCGCAGCTTCAGGGCCTAGCTTGCCGTAACCAACGTGAACGAATATCTCCTCGGCCGTACCGAGATGCAATGCCTCGGCGGCCTTGTCGAGCAGCTTGTCCTTCTCGGCCACCGCCAGGGAGCGATGATGGTTGCGCAGTGCCTTGATAATCAGGTCGCGCCCGAGACGACGGCTACGCTCGCGTTGCTCCCTGCGCAGGTGGTGGCGAATCTTGGTTTGCGCCCGGCTGGTGACGACGAACTTGATCCAGTCCTTCGATGGTCGCTGCGTGGGCGACGTGATGATGTCGATGATGTCGCCGTTACGAAGCAGGTAGCGAAGCGGAACCATCATGCCGTTGACCCGCGCGCCGGAACAGTGATCGCCAATTTTGGAGTGCACGGCGTATGCGAAATCGATGGGTGTGGCGCCCTTGGGCAGTGCCTTGACGTCGCCCTTCGGGGTGAAGACGAAGACCTCCTCCTCGAACAAGTCGATCTTCACGGTCTGGATGAATTCGGACGGATCCTTGAGATCGCGCTGCCATTCCATCAACTGGTGCAGCCACGCGAAGGTCTTGCGATCCTCGGAGCCCAGCGGCGACTGTTCCTTGTACTGCCAGTGCGCGGCGATACCTTCCTCGGCGGTTTTGTGCATGGCTTGGGTCCGGATCTGAACCTCCATGCGCTCCGATCCGGGGCCGATCACCGTGGTGTGCAAGGATTGATAGAGGTTCGGCTTAGGCAGCGCGATGTAGTCCTTGAATCGTCCGGGCACGGGAGTCCAGTTCGAGTGAATGGTGCCGAGGGTGCCGTAACAGTCGCGAACGCTGTTTGTGATAATGCGGAATGCGATGATGTCGTAGACCTGCTCGAGGTCGCGGCCGGTTCGCTTCATCTTCTGGTGGATGGACCAGTAGCCCTTGGCCCGGCCGCTGACCTGGCCTTTGATTTCATTCTCGGCCAGCACCTCGGACAGCTTGGCGCAGACGTCGCGAATGTACGCGCTCCGCTCTGCTTCCGTTCCCTCCATTTGGGCGTGCAGGTTTTCCCATTCTTGCGGCTCCAGATACTTGAACGCCAGGTCTTCCAGTTCGACCTTCATCCACTGGATACCCAGCCGGTTGGCGATGGGAGCGTAGATCTCGCGGGTTTCGCGCGCGATGCGTTCCTGCTTGTCGCGTGACACGAACTGCAGGGTGCGCATGTTGTGCACGCGATCCGCGAGCTTGACCAGGATCACGCGGATGTCGCGCGCCATGGCCAGCAGCATCTTGCGGAAGTTTTCGGCCTGGCGCTCTTCGCGCGTGGTCCAGGGAATCTGACCGAGCTTGGTCACGCCCTCGACGATGCGCTGAATCTCTTCGCCGAACTTGTCGCGGATGTCTTCCGGCGTGGCTGTGGTGTCTTCGACACAGTCGTGCAGAATGCCGGCGCAGATCGACGGCACGTCCAGATTGAGATCGGCGATGATCTTGGCCACGCTCATGGGGTGGACGAGGTACGGATCGCCCGATTTGCGGAATTGTCCGGCGTGGCTCTCGGCCGCGTAGGCGTAGCTGCGGCGGAGGAGATCTAGATCGGCGTTGGGATTGCGCTCTAGGACCGATTCGCAGAGGACGTCGATGGTCACCATCACTCGCCTGAAGGCTTGCGCGCAGCCGCTTCGGCCAAGAGCGCCTGCGCGACCTTTTCTTGCCGCTTTCGCGCGCAACGGGCGGCGACGAAGATGGAGCGCAGTTGGTCGTAGGCCCGCGAGAGATCGTCGTTCACCACGAGGTAATCGTACTCGCCATAGTGTTCGAGCTCTTTGCACGCCATGGCCAATCGCCGTTCGATGACGTCCGGCGCGTCGGTGGCGCGGCGGCGCAGGCGGCTCTCTAATTCTTCCATGGAGGGCGGCAAGATGAAGCAAAGCACGCTGTCGTCGGGCCACAGGCGGCGGATTTGCCGCCCGCCTTGGTAGTCCACGTCGAACAAGCAATCGATGCCGCCAGCGATGGACTGCTGCACGGTCGCGCTGCTGGTGCCGTAGCGGTTGCCGTGCACCATCGCCCACTCCGCGAATTCCTGGTTGGCGACCATCTGGTCGAAGCGCTCGGCACTGACGAAGCAGTAGTCCTTGCCCTCCACCTCGCCGGTGCGCGGGCTGCGCGTGGTGTACGAAACCGAGAAACGGATGTCGAATTCGGCGGCCAGCCGGCGCGCCAGCGTGGTTTTGCCGGCGCCCGAGGGTGACGAGATCACCAGGAGCAGGCCGCGTGAGACTTCTTTGGACATTGCGGGGACTATACGCAGGTTCTACTCGATATTCTGCGCCTGCTCGCGCAGCTTCTCCAGTTCGGCCTTGCCGTCGATGACCAGGACCGCGATGGCGGCATCCTGGATTTTGCCGCCCAAGGTGTTGAGCTCGCGGCCGATTTCCTGAGCCAGAAAATCGATGCGGCGACCTGGCGCGTCCGCGCCCTTGCCGTCAAGAAGCGTGGCCAAGTGATCGAAGTGGGCGCGCAAGCGCGCGATTTCTTCGCTTACGTCGAGGCGATCGGCGAGCAGCGCCACCTCTTGTGCCAAACGGCCCGGATCGATGACTGGGTTTCCACCTATGAGCGCCGCCAGCCGTTCCTCAAGTCGGCGAGCCGCGCGATCTGGCACCTGCGCGGCGAACTCGGAGATGCGTTCGACCAAACCGCGCAGATTGATCAGGCGCTGCCGGAGGTCGGCCGAGATGGCTGCGCCCTCGTGTTCGCGCATGCCACACAGGCCCGCGAGCGCGGTCGCCATGGCTGGTTCCAAAGCCTGCCAGCTCGACGGTGGAATCTCGGTCGCGGGTCCGGTCTTGGTTGCGCCCATGAAAGTCCCGACCGTGCCAAGATCGAGCGGGCCGGGCAGTCCCAGGTCTTGGCGAAGACCGTCGAGAGCTTTGTGCAACTGGCGCACGCGAGCCGCGTCGAGCCCTCCCCCCTGCCCGTCCGCGGTCTCATCACGCAGGCTGATGGCAACGGAGCCACGCACAAGGGCCTGCCGAACCATGCGCAGGATTTCGGCTTCGATTTCGGGTGCCAGCTGTGCGTCGTAGGCGCGTAGTTTGATGTCCAGGCCGCGGTGATTGAGCGAGCGAATCTCCACGCCGAGCGTGCGCTGTCCAAGAGCGGCTCGCGCTCGCCCGAACCCCGTCATGCTGAGGACTTTGTAGCTCACGACGGGAGCTTCTTGGTGGCGGTGATTCGGGGCATGACGAACGCACTTTCTAGCGCATTTTCCCGGGCGATGTCATGGCTTCGTAGCGCTTTGCTTCGACGCGGGACGGGGTGGAGAAACCTTATCGGGAAACGGCAAGCCCGTCAGCCCTGCGCCGTAGCGGGTGTCCAGCATGAAGGCTTTGCCGCCGGAGCGAGAAACGACGATGCGCCAAAGCCCGGACGAATCCTTTTGCGTGACCAGCGCGAAGCCACAGTTCGCCTTTGCCACCTTGCGCTTGCCCGGTTCGACGCCGGTGCCAGAAACCTCGACCGAATTTGCGCGTGTGCGTACCGTCGAAATAGACGCGGACTCAAGCCGGTCATCCGACAACGAAAGCACGGTCGTCGTCGACGATGCATCCGTCACCTTCAAGATCGGCAGGGCGGAGAACGACAGTTGTACGCGTTCGACGTCGTCGGGAATCGGCACGGCCTTGCCAAGCGCCATGGTTGGGATGTCCAGCACGCGCAGGGAAAGGCCGCGCAAGAGCGCAGCCTGCCCTGACGAGCGTACGAGCTTCCCGGCCAGGAGGTACGCCACACGCCGCCCGTCGGCGGAGACGGCGTAGGTTAGTACGCGACCATCTTCGGCGGTCACCTGCAAATAGCGCCCAGTCTCGGGGATCCAGACGAATAGCTCTTGGGTCAACCCAAGGACGAGAACACCCTGGCCGGCGACGCTCAGGGGAGGCTTCGTCCTGGCCACGAAGAAGACACCATCGCGCACGATCTGGCCCCAGGTCCGCGCTGCCTCCGACCGCGCTGCCTGCACCTTGGTGTAGGCGTCTTGATCCTGCAGGATGCCGAGGTCGGTCGCCTCGCTCACCTCTCGGTTCCACGGCACGAAGGCTCGACGAATGAGCTGCGCGGCTTCGTCGGCGGCCTCGGCGTAGCGACCTTGGCGCGAGAAGCTGCACGCAACGTTGAGTTGCGCGCCCAGAAAATCGGGGTCGGCAGCGAGCGCAGCCCGGTACCTTTCCCGTGCCTCGCCCCAACGCTCTTGCCGGTAGAGTTGTTTCCCCTCGCCGTTGAGGCGCATGGCTTCCGCCGCGGGTAGCTTGGCCACGGCGGTGAGACCAGGCGCTTCGGGCGCCGCTGCGCCAGCTGGACAAGCCCCAGCGAAGACGACGAATAGCAGTGCAAGATTCACGGATCGACCCAGACGGAGCGCAGGTCCAACCGATCTCCGACAGCGGCTAGGCCGTGTACGCGCTTCGCGGCCAGGATGGGTACATCGTGCCGGTACAAGAACAAAGCAGGACGGTCGGTTGCCAGAAGATCGGCCAGCTCCTTCAGCAAGGGTGCGCGTGCGACTGGCGAGGACGCGCCACGGATGCGCTCGATGGCCGCCACGAATCTTTCTGGCTTGTAACCGGTGTATTGGAAATCGCCTTGGCTCGTGAGCAGGAGTCGCGGATCTTCATCCTTGCGGCCGTCCCAAGTAAGCCCGCATAGATCGTAGTCGCCTCGCTCCACCCGCGAAAACAAAGTCGCGCCATCCAAGTTGCTGGTGTCGAGGAGGATGCCGGCCCGGCGCAAGTCCATGGCGAAGGCGCGAACCTCGGCGGACAGCGTCCGCGAGCTGGCTGGCACCAGGAAGGTGAGGCGGATTGGCGCGCCCCCCACTTCACGCACGCCGTCTCCATCGGTGTCCCTGAATCCGGCCTGATCCAGCAGCAGCCCGGCCAAACTTCGGTCGAATTTGTCGGCCAGCGCCGAACCGAAGCTGGGTGCGCCGATGGGCCGAACCAGACCATGGTGGAACTCGGACGCGAAGCGCGCGCGATCCCACAGCAGGCTGAGTGCCTGGCGAAAGGCGGGATCCGCCAGCACGCCTCGACGCGTGTTCAAGGCAACGAACGAGTAGCGGTGCGGCTGCAGCAGGTAGAGATCCAGGGCGTCGCGCAGGGTGGCTTGCGAGACCTGTTCGGGGAAGTGGACTTCCGACACGCGAGGCAGGACGTCGATCTCACCTCGGCGTACGCGGGTCAGGGCGCGAGCGGGATCGGCGTCGATCTCGAAGTCGATGCCGTCGAGCAAAGGACCGTCGGGCAAGGACTGCGCACGTCCCCTGACCAGCTTGATGCGCTTGCCGCGTTCCCAGGCCGCGACGCGGAAGGGGCCGGTACCGACAGGCGATCGTCCGAGCTGGGCGAGCCTGGCACCGCCGGCGCGCAGGGGCTCGGCGGGGAGAATGGGGATCTCGCACAACGCACGCATGGTGAGATCCGAGGGGCGCGCAAGGCGCAGTCGAACCATGCGATCGGGCAGGATGTCCACGCCTTCCAAATCCACAATCATGGCGTGCAGCAACCCCGAGCGATTCGGCGAGCGCATCAAGTGCTCCAAGGTGGCTTGCACGTCGAGGCCGGAAAAGACCTTGTCGTCTTGCCACCGCGCCCCCGCCTTGAGGTGCATGATCAGGCGCAGCCCGTCAGAAGACAGCTCCCAGGTGTCGGCCAAGCCAGGCCGGTAGGCTTCGCCGGAACAGTCGATCAAGGTCTCGTAGACCAGGCCGCCCACCACGCGATCGATTACCTGCACGGTGTCGAGCAAGGGATTGAGGTGCGGCGGTTCCGCCTCCAGATGAACCTTCAGGAGGCCGCCGTGTTGAGCTGTCTTTCCAGGCGGGCGCGCTATTTCGGGCAACGACTTCATCGCTGGGGTTGGCACGGCATCGGTATGCGTCGCCTGCCCGGCGGCACCGCGATCCGGCGTGGATCCGGTGCGTTTGACGGTCTTTTCTCGCCCCTTGCGGGTGCAGGCGAGCCCCACGGCAAGGACCGCAAAGAGACAGAAGCCGACGCGCAGGGCTTGTCGCCCCGAATTGACCGTGTTATTGAGGGACGAAAGATGCGAGCCGCATGGTCGTCGGCCGCCATTTTTGGAAGAGGGGAAACACATGATCCGAATCTGTCTGCTCACGGTGTTCGCGTTGGCTTCCCTGGTGTCGTTTCGAGTGTTCGCTCAGGGTCAGGAAGTCACACCCATCAAGGTGAACCTGCCGCCCTCTCCGAGCTTCGCTGCATCGAACATACCCACCCAATATCCGACGGGTGAGCTTTCCGTGCTCGGCTTGCGCAAGATGAAAGACAAGTACATGGACAAGGACGTCCGGGTCAAAGCCTATCTGGTCGAGATCTACGAATGTCCTGCCGAATTGCGCAAGTGCAATGACGAGCTGTCGGACAAGACGAAGAAAGAGAAGAAGAAGGCGATCAAGAAAGGCGGCGACGCCCTGACCCAGAACGTGGCGCCCGACCGCGGCGGTTGCCGCCCGTGCGACCAGCCCCACTTCTTCATGGCCGACACGCCCAATGCCAAGAAAGAGCACGCCCTGCTCATCGCCGACTACCCGGTCAAGGACTGGGACACCGGCGACCCCAAGCCGCTCGAAGCCAAGGCCGGGGAGCAGTACATTGTAACCGGTACCTTCTCCATCAACTCGATAACCGGCTTCGCGGCCTCGAACGGCCTCATCATCCACAAGAAGTTCGAAGATCTCTCGGGCAAGATGCTGGCCGAGGGCAACGCGGTTCTTCCGCCCGAGGCGCAAACCATCAAGCTTGAAGGTCAAGCCGAGCAGAAGGTCGGCTGGGCCGCCCACGAAAAGAACGGCCTCGTCGCGGGCAAGAAGAAGGGCGACAAAGGCGTCCCCGGCGGCGCGAAGAAGTAGCTTCGATTCAACACAGATTCTCTGTGTTCTCTGTGTCTTCTTCCTAGTGAGCATCCCCCCAGGATGGCCCGGCGTGAACGTCCACGACGAGGGGCACTTGTAGCTCGTAGGCCGACTCCATCTCGTGTTTTACCCACGCACGGAAATCATCAAGGTCTGACTGAGGTACTTCGAACACCAGTTCGTCGTGCACCGTCAGCAACAGTCTGACGTTGGGGAAACGGGACAGACCTCGCGCGACGCGCAGCATGGCCAGCTTGAGAATATCGGCCGCCGAGCCTTGAATCGGCGTGTTGCGGGCGATGCGCTCGGCGTAGTTGCGCTCTTGTGGCCGCTTGGAGCCGATCTCGGGCAAAGCGCGCGTGCGGCCCAGCAGCGTCGATACGGACAGGGTGCGGCGGGCGTCCGCGATCGTGGCATCCATGTGCTCGCGTACGCGGCTGTAGCGCTTGAAGTAGCTGTCGATGTACTTGTGTGCTTCGGCGCGCGGGATGTGAAGGACCTGCGCCAGGCCGAAGTCGCCTTGCCCGAACACCAGCCCGAAGTTGATGGCCTTCGCGATCCGCCGCTGTTCGCCGCTGACCGCCTCCTCGGCGACGCCGAACACCTCAGCTGCGGTTCGCCGGTGAATGTCGACCCCCGCGCGAAAGGCATCGAGGAAGGCCGGATCTTGCGAAAAGTGCGCAAGCACGCGCAGCTCGATTTGGGAGTAGTCCGCCGACAGCATTTGGAAGCCTGGATCGGCGACGAAGGCGTGGCGGATCTTCTTGCCGATCTCCGAGCGAATGGGAATGTTCTGGAGATTGGGGCCGCTCGACGAAATGCGACCGGTGGCCGCGACAGCTTGGTCGAAGCTCGTGTGCAAGCGGCCCGTGCGCGGGTTGACCAGCGCTGGCAGCGCGTCGATATAGGTTCCCTTCAGCTTGGTTAGGGTCCGGTACTCGAGGATCTTGGCCGGCAGCGGATGCATGGCCGCCAACTCTTCCAGCACGTCGGCGTCGGTCGATGCACCGGTCTTGGTCTTCCTGATGACGGGCAAACCCAGTTTGACGAAAAGGATCTCGGACAGTTGCTTGGGTGAAGCGATGTTGAATTCCGAGCCCGACAGGGCGTGGATTTCTCGTTCGATGGCGCGGGCATTCGTCGCCACCTCGTTGCCCAGGTTGTTCAGGTAGCCGCTATCGAGCCGAATGCCCCAACATTCCATGGCGGCCAACACCGGCACGAGCGCAAGCTCCACGTCGCGGTAGAGGCTTTCCTGATGCGAGGACGCCAGCCTCTCGTGCTGCGTGCGCGCCAATGCAAGAATGGCGTCAGCCTCGGCGGTCAAGTGAACGGCAATCTCGTCGACAGGAAGGCTGGCCGCGTCCGCTCCCCCACGACCGGCGCCGGGCCACGCCGCGCGTGGAACGACGCCCGCGATCTGCTCCTTGGCCGCGAGCACCGAGAGATCGTAGTCGGCGCTTGCCGCATCGAGGACGTAGGCGGCGAGCATGGTGTCGCTCGCGACGCCGGCCAGAGCCATCCCCCGCACGCGCAAGAGATCGTGGAGAACCTTGGCATCGTGAAGGTGCTTGACGACAGCCTGTGAGGCCAACACGTCTCCAAGCCCTGACAGGACCTCGGTCTCGGACAGGCTCTGCGTGGCGCCAAGGAATTGCTGTCTCACCGGCACGTAGGCGCGAAGCCCCGTCGGCAACGCGAAGGCCAACCCGACGATCCCGGCCCGCACCGGCGTACCACCATCGCAGAACACCGCGATAGCGCATTCCTTGGCGGCGTGGATCGCGGAGACGAGCTCTGCCAGTGCTGCCGTATTGGTCACGACGACGTGGGCATGACCGGTGGGGGGCGTGGGGGCCGCCGATGGCGCCGATTCGGATGCCTGCACCGGACTTGCTTCGACCTTGGCAGGAGCCTTCGCCGCATCCGCCTGCGAGTACTGGGCCAGCAGACGTCCAAATTCGAGCTGGGTAAATAGCCCGCTCAGCTTCGCGGCCGAGGCCGGCATCCGGCGCATCTCGCTCAAGGTCACAGGCAACGCCACATCGTCGCGCAGCTTCACCAGCTCGCGCGACAGCGCCAACTTCGAGCGCGCCTCGGCTATGGCCAGGCCTTTCTTGCCCTTGATCTTCTCGACGTTGGCCAGTACCCCGTCGAGTGAACCGTAGGTGGTGATGAGCTCGGCTGCGGTTTTGGGGCCGACGCCTGGGACGCCAGGCACATTGTCGACCGAGTCGCCCATGAGCGCGAGCAAATCGCCGAGCTTCTCAGGCAGAACCCCCCATTTCTCTTTGACTTCGGCGGGGCCCATCAGGCGATTCTTCACGGCATCGAGGAGCTTCACGTCCTCGGTGCAAAGCTGCATGAGATCCTTGTCGGAGGAACCGATCACAACCGACAGATTCTCGGCCTTGGCGTCGCGAACCAGCGTCGCGATGACGTCGTCCGCTTCGACCCCGGCAAGCGAAAGCACCTTGTAGCCGAAGGCGTCGGCCACTTGGTGGGCCAGATCGATCTGCGCGATGAGGTCGGGCGGCGTCGGCGGGCGATTGGCTTTGTACTCCTTGTAGAGCTCGTCCCGAAAGGTCGGCCCAGGCGCGTCGAAGACCACGCACAAGTGCGAGGGTTGACGTTCACGATCGATGCGCAGGAGCATTTGGCAAAAACCGTACACCGCCCCCGTGGGCTTTCCGGCCTTCGTGGTCAACCCAGGCAAGGCGTGAAAAGCCCGAAAAAGGTAGTTCAGGGCATCGACGACAAAAAGGGTGCCGTTCATGGCAAGCCCTACCCTACCCTACGAATGCGAGTCCGCCTACCTGCCGTAGAGCCCGGCGATGGTCGATGCGAATTTGCTGGCCACGACGTCGCGCTTGACCTTGAGGCTGGGGGTCAGCTCGCCGCTCGCTTCGCTGAAGTCAGTGGGCAGGATGGCAAAGCCCTTCACGGTTTCGTAGCCTGCCAACGTGGCGTTGACCTCGGCCACGGCCTTCTCGATGGCGACGCACAGTTCGGGCGAGGCGGCGGCTTTGGCCATGTCGCCGCCCCCGAACTGGCGAACCGCGGGCTCGGAGGGCGTGACAAGGACCACGCAATAGGAGCGCTTGTCACCGAACACCACGGCCTGACTGACCAAAGACGAATGCGCCTTGAGCGCGTTTTCCAGCTTTTGCGGCGCCACGTTCTTGCCACCGGCCGTGATGATGATGTCCTTCTTGCGGTCGACGATGCGCAGGAAACCATCTTCGAGCACGCCGATATCGCCGGTGTGAAACCAGCCTTCGGCGTCGAACGCCTCGGCGGTCGCCTCGGGATTGCCGTGGTACGCGGAGAAGATCGAAGGGCCGCGCAGCAGGATCTCGCCATCCGGGGCGAGTTTGGAATCAATGACGTCGATGGCGGGACCGACGGTGCCGAAACGGAAACTGTTCCAGCGGTTGACGAAGGCCGCCGCGGTGGACTCGGTGAGCCCATAACCTTCGAGAATCAGCAGGCCTGCACCGTGGAAAAATGCGGCAATCTCGCTGGAAAGCGGCGCGCCACCCGAAATCAGGAAGCGGCAGCGATCGAGCCCCAGGCGCTTGCGTAGCTTACCCAGCACCAGCTTGTCGGCGAGACCGTAGGACCAGCGCAGTCCGAAGGTGGCGGATTTCTTCTCGCGCAGGGCGGTCGAGTAGCGAGAGGCGACTCCGAACGCCCAGTGCACGAGTCGCCGCTTGGCGCCGCTGCCCTGCTCGGCTCCAGCTTGGACCGCGGCATAGAGCTTTTCGAAGATGCGTGGCACGCCGGCCATAAAGGTGGGCCGAATCTCCACGAGATCGTACTTGATGCGCGCCATGCTCTCGGCGAACGCGACCTCGGAGCCCACGATGATGGGGGCCCATGCGATCTCACGGCCAAGCACGTGGGCCAACGGCAAGAAGAGGTACTGGACATCATCCGGCCTGAGGTCGAAGGCACGGACCGCGCTCTCGCACGACGCCACGAGATTGGCGTGCGTCAGCACCACGCCTTTGGGCTGTCCCGTGGTGCCGGAGGTGTAGATGGTGGTGAAGGTGTCGCTGGGCTTAACGGCACCTGCCCGATTCTCGAGCTCTCCCGCATGGGCCGCAATCCAAGCCACGCCAGCCTGTCTCAGTTCCGCGAGCGACCGTGCCCCATGGGTATCCTCGCTGCCATCAGCTCGCGCGGTCAGATGGGTGTCCTCCACGCGAATCTTGTGCAAGCTCGCGCGCATGGATGTCAGCTTGGCCATTTGCTGGTCGTCCTCGGCGATGACTGCACGGGAGCCGCTGTCGCCAAGGATGAACGCGCACTGCTCGGCCGTCGAGGAGGGATAGATGGGCACCGAGACCAACCCGGCCATCGCGATGGCGACGTCGCAGAGCAACCATTCGAGCCGGGTCTGACACAAAAGCGCCACCCGATCCCCGCGCTCGAGTCCCAAGGAAAGCAGTCCGGCCGCCAACTCGCGTGCCGCCTGGTCGGCCTGCCGCCACGTGAGGCTGTGCCAAGCGTCCTCCCGACGGTATCGAAAGGCTGGGCGATCCGCGAACTCGCGCACCCGGCCTTGCCAGATGCTGTTCGCGCTGCGAGTTGTTGGGGTGGAGGTGCCGCTTTCGGGCGCCGACGCCGACATGGGACCCACATAGTGATCGCCGCACGGCCGCAGATCAAGGCCGCGCGATGCGGTGGACTCGCGCGCCCTTGGTCCGCAACGGCAAGAGTCAATGGACCTGTCCTATCGCATGTGCGCAAGGCGTCTTGGGTTGTATATGAAGAACGACTCCCGTAGTATCCGCGCCCGTAGCTTGGGATTTCGGTTCTTCCGCGCCAGGGACTTCAGGGACGATGCTTTCGAAACCCTTGCCAGCACGCTATCGCATCATTGAGGAGGTCGGCCAAGGCGGCATGGCCGTGGTTTACCGCGCCCATGACGAAAAGCTGCGGCGCGAGGTGGCGGTCAAAGTCCTGCACGCGCACCTCTTGGCCGAGCCCGAGTCCAAGGCTCGCTTGCAGAGAGAAGCACAGGCAGTCGCCAAGTTGAACCACGACGGGATTCTTCAGATCTTCGACTACTCTAGCGAAGAAGCGGCGTCGTCGTACATCGTTACCGAATTCATCGACGGGCAGACGCTCAAGCAGTTTCTCGCCAACCGCAAGCTGCCCGTGCCCGAGCTCGCCGCTCTCATCGTGATGGAGCTCGGCGAGGCGCTCACCCACGCCCATTCCCTGGGCATTATCCATCGCGACCTCAAGCCCGAGAACGTCATGGTTCGCAAGGATGGCGTGCTCAAGTTGATGGACTTCGGGGTCGCCCAGGTCGTCGACCTTGAGCGCATGACGGTAACCGGGCAGATCCTCGGCTCGCCGGCCTACATGGCACCCGAGGTTCTAGACGGGCGCACCCTGGATTTCCGCAGCGACGTGTTCTCCGTCGGTGTGATGCTCTACCAAATGGCCACCGGTGCCTTGCCCTTCCCGGGCAAGAACCCGCACGAAGTCCTGCGCAAGGTTTCCGAGGGCAAGTTCGCCGATCCGCGCACCGTCAACCGACTTGTCTCGGATCAGCTGGCCCGCGTGATCGCGAAGGCGATGGCGCGCAAACCCGAGGATCGCTACCCAACCATCCAAGCCATGGTGGACGATCTTCGCGCCTACGCCGCGGACGCGGGACTTGGCACGGCGAAAGACGAGCTTCGAACCTACCTGACCGCGCCCGACGAATATGAGAAGACCATCGTTTCCCGGATGGTTTCGGCGCTAGTCGACTCGGGACTGCGCGAACAGGCGGCCAAGCACCGCGCGCGCGCGCTAGAATTGTGGAATCGCGCCCTCGCCTTCGAGCCGGACAATCAGGCTGTTCTGACCGAACTTCGGCGTCTGGAGCGCGGCGAGCGGCTGCGCCGGTGGGTCATCGGCGGAACCGTGCTGGGCATCCTGGTCGCCATGGCGACGGGTGCGCTGTTCCTTGCGCGTAAGGCCCTGAGCGAAAAGAAAGCCTCCGTCGCGGCAGCCAACATCACGCCCGCACGCAAACCGGGCGCGGCACAGCCGCCTGTGCAGGCCCCGGCAGGTGAAGAAACGCCAGCGCAACGAACGCCCGTTGTGCCGCGTAGTCCAGGTAGTGGGCCGGCCCACGCCGTGAAGGAAAGTCGCCGGCATGAGGTCGCTCTTACCGAAAAGGCGGCCACGCGCGACGAGGAAGACACCGAAACCGCAACCAGGTCGCGCGGCGACGACGGCCTGCCGCCCCCCAACATCACCCTGACCCTCGGGTTCACCCCGGCGCGGGTCGAGGTGTGGATGGACGGCAAGAAGGCCTTCGACTACGGTCCCCAGCAAAACCGCATCGAGATCCCGTGGAACAAGCCGCACCGCCTGGAGTTCCGCAACGATAGTTGCTGCAATCGAAAAGAGGTCGTGGTCGGCCCACAGCTCTTCCGGCCACCCGGCGATCACCTGTTCGTCAATCTCGATCCCAAACCCGCCCGTCTGGCGGTAACCCTCGATCCGCCCGTGCCTGGCGCGACCTTGCTCATTCGCGAGGTCAACGAGTCCAAGGCCAAGCCCTGGCGTGCTCGCGCCCTGGCCGGCGAAATAATTCCAGTACCGTTTGACGCGGGCGATGAGATGCGCAAGAGTCTGGAGGTGATGGTCTTCAAAGGCGACAAGACGACGACCAATCAGGTGACGATCACCGCAGGAGAGACTCGTCCGGTCACGATCCATGTGGACGACTAGTGCCTCCCGTCAGAAATACGGCCAGTTCCGAGGCCGACAAGCCGCGCCGCCCGCAAAGCGCGACGAGGGCGCATAGCCATTGCTATGTAACCGAGGAGCAACGACGCGGGAGGCGCGGATCAGCGGCCGAATATGGCCGAATTTCTAACGGGAGGCACTAGGTCTTGGGCGCGAGTCTTCTCCTCACGGCTCTCCTTTTCCAAGCGGCGCCCGCGGTGCCGAACGAGGATCTACAGCGGGGCAAGAACGCCTACGACCGGGGCGAATTCGCCCGCGCGGTGGAGATCGTCCGCCCCCTGCTCTACCCGGAAATGCGCCTGCAAACCGAGGGGCAGATCGTCCAGGCCCACCGAATCCTGGGCGTCTCGTATCTTTTCGAAAGGGAGCAAGCCGAGGCCACGCACGAGTTTCGACAGTTGCTTCAGCTCGTCCCGGATTACCGCTTCGATCCGCTGCTCGATCCGCCCGAGGTCGTCGACTTTTTCAACAACGTCCGCAAGGGCTACGAGGCCGAGCTTGGCGACCTCGAGGCCAGACGCAAGGCTATGGAGCGGGCGCGTCAGCGCGACAGGGAAGAATGCGACAAAGCCCGGGCCGGACCCACGGTCATCGAAAAGCGCGTGGGAAGGAATTCGTTCACGGTCAATTTCATTCCCTTGGGTGCGGGGCAGTTTCAAAACGGCCACCGCAAGAAAGGCTGGGCGTTCCTCGTCAGCGAAACTGTTCTCGGTGCGGTATCCGTCGGGGCGCTCGCCACGAACCTCGCGGTCTACGGTTTTCGCCCGCAGCGTTCTTGCCGCAATGAGGTTGGAAGCACGGCTTGCCCGGCGGTGGATATCGACCACACCGATGAGAATCGCTCGCGCTCGCTCACGCGGGTCCAGGTCGCGAGCGGAGCGATGTTCTTCGGCGCCGTGGCCTGGGGCATCCTCGATGCAATCTACTTCTACAGGCCGGAAACCCAGCTTTCATTTGCGGATACTCCCAAACACCCAACCTCGATCGGAAGCTTACGCCTTTCGCCCACTGTGATGGATCGCGCAATCGGGCCCGGTCTTTCCTTCCGTTTCTAGACAGAACCAGCCAAACTCCTCGCCATGGCGACCCTTCGAATCCACGCGCCCGGAACGAGCGTGAAGGTCTACCACATCTACAAGAAGCTCACTTCGCTGGGCAAAGGCGAAGGCGTGGATGTGTTGCTCCAGGACCCCCTGCTCGCCGACACCCATGCGCACATTCACTTCGACGGCCGCGACTTCAACATCTCGGTGACAGATCGGGATGCGGATCTGCACGTCAACGGTCGGCGCCGCACCAAGCACCGTCTCTCCCAGGACGACCGCATGCGCATCGGCGGCGTGGAGCTGGAATTCTCGCTCTACGACGAACCGGTGACCGACGAGGTGGCGGCCAAGACCATGGCCGAGCTGAATTCCTACAAGCGCCTGTTCGAGTTCTCGCAAAAACTGATGAACAACTACGAGATTCCCGGCCTGCTCGACGCCCTTCTCGATGTGGTCATCCAGGTCAGCAACGCGGACAAGGGCTTCATCGTTCTGCTCGAATCAGGCGAACCGGTGGTCAAGGTCGCGCGCAACCTGCGCCGCGAAACCATCTCGGATGCCGTTCGCCACATGTCCGATTCCATCATCAAGCGCGTGGTCGAAAGCCGCCAGCCGCTGATCATCTCGGACGCGCTCAACGACACCAGTTTCAAGAACTCGTTGTCGGTCATGAACCTGCGCTTGACCTCCGTCATGTGCGTGCCCTTGCTCGAACGCGGAAATCTCATCGGGCTCATCTACGTGGGTAACGACAATGTGGCCCAGCTCTTCGACCAGGCTGCCCTGGAGATCCTGACCATTTTTGCGGCCCAAGCCTCGCTGGTCATCCGCAACGCCCTCCTAGTCAACGAGTTGCAAATCGACAACCAGTCCCTGCAGGATCGCATCGAGCGCATTCGCTTCGGCGAGATCCTGGGCTCATCGCCTGCCATGCAGGAGGTGTTTCGCAAGGTTCAGCGGGTGGCCGCCACCGACATCACGGTGCTGGTCACGGGCGAAACCGGAACTGGAAAAGAGCTCATCGCGCGCGAAATCCACAACCGTTCGGCGCGGGCCAAGGGACCCTTCATCAGCGTGAACTGTGGCGCCATCCCCGAGAATCTCCTCGAATCGGAGTTGTTCGGCCATGTGCGCGGTGCCTTCACGGGCGCGGTTGCCAACAAAGCTGGCCGCTTCCAGTCCGCCAACAAGGGCACGCTGTTCCTCGACGAGATCGGCGAGATGCCGCACGCCCTGCAGGTCAAGATCCTGCGTGCCCTGCAGGAGCACATCGTGACCAAGGTTGGCGACACGGTTCCCGAATCGGTGGACATCCGGGTCATCGCGGCCACCAACCGCGATCTCGAAGTCGAGACACGCAACGGCCGCTTTCGCGAGGATCTCTACTATCGGCTGAACGTGGTTCATCTGCTCTTGCCGCCGCTGCGCGACCGCGGCGACGATATCGTGGTGCTAGCCCGCTACATGCTGTCGCGCTACGCCCCCGAATACAGCAGCAAGGTGCGCGGCTTCACCCCATCTGCCATCGTGGCCATCAAGCGCTACCGTTGGCCAGGCAACATCCGCGAACTGGAAAATCGGATCAAGAAGGCCGTCGTGCTGGCCGACAAGACCATGCTTGGGCCCGACGACCTGGGCATCAACCCCGACGAGATCCCGGCAATTTTGCCCTTGGCGGACGCCCGTGAGCGCTGGCAGCGATCGTACATCAACGAAGTTCTTGGGCTCAACGGTGGTAACCGGACCAAGACGGCGCGCGATCTCGGCGTCGATCCGCGGACTATTTTCAGACACCTCGAAAAGGAGGAAGGCGGCGAGCCCCCCGATGGCCCGCCGCCCCTGGATGAACCGTGATGCGGCGAGCTCCAAATCTTCTGCTTGCGCTCGCGACCTTGCCGGCGATTTCCGGTTGCGTGGTTCCCATCGGGCCGGAATGGTCCGATCCGCAAAGCAACTACCCGCCCACCATCCATTCCGCGAAACCAGCAATCGGTTCGATATTAGGCGGAGATGCCGACGGGGGAGCACCCGGCATCGTTGAAGTCGTGCTCGCGGATCAGAACACCGACGACATTCTCTATGTGCGTTGGATCATCGACTACCCACCTTTTGACCCAAATGTCTCGCGTGTGGCCCTCCCGCAGACGCAGCCGGGTGGAAATCAAATCCTACGGCCGGCCATTCGCTACTCGCCCAATTGCGGCGACGACGGGATTTCGCACGATTTCTCGAACCATCGACTGCTTCTAGCGGTGACGGATCGTCCCTTTGCCGACGATCCCAGCCGGCCGCCTCTCGACGGCCCGAGCGGCGAATACCTGGTCGAGGGTTCCTGGGACTTCGTCCTGGCCTGCCCGTAGCTCGCGTCGCCGCAGTTTGACTTCCGGGCGCCTTGCTCGTACCCTTCTACTACCTGCCGGCGCTCCGGCAGAACGCGCTCCTCGCTGGGAGTCATTTGTAGGTGGGTTCGTTAAGGGCTCGCCTCGCAGTCGCCCTTGTCATCGTTCACAACCCCACCCAATCAAGAGTTTCACCGCTATCGCAAGCTGGTTGCGTGGACATCCTCGATCCTTGTGGCGCTGGCTAGCCTCTACCTGCTGCTGTCGGTGGCGGTTTCCTTGCAGCGCCAGCGCAACGTCGTGTTGCAAGACCGAATCAGCGTCGAGCTTACGGCCAAGGAGATCGGCGGCTGCTTCGAAGAGCTGCGCGACGTGGCTGTGGCCCTAGAAAAGCACCTCGAAAATGCCTACCACCTTCTAGGCGGCTACGATTCCGAGGAGGCGCGCAGGTGGAGCAGCGAAGGCGCGGTCTGGCGCAACCGGTGGAGGGTTTTCGGCCAGCGCTGCCGCATGGTCGAGGCGCTGCCGGCGCCTCCCAACAAGGATATGGAAGCAATGGCCGGCGCCTACGAGGAACTGGGCAGCATCCAGACCACGTATTCGCGCGAACTTTTGCGCTTCGGTAGCGAACTGGCACCACGCCTGGATCGCATCAACAAGCGCGTCGATGACATAGGCGAGCGGCTGGCATCACCAGGCTCGCCAGCAGGAGCAAACCATGAGTGAGCAGGCTACCAGCAATTCCACATCGGTCGAACCCACCGCGCCCGCGAGCGACGGTTCCCCGAAGACAACCTTCGCCGATCTCGGCCTGAGCGAAGCAGTCCTTAAGGCGGTCACGGACATGGGCTTCGTCGAGCCGATGGATGTCCAGCGCGCGACCATTCCGCTTGCCCGCGAAGGACGTGACATCCTGGTGCAGTCGCGCACGGGCTCGGGCAAGACGGCGGCCTTCGCCATTCCCTTCGCCGACTGGGTGGCCGACCCCAAGGAAAACTATGCGCAGGCCATCGTTCTTTTGCCAACCCGTGAGCTGGCCTTGCAGGTCGCGGCTGAGACGGCACGCATCTGCGCCAATACCGGCCTGGTGGTGGTTCCCGTCTACGGCGGCTCGCCCATGGGTCGGCAGATCGAACAGCTGCGCGCGGGCGCCCAGGTCATCTGCGGAACGCCCGGCCGCATTCTCGACCACATTCGCCGCGGCACCTTGCAGCTCGACCGCATCAAGTGCGCGGTGCTCGACGAGTGCGATGAGATGCTGTCCATGGGCTTTCAAGAGGACATCGAGAACATCCTCAGCGAAACGCCGCCCACGCGGCAAACCCTACTCTTCTCCGCCACCATTCCCGAGGGTATCCAGCGACTTTCCCGCCGCTTCATGCGCAACCCCGAGACGCTGAAGTTGTCCGCCGACTTCATTGGCGTGCACGAGATCCGCCACACCTACTATTCGATCCCAGGCGGCCAGCGCGAAGCCGAGCTTCTGCGTGTGCTCGCCTTCGAGGAGCCCGACCGCGCCGTCATCTTCTGTAACACCCGCGAGGAGACTGGCCGGGTCGCCGAATTCTTGCGCAAGCAAGGAATGGTCGCTGAACCTATCTCATCGGATCTTTCCCAATCCGATCGCGAGCAGGTTATGCAGCGCATGCGCGCCGGCCAGATCCGCTTCTTGGTCGCCACCGACGTCGCCGCCCGTGGCATCGACATCGAGAACCTGCCCTGCGTGATCAACTACACCTTCCCGGAATCGCCCGAGATCTACATTCACCGCACGGGCCGCACCGGTCGCGCCGGGCGCAACGGGCACGCCATTTCCCTCATCGGCCCGACCGAGGTCGGCTCGTTCTACTACCTCAAGCTTCTCTACAAGATAAAGCCCGAAGAGCGTACGTTGCCTTCGGAAGCGGAGGTTCGCTCGCACCGCGAAGGCGAACGGCTTACGCATCTGCGGACGTTGCTGGCCGGCGATCCAGGGCCGGAGTGGCATTCCTTGGCCCGGCGGCTCATGGTCGCCATCGACGCCGAACGCCTTATCGGCTCGCTTCTGCGCGGCGCCCTGGCAGGCCCGAAAAGCGATACGTCCATGAAGCCCGCACTTGCCATAGCTTCTCAAACCGAAGTTTCGCCGAAGGCACTAGATATGCCCGCACGGGATTCGGCGCCGACACCTTCGCGGGATTCGGATCGCTACGAGCGAGGTCCACACGGCGATCGTCGCCCGCGGGCCTTTGGCGAGCGCGAGCGCCCAGGCCGCGAACGCAGCCGTCGCGAGCGGGATGGAGGACGTGGCAGTGACCGTGCGCCCCGTCCGTCACCTGCCCCCGCGGGAAGGACCGCCAAGAACGATGACGGCCGGGAGTTCTGGGAAGTGTGGAGCGAGGAAGTGGGCCGCACGCCAGGCGCCGCCCCGGCTCAGGCCACGCCCCCCGAGGTCCACAACGGAATTGCTGCTCTCCCGACACCGCGCTCCGAAGAGCCGGGCGCTGCAGCGCCCGCAGCGCACGCAGATGCACAGGTCGCGTCCGGCCAGACTCGCCTCTATGTGAATCTCGGCCGCAAGGACGGCGCAACTGCGGAGATGGTTGCGGAGATGCTTTCATCGAGCGGCACGGCCGTGCCGGCGGCGGACGTGGAGTTGATGAACACGCACTGCTACGTCAACGTCGCGAGGGAGACGGCCGAGGCCTTGTGCGCGGGCATGAATGGCCGTAGCCACAACGGCCGGGCCATTCTTTGCGAGCCTGCCCGACCGCCGAAGCGCCGGTACTAGTTTTGATGGGAACCCTGGGAGGGTTCCCAAACCCTCCCGCGCTCTGGCTACGCCGGGCAAAGCCCGGCTACGCTTACGCGATCATGGGACCCCTGACCTGGAAACACCTCGCCCCGCGCAGCGGAGCGTAGCGGGGAGAGGTCGCCGAGCGCAGCGAGGCGGGTGAGGGGCGGGCCGGCGGCGGCCCTGGGAGGGTTCGCGTGTTCCAATCACAGCTTGGGGAACGGCTTCAGCTCCCCAGGCGTGGCCGGCGTCGTCGGTTTCGGGGCCGGAGTCGGCGCTGTCTCGGGTGATCCAATTGCCGGCTTGGCGTGGCCTGACATGGCTGGCTTCACCTTGTGCCCATGCGCCCCGTGTTTGGTGGGCTGTTCGGCGGTCGGCTCTTCCACCGCGGCCGCTGGCGCGACCGGAGGCTCCGCGGGCGCCGCCGCGGGTTGCGCAGGCGGAGGCGTTGGCGCGACCGGAGGTGGAGGCGCAATTGCAGCAGATGGCGGTGTTGGCGGCTGGGGTTTGCCGTGCGAAAGCGCGAGCCAGGCCGCCACCGCACCGCCAAGCACGATGCCAACGATCGCCAGAACAAGGGTCTTGCCACGCGAGGCCGCCGCGGGCGCGGCTCCCACGTCCGTGCTGGAAAGCGCCGAATCGACAGTCCTGCTCGACACCCGCGAGGTTTCGGTCCCGGTGCCTTTGGCACGCAGGATCTTCAGCGCCGCCGCTGCGTGGGCGCCGCCCATTTCCACGGTTTGGCCGCCCGGCGATTTTGCCGCGGCGGTGTCCGGGCCAGGGCAAACACCTACTGCCTCGACCAGCTCGGCCATGGATTGCCAGCGCTTCTCGCGATCCTTTTCCAGCGACTTAAGCACCAAGGCGTCCATCTCTGGCGTGATGACCAGATCGGGCCGGCGCGCGCTGGGTGGAACAGGCTCTTCCATGAGGTGCTTGGTCAGCATGGTCATGAACGACTCGGCCACGAACGGCGTCTGCCCTGTGATCAAGTGGTACATGATGCAGCCGACCGCATAGATGTCGGCGCGATGGTCAGTGTCTTTGCCCTCGGCCTGTTCGGGCGCCATGTACTCGGGCGTCCCGAAAATCATGCCGGTCCTGGTCAGTCGAGGTCCATTGGGATCCAGCCCCATGACCTTGGCGATGCCGAAATCCAGGATCTTCACGAAGTGCGGCTGGCCCTCGCGTTGAATCAGAAAGATGTTCTCCGGTTTCATGTCCCGGTGAACGATTCCCTTGTCGTGCGCGGCCCGCAGCGCCCGGCAGATCTGCAGCACGATGTCGCGCGCTTCTTTCCACTCCATGGCGCCCTTGGAACGCACGATCTCGCCCAAGTCCTTGCCGTCCAGGAACTCCATCGCGATGTAGACTAGGCCGTCCGGCGATTGCCCGAAGTCCATGATGTCGATCACGTTTTCGTGCCCGATGCGCGAGGCGCTTCGGGCCTCTTGTAGAAAGCGGGCGACCAGGTCCGACCGCCGCGCGAGCTCGGGCGCCAAAACCTTGAGCGCAAACTTCTTCTCGATGACAACGTGCTCGGCCAGGTAGACCGATCCCATTCCGCCCTCGCCTAGCTTGCGGATAACGCGATAACGATCTGCGACAAGCTGGGAGATAAGGGGATCGACAATTTCCGGCGGGCTGTCACCAACGCTCATTCTTCTGCACTTTACCACGGACGCCGGTACAATGGCTTGCGTCTCGCATGGCCAGCATCGTCGCCTATATCGAGCTGCGCGAAGGCGCCATTACCCGACCATCGCGCTTCGTCGTGGCCGAGGCACGTCGAATCGCGGACTCCGCGGGTGCGACGGTCTTCGCCCTTCTGACGGTGGGCCCACTGGCGCAAGTCGAAATGGACCGGCTTGCGTCCGAAATCAGCGCGGCCGGCGCCGATCGCATCCTGTGCTCGTCGTCCGACACGCTGGGCGAGCCCGCGCTCGACGCGACCCATGGGGCGCTCCTGGCCCAGGTTGCCGACCACCTGCGACCAGTCCTCTTCTTGTTCCCGGCGGGTGGGACCGGCGTTCAGCTAGGACCGCCCCTGGCAGTGAGAATTGGCGCTGCCTATATGGCCAATGCCAGCATCGCCGTGAGAGCGGAAGGGCGCGAACCAGCCCCCGACTCCCAGAGAGTGATCTTGTCAAAGTGGCGGGCAGCGCGAGATGGTCTGCGCAAGATCGACGTTGGCGATCTCGAGCGGCCCGTGGTGGCCAGCCTGATATCAGGATCTTTCCCACCGCCGGCCGGACAGCCCTACGCCGAGGTCGAGATGGTTCCCTGCCCGGACGCGAAGTTCCCCGAGGCACGCGTGATCGATTCGGAGCTGGATCCTGCCGCAGAGTTCGAGTTGTGCGCGGCGGTGGTTTGCTCGGGAAAGGGCACCGAATCAACGGAGCGCGCGCTGCGATCCGAGTTGCCCGCGGGAGCATGCCTCGTGACTGCGGACGAGGCGGAGTCACCGGCCCCTACGGTGGCACCCCAGCATTGCCTCGTGCTCCCGTCCGCGCATTCCGGGTTGGCCGCGCACTCTCCCTGGATGGTCTCCGAAGCAGTGCGCATCCGGGTTGAATATGACTCGGCCTTGGGCGCCACGGCGCGGGGCGTGGAAAATCCGGCCGCGCGTGCCGACGCGGACTTGGCGGAATTCACCGCTGCACTTCGCCGAGCGCGAGGCCAAGGGGAGGCTTCGTGATCGTTCTCGTGTGTTTGGAATCGCCGTCGCCCAGCCTGGCCAGTCGCGCGGCTCTGCGCCTTGCCTGTGGTTTGGGAGACCCGGCAAACGTGGTGGTTCTATCGGTCGGCGACGAATCGGCTGGCCCGTCGTTCGAGTTGGCTTGTCGAAGCGCCGCTGTCCATCGCATCGTCCACCTGCAAGACCCGATGTTCAAGAAGACAGGATTCTTCACGCTCGGCATGGTCTTGGCCGAGGCGGCACGCCATCTGGAGGCGCGTGTGATCTTGGCTGGCCAACATTCCGATGGCGAAGGGCAAGGCATGGTGCCGGCCGCGCTGGCGTATCACCTGAAGGCGCCGCTTTTCGCGCGGGTCGGATCCGTGCAGTTGCCCGCCAGCGAGGACGAAGTCCTGCACATGAGCATCCGCTCGGGCGGACGGCTGTGCAAGGTCGAAAGCCCGCTGCCCGTCGTCCTGACCACCCAGCCCTTGCCGGCGGAAGAGAAGTCCCGGTTGCCGGAAAGCACGCAATCCTCGCCGGTCGTCGAGACGCTCTCGCTGGCCCAGCTTGGCATTGATGCCAGTCGTTTGGTGCCGCGGCCCGACCTGCTAGGTACCCTTGCGCCGGCTCGGACGGCCATCATTCAGCACAGATCCTTCGACGAGGCAGCCCATATCCTCTTGCGAGGGTAGCGGGTGCCTCGCCAACGCGAGCCGGAACCTCCCGTGGCAGCCGATCCAAGCGCCAGACCGCCTTCATCTCTCCCACGGCGGTTGCACGACCTTCTCGCCCGCCTGGCATGGCCCTCAAGACTCTCGGTCGCGGGCTTGTCGGCCGTTCTCCTGTTCTATGCCCTGCTCAAGCTCTATTCGCTGAACTTCGTCGTGGGCGACGAGCACATGTACTTCTACATGAGCCTGCTCGTCTCGAAGGGCAAGTGGCCCTACCGCGACTTCTTCTTTTCCCACCCGCCCCTGCAGCTCTACATCATGGGAGGCCTGTACAAGACTTTCGGCTACTCGCTGGCACTATCGAAGGCGGTGCCCAGCGTTGCCGCCATGGTGTCGGGCGTGCATGTGTACCTCATCGGCAAGCGACTGGTTGGCCGCCTGGAAGGCCTGCTGGGGATGGCGCTTTTTCTGTTCACCTTCGACGTCTTGCGTGGGTCGTCCCATTTCACGGGTGCCAATTGCGCCCTCGCCTTTGCCCTCATGGCCGTCTACCAGGCCATGGCTGGACGAAACCTCGTGGCCGGTGTCCTCTTCGCCGTCGGCACGTTCATCGGCGTGTACGTGGCTCCGCTTGCGCTCATGCTGGCGGTGTTGCTGGCCTTGCGCTCGTGGAAGGAATCGCTGCGGCTCCTGGCCAGCTACGCCGCCGCATGCGCCCTGGTCTGCATTGTGTTCGTCTCGGTGGCGGGCGCGAATGCGTTCTGGTACCAGGTTTTCGCCTACAACCTCAACAAGATCGCCTTCCGCTATTCCTGGTTCGCAAAGTTCAGGAACGTCGCCTACCTCAACTCGCTCGCCATGATTGGCTTCGTGCCCGGCATCGCCTGGGCCGCCTCGATGTGGATTCTGCGCGGGCGCCCCTCCGGCGAGCGTGTGCTGCCAGGCGCCCTTGGCCGCTTCGCCGCCCGCCTCAACCTGTGGACCGGCGACCGCGTGGCAGCGCAAATGATCTTCGCGACATTCATCTGCGGGTATTTCTATTTCTACTCGACCCGCGTCGACTACTACTCCTACTACTTCATGCTCATCATGCCGTGGATGGGGCTGATGACCGCGACGGTGGCGATCGATTTGATCCGCTTCGTGTTGATCCGCTTCGTGCGCGAACGCAAGGCGGCGATCAACGCAGCCGAGCCACCCCTTCCTCGCGCGGAGCGACGACGGCGCGAGCAGAGCTCGCGGAAACACAAGGGCGCGCCAGGGCGAGCCACAAGTCGGCCTGCATGGAGCCTCTGGCCTCTCGTCCTTTGCGCCGCTTCACTGGCGGCGGTGCTGCTCTACCGACAGGGCATCGGCAGCGACCGGCAGGTCGACATGGGCGAGGAGTCGTCCCACTACACGTGGCACGACAGTCCCTACCTCCCGCAGTCCGTGAATGCCGTCGTACGCGGCGTCTTCTGGTCGGAGGCCAGCGACCCCATTCACCCGCCGAACGCCATCACCTACTACCTGCAACACGAATCGATGCAAGCACCGACCATTGATGCTTTCGTGCGCGCGGTTCGCGCCGAATGTCGCCCCGGCGAACGCATCTTCGGCGAATACTCACTCGGGCCTTTTGCCGGGGCACTCGGCCCCTGCGTCCTGGGCGCAAATCTCGCCGACACCAATCCGCACCGGTTCAAAGTCCATGAGAGCAGTCCCGAGGATTGGGTGCGCGCCCTCGAACAGGATCATCTCGACATCGCCATCGTCGTGCCCGGCATGACCATGCTCAAGGAGCGCGCGCTGCGCGAGTACCTGACCGGGACATTCCCTCGCGTGGTCGCGACCTGGGACGACCCATACGTTGGCCACGTCGAGCTCCGCCGACGCGCGAATTAAGGATTCTGACCACAGAGAACACAGAGGACGCAGAGACGGAAGAGAAAAGGGGCTTCCGGATCTCGGATCCGAGCGCATCCAGTTTCCGAGCCCTCTGTGTTCTCTGTGTCCTCTGTGGTCAAATCTCTTCAAGCCAGGCTACGCATCAGGGCTTCGAGCGTATCGCGCCGGTTGAGCTTGGGGTCGTCGAGGACTCTTTCGAGAAGTTGATCGAGCACCTCGCCCACGCGTCGGCTGGGCGGGATGCCCAGGACGCGCATGACGTCCTTGCCGTCGATGGCGAGATCGGTCACGCGCAGAACCGCGTCCTCGGCCGCCACCTTGGAGATCCTTTCGCGCAGGTCGCGCGTCTCGCATTGCGGGTCTTCACCTCGACCCCGACTGGCCACGTCGGCCTCGCGCAGCGAGAACAGCGAGGGAACCAAGTCCGGCCCCACCCGCTTGACGAAGCGGCGAACCGTTCCGTCGCTCCATTCCGGCGTGTAGAAAAACATATGGCCGCCCACCAGACTGCAAATTGTCGTGCGCTCGGTTGCGGACAGCTTGAGGCGAGTGCAGATGGCCGCCGCGACGTCGACCCCAAATTGCTCGTGGCGAAAGAAGGAATACTCGCCAGGGGCATCCTCACGCGGGGCCTGGGTCTGGGGCTTGCCCAGGTCGTGCAACAGCGCGGCCATGCGCACGACGAAATCCGGCACCGCCGCGTCGACGGTGGCCAGGGTGTGCTGATAGACGTCGTGCTTGTGAAAGCGGTTCTGAACGCAACCGATGGTGGGCAGCATTTCGGGTAGAACCTCGGCCAGCAGCCCCGTCGCACGCATGAGCTCGATCCCGAGGGAGGGCGTGGGCGACAAAAGCAGCTTGTGCAGTTCGTCGCGGATGCGTTCAGCCGAAACCTTGCGGAACGAATCGAAGGTGCGCGGGATAGCCGCCTGGGTGTCGGGATCCAGGGCAAATCCAAGCTGGGCGGCCTGGCGAAGGGCGCGCATGGGACGCAGGCCGTCCTCGGTGAAGCGCAGAATGGGGTCGCCCACGGCACGCACCATCTTGCGTGCGATGTCGCCCTGGCCGTCAAAGGGATCCATGAGCGCCCCCGACATCGGATCGAGGGCGATGGCGTTCATGGTGAAATCCCGGCGCGACAGATCCTCGTCGAGTGTCGCCCCGAAGGTCACCGTGGATGGCCGGCGGCCGTCAAGATAGGCGCCCTCGCCACGAAAGGTCGTCACCTCGACGTGACGTTGTTCCTTGCCGGCCAGGACCGTCACCGTGCCATGCTGAAGTCCGGTGGGAATCGCGTAGCGCGCGCCGAAGATACCCATGGTGGCCTCGGGCAGCGCGCTGGTCGCGACGTCGAAATCGCCCGGGGCGCGGCCGATGAGCAGGTCGCGCACGCTGCCGCCGACGACGAATGCCGCGTGTCCGGCTTCCCGAAGTCGCCGGCAGATGCCGAGGACGTCAAGCGGAATGGCCCCGGGGTCGATCATGAAGGCGCGCTACGGCCCCTCCATGATGGCCAGGGCGCGCTCGGCGGCGTTCTGCTGCGCTTCCTTCTTCGAGCGGCCGAACGCCCGGCCGTACTCTCTGTCCCCGATGAGGATGGCGACCTCGAAGGTCTTGGCGTGGTCCGGGCCTTGTTCCGACAGCACGGTGTAAAGGGGCGCCATCTGAAGCTTGGCCTGCGCGAGCTCCTGCAAACGCGACTTGTAGTCCTTGCTGGCCGCCGACGGGACTTCGGCGATGATGGGTGCGAAAAGGCGTTCGGTCACCTCGAATGCCGCTGCGAATCCACCGTCGAGGTAGATGGAGCCGATCAGCGCTTCGAAGGCGTTGGCGAGCAACGAGCGTTTCTGCCGCCCGCCGGCCTGTTCTTCCCCGCGCCCGAGGAAGATCCACTGGCCAAGTACCAGCATGTCCGCAACGCGCGCGAGGCCTGCCTCGTTTACGATGGCGGCCCGGGCCTTGGACAGGTCGCCTTCGGGTTGCTCGGGGAACCGCCGCATCAGAAGATCGCTCGTCACCAAGGCCAAAACAGCGTCGCCCAAGAATTCCAGCCGCTCGTTGTCCGTGCGGTCGGTTTCTTGGCTTTCGTTCATCCACGACTTGTGGGTGAGCGCGGCTTCGCACAGCGAAGCGTCGCGAAAGGTGTAGGCGAGCTTTTCTTCAAGAATCGCGTAGGGAGATGGCTGTGGAGTGGACGGCATCGGACGGTGATGAAACAATGATAACCCAAGCCATGGATGGGGCCAGTTTGAGTACCTTGCGCCTTCTGCAAAGATCCTTGGCTATCGTTGCGCTCTTTCTCGGTCAGGGCGTGCGCTGGCTGGTGGGCTGGCTGATTCTTCTGCTGGCTTTTTCCGGGCCCGCGCGGCGACGCGAATGGTTCGGAGAATGCCTGCTCGACCTTTTTCGTCATCTTGGTGCCACTTTTATCAAGGTCGGCCAGATCATGAGCACTCGGCCAGACCTCGTGCCCGAGCACATCACGCACGCCCTGGCCCACCTGCAAGACGATGTGGGGCCGTTCCCGTTCGAGGCAGTCGCGCGAACCATCGCGGAGGATCTGGGCCGTCCCATCGAACGGATCTTCGCCGAGTTCTCGCCCCGCCCCATCGCCTCGGCTTCGGTCTCCCAGGTTCACAAGGCGCGGCTGCTCGACGGCCGGGTGGTGGCGGTCAAGGTGCGGCGACCAGACGTTCTCGAGCTCTGTTCCTTCGACCTGGCGGTTATGCACAAAGTGGCCCGCTTGCTTGGCAAGATCCCCTCGCTGGCCGCGGTGGCGCCCGAATCCTCGGTCGACCAGTTCGGCCGCGCCATCTATGCTCAGCTCGACTTTCGCGTGGAGGCCCAGAACAACCGCCGCTTCCGCCACAACTTCCGCGATGAGCCCGACGTGGTCTTTCCCGAAATCTTCGAGGAATTCTGCTCGGAACGCATCTTGTGCATGACCCACATCGAGGGCATCAAGATCCTGGACGCACGCAAGGGACCGAGCGATCCCAAGCGCATCGCCCGGCTCGGCCTGCGCGCCCTGATGAAGATGATTTTCGTGGATGGTTTCGTCCACGCGGATCTGCACCCCGGCAACATCTTCGTCCTCGAGAACAACCGCATCGCCATCGTCGACCTGGGGTTGGTGGGCGAGCTTGATCCACCGCACCGTGCGACCTTCGCGCGTTTTTTCGCCGCATGGGCCAGCCGCGACGCCGACACCATGGCGCACCTGCTTTACTCGGTTTCGGTGAACCCGACCGAGGGCGGCGAGTCCTTCGAACGCTTTCGCGCCGCCGTGGTGGAATTCATGGCACGCACCTGGGGCCAACGCATGTCCGAGGTCCATCCAGGCAAGCTGCTGCTCGACATGCTCGGCCTGCTGCGCCGACACCGCATCCGCATGGCACCCGCTTTCACTATCGTCAACATCGCCATCGCAGTGACCGAGGGCATCGGCCGCCAGCTTGATCCCGATCTCGACCTCATGGCTGAGGCTGTTCCCTTCTTCATGGCCCATCCGGCCCTGTTCCAAGCCAGTTAGCCCTACGGGGCTAGAGCACCGAACGGATTGAAAGTCGGGAAAATTCCGAATCTTTCACCACAGAGAACACAGAGAACACAGAGACGGATGAGAATGGAAGGGTTCCGGATCGTGATCCGGAGAACCCTTTCTTTTCCGGACCTCTGTATCCTCCGTGTCCTCATGTGGTGAACAAAACTCACCGCAGGGTCAGGACAAGCTGGTAGCCGTCGCGGACGAAGACCAATTGGCCGCCCGCGCCGTGGGCGAGCCTCTGTTCGAGTTGTTTGAGCAGAGTCGTGGTTGCGACCTTGGCCTGCGGTCCCGCCACGACATGGGTGATGACGTCGCCCGGTTGCAAGGAGCCGCTGGCCGGGCTGCGCCTGTCGATGCCCGTGACCTTCAATCCCGACACGCCCATCTCGGCGGACTCGGACTGTGACATCGGCGCGAGCTGCATGCCGAGCACGTGCATGCCGGCCAAAGCCGGGTTCTCCTCGATTTGGACCTTCGCCAGTCCTCTCTTCCCACCGCGCACGTAGGCGACGTCGACGGTCTCTTTCGGCGCGCGCGACTGGACAACCTGCTGGAGCCCGACGCTGTTCTCGATGCGACGGCCGGCCACGTCCGTGATGATGTCGTTCGAACGCAGCCCCGCAGCCGCGGCTGGCGATCCCGGATTCACCACGTTCACCAGGGCTCCGGCTTCAAAGGGAATGCCAAGGCTGGCTGCCTTTTGTGGGCTCATGTCTTCGGTGCCTACACCGAGATACCCGCGCGCCACTTTGCCCGAGCGCTGGATCTGGTCGGCGATCTGGCGAGCGAGGTTGATGGGAATGGCGAACCCGATGTTCATGGCCACCGCCGGATTGAGAATGGCGGAGTTGATGCCGACGACTTCGCCCTTGAAATTGAAGAGTGGCCCGCCGGAGTTTCCCTGGTTGATGGCGGCGTCGGTCTGGATGAAATCCTCGTACTGGGTGATGCGACCGCCCAGCATGCGGTTTTTGGCGCTGACGATGCCCATGGTCACGGTTTGCCCCAGACCGAGAGGGTTGCCGATGGCCAGGACGTAGTCGCCGACGCGCACCTGCTCCGAGTTGCCTATCTGAACGGGGCGGAGGTCTCCCGGCGGATGTGTGAGTCGGACCACCGCCACGTCCGTCGACGGGTCGCTACCCACCACGCGTGCCTCGAACCTCCGCTCGTCGGAAAGCTGGACCCACACCTCATCGGCGCCAGCCACCACGTGGTTGTTGGTCAGGATCACGCCCGACTTGTTGACGACGAAGCCCGAACCAAGGCCGCGCTGGGTTTCCTGGCGCGAGGGCGCCCGTCCGAGACCGAAGCGCTCGCGAAAGTACTGCATCATCGGGTCTTCATTCACAACCCTCGGGATGACCTTGGTGCTTTGGATGGTAACCACCGAGGCCTTGACCCGGTCCACAAGCGGAGCGACCGACATGCCCATCTCGCCTGGCGTGGGGGCGGCTTGGGCGAGCAGGGAAACGAGAACGGCGGTAGCTGACGACATGACCATTCCGCTAGAGAAAGCCCGAACGGGCCAGCGTCAAGGGGAGAACTACCCTCGGTAGACGACAATTCCGCGCGTCGGATCGTACGGCGTCAAGGCCACGGTGACCTTGTCGCCGAGCACGATACGAATGCGGTGCTTACGTAGCTTGCCCCCGAGGTGCGCCAACACTTGATGGCCGTTTTCGAGCTCGATCCGGAAGTTGCCCGCGGGCAAGACTTCGATCACGCGGCCTTGAAACTCTATGTGTTCTTCTCGACCCATTGGGGAGGCCAGAGGCTACTCGCTCACCCGTCGCTGGTCAAATCGAGAATTCAGTCTTTTGAGCTGCTGATACACTGGATTGCACCGTGTCCCGCCCCACCCCCATCGGACTGCCTACGCAAGCCCTGCGCTACATCGAGGAGCCGGAAACACTTCTGTGCAACAACACGGTCAGGCTCCTGCGCAATGGCAGCGAGGCGTTTCCGGCTTGGCTGGAAGCCATCGACGCCGCCCGCACCAGGATCTCGATGGAGATGTACATCTTCAACGACGACAAGATCGGCCAGCGCTTCGCGGACGCGCTTTCGCGGGCCGCCCGACGCGGGGTCGAGGTGCGGCTACTCTACGATTCCGTCGGCTGCCGTCACGCCGCGCCGACTTTCTTCGATGGCATGCGCGAGGCCGGCGTCGTGGCCGTGCCCTATCACCCCTACCGCTTCTGGCGTCCCCATTTCTGGACCCTTATCCGGCGCAACCATCGCAAGACCCTGGTTTGCGATGGCGCGGTGGCTTTCACCGGGGGCATCAACATTTCCGACATGTGGTTGCCCCCGGGCGAAGGAGGCGCCGGGTGGCACGACGCCGCGGTGGAAGTGCGCGGCCCGGCGGTGGCAACCATCGAGGCCGTCTTCCTGCGCACGTGGAACTGGCGGTCTAGACGTCGCTTGCGTTTGAACGTCAAACGCCTTGCCAGGCCAGCTCCGGCTGGCCACGTGCCCCTCGCGGTCATCGCCAACCGCGAAGTCGTCGATCGCTTCGCCATCCGGCGGGCTGCCCTGCACGCGATTCGGGCCAGCCTGAGCCGTGTCTACCTTGCCAGCCCGTACTTCGTGCCCGACCTCGGCTTCCTGCGCAGCCTCGCCCACGCCGCCAAGCGGGGCATTGATGTTCGCATCCTAGTGCCGAAGCACAGCGACACCCAATCCGTAGATCTCGCGTCCCGGGCAACCTTCAGCCGACTGCTGCCGGCCGGGGTGCGTATCTTCCAGCACCATCCGGTGGTGCACACCAAGGCCCTGCTGGTGGATGATGGCTTCGTTTCGCTCGGCAGCTACAACGTCGACCACCGATCGCTGGTCTACAATCTCGAGATGGTGGTGAACGCCCTAGACCGCGAGCATAACGCGCAGGTCGCGGCCATGCTGGAGGCGGATATGGCCGCGAGCCAGGAAATCCACTGGGAGAGCTTTCGCCGCCGCTCGCTCCTCTCGCGCATTCTCGAACGCGTGGCCTACGCCTTCCGCCACTGGTTTTGAACTTAATGTATTACTTGAACTCTGCGACGACAGGGGCGTGATCCGACGGATTCTTTCCCTTGCGGGAATCCCGGTCGATCACGACCTGCGAGCATCGGCTGGCCAGCGCCGGCGAACACAGAATCATGTCGATGCGCAGTCCGAAGTTCTTGGGAAAGCTGAGCTGGCGATAGTCCCACCAAGTGTAGAAACCGGCCTCCGGATGGTGCAGGCGAAACGCGTCCACCAGGCCCCAATGGCACACCTCGGCCAGGGCTGCTCGTTCGTCGGGGTGGCACAGCACCTGATCCTTCCAGCCCACCGGATCGTAAACATCCCGGTCTTCGGGCGCCACGTTGAAGTCCCCACACAGCGCTATTTCGGCGCCTCGATCGGCGTGGTCATCGAGCCATTTCCGCCAGCGTCCCAGGAAGTCGAGCTTGTAACGGAACTTTTCTGATCCAACCGCCTGGCCATTGGGAACATACACGGTGCCGACCCGGACATGCCCCACGTTTGCAGCCAGAAAACGCGCCTGCGGATCCTGCACGGTGTCCCCGAACCCTCGCACCGGGTCGCTGGCCGGTTCGAGGGTCAAGAGCGCCACGCCGTTGTAGGTCTTTTGGCCGTGGCAAAGAACGTGGTAGCCAGCGGCTTCGATCTCGGCGCGTGGGAATGCATCATCCTCGACCTTGGTTTCCTGCACACACAGGACATCCGGACGATGCTCGGCGAGCCAAGGAATAACGCGATCGAGCCGCTTGCGAATGGAGTTGACGTTCCAAGTAGCGATCTTCATGCTGACACCGGGAGGGAGAACAGGACGCCGTGAGAGTTTATGTGGGTAGCGATCATGCGGGCTTCAGTCTACGCAAGAGTTTGGTCGAACGCTTGCGTGTGCAGGAACGAGATATCGTAGATCTGGGCACCGATTCGGAGGCCGCCTGCGACTATCCCGAGTTCGCGTACTCGGTGGCCAATGCCGTGCGCGGAAATCCCGGTTCACTCGGCATTCTCGTCTGTGCTACGGGCCAGGGCATGGCGACTGCTGCGGGCAAGGTGCGGGGGATTCGCGCCGTGGTGCCGGCCAACGTCGAGGCGGCTCGGCTTTCGCGTTTCGACAACGACGCCAATGTGCTCTGCCTTGGCAGTCGCTTCCTGGTCGAAGGTGAGGCCTATGCCATCGTCGAAACTTGGCTAGCCACCGGCTTCGCGGGCGGACGCCATGCTCGCCGCATCGCCAAGGTCGCCGCCATCGAGACCGCGTCCGCGGTCGCCTTCATGACCGAGGGCGAGCGGCTGGCCCTTGCCTCGCTTGGCGTGCCGGCGCGCATTTTCGACAGGGATCCAGCGCTGTTCTCGGCCCAGCCCAAAGCACAGCCAGCCATCAAGGCCGCCCTGGCTTGGCTTTCGCTGCCAGCCGAAATGAGCGAAAGGTTGCCCGAGCTGACCAGCTTCACGGCCGAGATCCGGCAGGCGCGCTTCAGGGATCTCGTCTTGGTGGTCCACGATGCGGAAAACTCGCCCATCGCGGATGTCGTCCGATTCTGGGGTTCGAGCTCGGGCGCGCTCCGTCTCCACATCTTGGGCGGCGAGCCTGCCGCGTTGGCGACGCTGGAAGAGTCCATCCTTCTCGATGCGGCCCTCATCCTCGTGATCGACGGGCCAGGCATGGGCAAGACGTTCGAGAACAAGGAGGAGCGCCTGTGGGCGACCATGCTCGACCTCTGCGCCGGCGACGTAAGGCGGGCGGGCGGCCATTTCGTCGCCATCACCTGCGCACGATCACGTCTGGCCGAAATCGCCGAGGCACACCACTACCGCAAGGTGTTTCAAGGCACGCCCGGAATCGGGGAAGTATTTTCCGCTCTCGGCTTCGAGGGCTTGGTGCCCGCTGCCCTGCTCGGACTCGAGCCTGGGCGTTTGCTGACGCGAACCCGGGCCATGGTCGAATCTTGCCGCGGCGACCGTCTTGAAGACAACCCTGGGGCCAGTCTGGGCGTTCTTCTCGGCTCCTTGGCCAAGCATGGGCGCAGCAAGTTGACCCTGCTGCCATCGAAGTCCCTGCTTCCGCTCGGACCGTGGATCGCGCAGGTGATGTCGCTAGCGACGGGCAAGAGCGACAACGGCATCATGACCGTGTGGGGCGAGCGGCTCTTGCCGAGCTATCCGCCGGATCGAATTTTTGTGCACGTGCAGGCGGACGAGGATGCCCCCGCCATTCCCTCCGAACAGATGGAGGCTTTGCACCTCGCGGGACAACCCTATATTCAGATCGCCGTGCGCGATCGCTATGAACTGGGCGCCGAGCTCTTCCGCTGGGAAATCGCCGCCACGGTTGCGGCCCTGGTTCTCGGGACGAACCCCTTCCCCGCCTTGCCGACGGCCGCCGCGCTGGGCGAGCGGGAGCAGCCGGTCACGACCGCCTGACGGTTCGCCGGCCAGCGCACGAAGCGTGTCCGGAATCCGGACGCATGGTCTGGACCTCGGCCAGTCAAGAAGTGTCCAGAAATTGATATGCAGGGCTGGGGGTTCAAAAGGGTGACGACCCGTGGCCGCGAGACGATGGCCAGTGCCACGGAGGAGAAAGTATTCCTCACCCCCGACCCCGCAGGGAGAGGGGTGAGGAAAGGCGCGGTAATTACGGGCAGAATCCGCCCCTCTCCCTCCGGGAGAGGGGCCACGGGGTGAGGCTGATACT
>OBLT010000103.1_pt1 | contig 62171 bp, 55 predicted proteins | sample 1518721 | NCBI WGS metagenome assembly OBLT01 (sample SAMEA3539307, study PRJEB22396) | soil metagenome | biome: tundra; feature: field; material: soil | place: USA | collected 2010-05 | depth 0.15 m | reverse complement strand
GCGGTCTCCATTCCAGGAAACTGAACTCCATGAGCTTTCAAGGCACAACCCGCACGGACCCGGACGGGCGCTCATTAGCGCATCCGGTTCTTATCTCGGATAAGTGGTGGTCAAGCGCGCAGCTTGTCCGCACACTCGCCCACCCGTGGGACACGCGCAGACCCGCTCAGTGTCGGGTACGTGCCAGATGGAAGAGTGTTCTCCTTGATCAGCAGCCTTCCCTCCTCACTCTCCGCCAACGATGTTCCGTCTTTGTTCGAATGATTCATCGGTACTATGCCGCTGTGTGACTCCTCGGGGACGTACACGCGGGCCGTGTGGCCTGAGCCTTCTCCCGCCGTCCTGCGACTGACTTTCGTCGCAGGCATCTCCGAGGTCTCCCGGTTCTCGTGCATGAAGTTTCTAGGCGTGTCTGGGGTCTTCGACTACGCCGGACTGAATAAGGACTCGCGCTATCGCCCCTTTTCATGCTGCCTTCCGCACATTTATACTGCGTCGGCGTCCGGGTTGTAAGTTTTCGCAGCTCAATAGCCCACCCCGCCTATACCCCTGTCTACGCTTCACTGAGTCCCTCACGGTATCAGCGCAAGACTCGGGGCCGAGCGGATCGCTAGTCCTTTCTCGTAAGAATTTTGCGTTCTCTGCTTCATGCCGGTTTATCCCGGCGCACATAAATCCCCATTGCACTCATCGACACGCCACACCTATGAGTCCGAATGCCTTCGTCTGCGTCTCGACCGCATCACCCAGATCACAACGAACCGTCCAAAGCGGAATGTGATTCACGAAGGCGGAATACTGTTCAAAATGTGGCGCAAGACTGGATTCCTGATCGAACGGTCAATTCATGCGAACGCCTCATTCTTGCAGTTATCAGGGGTCGTGCTGCCCCTCGAGCAGGAAGGGATGCCTTTATCGCTTGGGAGCGAGCAGCCCAAGGATTGGGAGGAGCGCACAGATTGCGTAGGCCAGACCGAGCGACCAATTGAGCCATGCTTTGCCAGGATGTCTGACCCAGTAGAAGAGCAATGCCGACAGCAGCAGCGCCTGCGGAACAATCTCTAAATACCCACGCGTCTGAAGACCCAGTGGAACGGTCGTGTAGATAAAGCCCTCGAGCGACCCGGGAGGAGCGGCGAACGTTCCCAGAATGCCCACTCCAATCAGCATCCATGCAATCAGCAGCCATCCGTTGCGGCGCTCGAACAGAATCTCGCGGAACGGATAGAAAACTGCTGCAAACAGCACGCCGCGCACGACCTGCAAGGCCGGCCCTAACATGACAAGTGGACTGGTCATCGGCCGCATCCCTGAATTGGGGTTATTGATGAAATCCGCGTAATGCAGGAAGTGAAACGCCAGCGCCCCCATTACGAAGTAGGTGAGCGTATGGCTAACAACGGTCTTGGCGGCCAATGTCAAGAAGCGAGGTTGCGCGTTTTCCATGGATAGTTTTCTCTGCCTGCCAATCCTACGGATCTAATTGCTGGAAAGGAACGATTGCAATCACGACTCAATGTGAGGATCGTCACCGTGGCTCTATCGCCAGGCAATTGGATTCAAGATTAGCGTAACCTCCCCATTGCACTCATTGGGGGCTGCGCAGGGTTTTGAACGGACACGAGGGTCGAGTGTGAGGGCGGACGCTGATAGCTGACAACTGATCGCTCAAGACGACTTCCTCACACCGGCAGCTGTTCCTGCATCCACCCAGAGGCTTCGAGCTTGGGCTCCGTCGTTAGGTCCATGACCAGGCGCTCCAGCACCATGCGCTTACTAACCGGATTCGAGCGCAGGGCGAGATCGGCTTTTGCTACCAGGCGGATGGCGCGTGTCAGTTCGCGGCGGGATTTGTAGCGGCGGGCTTGCTTGATGATGTCGTCGGCGGCGAAGGGGGGGACGCGGAAGCCCTGCCACAGGGCGGCCCAGAGCATGCGCTGATCGCGGACGTTGCGCTCGAGAATCACCAGCATCTGGCGGAAGGTTTTCGCCAGCATGTAGATGTGCCCGATGGCGGCTTCTTCCCCTTCTCCGGACAGCAGAATCGCATCCAGAACTTCCAGCGCGCGCACGCGCTCTTTGGCGGAAATAGCGTCGGTCAACTCATAGAGTGATCGCTGCTTGGCCGCCAGCACCATGGTTTCCACGTCACCCAGCGTGATGCGTTTCTTTTCGCCAACGTAGAGAATCAGCTTCTCCAGTTCGTTGGAGATCATCATCATGTCGCCGCCCAGGGCGTCGACCAACTCGCGGGCACCGTCGGCTTCGATCTTTACTCCTACGCCGGGGCCGGAGCAGTAATCGGAAATCCAGCGGACGGCCTCGCCCTCTTCCACGCGCGCCAGTTCGACGATTCCGCAGTACTGGCCCATGGTTTCGCGGATGCGCTGGTACCGTTCCTTGTCCTGCATCTCCATGCGGCGGACGTCGGCGGGAATGCTGATGTGGTCGGCCACAAAAACCAGGAGGGCATCGGGATTCGGATTCTTGCAGTAGTCCGCGATCGCGGCCAGCTTCTCTTCGTTGGAGCCGCGGCCAAAAAGATTCTTCACTCCGCGCACGAAGAAGACCTGAAACGGCGCCATCAGCGAGGGGGTGCGGGCGCGGTCGAGGATCTCCGCCAGATCGGTTTCGGCGAGATCGAACTCGAAGAAACTGAAGTCCCGCAGATCAGCGGGGACCAGGTGCTCAAGAATCGCGTCCCGAAAGCGCTTGCGGAAAAAGGCCTCATCGCCCACGAAGACGTAGGCCGCCCGCAGCTTGCGCGATTCCAGTTCGCTGACAAAGCGCTCGGCCTGGGCGAAAGCCCGCATCAGATTTCCCTCGTGTTCGCAGAGCTCATCGTTTTCGGCTCTAGCATCGAGAACCCAATCCGCATAGTGATCCAACGTGAACGGTTGCCCCCAGCAAGCACGGTCGCAAATAGCGTCAGCGGAAACAAGAATCGCTTCACGCTCTAAAATCCCTCCAGGATGTTAGAGACCAGCGTACGGGCGAAATCCTGAGAGAGGCGGCGGAAGGCGGGGGAATCTTCCTCAAAAAAGCTGGTCAGATCCTGCGAAACTTCGTATTGCTCGCGGAACAGGTACGCTGGATTCTGGTATAGAACCCTGCCATTGCGGCCGGAGAGCGTAACTTTCATACTAACCACAACCAGCACGCTGGCCGCGCGCCCCGTAGCGGTGTCATAGGTAAGGGGAGAGGCGGTGGTGGAAAGCACCGTGCCGCGCAGGGTGGCGTCAGCGTCTTCGCCAGTGTCGTTGAGGATGTGGTAGTGAGTCCGCGTCGTAAACTCGCGAATCACCGACGCAGTTAGCATCTGTTCGATACGATAGGTAAGCGTCTCGTTCTTGAAAGCCGGGATCGCAATGGTCTTGACGTTCGCCGGAAGCTGCACTACGTGACCCGCGGTGTGATAGCCGCATCCCGCATTGAGGAATAAGAAGACGAGCAGGAAGAACGCGAGCGCCAGCAGGCGCGCCGCACGGGTCTTCATTGAATCTTCCCCGTCGGGCGGGTGGCCGTCATGCTCTCCGCGCACTCCACCGCCGTCAGAGCTGAGATGCGGAGATTGTCCGCGGCCGCCCACAACCAGACGCCATTCGGCTGCGCCGGGTCGATCTTCAGCGAGAGCTGAATGTCCGCCTGTCCCGCGGAAGTGACGTTGCTCGGAGAATCTTCCTCCGCGCCGGGAATGGTGACGTGATCCCCGGCCAACAGCTGCGACAGGGCCTGCACGTCCACGGGCCGGTCGATCTCCACGAAAACAGCCAGCGCGTAACCGTGGAAAATGGGAGCCTGCAGCAACAAGAGCGAAGGCTGCGGAGCATCGGCGCCGGTGATTTTCTGGAAGTGGCGAAGGATACGCGTCTCGACGGAATCGAGCGCGGGCTGCGACTTCTGCCCGTAGCGCGCCACCATGTTGAAGGCCACCTGCGCGTCGAAGACGTCTTTCGGCAGGGGCTGGAACGAAAGCAAGTTCACGGTCTGCTGGTGCAACTCGTCCATGCCGCGCTGCCCATGCTCGGAGGCAGGTTGGAAAATCGTGGCCACCGCGCGCCGGACCGCGCCGGCCTTTTTGGCCCGCAACAGGAGAAGCGCCAGCGTCACCGCGACGGGATGCGCGGTTACGCACGGGCCCGGTTGCAGTTCAGGAGCGGGGACTTGCCCACGTTCCCGCTCGACCCACAGAGACCGCACGCTGGCTCCGTATTCATTTTCTAAAGACGCGGAGAGATCGATGATGGCGCTGCCGGCGTCGCGAGCATCTTTCCAGTTCTTGCGCGTGCTCTCTTCATCCGAGGCAAAAAAAGTGAAGTCCACATTCTCAAACTGCTCGGCACGCACCCGCTGGATAAAACTGATCTCGTCGCCCATGGCCTCGAGCTGGCCCATGGACTCGTCGTCATCGAGCAGGCGGATATCGGCGGCCGGAAAGTTGCGCTCATTCAGCATCTCCGCGACTTCCTTCCCTTTGAGCGAGGCGGCGCCTACGACCGCGGCGCGGTATAGATTTGCCCGAGCGGCAATGGGATGCGAAGCAGACGGTGATTTAACGGACTCGTTCATAACGCCTGCGAGGCCTCCTTATAGGGCGGAGGTGGAGGGCGGTCGCCCCTGCGACGGAAGATCCATTGCACGCGCCAGAAAACACCGGAAACCATGTAGAGCAACGCGATGACAAAAAGCATGAGGCGCGAAAAGAACGCGATGGAGGCAAACAGCGCGGCCAGAAAAAGAATCAGGCGAAAGGGATGGCGCGAGCGGAAGTCGATGTCCTTGAAGCTGTAAAAGCGCCAGGTGCTCACCATCAGGTAGCCGACCGTGGTCACCATCGCGAGCCAGGTCAGCGCCGTGTACCACGACACGAGAGGATCCCCGGCGGTGAAATGAACAACCGCGGCGACCACACCCGCGCCCGCTGGAATGGGCATGCCGACAAAATATTTCTTCCCCGGACGACCGGGATTCGAGGGCTGCGGATTGCTCGTAATGTTGAACCGCGCCAAGCGACTCGATCCCGCCATCAGAAACAGAAAGCTGGCGATTGCTCCCAACTGCGTCAACTTGATATGCCACTCGGTCAGCAGGACGGTAGGCATCAAGTTAAATCCCCAACTCCACGCCAGCATGGCCGGAGCCACGCCGAACGTAATCACGTCGGCGAGAGAATCCAACTCTTTGCCGAAATCGCTGCTGGTGCCGGTCATGCGCGCGATGCGCCCGTCGAGGCCGTCGAACAGGACGGCAAACCCGATGGCTTTGGCCGCGTTGTCGAGGTGCCAGAACTCGCTGGCAGTGGCATGCATGACCTGCAGAATGGCGTAATAGCCCATTGCCATGTTCGCGGTGGTGAACAGCGATGGGAGGATGTACATCCCTTTGCTGTGTCGGCCTCGCGGTTTGGGGGCAGTTTGATCCATTAATGTGCCCTCTCTGTGGCAGGCGAACTCCCTGTGGCCGCAAGCGCGCCCTGCGGTGGAAGGTAGGCAAGCACGCTGGCGCCGCCTTTGACGTGGTCGCCGATCTTCACGCTCACGCGGGCAGAGGCATCGAGCAATAAGTCCACGCGCGATCCGAACTTGATCAGGCCCACGCGCTGGCCGCGCTCCAGACGATCTCCGACCTTCGGATAGAACACAATCCTCCGCGCCAGCAGGCCCGCAATCTGCTTGAAAACGATCCTCTGGCCGTCGCCTTCCACGGTGACAATATTCTGTTCATTTTTGTCGGCTGAGACCGTGTTCATGGCGTTCAGAAACTGGCCGCGCTGGTAGCGTACCTCACGGACAACGCCCGCGATGGGGGACCTGTTTACATGCACGTTGAAAACATTGAGGAAAATGCTGAGCCGCGTCTGCTTCTCGTTTCCCACCGTCACCGTCGACACATCAGTGACCTTGCCATCACCGGGCGAAACCACTGCGCCTGCATCCTCGGGGATAATGCGCTCGGGATCACGAAAGAACCACAGAAAGAAAGCCGCCAGCAGGCAGGGGATGATTGCCCATGCGGGATGGGTCAGCCAGCCGAGCAGAACGGCGGCGGCAAGAAGGGGTACCGCATAGAAGTAGCCATCACGAACCATGGGAGAAGGCTCAATTATAGCCGTGAGGAGGATGCGAACGCTGCTCCTCGTGCCATAGCTCTGTAAGTATAAATAAAAAAAGGCGCTGCATGCGCCCCTGTGGAAGATGCATTCCTCCCCAGACGGCCGAAGCCGCTTGGGAGTTGGCCAGAATTTACGCTACGTTAACGCCGTAGTGTTGCCGATACTCGCGCTCAATGGACTCCATCTGGTCTTTCAGGCGCAGTTTCAGCTTTTTGAGCCGGACTTCTTCCAGCTTTTCGTCTTCGCTGAGATAACGTTTTTGGGTGAGTGTATCGAGGCGTTTTGCATACTGCGTGTGCTCATGAGCCAATCTGCGGAATTCCTCGTGATTGGTCAGGAGTTGGTCTCTCGAAGTCAGCATCCAGCAGACCTCCAACCGGGATATGAGTCAGGCTAGCACAGGCTAAAAGTGGGTTCAATGCCAAAAAAGTGGTGCAATCTCACTATGAGAACAGTTAGTTAACCCACAGTGCGGCGGTACAGAACGGCATCTTCGAGAGGATCTGTGTAGTAGGACTTGCGGCGGCCAGTCGGCTCGAAACCAACCCTTTCGTAAAGAGTTCGGGCAGCCGCGTTCGATTCGCGGACCTCGAGAAACACGGAACGACTGTTGGTTTCGCGGGCGGCCGCAAGCAGAGACTCAAAAAGCCGCTTGCCAAGCCCCTTTTGGCGGGCCATGGGAGCTACGACAATATTTTCCAACTCCCATTCGGGAGCGAGATGCCGGGCAATCAGAAAACCTAGAATCCCCCGACTTGAGTCAGGGCCTGGCTCGGGGCCGGATGCGATAGGCACTAATGTTTCCGCGACCAGGAGGAGCCGCTCGTCGGTCTGGAATAGACGCCTGTACTGCTGCTCTGTCCAATGTGCGGCGGTGGCACATTGCCGATCCAAATCTATCAGCGCGGGAATGTCAGCGACGGTTGCGGGGCGAATATTCACGAAGTCTTCGGATCAAGTCAGTTGTTCCAGCTAGAAGCTTGGTTTCACAAACATCTCGGCGTCCGAGCGTCGCATGTAGTTCGCTTCCAGTTGCTCGGGGGAGACCGTTTCTCCCGCCTGCAACTTTCGTAATCCAAACCGGGTGATCGTCTCAGCGTTCGGAGGTTCGACCGGGAACACAGAAAGACCGGCTTCCCGCGCCAACGCAGCCAAGGGCAGGTCCGGGGTGGCGACCGTTGACTCTCGCGCTAAGGATAAGAACTCAGCTTTTGATAGCAGTTCCTCCTGCAGAACCTGCACCGCCTCATCCGCAACCTGGTAGGCCCCGACATAGATGTCGCTGCGTCCGGCATCGAGGACAGCCACAACCTTGCCTTGGGCGCGACTGGCGATTGCAACCACCTCCAATAGCGACACCGGCACGATGGGCTTCTTTAGGACCTCTGCCAGCGCCTTGATGGCGGCCAGCCCCACGCGCAGCCCGGTAAACGAACCTGGGCCGGAGACAACAATGAAAGCGTCGATATCGGCCTTGGTAAGACGATGCTTGTCGAGCAGCGCTGCGATCTGCGGCACCAGTTGCGCCGAGAACATCCCCCCTGCCAGCAGCGCAACTTCGATCACTTCAGCAGCGCCGCGATCGCGTTCCCCCGCACGCGCGAGTGCAACGCTGCCCTGCTTGCCGGAAGTATCGGTGACGAGTAGAAGCATCTCTCTGCTTTTCGTTGTTATATCCGTGAAAATCCGTGGCTGTCGTTTCTTATTCCTGGACCAGTTCCAGCAGCACCCCGCCCGTGCTCGAGGGATGGACAAATACGTACTTGTGCCCACCTGCACCCGTCTTGATCTGTTCCGACACCAGGCGCACGCCATCTTTTCTTAAGCGATCGACCGCGGCTGCCAGGTCCGGCACTTTCAGGCAGACATGATGCAGGCCTTCTCCGCGCTTGGCGATAAACTTCGCGATGGTCGAATTCTCTGACGTCGCTTCGAGCAGTTCCAGCCGGCTTTCGCCGACGGGAACCATCACCAAGCGCACCTGCTCTTGCTCCAGCGTTTCTTCCGGCGAAACGCTGAGGCCCAGCTTTTCGTAAATCGCCTTGGCCGCCGCCAGCGACTTCACCGCGATTCCGAGATGATCGATACTAAACGTCGATTTCCCCGCCATAATCCTCGATGGACACGCTCCGGCAGTACTCGTCTGCATCCTGTTGCAAAAACTCCAAGTAGTAGCACCTGAAATCAGTCTCCGGAATGCCGAAGAGAGAGGGACTCAGGTCCTGAGCGGCATCACCGAGAGAGATTCGGCCTCTGGGCTCCTCGCTTCGATGGAAGAGGTACAAAGAAGGAGGCGACCAGTCGAGTCTTTCATCAAGCTCTGCTCGCGTCTGGAAGTCTACGCCAAGCGGCCGGTTGCCGGACTTCAGTGAGAATGCAAGAGCGACGGTGTGCGGGAGCCCGTTCCGATCACGGACGACTCGAGCGACACGAAAGGCTTCCAGCCCGCCTTCGACCCAATGATCGCGATTCTTCCAAGTGGGATCGACCTTATCAATATGCAAATCATCGAGGCGACGAAGGCCACCGTCCTGGACAATGGCTAGGATCCATTTCTCGATAATTTCTTCGCGTTGTCGGTTATCAGTCAATGTTAACTGGCAGACATCTATCCTTTGCCGGCTTTCGCCGCAATCTCTTCCACCAGCGTATACGGATCCCGCTTGTGTTCGGCGACTTCCATCGCCAGCAGTGCGATGTTTCCATTGTCGAGCTGCGCGCGCGCTTTTTCCAGCATGGCATCGCGAAGCATTTCCACCAGGCGCTCCTGCCAGTTCTGTACACTTTTTTTCAGTGCCAGATTCTCTTTTTGCAAATACTCCACGTAGTTGGCGATCGCCGCGGCGAGGTCGTCGATTCCGGTTCCGTCGGTCGCGATGGTCTTCACGATCGGGGGCGTCCAGCCATCGTGTCGGAGAGCCAGCGACTGCAGGGCGCGAACCTCGCGTTCCACGCGCTCGGCGCCCTCGCGATCGCTCTTGTTAATCACGAAGATGTCGGCGATCTCCATGATTCCCGCCTTGATGGTCTGCACATCGTCACCCATGCCGGGAACGAGAATTACCACCGTGATGTCGGCGAGCCGCACGATATCGACTTCGTCCTGGCCGACTCCGACGGTCTCAATGAGGATAATGTCGCGCCCCGAGGCATCGATCACGGTCGTGACGTCGGCCGTCGTACGCGCCAGGCCGCCCAGCGACCCGCGGGTTGCCATGCTGCGAATGTAAATTCCGGGGTCGGCGAAATGTTCCTGCATGCGGATGCGGTCGCCGAGAATCGCTCCGCCGGTGTAGGGGCTCGTCGGGTCCACTGCGACAATTCCGACAGTCTGGTTCTGTTTGCGATAGAAACGCGCCAGATGGTCGACGAGTGTGCTCTTCCCCGCTCCCGGCGCGCCCGTCAGCCCAATCACGCGAGCCCGCCCACTGTACGGGAACAGAGTCTTCAATAGATCGGACCATCCCGGGGTGCGGTTCTCGACCACGGAAATGGCGCGGGCCAGGGTCCGCACGTCTCCCGCGCGCAACGGCTCGATCCATGACTGGATGTCGTGATTCAAAGCAGCAGTGTCCAAGCGAACAGTGTAAAGCAGGACTGGAGTCTGCGAAACCTGGGGGCGCGAAGCAACGTGTCGTGCGTTGGGATTGTCGGTGACTAGTATCTGACGGCGTTGCAGGCAGGGCAGGACCACCGGTCGCCAGTACCCGCAACCAAAGGAATGGAACAGAATGGACAGACCGTATCCGCAGTTGGCGGAATCGACGCAAGTTTCTTCCGCAAAGAGAACGGAGTCGGGGCCCGGAGCAGACGACTGAGAAGAAGAATCGCACCCGCCGGCGCCGCAATGCGACCGATCCAACTGCCAACCGCGAACTCGGAATCGACTGGGGCCGCCCAGAAGAGGACTGAACTGCCGATCAATGAATAGAGGCCTGTCCACTTAAAGAGCCGGCGCGGCCTGCGGTGAGGCTTGCGACCACATACACTGCACACCCAGTGCCTCCAGAAGCCGACGGGCAGAATAGGAATCCAGAAGATGTGCCCCACATCGAAGCTGCGGACGGCGATGGAGCGACGCGGTGCGCCGCACGACAGGCAGTAGTCATCGCGGAACGCAACCGGCTTTGTCCGGAAATGGTAGGCGCCGCGAACGATGCGCATGGGAATGCATCCGACCGCAGAAAGCTACCACATGTGCCGCAACTTGAAAACCTGGTTCGAAAGACCTGGTTCGAGATCTGGTTCGAGATCTCGAGTTGTCGGTGACGCAACAGATGCCAATCCGGCTGAAACTACCATCGCGGACGCAATTCCCAGATGGGCTGAATAATCCAGGCTGTTTGTCCACAGGTTGAGTCCCTTGTAGAGTGAAGGCCAGTTCTGCGCAGAGGAATCAGAGCGCACGCTTGAAAACCGATTTCCAGACCGCGAACCCTGTCTCCACGGCATCCTGGGTGGGCTGGCTTCCGCTCTTGATTGTTCCGGCAATCTCCATTCTTTTCCGCAACCGCATGTCCGCATGGCTTTTTATGTGGACACTATCATTCGTAATCTTTCTCGGACTCAAGTGGATCACCTGGTGGCGAGTTCGGGACTGCGTCCCTCACAACACATGGCGCTCGCTGGCCTACGTTGCAGCCTGGCCGGGTATGGACGCGGAAGGTTTTCTGGACACGGAAAAGCATCCGATCAAACCAACCCCTCGCGACTGGCTTTGGGCGATTCTGAAGACTGCTGTGGGAGTCTCGTTATTGTGGATCGTTGCGCGCCGCGTCGCGGAAGAACACAGTCTGGTTCGAGGGTGGATCGGACTCTTCGGCTTGATCTTTCTTTTGCATTTCGGCGCTTTCCATCTGATCGCTCTGTTCTGGCAGACGATGGGCGTCGACGCGGAGCCGATCATGTCGAAGCCGATTCTGTCGAAAACCCTGAGCGAGTTCTGGGGTAAGCGCTGGAACCTAGGATTTCGACAGCTGGCTCACGATCTGATCTTCCGTCCACTTCACAAGCGCACCGGCGTCGCCGCGGCCGGGTTGCTGGTTTTTGTGGCTTCTGGGCTCATTCACGATTTGGTCATTTCGCTACCCGCTCGGGGCGGATATGGACTGCCCACCGGATACTTCATGCTGCAAGGCCTGGGCGTGACTCTGGAGCGCTCTGGGTTTGGCAGGCGACATGGCCTGCAGACGGGTCTGACCGCCTGGATATTCATGCTGATTGTGACCATCGCTCCCGCGTTCTGGCTGTTTCATCCTCCGTTCGTGCTGCGCGTAATCATTCCATTTATGCACGCGATCCATGCCCTATGACGAACACTCTCGCAGAACGATGCTTCGATCTCATCCTGTGGCTGGCCGGGGCCGGGCACTTCGTAATCCTGCTGGCCAGCTTCCAGGTACCGTCCCGGCTGCGCTGGAAACAGGATCTGGCACAGCTCATGCCTTTCAACCGCAAGTTGCTGTGGGTGCAGAGCGGATTTACCGTGCTGACCATCGTTGCGTTCGGCACACTCACGCTCGCGCTTCACGCGGAAATGCTACGCGGCGACCGGGCTGCGATGGGGTTGGTCTGTTTTATCGGAAGCTATTGGACGGCACGCATTGTTGTAGATGCGTTCTATTTTTCGCACGAAGACTGGCCCCAGGGAAGGGAGTTCGTGATTGGCCACTTCCTGCTGACGAGCCTGTTCGTGGCCCTGGCCAGCGGCTACTGGGGATTATTCGTGTGGCAGGTGTGGCTAAGAGCTCGCTAGAACGGGCGGTCGCAGAGTCTCCAACTGCTCATAATAATCCTCATACGCTTGTATGATACAATGGAGACGAAGGAGACGTGACTCATGCCCCAATCCAGCGCACGGAAGGCGAGGAAGACCTTCTCTCTATCCAGGGAGTCAGTCCGTTACTTAGAAGCGTTGCGTAAGGCGAGGAAGGGCAAGTCCATTTCCTCGGTCCTGGAGGATCTCATCCGGCAGCGGCGCGAGGCCGAGGAAATGAAACGCATCTCGGCTTCGGTCACCCGCTACTACGATTCGCTTACAGCTGAGGAAGTGGCGGAAGATCGCGCATGGGGTGATTTCGCAGCAACCCAATTTCCCAGCGAGGACTAGCCATGAAGCGAATGCCTCTGCGTGGAGAAATCTGGTACGTCAAGCTGCCCACCGATCCGTCCGACAAGGCCCCAAGGCCGGTGATCGTTGTGTCTATGGATGCCAGGAACCGGCATCCGGCCGCCAGCACCGTGCTGGTCGCACCTTTAACCGGCTCTGTCGAAAAGGACTTCGAAACCCACATCAAGCTTTCGCCCGGCGAAACCGGACTTCACCCTTCCAGTATCCGGTGCGAAGATCTGACGATTGTGAATAAAGAATTCTTGATCGAACCGAAGTTTCCGCTGCGCACTCTCAGCAACACCCGAGTTTGCCAGATCGCGGACGCTGTGCGGATCGCCATGGGCTGCCCGGCGAAGTGAACCCTAAGTTGGCAGACTCACTTCGCGTCCTCGCCGCGGAGGCGAAGGCCAGAATCGCGATCTATGGGAGCAGAAAAGTCGTTTTGTCGTTGGTCCAGTTCATGCGAGCAGGGGGTTCGATTCAGACGCCCGAGCAGGAGCGGGCATGTGTTACGCTCTGTTCTAAAATGCGAGAGGACAGTGCCTCCGGCAAAGAACAGGTTTCCGAGGACGATATGTCGTGCTTGCTCTTCGATCCGAAGCCACCTAGTTCGGAACTCGCGCCGTGACTCCAGGTGACGATGCAAGCTAGTCCTTGAGCAGTTGCCTTGCGATCACCAGCCGCTGAATCTCGCTGGTGCCCTCGCCGATGGTGCACAGTTTCACGTCGCGGTAAAACTTCTCGGCGGGATAGTCTTTGATGAAGCCGTAACCACCGTGAATCTGCACGCCTTCGTTGGCGCACCTCACGGCCACTTCACTGGCATAGAGCTTCGCCATGGAAGATTCCTGCGTGGTCTTCATGCCGGCGTCTTTCATGGATGCTGCGCGCATGGTGAGCAGCATGGCCGCGTCGATCTCGGTGGCCATGTCAGCCAGCTTCCACTGGATCGCCTGGAAATCGCTGATGGCCTTGCCGAACTGTCGGCGTTGTTTCGAATACTTCAGGGCCGCTTCGTAAGCGCCCTCCGCCATCCCCAGCGACAGGGCCGCAATCGAGATGCGGCCGCCATCGAGCACGCGCATGGCGTCGGGAAATCCCTGCCCTTCGCCACCCAGGAGATTCTCCGCCGGAATCACGCAGTCTTCAAAAATCAACTCGGCCGTATCGCTGGCCCGCAGTCCCAGCTTGTTTTCTTTCTTGCCGGGACGAAATCCCCTGGTGTCTTTCTCCACAACGAACGCGGAAATTCCGTGCGTATGTGCGGCGCGATCGGTCACAGCGAGCACGACGACCACGTCGGCATAGTGCCCGTTGGTGCAGAAGGTCTTAGTGCCATTCAGCACCCAGTTGTTTCCCTTGCGCACCGCAGTCATGCGCGCGCTGCCCGCGTCCGATCCGGAGGAGGGCTCGGTCAACCCCCATGCGCCGATAAATTCGCCGGTCGCCAGTTTGCTGACGTATTTCTTTTTCTGAGCCTCGTTGCCGGCAAGGAAAATATGGTTCGAACCCAAGGACGTGTGGGCCGCCACGATGATTCCGACCGAACCGTCCACGCGCGAGAGTTCCTCGATCGCGGTGACATATTCCACGTAGCCCATGCCGGCGCCGCCGTATTCGGGAGGGAAAATCATTCCCAGCAGTCCCATCTTGCCCAGTTCCTTGATGGTTGCGAGCGGGAAGTCGCCGGCCTCGTCCCACTTCATGACGTTGGGCTTGATCTCGCGCTCGGCAAACTCGCGGATACTCTTTTTCAAATGCAACTGCTCTTCGTTCAGTTGGAAATCCAAGGTTCCTCCAACACACCCGGGCACCGCGACCAGGGCGGTCCCGCATAAAGGGGCATCGACCTCCCCGAATTTTGATTAGAACATAGCGCTGGAAGAGGAAGAAGTTACCCCCGGAAGGAAAAGTGGGAGGGTGGGACGAACCGCATGAACACTGGCGATTCTGTGTGTTTCGCTTTGCCACCCAACCGACCGGATGGTCTGGAAATTGGGCCTGCGACGCTCTTCTGGAACCAGCGCTGAAGATCCGTGGAAATTATACCCCCGTTTTCAGGCTTGGGTTGAAACGTCAGCCTTCGCAAGGAAGGCCTGAAAGACCTCATTGGAAAGCAATCGCCCGCGCGGCGTGAGACGAATGAAATTGCCGTCTTGCTGCATCAGTCCGTCGCCGATCAATTCTGCGATCGCGGGCGACAAATTGTCGGAAGCTTGCTGACCGAAGATCGCCGCGACCTCTCCCAGGTCCACCCCCCGGTTCAGACGCAACCCGAGAAAGAAGCGCTCCTCCAGTGCGGCCGCGCGCGCGACCAATGTGCTCTGCAAGGGCGACCCTGCAACATATTTTTCCAGCACATCCGCGTTGGCAAAGCGCACCGCCTCGGCGTCCGGCGAGGCGGAGACTAGCATGGAGTGCGCGTCCACGCCGAAGCCGAGATACGGCTGCCGCGTCCAGTACTTGAGATTGTGCCGCGATTCTGACCCCGGTCGCGCGAAATTGGAAATTTCGTACTGGGCGACGCCTGCCGCTTCCAATTGTTCGCAGGCTGCGACATAGAAATCAGCCGTGGCCTCTTCGTCCGGGACGAAGTGCGCGTGATACCGTGTTCCGCCCGCAATCACCTCGCGGCCCAGGCGGGAGTCTTCGTCCACCTCGAGCATGTAGACGCTGACGTGCGATGCACCGGTCGCGAGCGTCTGCGCCACCGACCCCTGCCAGGTTTCTGCGGTCTGGTGCGGGAGGCCCGCGATCAGATCGACATTGAGGTTGGTAATCCCCGCCGCGCGCAGGCGGTCTATGTCTTCCAGAACGGTGGACCGCTTGTGCAACCGTCCAACCGCCGCCGCCTCGACGTCAACGAATGACTGCACGCCCAGGCTGACGCGGCTCACGCCGCAGCGCAGCAGTCCCTCGATAACGCAGGGCGCAAGCGTGCCGGGCGCGCACTCGACCGTAACTTCCGCATCCGGTGCCACGGAGAACTGCTCTCGGACCGCATGAAACACTCGTTGCAGTTGTCCGGGATCGAGGACCGTGGGCGTTCCGCCGCCGAGATAGATCGAGTCCACTTCGTGCTCGATCTGCCCACCCATTGCCTTCGCAATTTGCGGCGCATTGGCTACGTCTGCGCACACGCGGTCCACATACCGCTCAAATACAGACCGCGAAAAGACGTCCGACGCAAAGTTGCAGTAGCTGCACTTCGTCCGGCAGAACGGGACCGAGATGTAGATGCCCAGAGCCACAGTCCTGATTATCCCACCCTCAAACCTTTTGCTTCTTACCCGCGACCTTAGCCATCTATTTAGGTTAACCTGTTCATAGCGATGGCCCGTTTGACCGCAACATTTTGTCCGAAGAACTTTTGTCCGAGAAACAATGGCCCAGGAAGAAGAAGTATTAGGAAAAGCATATGACAGCCGCCTGATGCGGCGGCTGCTCACCTACCTGCATCCCTACCGCTGGCAGGTGACGATTGCCATTGTCTCGATCATCCTCAAGTCTTTCTGCGACGTATTGGGGCCCTATCTGGTGAAAGTGGCCGTGGACCGCTACCTGGCGCCGGTCAAGGGCGCAACCTCGGGCTTGTGGAGTTGGCTCAGCCCTCGACCGCTCCACGGCATCGCACAAATCTCCGCAATTTATTTCAGCCTGCTGGCCCTCACCTTCGTATTCGAGTTCCTGCAGACCTACTTCATGCAGTGGACCGGGCAGAAAGTGATGTTCGACCTGCGCAGCCAGATTTTTCGTCACCTGCAGCGCATGCACGTCGCCTTCTATGACAGGAATCCGGTGGGCCGCCTGGTCACGCGCGTGACGACTGACGTGGACGCCCTCAACGAGATGTTTACCTCCGGCGTGGTTTCCATCTTTGAAGATCTGTTTGTGCTGTTGGGAATCCTGGGCATCATGCTGTGCATGAACTGGAAGCTGGCGCTGATCACGTTCGCGGTTCTTCCGTTCATCGTGGTGGCGACCAAACTTTTCCGCGACAAGGTGCGCGATTCTTACCGGCGCATTCGCACCGCGATCGCCCGCATCAACTCATATTTGCAGGAACACGTCAGCGGCATGGTCGTGCTGCAGCTTTTCAACCGCGAGCGCAAGGCCTACCAGCGCTTCTCGGAAATCAACCGCAGCCACATGGACGCGTTCAAGGACGCGATCCTGGCCTACTCCGTCTACTACCCTGTCGTCGATTTCTTTTCCGCGATCGCGATTGCCTGCGTGATCTGGTTCGGAGGCCAGGATGTGATGCGCGGCATCGTCGCCAACAGCGTTTCCATCGAGTTCAACCGCCAGACGCTGGTGTCCTTTCACATGGTCGCGACTGCGGCCTCGCTCGGCGTGCTGATCGCTTTCACGCAATACGCGTTGCGCTTCTTCCGCCCCATCATGGACTTCAGCGAGAAGTACAACATTCTCCAGTCTGCGATGGCCGCCAGCGAACGCATTTTCAAGTTGCTGGATACAGCGGTGGATATCGTCTCGCCCGCCGTGACGAAGAAACCGGAAGGCCCAGGCCGCATCGAGTTCGACCACGTGTGGTTCGCGTATCGGGACATTCCGGCTGAGAGTGATGCTCATGTGGGGACGGCCGCTCCTTCGGCAAGCTCCGGGGAGGCTCCCGGCCGTCCGGCCGAGCAAAGCTCGGCTGGCTCTTGGCCGGGCAATGGAAATCCAGCCACTCTCGACTCCTCTCCCGACTGGGTTCTCCGCGACGTAGCCTTCACCATCGAACCCGGGGAAACCGTCGCCATCGTCGGCCACACCGGCGCCGGCAAGACCACACTCATCTCCCTGCTGCTGCGCTTCTACGATGTCCAGAAAGGCGCGGTCCGCATCGACGGCGTCGATGTGAAAGAAATGGACCTCGCCGACCTGCGGAGCCGCTTTGGCGTCGTTCTGCAGGATCCATTTTTGTTCAGCGGAACGATCGGAGGCAACATCCGCCTGGGTACCGAGCGCATTCTGGACGAGCACGTCGCCAAGGCTGCCGAAGATGTGAATCTCGGCGACTTCATCCGCGCCCTGCCCAATGGCTTCAACGAGGAAGTCCGAGAGCGCGGCTCAACGCTTTCGACTGGCCAGAAGCAACTCATCTCCTTCGCTCGCGCCCTGGCACACGAGCCAAAGATCCTGATCCTCGACGAAGCTACCTCGAGCGTGGATACCGAAACTGAATTCAAAGTGCGCGACGCCCTCGGCCGCATGGTCGAAGGACGCACCTCGCTGATCATCGCCCACCGCCTCTCGACGGTGCAGCGTGCCGACAAGATTATCGTGATGCACAAGGGCCAGGTCCGCGAAATGGGCACGCATCAGGAATTGCTGGCTAATCGCGGCATCTACTTCAAGCTGTATCAGCTTCAGTATAAGGACCAGGAGCTGAATGTGGCGCGGGCGCCGTCTCCCGCGAATTCCGAAGTCACCGCCAGCGCCGACGATTAGCGGTCACGCGTCCAGACTTGCGCACACCCTTGCTGCATGACGATTACAATGCTCTCTTGCGCATTCTGATCTCAGCCGGCGAAGCCTCTGGGGAGATGTATGGGGCGCAGCTTATTGACGCGCTGCGGCGGGCTGCCGAGCAAAAGCAGGCGGAGCTTCGCTCCGCCGGACAGCCGAGGGCGGCTGTCCCCACACAAACCACTAGCTTCCCCGAGTTTTTTGGCATCGGTGGAGACCGCATGCGGGCTGCTGGCTGCGACACTGTCGTCGACGCCAAAGACCTCGCGGTCGTCGGCATTACCGAGATTCTCAGCCATCTGCCCAAGATCCTCGGCCTCTACCGGCAATTAATCGCGGAAGCCGACCGGCGCAGTCCTGACCTCGCCATCGTCATCGACTCTCCCGCCTTCAACTGGCGGGTTGCCCGCCAGATGAAAAAGCGCGGCATTCCCACGGTCTATTACGTCGCGCCTCAGTTCTGGGCATGGCGTCAGGGACGGGTGCGCCTGCTGCGTGATTACATCGACAAGGCCCTGGTGATCTTCCCTTTCGAGGAGCAGTTCTATCGCGAGCGCGGCGTGGACGCGACCTTCGTCGGCCATCCTCTCGCAGAGCTGCCTCACCCGACCATCGAGCGCAGCGACTATTCGGCGCAATTTCATCTTGATCCCGCGAGATTCTGGATCACCCTGATGCCCGGCAGTCGCGTCAAGGAAGTTGGCATGAATCTGCCGACGATCCTGGAGTCGGCATCGCAGCTTGGCTCAGATTATGAGTTTCTTCTTCCAGTCGCTCCCACGCTCGACCGCAGTTTCCTGTTGAGCCTCATTGGCCAAAGGAGAATCGCTCTTGTGCCCGATGCCCTGCCGGCGCTCTGGCATTCGCGGGCCGGTATCGTGGCCAGTGGCACTGCCACCGTTGAAGCCGCGATGATGAATACACCGTTCGTGATGGTCTACCGAGTCTCGCCGCTGACGTACCTGCTGGGTAAGCCTCGAGTGAAGGTCCCCAGATTTGCGATGGTCAATCTGATCGCCGAGGAAGAAGTCGTCCCTGAACTTGTGCAACACGACTTCACAGCTGGCAAGGTGGTGGCTCGGCTGAACGAAATCCTACCCGGCGGCCCAGTGCGCGACCGCATGCTGGAGGGCCTGGCTCGGGTAAGAGCCCGCCTTCGCGCTCCGCAGGCTGGTTCCGGGGCTATCGAGCACCCGGCCGACCGCGCCGCGGACATCATCCTTTCGCTGCTCGCGAAACGCTAAGGCTCATGCCTAGTTATGAACTGTCATCCCGAGCGCTAGCGAGGGACCTGGGTTCTTGCCAGCGCAGGCTCAAACCAGATTCCTCGCTTCGCGAGGAATGACAAAATCCTGACACGCTGCCTCTCTAAACCTTGTGCTCCGACCATCTTTTACGTCAGAATCTTCATCATAGGAAATGGGTTATCATTTCCTGGAGACTCTCCTTAATGTGGATTGACCCGCGGCGCGCTCTGAGCGTCCTTACGAGTTCCCTGACTCTGTCGTTGGTAGTTCTGCTGGCGATCCCATCGTGGGCGGCGGAAAAAGCGCGCTTGCGCGTGGACGACTACCAGATCGAGGCTGAACTCGAACCCCATCTCCACCAGATTACGGCTCGTGCCAAGGTCAAATTCACAGCCCTGCAGGATCTGAGCGTTGCCGTCTTCGAATTGCACAATGACCTGCACGTCACCAGGGTTCTCGACGAAAAGAACCAGCCACTGTCCGCCGAGCGCGTGACCCAGGATTCCACCGTGCGCGTTCAGCTGCCCGCAGGCTTGTCCAAGGATGCTTCCACCACCCTGACCTTTGAATACGAAGGACAGCTCGAATCGGGAGACAACAGCCCCGTGCCCGGCCTTAAGTTGGCTTATATCGGCGACGACACCAGTTACCTGTTCTACGCCGGTCGGTGGTTCCCGGTCAGCGGCTATGGCCTCAACCGTTTCACGTCGACCATCAGCGTAACCGTTCCCGCGCATATGCTCGTGATCGGCAGCGGCACAGCCACCGTCCGCGACGCTCCGGCTTCGAAGAAGCCCAACGCCAGCGTCCTGCCTACCAAGACTTTCACGTTTGTCTCCACCAAGCCCAGTTTCCCCGGCAGCATCGTGGCCGGAGTTTTTCAAGAGTACAAGAGCGACGAAGCCGGACTGGACCTGCACGTCTTCTTCAAGCCCACGCATCAGAGCCTCGCTCCGACTTACACCACCACCTCGGTGCAGGAGTTCACCTACTTCATCACGCTCTACGGCCTGCCGCCTTCGCAGAAGCTGAACGTCGTAGAATTGCCCGGAGACACACTTCCCTATCTCTGGGCGCCGGAAATCGCCGGGCTGGCGGGACCTTCCATCACCGAGAAGACGAACTATCGCCTGTTGGCCGATGCGATTGCCCATCAGTGGTGGGGCGTCTCGGTGAGTCCCGCGACCAAGGACGACTGGTGGCTGAGCGATGGCTTCTCCCGCTATTCGGAAGCGATGTATGTGGAGAACGCCGCTGGAGCCGCCGGCCTGGAAGAGGCGGTGAAGGATATGTCGGTCGGGGCCCTGGCCTACGACACGGTGCCGCTCTCCAGCGCCAGCAAGCTCGACATCTTCTCCACTGAATTTCAGTCGCTGGCCACCGACAAGGGCGCGATGATCCTGCACATGCTGCGCTGGGTGATGGGCGAGGACAAGTACAACAAGACGATGCGCGAATTTGCCGCGGAGTTCGCCGGGAAATCGGCGAGCATGGACGACTTCCGCGCCATCGCCGAGAAAAACTATGGGGAGCAGCTGACCTGGTTCTTCTCCCAATGGCTCGATTCCACCGGCGCCCCCGAGTTCAAGGTGAAGTACACCACTTACCGTCTGGGCGGCAATTTTGCCAAGGAATCGCAGAGCAAGCAAGAAAGATCCCCGGGATTCCGCGTCACCGGCGAGATTTCTCAGGATCTCGATCTGTTCCGCATGCCCGTGGACCTGCGAATTGATACCGACGGAAAAACCGAAAATCAGCGCGTGGAAGTGGTAGGCACGACTTCGCCTTTTTCGATTGAGACCTTCGGCCGTCCTCGTCGCATCGCGGTCGATCCCGACCACCATGTGCTGACCAACTCCAGCGATGTAAAGTTGCGCGCTTCCATTCTGCGTGGGCAGGCGATGCAGCAACAGGGAGATCTGACCGGCGCGCTGGTGGAGTTCAATAAAGCGCTCGACCTTAACAAAAACAGTTCCCTCGCCCACTATCGCATCGCCGAAGTCTTCTTTCTGCAGCGGAACTACCAGTCCTCGGCCAATGCCTACCGCGAGGGGATCAACGGCGACGGCGAGCCGCGCTGGACCGAAGTCTGGAGCCGCATCCAACTTGGCAAGATTTTCGACATCACGGGCCAGCGCGAACGCGCCATCAACGAATACCGTCAAGCCCTCCAGACCAATGACAACACCTTCGGCGCCCTCGAAGAAGGCCGGAAATATCTGCAGAAGGCCTACGAGCGGCCCAAAGAAAAACAGTAGAGGATTCGATCCGGGAGTTGCAGGTCTTGGATCCGCGCCGGCGGAGAGTTACGTCCCAATCCACCGCTCCGCCTCTTCGACCGAGCGGAAAATCTCGATGTTCCTCTGCGTCCGTAAAACTTTGTGCATCCGTGCAGCATGGTTCTGGACTGAGTTTCGCACCACGAACGCACGCTTAGCGTCAGGCGAGAAGGGATCGATTTCATCGGCCAATCTCAGGAATTCCTCAGCTTGCAGGTCAAGTACTTCGACCCCGGTCAAATCTACAATCTCGGAGTAATTTGGCTGGAACGACGGATTCGACTGCAGCAGCTTCGCGTATCGCTCAATATCTGCAACCGTCATCTTCTTTCCGAACTTTACGGCGACCAGCCTCTTTGCAGGGTCTAGGACATACTCGGCAGATCCGCTCATAGGATGCACAACCCGTTGGCTGGCAAACGCACCCCGATGCAGAACATCCTTGTCAGACAATGCACACCCCAATTCTGTCGAGTGATCTCTCGCAGTGATAATCGGCAAATTGCCCCGAAACTTCATCGTGCGGCGCCCCACGGCCGCTCTGCCGGCTAACCTTTTTCCTATCTCCGGGGTCTAAGTAACTACATGTCAGCAGGGAACTTTACCGAACCCGGCTGCGTATCTCTGATCAGATGTTGGGCGGGATTGAGACCCCTCGCCTGAACGTTACCCGGGTGCCCCCGCGCCCCTCCCCGGAGGCGTGGGGGCATGATTCTGCCATAGCCCTATGCGAATGCTTCTCGAGATCGTCCGGCAGTCGCTGTCGACCCTATGGGCGCATAAACTGCGTTCGTTCCTAACCATGTTCGGAATCGCCTGGGAGTGGGCTCCTTGCTGCTCCTGGTGGGCTTGGGAGAAGGGTTCCGCAGCGGCCAGGAAAAGCAGCTCGCTACCCTCGGACAAAACATCATGTTTATGTTTCCGGGGCGGATTCCTGCCGTCGAAGGCAGTACGCTGTCCGGGCAGACCTATTACTTCACCTATAAAGATTACTTGGCGATTCGCAACCAGGCTCAGTTCGTGGGCGCGCTGTCGCCCGTACTGAATCGAGAAGACATCCGCGCAGTCAGCGACTACGGATCGACCAACGGCCAGGTTTTCGGCGTGGCCTCCGACTACAACCAGATTCGCAACGTTCCGGTAGAACCCGGCCGCTGGTTCAATACCCAGGACAACTCGGAGCGCCGCCGCGTGGCCGTGGTGGGCTGGGAACTGCTCAAGAATATGTTTCCAGGGCGGCCCGCTGTCGGCTCTACGATTCTGCTGAACGGCATCAATTTCGACGTCGTCGGCGTGGTCGCGAAAGTCGGGCGCGATGGCAATAACGGCACCAACTCGCGCATCTTTATCCCGATCGAAACCATGCGGGATCTGTTCCCGTTGACCAAAGCGAATTCCGAGGACGCGATTTCGTTCCTCAACTATCAGCCCATCACCAAAGATCTGCACGCCGAGGCCAAGGACGAGATTCATCGCATCCTGGCGCGCCGCCACGGTTTCAGTCCCAAGCTGCAAGACGCCTTTGAAGATTGGGACACGATCGAAAATATGAAGCGTGTGGGAAAGATTTTCGACGCCATGGATTGGTTCCTGGGCGTGGTGGGAGTAGTGACCCTGGGCCTGGGCGCCATCGGCATTATCAACATCATGCTGGTCTCGGTGACAGAACGAACCAAAGAGATCGGACTGCGCAAGGCGCTGGGTGCGACCTATCGCGCCATCCTGACGCAGTTTTTCATCGAGGGAGCATTTCTCACGGCGTTCAGCGGTGGCATTGGATTGGCGATCGCAACCGGATTTGTGACGCTCCTGGCCATGTTGCCATCGCCCGAGGGCTTCGATACGCCGCGCATCATCCCGGCATCAGCCCTTGCCGCAATCGGCTCGCTGGCGATCGCAGGCATAGCGGCGGGCCTGTATCCGGCGCGCAAAGCAGCATTGCTCCCGCCGGTAGAGGCATTGAGGCAGGAATGAGCATAGGACGCTAAGAGCTAGAAGCTAGGAGCTGTTTCATGATCGTCGATCTCGCCACCCAGGCCTACAACGCGCTGCACCACAACCGTCGTCGCAGTCTGCTCACCATGCTGGGGATGGCATGGGGCATCGCGACGGTCGTACTTCTACTCGCCTATGGCACTGGCTTCGAGCGCGGACTGTGGTCCGCATTCCGCTCGTTCGGCACCAATCTGGTCTTCATTTTTCCCGGCCGCACCGAGTTGCAGGCCGGAGGCACCAAGGCCGGAACCCAAGTTCGCCTCACCATCAACGATCTCGACTCCATCCGCACCGAGGTCCCATTACTGAAGCGCGTTTCCCCGGAAGCATTCAAGAACTGCGTGGTCGCATACAGCACGCGTAGCTCGAACTATGGTGTCAGCGGCGTATATGCTTCGTATGGCCGCATGCGCAAGATGGATGTCGCGGAAGGCAGCTTCTTCAGCGAGGCCGACGACTTCACGCATACGCGCGTCGCGGTGATCGGCTCCGACGCGAAGAAAAAGCTCTTCTCCGGCCAGAACGCGCTCGGCGAGAACCTCCGCCTCGACGGCATTTCTTATCAGATCGTCGGCGTGCTCAAGCATCAGGTCCAGAACGGGGACGGACAACATCAACGAGCACGTCTATGTTCCCTTCAGCGCCATGAGCGATCTGATTAACACTTACTACCTGAGCTCGGTCGTCATGGAATACGAAGGCGACCACGCCAAAGTCGTGAAGGCTGTACGCGATTCCATGGCTTTCCACCACAGCTTTGATCCCAAGGATCAGCGCGCCATCTTCGTCTTCGACGTGTTCGCCGACCTGATGGATTTGCAGGTGATCTCCACCGGGATCAAGATTCTGCTGGGCTTTATCGGCCTGCTCACGCTGGGCATCGGCGGCGTGGGCTTGATGAACATTATGTTGGTGTCGGTCACCCAGCGCACCCGCGAAATCGGCGTGGAAAAGGCCTTGGGCGCCCACCGTTGGCACATTCTGTTCCAATTCCTCGCGGAAGCTCTGGTGATCACCGCTCTGGGCGGCCTGTTGGGCGTGGTGCTCGCTTATCTTGTCTCGTGGTCGGTGGGATCACTCACCCTCTGGAGTGCGTTTGAAGAGAATGCCAGCGAGGGCGACATTCACCTCTACATCGACTTCGCAACACTAATCTGGTCGACGGCAATCCTGAGTTTCGTGGGCATCATCAGCGGTATGCTGCCCGCGATCAAAGCGGCCCGCCTCAACCCCATCGAAGCCCTGCGCTACGAGTAGCCAGTCGAACGCGGCAGTGCAGTCTTCTGTGGTTCCCTTTGTCCTCTGTGGTTAAGCTCTCCTTCCTTCCGCTAAAATCGCGAGGTGCTTGAAGCCACCAGTTCGCGCCTGGACCGCGTCCTCGCCCAACTGCGCCTCTACGAACATCCCCTGCTGAACTTCTCCGCGCGCGCTAAAGGCGAAGGCGTCGAGATCATCATCAAGTTCAAAGACGAAACCGCTCCGGTCCACACCTACTACTTTGACCTTCATCCACGCGACCTCGACGACCCGCAGTTCGAATGGAGTTTCCAGCGCCAGCTCTTTGATGCGCTGCACGACTATTTCGTTGAGATGTTCATCCGCACCCCGCAGGATCGCGCCGAGCGCCGCCGGACGGGACTGTGAACGCGCTCCGCGAGAAGATTGAGCAGGAGATCCGAGAACACGGCCCAATGCCCTTCTCGCGTTACATGGAGTGGTGTCTTTACCTTCCCGAACTCGGCTACTACTCGCGCAACGCCGCACAGTTCGGCAAAGCCGGCGACTTCTACACGTCGAGCGACGTTCATGCCGTGTTCGGGCGCCTGCTGGCGCGCCAGTTCGACGAGATGTGGCGAGTTCTAGGCTCTCCTGAACACATCACGCTGAAGGAACTTGGTCCTGGCCGCGGCCTCTTCGCGCAGGACGTGTTGGATTGGTCAGAAAAGAAGTTCCCGGATTTCTTCCGAGCCTTGCGCTACGTTCTCGTCGAGAACTCGCCCGCTTTGCGCCAGCGCATCGAGCAGACTCTGAGCAGGCGCTTCGAATCGGGCAAGGTAGCGTTTTTATCTCCCGAGAATAAGTTAGGGAACAACACCATCGTCTTCGCGAACGAGTTCTTCGATGCGTTGCCGGTAGAGGTTGTGAGCTCGGAGGGATCGCTTCGCATCCACTCGCGCGATGGGCGCTTCGTCGAGACTTGGACGTCGCCTTCACCCGAGGAACTCGAATTTCTCGATCGCTATTCGATTCATCCCGAGCCTGGGGAGCGCGTTGAGGTTCCGCTTCAATCGCAGATGCATATGAGCACAGCGTCTTCTCTGGAACGCGGATTCGCGGTGGTCATCGACTACGGCTACAACCGCGAGGAGCAACTTGCAGGACGGCATCGCGGAACGCTGAAGGCGATTCGTCAGCACTCGGTGAGCGACAACCCATATGAAGCTCCCGGAGAACAGGACATCACTGCAGATGTGAACTTCACGGCGCTCGCAGTCGCGGCGGAGAAACAAGATATGCAGACGCAGAAGCTCATCACGCAATCGCAGTTTTTGCTGGGCATAGGCGAGGCCAATCAATTTGCGGACGCCTTCGAGGATTGCCGTTTGCCACAGGAGCGCGCAAAAGTTGCGTTGCAACTCAAGCATCTGGTCACGCCTGCGGGTATGGGTGAGAGCTTTCACGTGCTGGTGGCGAGCAAGGGAGTTGATTCGGAAAAGGCTGCGGCGCTGGCAGGTTTGAGTTTTGGACGGCGCTAGCCTGGTTGTTTGGTTTTTTCCGTTCTGGGAGATTTACTGTTGTGTAACCCCCACCCCCCGCCCCCGGTCTATTGGAATCATCGAGTTAGCAAGATTTTGCGAACTAATCTAAGGGGCTCAATCAGTTGCGGGCAAAATCTTGCGTTTAAAGGAGTTAGGGGCCATCTTCTCGCCAAATCCATGCAAAATGGCAAGCACGCCAACCTAGAATTGCGCGGCCTGGCTCGCCATGTCAATGTTTGGCAGCTGGAAATTTGAGCCTCCCTGCCGTTTCGGGAATGCTGGCAACCTTCGGTTCTCAAGACTCAGCACGGCTGTAACCTTGTTGCCCGTCAGATCGCCGCTTACAGTCAATGCCGGGGGCACGTCATGTCTACTGGCCGGCGGCTGGCTGTGGTTTGGCTCGGGTTTTTCGCAATTTCTTCCTGGCATCTGTTTGCTCAGGATGAATCCGGGGGCGCTCAAGAAGAGCCCAAGGTCGCGCAAGAGGAAGTCGCGCCACAGGACTCCGGGTGGCGCATTTCGCCGGAAAAGATCAACATCCAACTCGGCAACGACCGCGCCTTACAGCTGCTGGATGATTCCGCTCAGGAACTGAAGGGTGCGACCTGGAGCATCGACAACCCAGACTTGGCTGAGATCCGAGTAGAAGACGGTCTGACGGTGGTTCATCCGACAGCGGTCGGCACGGTAGTCGTGACCGCTACTCTGGGCGAGGAGACGCGAACGCGTGAAGTCAAGATCTGGTCTGCCCTGCGTCCCCTGCCTCCAGGAGCTACAAATTGGGGCCTGCACCCGATCGGCCGGGAGATTGGAGACATTCCGGCCGTCCCGGGCGACGGTCCAACGATGTTTTCTCTGGAGCAGACCGAATCCGGCAAGACCTATCTTCGAGCCGACAGAGTCGATGGCATACAGGTCTGGACCTGGCTCATGCCCGAGAGTGCGCACGACGTAGAACTGGTGTGCGGGGACTGGATAGGCGGTGCTTTGATCAGCGCCAATCACGAGGACTCCTTCACCGTTTACACCGTGGGCAAGGACGGCCAACTGCGCTGGAAACACACCTTCTCTGGAATTCGTAAAGGGCACGCGTATAACCTTCAGCATCTGGTTCACATTGTTGCCCAATCCGCAGACGGCACTGTCACGACGCTCACTGGCCTGGATGAAGAATCTGGAGAGGTAAGGTTTGAACTGAAGCTGCCCGCGTCACGCGAGAACCAGAAGAACGTGAAGCGAGAAGGAACCAACGTCGTGTGCGCAGCGGGATTGGCGACGAATCCACTGCGGACGATGGTGAGCCGGGTTTACGTAAATATGGATGGCTATGCCTACGTGGCCTTCACCCAGAATGAGTGGACGCTGGACGGCGGCAAGTGCACGGCTGGGGCGGTGATGGATCTCCATACGCTGAACCTGATCCGCGACGAGAAATTATGGCTTTGGCAGATTCATCCCGACGGCACGTACCGCAGTATTTTGGTTGAGGCCACCAAACTGACACAGCAGCTTTCGGCCCCGACGAGCGTCGCGTCGCCTACGAGCGCCATCGTGACGGATAACATGAACGGCACGTTGATTCCGGTGCGGATGACGCACAACGTGATGCCGGAAAATATCAGCGATCAGTCGGACGAGTTCATCTACCGCGTTAACGCGGAAGGCGATCTGGTCTATAAGCTGCCTCTGCCCAAGTACTCCGGCCCTTTACGGGATGAAATGGTGATCGGGAACGATGACTTGGGTTTCGCGACTCGCGGTGGAGTGCTGATTGCGTTCAATGTGCGCGATGGGAAAGAGCTGTGGCAGTGGGACTCCAAAACCGATGACATCTCCGTTGTGGCTGCGCTGGCCGACGGGAGCTGCCTGGTGCAAACTCCAACGGACGCAGTGAAAGTGGAGAGCAGCACGAAGGCGAGGATCGTCCTACACGGAAAAGTGCTGCTGGGATGGCACGGCCAGATGTACCGCAAGCACAATTAAGAATCGGAGGAAAGGCCTTTAATTGTTCGCGGCAGCTGGCGTCGGTTCTTTCGGCTCCGGATACTCGTACACGCCGCGGCCGGATTTGCGGCCTAGGCGGCCGGCTTTCACGTATTGCACCAGCAGGGGCGCGGGGCGGTATTTCTCACCCAGCGATTTGTGCAGATACTCAAGGATGCTCAGCCGCGTGTCGAGTCCTACCAGGTCGACCAACTCGAACGGCCCCATGGGATGGTTCAGCCCCAGCTTCAGCGCCTTGTCGATGTCCGCCGCGGAAGCGATTCCTTCCTGCAGCATGTAGAACGCTTCATTCCCGATCATGGCGTTGATGCGGCTGGTGATGAAGCCGGGCGACTCTTTGATCACCACGACTTGCTTTCGCATCCGCGTGCCAACTTCGACCGCGGTTGCCAGCGTGTCCTCGTCGGTCTCCAGTGCCCGAACCACTTCGAGCAGTTTCATCTTGTGTACGGGATTGAAGAAGTGCATGCCCACGCATTTCTTCGCGCGGTAGGTCACACTCGCAATTTCAGTGACGCTAAGCGAGGAAGTATTCGACGCCAGCATCGTCGTAGGTCGGCAGATCTTGTCGAGCAGCGTGAAGATCTCGATCTTCGACTCCATCTCCTCGGGTACCGCTTCGATGACGAGGTCGGCCTCGCGGGCGGCCTCTTCCACCGAACCGGCATACTCCAATCGACGGAACGCTAAATTCGCGTCGGGTGCGGTAACTTTGCCCAGTTCCACAGCTTTGTCGAGGTTGGCGCGAATTTCGGTTTCTGCCTTGCGCAGAGCCCCAGGCAGCAGGTCTTCCAGGATGGTGCGATACCCGCCCAGCGCCGCAGCGTGCGCGATGCCACGCCCCATGATCCCGGCGCCGATCACCGCAATCGTCTTGACCTGCGCCACCTATTTCTCCGCCTTTTCCAGATCGGCAATCGCCGCATTGACAGCGGTAACTGTCCCGCGCAAAGACTCCGCCAGCCGCTTGCGCTCCTCCGCGCTCATGCCGGGAATGTAAATACAAATCCGGCGCAGAGTCGCCGTGATGTCTTCCACGTAGTTCATCGCTCGGATCAATTCACCTGTCACAACTGCCATGAGGCTCCTCTTTCTAGTTCCAACCTGCTATTTCCGACGTGCCGGACAAATCGGGCCGCAGCTCATTCGTCCCCTACGCTGGAGGTCGCGAGCCGAACCTTCGATCGCCGAACCTTCTATTCTGGACGCGCCCACGAATTTAGTAAAGGCGCGCCGCCAGAGCCCTGTGTGTAGGCGTGTAACTTCGTGTCCCTCGTGATGTTCGTTGTTGCAATTGCCGCTGGGATCGAGTTCCCCTACGGAAAGGCCATGACCCTTTATTCACAACAAGTTAATCAGGCAGGCATATAATCGGCATCGATTCTTTTTATGGGGCGTTGGACCGGTTGGCGAATCGAATAGGTATATGGCAGACAACCCTCTGAAACGCTACATTTTCGCGAGCGACTTCGACCAGACGCTCACCTTCAACGATTCCGGCTACGTGCTCGCCGAACTGGTAGGCATTCCTACGGAGGACTTCGAGCGCAAAGCCAAGGGAATGGCCAAGATCAACCTGGTACAGCAAGGCGCGGAGCTCGCCTACCTGTTGCTGCATGATCCGGAGTTCAAAGCCAAAGTTCGGAAAGAACACCTTCGAGAAGTGGGCAAGCGAATTCGGCTTAAGGGAGACATCAAGCTTCTTTACCAGCTTCTCGATGCGGGCATAGACGGCCATCAATTCGACTTCTACGTTCTATCTGCCGCTCCGGTGGAGGTCATTCAATCCGCCCTTGAAGACATTGTTCCGCCCGATCACATTTTCGGCACGGAGTTTCGCTACAAGGCTAACGGCGAGATTGACACCATCGTGCGCACCACCGCCGGCTATGGCAAAGTCGCGGTTCTGAATCATCTGCTTCTGCAGCAGGTCGCCGGCCCGGATCACGTGATTTACACCGGCGACGGCAGTTCCGACATTCACGTCATGCTGCACATCAACTCGCGCGACGGACTCACGATTGCCGTCTCCGAGTCGGCGGATGTTTCGCAGATCGCGAAACGCACCGTGCTGAGCAGCAGTGCCCTCGCGGTGCTGGCGCCGATTCTGGAAGAAATCGCGGGCTGGGAACGCTACCGCATTCGCAGCTTCTTCGAGGCCAACGGAATGCTGATCCAGGAATGGCAGCGTGTCCGCACAGACTGGCTGACGGTTCGCCCCGCCGCCGAACGTGTGGAGACGGAGGGAGAACCTGCGGTACCCGGACTAGCGAGCGCGAAGTCCTGAGGACGACTCGTCATGCTGCGCGACCGAAATCTGATTCCGCTCTCTCACCAGCATCAGCGCGCCTTGGCCCTGTGTGTTCGCGTCGATCGCGCGGCGCCCATCGTCGAAGCCGATCTGACTGCATGGCAAGCGGAAATCGCGCAGCAATTTCAAACTGAAATCCGAATTCATTTCGCGGCGGAAGAGCACGTATTGTTCCCCGCGGCGCGCCGGTTCCCGGAATTAAATCCCCTGGTAGAGGAACTGCTGTTCGACCACTTCATGCTGCGCGAAAGCTTTGCCAAAGCAGAAGCGCACTCCATGTCGACAGGCGACGTGTCGGCATTCGCTCAGCAGATGTCCGCCCATATTCGTAAGGAGGAACGCCAGCTTTTTGAGCGCATGCAGGAATTGATGAATCAAGAGGAACTCGCGGGTCTGGGCCAAGACCTTGACGAAGCGCTTAAAGACGCTGCGCAGGCCTGTATCCTGCCCGCGGACGCAACCAGGCTGCGCCCGAAAAAATGATCAGGTCTCCAGACGGTATCGCGTCTCGGCGAGTGCATATAGCCTGCGCCACACCAGGCGATTCATTGTGACGACCGTCGCAGCCATCATCACGGTGGCGGCGAGAAGCAGTTTGGAGTTGCTTGCATCGCTAGCCTGGGAGATGACCGCTCCCAACCCGGTTGTCGTGTAGATGTGGCCCTTAAAATGAAAATATTCCGCGACAATGCTCGCGTTCCAGGCTCCGCCGGATGCCGTTACCATGCCGGTGACGAGGTATGGGAAAATGCCAGGCAGGATCAGCTTCTTCCAGCGCTCAATCCCGTGCAACCGGAAGACGGAGCAGCACTCCTTCAAATCCGTCGGGATCGCGATCGCTCCCGCAATCACGTTGAACAGGATGTACCATTGCGTACCCAACAGCAGGAGCACGATCGAGCCAACCCCCAGTCCGCCGCCCAGGCGAATCAGCAACAGCAGCACTACCGGAAATAGAGCGGTCGCGGGAACCGAAGCTGCAATCTGCGCCAGCGGCTGCGCGATGCGCGCGAGCCGCGGATTGAAGCCGATGGCCACGCCCGCCGGAATCGTCCACAACGCGCCAAGCAGCAAAGTAAGGTTCACGCGAAGGAAGGTCGCCCCCAGGCCGATCCCAGTCTCCTGCAACTCCGCCTTCTGCAGGCCGGTCAAAATAATCACCACACGAACGACTCCGTAACTCATCGCAGCCAGCAGCACCGCTGCCAGGACACGCGTAAGCCAAATCTTCCACAGGCTGCGCTGCTCGGCCTCATCGCTGGAGCGCACGCGCGAAAAGTAGAGCATCAGGCGCTCTCTCAGCGGACGCACCGTCTTCTTGCGAATCTGCGCCAGACTGCGCGAATGTCGAATCAGATCGAGCACCCACGAGCGCGGAGCGTCGCTGCTCTCGACCTGCTCCACCTTAAACTTTTCTGCCCATGCGATCACGGGACGCCAGATGAACTGGTCCATCAGGACGATCACCGCGATCATGGTAGCGACTCCCCACAGAATCGACCGCGTGTCGCCCGCGCCGGCCGCAGTCTGCAGATACGAACCCAGTCCGGGCAGCCGAAAGTCGCGCGAACCGAGCACGAACATCTCGCAGGCCATCAGGAAAAACCAGCCCCCGGCCACCGACATCATCGAGTTCCATACCAGTCCTATCGCCGAGAAGGGCAACTCCACCTCAGTGAAGCGCTGCCACCAACTAAAGCGGTAAATTTTTGCCGCCTCGCGCATCTCGTTTGGAATGCTCTTCAGCGAAGCGTAAAAACTGAACGCCATGTTCCACACCTGCCCGGTAAAGATCAGCAGGATTGCGCCCGCTTCCACACCAAGCTGCCTTCCCGGAAACAACGCCACCATCGCCAGCATCACTGTGGGAAGAAAACTGAGCACGGGGATCGACTGCAACACATCGAGTAACGGAATCATGAACCGCTCCGCCCGCGGGTTGTACGCCGCTACGTACCCATATACCAGCGTGAAGGCAAGGCTCAGTACATACGCAATCGTGATCCGTAGCAGCGAATATCCCGCATAGGGCACCAGCGCCAGCGGACTGCGCGAGATTTCCACCTGCGGCGTAAAAGGGCCGAGCCAGGTCCGCCCGACCACGAGCACGCCATAAAACAAGGCGATCCCCGCCCCGAACATAAGGATGTCCGGCAGATACGAGATCTCGATGCTGGGCAGTTGTGCCCAGATTCGATACGCCGAAAATCCTCGCAGGCTGGTTGATTTCTTCATGCGATCGCCGTTCCAATCGTACTGTTGTTCAGGATTTCGGTGCGGAGGTCCCGGTCGGGGCGTCGACCCCAGGTGCAGCAGGAGACTCTGATGGCGCCGGCGGTTCAGTCTGAACCAGCCGACCCTTCTCGCGGTCATAATCAAATATCTCGGCGTATCGGCCCCAGTTCACCGCGGTCTCGAACTGGCGCTGCACTTCATCTTCGGCAAAATGTTCGTCGAGAATGTCGTGAAAGAACTCGTCTGCGATCGAGTGGTCCGACTTGCGTTTCAGCACGCTGTCAATCTGTTTCAGGATGGTGACATGTTCCAGCGCCGCCTGCCGGAACAGAATCTTGCGTTGCTGAATGTCGGCTTCGGCAAACGCCACACCCTGCGGAGTAATCTGCACGTCGCCCTCTTTCAGCCACGCGAACCCAAGCAACACACAGGCCTCAAGAATAGGAAGCAGATCTTCGACGTCGAGCACCAGTTCTTCGGCCAGGCGGAACAGATCCTCGCGCCCGCCGCGATCACGGAGCAATTCCGTCAGCCCCGCGACTCCGCCCACGCGAGCATGCGGCAGCATCTGGTATTTCGCCGTGCGCATGGGACCTTCCTGCTTCTTCAGCGAATCTTTCGTGATCCCCCCCGTGGGCAGAATGATTTCCGCCGTGGTCTCGGCATCGGGCAAGGCGTGCTCGATTTCCGGCTCGGTCATGACCTTGTAGATGTAATCCACCAGCTCGACAAAGCGCGTAGACTTGCGGTCCCGCGGATGCTTCAGCCGGATATTGAAATCCGAACGAATGCGTGCCGGATTTCGCCCCAGCACCATCACGCGGTCGGCGAGCATCACCGCCTCTTCAATGTTGTGCGTAACAATAAAAATGGCACTGGCCGGCATTTTCTTGTTCAGCCAGAGCTCCATCAGTTCCCCGCGCAGGTTTTCCGCGGTAAGAACGTCGAGCGCCGAGAACGGTTCGTCCATGAACAACACTTCCGGTTCCACGACGAGGGCACGCGCGAACCCCACTCGCTGCTTCATGCCGCCAGAAAGTTCCTTGGGATACGCGGTCTCAAAGCCATCGAGACCAACCGTATCGAGCATCCGCAGAGCGCGTTTGCGGCGTTCGACAGTCGGCACTCCCTTCGCCTCCAGCGGAGCTTCAACATTTTCCAGCACTGTGAGCCACGGGAAAAGAGCGAAGCTCTGAAAAACGATGGCCACGTTCGGCATCTTGCCGTCAAGCGGCTTGCCGTGCCATAAAAGCGTTCCCGAAGACGGGTGCGAAAGCCCGGTCAACATGCGAAGGAGCGTGGACTTGCCGCAACCCGATGGCCCCAGCAATGCGACGATCTTCCCCGGTTCAATCACGAGATTAGTCAGCCCGACAACCTGAATGCGCGTTCCATCCGCCTGCGGATACGACTTCTCAACCCCGACGGCTTCGATAATCGCTTCGCTCACGGCAACACTCCCGTACCCTCTATACACGATTTGCGCAGAAGGGCAAAGCGGGCTTGCTGTAACATTCTGTTCACAATTGAGATCAGAGCGACTGGCTTCAGGCGGCAAAGCTCTCATCCGCCAGCGCGGCGAATGGCTTGGGAAGACGATCGCTCAATTCGGCGAGATGAGCCAACTTCGCCGCCAGTTCACTCTTGAGTTGTTGCGGCTCGAAACGCCACCGCCAGTTGCCGCCATTCAGACTGGGAGTATTCATGCGGGCCTCGCTACCAAGCCCGAGCACATCCTGCAAGGGAACAATGCACAGGCTCGCCGCGGAACATTGCGCCGCGCGGATAAATGCCCAATGGATGCCATCCTGGCAGCGTCCGACATAGGCCTCAGCGTTGCGGCGCTCGTGTTCGGTCGCGCCAGAATGCCACCAGCCCACCACTGTGTCGTTGTCGTGTGTACCGGTGTAGATGACTTTGCCTTCGGCGCGATGGGGCAGGTACATGTGCGCGCCTTCATCCCCGAAACCGAACTGCAAAACGGCCATTCCGGGAATTTGCAATCTCTCCCGCAGCGCGTGCACTTCGGGAGTAATGTAGCCAAGGTCCTCAGCAAAAAACGGCAGACCGCCCAGTGCCTCGCGGAGCTTCAGAAACAGGTCATCTCGCGGTCCATCTACCCAGCGGCCATTCACAGCCGTCTCCTCGCCCGCGGGAATTTCCCAGAACTGGTCGAACCCCCGGAAGTGATCCAGCCGGATGTAGTCGCAGTGTTCTGTCGCCCAGCGCAGCCGTTGAATCCACCATTGATAGCCGCCTTTCTTCATCACATCCCAGCGGTATAGCGGATTCCCCCAACGCTGTCCGGTCTTGCTGAAAAAGTCTGGAGGCACGCCGGCCACCACCTCCGGCTCCAGATTCTCGTTCAGCCGAAACAGCTCGCGGTGCGTCCAAACGTCGGCGCTGTCGTGGTTCATGAAGATCGCAACATCGCCCACGACGCGGATTGCCCGCTCCGAGCAGTAGCGTCGCAACGCCCGCCATTGTTCGTAGAAAGCGAACTGCAATGCGCTTCGAATCCCGATATCGTCGGCCAGTTCCTGACGGGCCTTCTGCAAAGCAACCGGCTCACGATGCGCGAGATCACGCGGCCACTGATTCCAGCTCTTGAGTTTCTGCCGAGCGCGGAGGGCATCGAACAGAACGAAGTCGTCCAGCCACCAAGCATTTTTCGCGCGGAAACTTTCAAGCCTCCGCAACGCATCGCCCGAGCCTGAGCGCAGGAAGGTCCGCGCCGCCTCAAACAAGAGCGGCATCTTCTGCGCGAAAACGTGGTCGTATTCGACGGGGTCGGAACCCGGCGAGGATTCGAGCTTGGCCGAATCGAGCTTTGCGCGATCGATCCAGCCATGTTCGGTGAGGCGTTCCAGACTGATCAGGAGCGGATTTCCAGCGAAGGCTGAGGTCGAGGAGTAAGGCGAATTGCCGTAGCCGAGCGGCCCCAGAGGCAGAACCTGCCAAAGACCTTGGCGAGCAGAAGCGAGAAAATCTACAAAACGATAAGCGGCTGGCCCGAAATCACCAATGCCGCCGCGAGAGGGCAACGACGTGGGATGCAACAAAATGCCTGCGGCGCGCGGAAAGGACATGTAACCGCCGCTACATTCCCTGCTCGCTGCTGCCGCGACTCAATGCCTTTATCTCTTCTTCGTTTCTCTTAATCTTGCCAGATCTCGTCATCTCGTCGACCAGGCTGGAAACGAAAAGTCCAAAGCGCTCCTGCTGCTTGCCCAAGAGCAGTTGATCGCGGATCTGATCGCGCTTCGCGGCGTAATCCGCATCCGAGGGCTGCTGATTCTCGAGCACCGCCAGCACCACGGCGTTCGCGCCGCTGTTGATCGGCCCGCTGATCTCGCCCGGCTTCATGGTGAAGGCCACCGAGGCCTGTCCCGACATCGAGCCCACGTCGGGAATCTGTCCGTCGGGCAGAACGAAGTCGCTGGTCTTTACCGTCGCGCCCAGTTCTTTGGCCGCGCGCTTCAGATCATGCTCGGCCTTGGCGCGGTCCGACAGTTCCTGGATCTTCTGTGACAGCAGGATCGAGGAGCGCTCGTTCTTGAATTCTTCCTCGACTCGGCTCCTGATCTCTTCAAACGTCGGCGTTGCAGCCGGCTTCACTCCCAACAGCTGAAATACCACGATGCCTTGCGATGCCGGAGCCACATCCGGCGGCGACTTTTCGGCCTCGCTGAATACCGCGTCCATAAACTGCGTCGCTGGCCCCAGCCCCGGCAACATGTCCTTGCGAGCGAAGAAATCCGAAGCGATCACCGGGACGCCTTGCGATGCCGCGGCTGCGTCCAATCCCTGCGCACGAGCCTGCTTCAGCAGCGCATCCGCCTTCTGTTGCGCGATCTGCTGTCCCTTCTGATGCTTCAGGACCGGCTCGATCTCGGCCTTCACTTCGTCGAGAGTCTTCATGTGCGCTTCCTGCTTTTCGTCGACGCGAATGATGTGGAAGCCGTAACTGCTCTTTACCAGTTCGCTGATCTGTCCCTTGGGAAGCGAGAAGGCGGACTTCTCAAACTCGGGGACAGTCTGGCCTTTGCCGATCCACCCGAGCGATCCCCCCTGCTTGGCGCTGCCCGGATCTTCGGAATATTTCTTTGCCAAATCTTCCAGCTTGGCGCCGCTCTTCAATTGCTTCAGCAAATCTTCGGCGCGCCGCTGCGCCTCAGCCACGCCCTTCTCGTCCACTTTGCCGTCGGGCCCCGGGAGCGGAGTCTTGATGAGGATATGACTGACCTTGACCTGCTCGGGCACACGGTACTGGTCGCGATGCTGATCGTAGTAAGCGCGCAGGTCCTCCGGCGTTACCTGCACATCCGCCGCAGCCTTGCCGGTTTCGATGACCGCGTACTTGACTTTGCGCTTTTCCGGAACCGAGTTGGCGTAGCTCGCCTTGTGGCTCTCATAAAACGCCTTCAGTTCTTCGTCCGTCGGATGCAAACCCTTGCGCAAGTCTTCCTGCTTCAACACCGCGTAATCGAATTTGACCTTTGAATTCTGCTTGATGAACTGCTGGTGAATCTCGGCTTCGCTCACGCTGGCGCTGCCGGAAATGAGAGCCTGCAACTTGGTGAGCAGAATATCGTTGCCCACCGCCTCTTCAAACTTGGTGGGCGTCAGATTGGCCCGCTGCAGCATGTCTTCATATTCGACCGCACCGATGAAGTTGCCGCCGGGGAAAAAGGTCGCCGCATAGCGCCCGTGCTGCAGTTCGTCCTTCACTTCCTCTGGCGAGACGCGCAGCCCCATGCGCCCGGCTTCGCTCAGCAGAGCCTGGCGGTTAATCATCTGATCCACTGCGCGCACGGTCTCCTGCTGCATAAGAAAGGGCATCAACTTCGACGCCATCTCGCCGTAACGTTGCGCATCTTGCTGCGCCATTTGGCGAGCGGTTTGGCGCACCTCGTCGGTGCTGATGTCTCCGCCATCCACCTTGGCGACGATGCCCTTGCCGGGCGTGCCCGTCAGTTCGGAGGTCAGGCCGCCAGGAATAAATGTGATCACCATGGCGCCGCAAATCACGAGCAGGATGCCGCTAAGAATGATCTTCTTAGTTGGCCCTTGGGTCTGCAAAAAACGAATCATCTTCTTATCACTCCAGAGTTGAAAGCCGAATTTTCAATTATAAACCAGCCGAACCCAACCGCACGCAACGGATCGGTTCGTAATCCCGTGCAAGAGCATGTCGAGCCCACGCGAGGCACACACCCGTAAAACTCCGCTATTGAAACGAATTAATATAAGTGTTATCCATTCTCCGGGGGCACTTCCGCGACCCGGATGATCCCCAACGTGTACGACGCGCCATTCACAGGAGCACCATGAACTCAGGCAATCGGCTTGCAGTCACTCTCTTCGTTCTGGTCCAATTCTTTCTGGTTTCATCTCTTCTCGCCCAAAACACAACCCGAGTGAAGCACGCTGCCGAAGCGAAGCTGTCCTTGCACGACGGCTGGTCTTTGCAAACGTCGGCCAAGGTCGAAGCCAAAGGAGAGGTCATCTCGACACCCCAATTTTCAACCCAGGGATGGCATGAAGGAACCGTGCCCACTACCGTGGTGGCCGCTCTGGTCAAGGACAAGACCTTCCCCGATCCTCTGTTCGGCATGAACCTTCGCGATTTTCCGGGACTCAACTATCCGATCGGCGCGAATTTTTCCAACATCGCGATGGCGCCCGACAGCCCGTATGCGGTGTCGTGGTGGTACCGCAAACAGTTCGCTGTGCCGGCATCTTACAAAGGCAAGACCGTCTGGTTGAAATTTAACGGCATCAATTATCGTGCGAACATTTTTCTCAACGGAAAGCAAGTCGCCAAATCCGACGACGTCGCTGGCGCCTGGCGCACCTATGAATTCAACGTCACGGACGCCACCAAACCCGGTGCGGAGAACGTTCTTGCCGTGCAGGTCTTTTCCCCAACCGAGCACGATTTGGCCATCACGTTCGTCGACTGGAATCCCGCTCCTCCCGACAAAAACATGGGGCTGTGGCGCGAAGTCTACCTCACCTCCAGCGGTCCCGTAGCGCTGCGCTACCCCACAGTCGTATCGAAACTGAATCCACCTGCAAACGATAGCGCGCAGCTCACCGTAACCGCACAACTAAAGAACGGCACCAGCCAGCCAGTCAAGGGCAAACTCAAAGGCCAGATCGAAGCGGTCAAATTCGAACAGGACGTTGAACTCGGACCCAACGAAGCGAAAGACATCGCCTTCACACCCGACAAGTTCCAGCAACTTGTCTTCGCGAACCCGCGCCTGTGGTGGCCGACACAAATGGGTAAGCCAAATCTGTATGCGCTCACCCTGGAGTTCGAGGCCAATGGCACGGTAAGCGATCACGCGAACACCGAGTTCGGCATTCGCGAAATCACCTCCGACTTAAACTCGGTCGGCGGGCGCGCCTTCCACATCAACGGCAAAAATATTCTCATTCGCGGCGGGGGCTGGACGCCCGACCTGATGCTGCGCGAAAATTCGCAGCGCCTGCACGACGAATTTCGCTACGTCCACGATATGGGACTGAATACGATCCGCCTCGAAGGCAAGCTGGAGACCCAGGAGTTCTTCGACCTGGCCGACCGCCAGGGCATTCTCGTCATGGCCGGATGGTGCTGCTGCGATTTTTGGGAACGCTGGCCACGCTGGCAGCCGGAGGATTTCGAAATCGCCAAGCAGTCCCTGCGCGATCAGATCTACCGTCTGCGCAGCCATCCCAGCCTGGTGATGTGGCTGAATGGCAGCGACAACGCTCCGCCGCCGGATGTGGAGCAGATGTACCTCGACGTCGAGAAGGAACTGCTCTGGCCCAACCCCGTCGTTTCATCCGCCACGGGCAAGAAGACCAGCGTGACCGGCGACAGCGGCGTCAAGATGACCGGACCCTATGAGTATGTAGCGCCCAGCTACTGGGAGGTTGACACCCCGCAAGGACAACCCGAACGCAAGCAGTGCAATCCCGGAGGCTGCGGCGGCGCCTACGGCTTCAACACGGAAACCAGCATGGGACCGGCCGTTCCGCCGGTCGAAAGCATACGCGCCATGGTGGGCAAAGACCACATGTGGCCCATTGATGACGTCTGGAATTATCACGCCGGCGGCGGCGAATTCAAAACCATCGGCGTATTCAGCGAAGCGCTCGCCAACCGCTATGGCAAGTCCGACAACGTGCAAGACTTCGCGATGAAGTCACAACTGCAGACCTACGAAGGCGTGCGCGCCATGTACGAGGCCTACAGTCGCAACAAATACCAGGCCACCGGCGTCATTCAGTGGATGCTCAACAACGCCTGGCCTTCCATGATCTGGCACCTCTACGACTACTACCTGCGGCCGGGCGGCGGATACTTCGGCGCGAAACGCGCCATGGAAGCGCTGCATCCCATCTATGGCTACGACGATCATTCGATCTGGGTGGTCAGCAGCCAGTACGAAGATGCGAAGGGATTGAAGCTCACAACAAAAATCTACGACCTCGACATGACCTCGAAGTTCACGCAATCGAATCCGGTCGATGCCCCCGCCGACAGCACCACCAAGATTTTCACATTCTCCGACGTTACGGACCTGAGCCCCACGTACTTCGTCGTATTGCGGCTGGAAGATTCGTCCGGCAAACTCGTGGGCTCGAATTTCTACTGGCTCTCGACCAAGCCCGAAACTCTCGACTGGGCGAAGACCACGTGGTGGATGACGCCGACGGCTTCCTACGCCGACTTCACCGCACTCTCGCAGTTGCCGAAAGTGAAACTGAAAGTCACCGAGCGAAGCGAGCGCAAAGGCGAAGAAGAAATCACACACGTAGTTCTCCAGAACCCGAGCAAGAATCTCGCCTTCTTTGTGCGCCTGAAAGTCGACAAAGGGGCCAAGGGAGAAGAGATTCTCCCCGTGGTCTGGGAAGATAACTATATTTCCCTGTTGCCCGGCGAGAAGCGCGAAGTCACCGCGACGTACCGCGCCAGCGAGTTGGGCGCGGCCAAGCCGTCGGTCGAAGTCAGCGGCTGGAACGTGGAAGGCGATTGAGTAATTGCGGAGTCAGGTGATCGGGCAATTGAAAATCTGGTATAGGAGCTGTATCGGGTTCTTACAATTACGCAATTACCCGATTTCTCAATTACCCAATTCGCTAGACGTGCTGTGAGACCGAGAGGATATTCCCGTCGGGATCCTTGAACCACGCCACCTTGTCTCCCGTGGGCGCGGTCCAGATTCCGAGTTCGTCCTGCTTGAAGAATCCGAAGATTTCGAAATGGACTCCTTTCTTCTGCAGATCGCGCGCTACGGTTTCGATCTCGGAAACCTGCCAGCCAAGAATCGTGAACTGCGCAGGCGTGAAATCCTTCATTTTCGCGACCCGGATCAAGATCCCGTTCGCATCCAGTACCATGGCGAAGCCGTCATCCTTGACGAAGCGAAGGCCAAGGACACCTTCGTAGAATGCCCGCGCCTTCTCGGCATCCCGGGCAGGAACAAACGCAACGATGTTGCTGGAACCGAGCATTGAAATACCTCGGAAATGAAATTACCCAATTACCCGATTACCAAATTACCAAATTCCTACGAGTCGCTGAAATCAATCATCACGGGTTTTGACCGGAACCAGTTCGTCTTGTATCCGACATAAAGCAATCCGATCGCGAACCAGATGCCGCCGACGGTCTTGGCGAGATTATTCAGGTTCCACCAGATCAGCCCGCAGAACGCGAAACCGATCAGCGGGAGAATCGCATCGCGCACAAGCCGCCGCTCGCCGCCAGCTTTCTTTGCGATCACCGAGAACTGCCAAAAACAGGCAAAGTTCACTCCCATGAACGCGAGAAACGCACCGAAGTTGAGCAATTCGCCCGCGTGCTCGTACGCGCTCCCGATGGAGTTAAGCAGGACCGCCCCAAGAAACGCAATCGCACCAATCAGCAGGATGTTGTAGGTCGGAGTGCTGCTGCCGGGTTTGAGATAACCGAAAAATTTCCTGGGCAGCACGCCATCGCGGCCCATGCCAAATAACAGCCGCGCCGCCCCCAGCGTGCCCGTCAATCCACTGCCGAAAGCGGCGACGATCAGGATCACGGCCATGGCATTGAACAGAACCACGCCGCCAACGCGGCTGCAGATATCCATAAACGCGGTTTCGAGGTTCGGGAACGAGCGCCAGTCGGGCCACACCCGCGCCCCAAGATAGGCTTCAAACCCGCTGCACACACCCGCAAAAATACAGGTCAGCACCACCGCCAGCAAGACGTTGCGCTTAGGATTCTCTACGTCTTCGGCCAGCGTGGTCACGCCGTCGAAACCAATATAAGTGAGCGCCGCGAACGAAGTCGCGGTCAGGATCTTATGCGCATTAAACGTCTTGGCGTTGTACAACGGTTCGGTCGAGAGCAAGCCAGCCCATCCTTGTCCGTGCCACAAGTAGCGAATCGCCAGCCACACGAAGAAGGCCACCACCACCGACATGACCGCGAGCAGCACCTTGTTGGCGCGCGCCGACGACTTAACCCCGGCCAGATTCAGCACAGTCATGATGCCCGCGATCAGCGCTGCCCACGCGATGTAAGGAATCTGCGGCAGATAGCGCTCGTGCAAAGCGGTTGAAATCCATACCGTATTGATCAGCGGCTGCAGCAAATAATCAAGGATCATGGCCCAGCCCGCCAGAAATCCCAGATGCGGGTTGAGTCCCTTTCCGACGTATGTGTAGGCCGATCCAGCGGTCGGGTACAACGCTCCCATGCGTCCATAGCTGACCGCCGTGATCAACATGGCGAACAACGCGATCAGAATAATGGTGACAAAGTGGCCGTCGGAGAGTTTCTGCGCCACGCCATAGAGCGGAACCGGCGCGATCGGTTGGATGAGAACGATGCCGTAGAAAATCAAATCCCAAAGCGTGAGCGTGCGGCGGAGCCGAGGCGCGGCAGAGGAAGACGCGGAGCTGTTTTCCATGGGTGCGGCTATTGGATTATGGAAGGCCTAAAATTGTCAATATTAAAACGTTTCTATAAAGGTTCGATGAATGGCTCTATTTTGGCTCGCCATAATCGAACCAATACCCTCGCTGTTCGTTTCCCGACATGTGCCGCGTGTTGTATTCGAGCAGATAATTTACGTGCGCATCATCGAGTGGGAACGCCTTGCGGGCTGAATACGGGTATTCACCCATACTGAGGAATGGCAGGGGCGCCACATAGTTCCCTTCCGCTGCATAGAAATCCATATCTTTTTCGTAGCCGTTGGCCGCAAAGAAATAATCGCGCACCCAGCCCTTGGGAAGCGCCGGCAGATTCGTGGGATCGAAGTCCAGTTGCACTTCATCGCCCGAGCCAAACACTGCCAGCCGGTCATCGGTTGCGGTCAGCAGCGGCAGCACGTCGCCATAGCGCGTGTAAGTTCCCGACGGACGAGTGTACGGCCCGGTAGCACTGGCCTTTTCATAGACGTACTGCACGTTCCCCGGAGGCGTTCCTTCGATCTTGAACGGATACCCGTGAAATTCAAGATCCGCGCGCACCAACAGAACCGGCGTCAGGCGCGGACTTTGGGACTGGTCGCGCGAATCCTGCGGCGCGCGATCAATCAGAATGCTGTCCCAATAAATCTGCAGATTGGTCGTAATGCGAATCTTCTTCGTCCCAGCCGGCAGCTTGCCGGTAAGGTCGGCGGTCATGGTGCGCGGGCCGCCGGCAGGAAAGCCCATGTCGTCAATCACGCGCTTCCACTTTCCATTCTGTCCGAGCGCTTCCACATACGGCGAGGTCGCTTCGACTCCGGCTTGCGACGCGGCGTACATACTATTCGCCGAAAAGTACTCGACCTCTCCATGCAATAGCAGCCATAGAGGGCCTCCGCGATAAGCCTCTTCTAGATCGAGCGTCAAAGTGTGCAGCTTGGCGAATCCCTGAAACTGCGTCAGTGCGAAATCGCCAAAATAACGGTGCGCCAGCAAATCCGGCAGAACGTTGTGGCCGTGCTCATCCCACGCTCCAGCCGGCGGACGCGCGTCGCGACTTACCACGACCTTGAATGGCGGATACGGCGGGTTCGAAGCGAAATACTCGTTGGGATAGACGTCGACATCCGCCGGATGATCGATCGCCATCAGTCGCACCTGATCCAAATAGACCGCTTCTTCCAGCGGTTCCATGAAGCGGAAGCTGAGCGTTGGGTGCCCCATCCTTCCCTGGCTTTGGGAAGGGTGGGGATTTTCTTTCTCCCGAATCGCCTTGCGATCAATCTTGATGAACTCAACCGGCCGAGGAATATCACGCTGTCCCGGCCCAACCCAGTGCCCGACCACGCCCGCGCCCAGCATATCCGCGACAAATTCGTAGCGCTCCCCATTCCATACGAACAGCGTAGGGCACGAACTGCCGCGGCGGTCGATCTCGAGGAAGTTCTGCTGCTTGTCGCCCGCCACCTGAATCTCATCTTCCAATACGCCGGTTGGCCACAGCATGCGCACGATGTCGGCTTCCTTGGAGTCGCCCAGGCCGACGACGATGTCGGTGGAGTTCTGGCCGAGGTAGCCGTTCGATCCGGCAATCTCAAACTTCTGCCGGTTCCCGCCCGAAAAAACTTCAACCTTGGTGCCGATGGCGGATTTGTTGTCGGCGAGTCCCTTGAGCGAAAGCCGCAGCCAGTGATTCTGATTGCCGCCTTCGTTGCGCAGCAGCACGGCCGGCCCATGATTCTGCGTGATCAGCAGATCGGTCGCGCCATCTCCGTCGTAGTCGCCGGTGATGATGGCGCGCGGATCTTTCAGTTGAATCTTGTCGAGGCCGACGTCAGCGGTGACGTCTTTGAACCCATCAGGGCCGAGATTGCGGAACAGGCGCACCTCGCCCTTTCCTTCTTTGGTCTCGCCGACGGCGACGAGATCGACCCAGCCATCGTTGTCGTAGTCGAAAGCGGCAACGCCATAGGCGCGGACCCAGTTGGTCTCAGGCAGCTTTACGCGGTCGAAGCTCCTGCCGTGGTTGTTGCGCCAAAAGCTGATTCTGGGAGAACCGTCGTGCGTAAAAGCCAGATCCATCCAGCCATCGTGATCGAAATCGAGGACGGCGACGCCAAAGGTTTCCGAGGGCATTGGAGGCGACCAGAGTTCACGTTTGATGAACTTGCCTTCTCGTGGGTTCTCGTAAACCAGCGTTCCCAGGTCACTGCCCGCTCTTGCGGGTCCCGATCCGTTACCCAAACCAGTCGTCACAATATCCACGGCGCGATCATTGTTGTAATCGGTACCAACGGCGGAAAGGTTGGGTGTCGCGCCCTGGAGACCGACGGATTCAGTGACGTCGGTAAACGTACCGTTGGCGTTGTTACGCCACATCGAGTTTGCGCCGGTCGGTTTTCTGGATACCATTCCTGGCTTGTCTGCATTGCCCGTGACTAGCAGATCGATATCGCCGTCGTGATCGTAATCGACGAACGTGAGCCCGGCGTCATGAACCACACTCTTTATACCCGCGGCCTCAGTCACGTCCTTGAATGTTCCATTTTTCTCGTTGTGTAGCAGGACCACGCGGCCCGCGAAGCTGACCGCAATATCTACGCCGCCATCGTTGTCATAATCGCCAACGGTACAACCGATCCCATGCAAGTTCGGATCGAGTCCGGCCTTCTTGGTAACATCCTCAAACTTGCCATCACCCAAATTGCGATAAAGACCGAGGCCTCCTTCTGGGCCATTATCGGCGACAAAGATGTCTGGCTTTCCATTTCCGCTATAGTCCAGAAAGCACGCGCCTGGCCCTAAGAAACTCGCCAAGTCTTTTGCACCGGAGACGGTCCCCATGCCCGCAATCCCCGCTTCCTTCGTCACATCCACAAACCGCACCTTGATCTGCGCCGGCGCTTTCAGCACCGCTGACGGCGATTCCACCGCCCGCGAGTACTGCCCCTGCTCTCCATAAGCCAGGCTCATGGGCGCGCCGATTTTGTTCTGCGTGATGTACTGGAATTTCTTCAGATGCTCGCGGGCGTGGTCGGTGTCGCCGGATTGCTGGTAGGCCCGCGACAATCCGAATTCGGCGGAAGCGTGCAGCGGCTTGAGTTTCAGCGCGTGCTCGAAAGCGTCAATGGCCTGCGGAAACTGCTTGGCCTGCACGTACGCCGTGCCCAGAAAATACCAGGTGTCGGCGTCGTTCGGATCAATCTCGATGACGCGTTTGAACGCATCGATCGCCGCCTGCGCGTCGCCCGTATTCTTGGCGAGCATCCCGAGGCTGTACCATGCGTTTGGATTCTTCGAATCCTGCCTGAGCGCATCTTCCAACGCGGCCTTGGCTTCGTCTACTTTTTGCAAGTTGAGGTAGGCAATGCCCTCGTTGAGCCGCGCAATCGCCAGTTTGGGATCGGCTTCCGCAGCCTGCTGGAAAGCCTTCAACCCTTTCTCGAAAAGCTGCTGATTCATGTAAGCCGCGCCAATGTTATTCAGGCGCGCGGCCTCTATCGGGTTCGGTTTGGACTCGGGCGTAAGCAGGCCGAAGGCAGCGAGCAGAGTGGCGATTAGAGCAGCAGAAATTCGCGGATTCATTTCGCTTAAGATTTAACCACAAAGAGCACGAAGGCACACGCGGTGGTCTGCGGCAACAAGTCCGAAGCCAATCAAGCTGTTCTCATTTCGAGCGCTGCGAAAAATCTGCTTTTGTGATGGTAGCGAACAGCAGGTTCCTCGTCGCGTTCGCTCCTCGGAATGACAAAGGCCTGATATTGATTGAACAAGGGGAGCAACTAACGCGGAAGCCCTACTTGCTCGCGACCGCCTTCCCGTATGGCCGGTTGGAAATCACGCCCTTCCCTTCCTGCACCGTGACGGTCTGGCCGGCGTTGATGTTTGAGAGTTTGTCCACCTGCCCGCTGAGCCACTGAATCTCAACGCTGTCCGCTTTGGTTTGTGCGCCCAGGCCGAAGGTCAGCACCAGTTCGCTCTGTGCCAGATAACTTGATCCCGAGCGCAGCATCTTCCATTGCTTGTCGCTTCCCGAGGTAACTCGGACGACCGCGCCGATGCCGTCGCGATTCGACTTCGTGCCCACCAGTTTGACGCGCAGACTGTGATTCGATCCACCTTCGTTGTGGAACAAGTATGCCGGCCCTGCGTTCGTAGTCAGCAAAATATCGAGGAAGCCGTCATTGTCAATGTCGCCGTAAGCCGCGGCCCGCGCCACTTTGCGCGCGGCGAAGGCGCTCCCCATTTGAGCCGTGACTTCGGTGAACTTCCCGTCGCCGAGATTGCGAAAAAGATGCGGAGGCTCCGCATAACTGACTCGTTTCTGCACGCGCTCGATCTGATCTTCAATGTGGCCGTCGGCGACGAAAATATCCTGCCAGCCATCGTTGTCGTAATCGAAAAAGAAGCAGCCAAAGCCCAGCGTGACCAGCGTCGCCCGGCCAACCTCGGACTGCGGTGCTTCATCGACGAACAGACCGTTGCCCTCGTTGTGATACACGGAGACCATCTGATTGGCGAAGTTGCTGATCATGACGCTGGCGTGACCGCTGCGATCGTAGTCGGCCGCGTCCGTACCCATGCCCGCCCGGGCAATCCCATCCTCGCTGAAACCGATGCCCGCCGCCACCCCACGCTCCTCGAAAGTTCCATTCTTCTTGTTAGCGTAAAGCTTGTTGGGTTGCGTATCATTCGCGATCACGAGGTCTGGCCAGCCATCCCCGTTGTAGTCGAGCACCGCGATGCCCAGGCTCTTCGAACTGGGGTCGTCCAGTCCGGCCTTTTGCGTTGCGTCTTCAAACTTGCCGCCGCCCAGGTTGTGCCACAGGCGCAACGACGTGCCTTTGTATGACTCCGGCGTGCAGTAAGACTTGTGCGCGCCGTCGAGCGTGCAGTAGAGATCGGTTTGCTCGGTCCACTGCACATAGTTGGCAACCACGAGGTCGAGTTTCCCGTCGCGGTCGTAATCCACCCAGGCGGCGCCGGTCGAGAATTCGCTCGGTCCCCACATCCCGGCGGCCTTCGTGACATCGGTAAACGTGCCATTGCCATTGTTGTGAAACAGATGACTCTGGCCCAGCGCTGTGATGAAGAGATCGTCAAACCCGTCGTTGTCGTAGTCGCCCACGGCAACGCCCAGCCCGAACATCGGAACCGCGAGACCCGCCTTACGCGTGACATCGGTGAAGGTGCCGTTGCCATTGTTGTGGTAGAGCTTCAGAGTCGTAGCCCCGCCGTGGGCGTGCCCGGGAAAATCGTCGCCGTTGATCAGGAGGATGTCGGGGTATCCATCGTTATCGTAATCGATGAAGGCGCAGCCCGGACCCATGGTTTCCGGCAGCCACTTCTCTCCAAACGCGCCGTTGTTGTGGGTGAAGTGGATTCCTGCCTGCGCGGTAATGTCGCGGAAGTGAATCTGCTGGGCACCGCAGATTGCCGGAATTGCTGCGACCAGCACAAAGATGAGATGTATATTCCGCATCCTCATCATTATTTTGAGGCCCCGGCGGAAGGCGTGGAAACGGGCCGGACTTTGCCCGACTGGGCAGCCGAGGCGGCTGTCCCTGCCTGTTTCGAGTGAATCACCGGCAAGATGACAGAAACATGTTCGTGCACCGCCTGCCGCTCGTTGTTGTCCTCGGGATGAAGTAGGCGGTAGGGTCCGGTGATGGCCTGCGACGACTCGTCCGCCTTGAACCGCATATAACGCACCTCGTGCTCCTTGGCTAATTTCTCCTGGCCGAGGCCGTTGTAACAGAGCATGAGGTTGTAGTGCGCCTGCAAGTCTTCGGGATCAATGGCCAGCACCGACTGCAGAGTTTTCACCGCATCTTGGTATTTGCGTTGCAGGAACAGAATGCGCCCCAGGTCATTGATCGCAACCCGGTCCCGTGGATACTGCGCCAACACGATCCGCAATCGCGCCGCCGCGCCGTCATAGTTTCCGTCCGCACGAAGAACCTTGGCATAGAAGAAATTGGCGCGCGCCAGATTCGGAGATAGGGCCAGAGCTTTCTCCAGCACGCTGCGAGCCCGCTGCATATCGCCTTCCTGCACCGCACAGCGTCCAATGTTCACCCAACCGTCGGGATTATTCGGATCCGCCTCGGTCACCTTCTGAAAAGCCGCAGCCGCGCCTTTCAGATCTCCCTGCAGGAACAATCCGATTCCATAATCGTTCCAGCGTTGCCACTCTTCCTTGCGCACGATTGTCTTGGGCTCAGCCGCGGGGGCGTTGTGCGCAACCACCGGAAGCGTCACTTCATTCTCGGCGATGGCGACAATGGGCAGGTCGGGAATCTTCTCTTCCTTCGCCGAAACTCCGCTTAGAGATGCCGTAAATAAAGAAGGACGATCGTCGTAGTCGGGAGTAACCGCGTTTGGCTTGGTCGCATCGGGTTCTCCCGCGAAGGAGAACTGCGTCCCAAACCACGAAAACTTCCGGTAGCACAGCCGCGCATGCAGCGTAATCTTGTTGCTCACATTCTCTGGGATGACCATGCGGTAGTGCACCGTATCGGCCGCTCCCGGCGGGATGAGTCGCACATACACCACAGCCCGCGTAGCCCAGGCGTTGCGCTTGTTAATGGGATTGCCGTGCGCATCGATCTGCAAGGAGCGGTAGAAGTGCGCTCCCTTTTCTACCGGCCCATGCCCGTTGTCCGCAACCATACCGCTCCAGAAGATAGTCTGCCCCTTGTCGTCCGTGCCTTTCAGTTCGAGCCATGTATCGTAAGCGTCGACGGTGCCGCCGGGAAAAAAATGTCCAACTTTCTTCGTGCGCACCACCACATCCACGCGCACCGTATCGCCGCGGCGCACAGCCGGCTGCACCAGGTTCAACGGCGCAGTCACGGGAGCAACTTCTCCACTGGTCTCGGCATTCACCTTGCTCTCGGCTTCCTCTCCTACCGCGAAGGTAGTTGAAAGTTCCGACTGAGTTGTTGCGCCGGGCTTCAGCGGAGCCTGCGCTGGAGACAGGGCAAAAATATCCACCGTCAACGCTCCGCTCTTCAGGAAGTCTTCGGTCAGCTTTAGCTGGGGCGCATCCTCATTCGCAGTCGGCAGTGCGGTGTTGGCCGCGGGAAATCGATGCGAATGCACAAAGCCGTTAATGTTGCCCGCGTCCTTCGAGGCCTCCGCAGGCATGTGGCAATCGGCGCACTGCTGCGGCGTTTTCGGATAATAGAACGATCGCGCTCCCTGCCCCGATACTCCGCTGGCCTGCCAGTTGTCATATTCGTTGAAGCCGCGGAACCACCGGTAGTTGTTAACCGGAACATCCAAGTGCACTTTGTGGCAGGAAGAGCAGAACTCCGCCGTCTGGTCGCGCATGAAGGGTTTGAGGAACACGCGCCGGTGCGGCTCCGGATTCAGCCGGATCAGGAAATCATGCAAGGCGCGCGCCACCGGATTCTGCGTCGCAGCCAACTCGTGCAGTTTGGGATACTCCAGATAAAAATCGCCCTGCCCCATCGTGCTCTTAACGTTGGCAATGGAGTGACACATCATGCAGCCCAAACCGGCCTGCGCCTCGGGCCGGTGGACGATCTGCTTGATTGGCGTGTCCATCAATCCGGCATACAGCACCGCCGGATCGTGGCATCCACCGCACCACTTCGAGGGCTTGGTGCCGACCGTATCCTGCATGTACTCGATCGACTTGCGATACCACTGATTGTTGAACGACGAAAAGTGGTGCGCCGAACTGAACCACTGATTGTAGATATCTTCGTGGCAGCGTTTGCAGGAATCGGACTCCATGAAGAACTTGCTGGGAATTTTCTGCTTGCCGTAAACCTGCGCCGAACTGGGGAAGAACGCACCCTCGGGACCGTCGCCTTCGCCGTTCATGTTGTCCGGAGGCATCGTTGGATTCTGGATGCGGCCGCGCGTCTGCCAACTCTCGCGAACGTAGCGCGCACCGTAGCCAATACCGGCCAGCACCGCAAGACAGATCGCGGCGCGCATCGCTGCCACGCCTGCCCGGGATTGAGCCGACGCCGACCTGCCCAGCCAACCGGCGAGCAGCAGGCCGACACCCGCGACTGAAATCACGATGTGGAAATATAGCTTGTTCCATTCTGTGCGCGGAGTGCCGGTCTTAATGAGGATCAAGCCCAGCACCGCCCCCACAACGATCAACAGCCAACCAGTTCGGGAGGAGAGGCTTCCGGAGCGAACAAGCCGGAAGAACACAGGGACGAGGAGGATCGCGGCGAGCACACCTCCCGCCGCATGCAACAGGACCACGCCCGCATAAAAAATATTCGGCTGAGGAAACGTGTAGAGGTACGCGGCCGAAACGACGAGAAAAATGACCAGCCGCGACAGACCCCGGCCGACGAATCCCCCGGTTGTTGGCATTTCCCGCATGTGCAACGACGTTCGACAGATATGACGAAATCAGCCCCACAGTGGCTGAAATCCCGCGCAGATAACGTTATACAGGGCAGACGGCAGGCGGAATAATACAAAAATACTATCGCGAGCCTGGGCCACAGCTCCTAGCTAATGGGCGGGATTTTCCATGCCCCACACTCGCTCTCCACCATTGCCGCGACAGCCAGTACCTGTTCCTCTTCCCATGGCAGACCGACGATTTGCACGCCGATGGGCAGACCTTCCGGGGAATGGCTCACGGGAACTACAGCCCCGGGATTCCCCAGCAGATTGAACCATTCCGTATAACTCCAGGCGTCGAGATACTCGACGGACTTGCCGTCAATTCTCCAACTGCGTTCGCCGTGGCGGAAGGCGGGAATCGCCGCGGCGGGGCACAGCAGGATAGGATACGCCCGCATCTGCGCGAGAAACTCGGCGCGCAAAATGTCGCGGCCGATCCACGCGTCGAGCAGCGTCTCGCCGGTGAGCGGTGGCTCGGCCGCAGACCACTGCAGGAATTGTTTCAGGACTGGGCTCAGGTCGTGCTCGCGTCCGTGGAACATCGGACGAATCAGCATTCCGCCGACGGTGACGAAGAATTTCTTCCAGAGCGCACGCGCTTCCTCGAGACCCGAAGGACGGAACGGCTCGACCTGGAATCCTGCGCCCCGCAAGGCTTCTGCGGCAATCGTGACGGCTGCGCGAGTCTCGGCAGTCACTGGCGTGCGGCCATCGTCTTCGAAGTAGCCGATGCGCAGCTTCCTGGCCTCGTCATCGCTCGGCCAGCGCAGGGGCACCGGTGCGGCACAAGTATCGCCGTCGTCCGGACCTTGCATCACCTCGAACAACGCCTTCACGTCGGCCACCGTGCGCGCCATGGGGCCGACCACTCCGATCAACGCAAACGGGCCGCCCGACGCCGGGAAGTGGCCGGTCGCCGGAATGCGACCGGGCGTGGGCTTCAGTCCGCAGATGCCGCTGAAATGTGCGGGCACTCGGATCGAGCCGCCGCCGTCGCTGCCCACCCCACCCGCTGACATCCCCGCCGCGATCGCTGCTGCTTCGCCGCCGCTGGAGCCGCCCGGCGTGCGCTCGAGATCCCAGGGGCTGTTGGTGCGGCCGTGCAAAAGATTGTCCGTCTCCCACGCCATCAGGAGTTCCGGCGTATTGGTGACTCCGAGCACAATCGCGCCCGCGCTGCGCAGGCGCGCGACTAGTGGCGCGTCTTGCGTCGCAATGTGTCCGGCACGCAGGCGAGTGCCCGATTCGCATTGCAGCCCCGCCACTTCTAGCGAACTCTTGATGCTGATGGGAACGCCGTGCAGCGCTCCGAGAGCCTTGCCACTCATCACCGCACTCTCGGCGTCGCGAGCTTCTCGGCGAACTCGCTCAGGGTCCACGTGCACGAACGCGTTCAACTTCGGATTCAGTCGTTCGATCGTCGCCAGATGAGCATCGGCGAGCTCGACCGGAGATATCTTCTTCTCGCGGATTTTCTGAGCCATGGCAACGGCGGAAAGGAAAGTGAGATCACTCATGCGATGATCGGTCTCCCAGACAGAAGGCCGAGTCTAGCATGCACCAAAGGTCGCGGATTTCAGATTTCAGGTCCGGATTTCGGATTTCGGGTTTTGGACGGCCAAGGTCCGAGGTCTCCCATCGCGCGATCCATCTCCAGTTTTTCTTCGGTGGTCAGACGACGCCAGCCTCCCTTCGCCAGTTTGCCCAGTTGCAGCGGACCGACGGCCACTCTCACCAGCCTGAGCACCTCAACTCCGAGTGCAGCCACCATACGCCGAATCTGCCGGTTCTTGCCTTCGTCAAGGGTGATGTCAAGCCAGCAGTTTTTCTTTCCCGACCGCAGCAGGCGCGCGCGCAGAGCGCGGAACAAGCCTCCACCTTCGCTTTTCACGCCGTTCACCAACGCTTGCGTAAAGTTCTCGTCGACCACATTGTCGATCTGCACGTGATAGGTTTTCTCCACATGCGTCTCGGGCGCGGAGACTTTTGAGCTCCACTCCGAATCGTTGGTCAGAAGGAGCAGCCCTTCGCTAGCCTGATCCAGTCGCCCAACAGGAGCGACCCAGGGCAGCGATTCGCCAGCTTTCCCCAACACCTCATAGACGGTCTTCCGACCTTTTTCGTCGGAGGCGGTCGTCACCAGTCCCCGCGGCTTGTTCATCATGAGATAGATCTTCTCCCGCGGTTCGACGGCATTCCCATCCACTCCGATGCGATCCCGCTCCAAACGAACCGGCACTTCGGGATCGCGCCGCACGCGCCCGTTCAACCGCACCCGCCCGGCGCGAATTAACTCCGCGGCTTGCGAGCGCGAGCAGTATCCGAGCTTCGATAGCGAGCGCGCCAAGCCAATCCTCCGGTCTGTTTCTTTCGATGGCACGCGCTCATGCTAATCGAAGCGAGCGCCGTACTCCATGCACAATCAACTGAGGCTTGATACTATGTTGGGGCAATGATGCCGGCGCAACTGCATCACTCATGCGTCGATCCAAGCATCCGTGCAAAGGAGGTGTTCTCATGGCCCACCAGCATCCTCCCCGTTTTCTGAAGATCGTCGACGACGCCAGGACTCGCGTACGTGAGACGAACGTCGACGCGGTGAAAACCAGGAGGGACCGCGGCGAAAAGTTCCTGCTCGTCGACGTCCGTGAGGAGAGCGAATACGTCAAAGACCATCTTCCCGGCGCCATTCACCTGGGCAAGGGCGTCATCGAACGCGATATCGAAGCGCGAGTGCCGGAACTCAATACTGAGATGGTGCTCTATTGCGGCGGCGGTTTCCGCTCCGCACTTGCCGCCGACAACCTGATGAAGATGGGCTATACCAACGTGATCTCAATGGACGGCGGCATCCGCGACTGGCGCGAGAAGGGGTATCCGCTGACCAAAGGGTGAGAGCAGATCTCAGATCTCAGATCTCAGTTCTCAGTTCGCATGATTCGGGCCCGGTCTTTTTCGGAAGCACCGCTCTACTCACTTATGAATGGTCGCATCTTTTTTTGGTCGCTCACATCCGCACTCGCCGGATTTCTCTTCGGCTTCGACACGGTCGTTATTTCCGGCGCCGAGAAAACAATTCAGACGCTTTGGGGTCTGAGTCCCGGACTGCACGGCATTGCCATGGCCTCGGCCCTGTACGGCACCGTCGTTGGTTCCCTGCTTGGTGGCTGGCCCGCCGACCGATTCGGGCGCAAAGCCACGCTGCTTTGGATCGGCGTTCTATACTTTATCGGTGCGGTGGGTTCGGGTTTGGCGCCGAACGTCGCCACTTTTATCGTTGCGCGCGTCATAGGCGGGCTGGGCATCGGCATCTCGACCGTGGTTGCCCCGATGTACATCTCGGAGATCGCGCCGCCCAAGCATCGCGGACGACTTGCCGGCATGTTTCAGTTCAACATTGTTTTTGGCATCCTGATCGCTTTTGTCTCTAACGCACTGCTAGCGGGCATCGGCGATAACGCCTGGCGCTGGATGCTGGGCGTGGCCGCATTTCCGTCGTTGCTCTACGCTGCGTTCTGTCTCGGCCTTCCCGAAAGCCCGCGTTGGCTGCTAAGCAGGAAGGGCGACCGCGATGCCGGGATGCAAGTCCTGCAACGGATCGAACCGGACTCTTCGAAAGCCGAAATTGCGGCCGAGGCGGACGCGATCATAGCTGCATCCTCCGAGCAATCGTCGTCCGGACATTTCTGGACGAGACGTCTTCGCAAACCGATCCTGCTCGCCATTCTGATTGCCTTCTTCAACCAACTCTCGGGCATCAATGCGATTTTGTACTTCGCGCCCCGCATATTTGAACTTACCGGCCTCGGCGCAAAAGCCGCGCTCCTGCAATCCATCGGGATTGGCGTCACCAATCTCGTTTTCACCTTTGTCGGCCTCTGGCTGATTGACCGGTTGGGACGGCGTACTCTTCTCTATATCGGCTCGTTCGGCTACATTGCCTCGCTGGGTCTCGTCGCCTGGGCCTTCTTTACAGATCATTTCTCAATCGTGCCGGGTTGTATCTTCGCATTCATCGCGGCCCATGCGATCGGCCAGGGAGCCGTGATTTGGGTCTTTATCTCCGAGATATTTCCGAATCGTCACCGTGCGGAAGGTCAGACGCTCGGCAGCTTCACGCACTGGATCTTCGCCGCTTTGCTCACAACGTTCTTCCCGAAGATGGTGGCCGCGTTCCCGCCCGGTTCCGTTTTTTCGTTTTTTGCCGGCATGATGGTTCTCCAACTGATTTGGGTGAAGACAATGGTTCCGGAGACGAAGGGAGTCCCGCTGGAGCAAATCCAGAAACAACTGGGCATCGAATAGGGGTGCCGCCGGGAATCGAAGAGATCTCAGTAGGGCCAGGGGGCAGCACCATCTACTGTTGAATTCCTGCACTCCGCGGTTTGCGACGCTTCCCGCCGTTTCAGCGCCAAAACGATGGTGAGCGCGGTAGGAATCGAACCTACAACCTACTGATTAAGAGTCAGTCCCGGGCCGGAATTGGCCGTTCCATGGAATCAGTCGGTTAGGCTCGAAACCCTGGTTTTATGCGGTTTTTGTCACTTTCTGAGCGAACATTAGCGTACACTAGGAAACGCTAAATTGAACTGCGCAGCAGACGTGGTAAAGACGCAGGAAAATCTGCAGCAAACTGCCGGAGGCTTTCATGAGCAAGTTCGAGCGCGTTCCGTATTCCCGTGGCGGCGAGGGCGACTGGTTCCACGTGTCGCAGCGGTCGGTCGCGGCGCTGAAGCCGGAACCGGAGCGCGACAGAATCTACTACGACGACAAGGCCCCCGGCTTCGGCGTCCGCGTGACCAAGGGCGGCGTGAAGAGCTTTGTCCAGAACTACTACGCCGACCAGAGGCAACGGCGGATCACCATTGGGCTGTGCTCGGAGATGTCGGCGGACATCGCGAGGACGAAGGCGGAGAAGATTCACAGGGAGGCGCGCGAGGGCATCGACCCCCTGCACAAGCGCGAGATCGTCCGCGCCGAGAACACGGTCGCCGACCTGGCGAAGGAATACCTGGAGAAGCACGCGCTGGTCAAGAAGCGCGAGAAGAGCATCTACGAAGACCGCAGGATGATCGACAAGATCATCACGCCGAAACTGGGAAAGAAGCGCGTGAGCGTAGTCGAGAAGAATGACGTCGAGGCGCTGCACGCGACGCTGCGAAAAACGCCGTACCAAGCGAACAGAACCTTGGCACTGGTCAGCAAGATGTTCACCTACTCGATGGAGCGGAAGTGGCGGACGGACAATCCCTGTAAGGGCGTGGAAAGATTCCACGAGAACGAGCGGAAGGTCTGGCTGGGCGAAGAACAGCTTCAGAGCTTCGAGAGCGCCCTCGACTCCTATTCCGATCAGGGCGCGGCGGACGCGCTCCGGCTGCTGGTACTGACGGGCGCGAGGCCGCACGAGGTGATGGGCGCAGAGTGGAACCAGTTCGACCTGCGGCGCGGGACGTGGACGAAGCCCAGCCACCACACCAAGCAGAAGGAAGACTCGATCATTCCGGTGGGCGACGCCACCATGCTGATCCTGGAGCGCATGGCGAAAGGCAGAAACGGCAATTCCCTGCCGTTTCTTTTCCCCGGTCGCGACGGCGAGAACGCAAGGACGACCTTGCGCAATGCGTGGGCGATGGTCAGCCGGAATGCGGGACTGTCGGTCGAGTACTCAGTGAAGGGACGGCGCGGGAAGCCGCTGAAGCGGTGGAAGCCGAAGTACAGGCTGTACGACCTGAGACACTCGTACGCTTCACACCTTGTGAATCGCGGCCAGTCGCTCTTCTTGGTCGGCAAGCTGATGGGGCACACGCAGGCCGCGACGACGATGAAGTATGCGCACGCTGCCGACTCGGCGCTCAGGTCGGTCACGAACGACTTCAGCAAGGTGATCGAGATGCGCCCACCAAAACTGGCCTGAAGGAGGGCTTATGGACGCGGAGACACTCAGAAAGTAGCTTACAGAGCTAGAGGACACTTTTTGTAAAATCAGAGATCATGCAAAAGCCCCGCCAGAAATTCAGGGCATAGCCGATCACGGCCAAGGGCGCGTTGCGACTCTGAAAGCCTTGACAGCATTCCACAGCACGACACGGACGACAGACACGCCGACGATTCCGGCCTTCGTCGATCCGTAGCATCACCTTTTGACGCTCAGGAATGAACTTGTTATTTCCGCGCGAGGGTTTGTTCCTGACGACGGGTCACGGAGGCGTGATCAAGCGGATCGGCACGGGGGCGATGATCCGTCCAGCCCTAGCGACCGAAACGGAAGCCCTACAGATGCCTGAATCCGGCGGCGCGCTCGCACCGCAGGGCGGTTGGACTGTGCGTCGATTGCGGAGGCGTCCCCGCGCCGGACCGCATCCTGTGTGCCCCATGCGCGGTAATCGCCAATAAGCGGTCAAAGGCGTATCGGGAGAAGAAAATCGCGGCTGGCTTGTGCCCGTCTTGCGGTGAGCCCGTTAAACCGGGCTATAAGGTCTGCCAAAAACATTTTCAGTATTACCACGATAAGACCGTTGCCCGGCGCGCAGCGACTGTCACAGCCGCGTGAGAGTCTAGCAGAGCCAACGTGGCCGTCGCGGGCAACTTCGGCGGTCACACCCCCTACAAGATTCAGGCCGCGTAACCCAAGAGCTGAATGGATAAAGGGCTCCCCACCCCCACGGCGGAGGGGACGCGGCCTGAGTAAAAATTACGAACGGCCCACCGCCCGCGCGGGGAAGTGACCGGGTGTAGAATCGGCGGATGGTTCACATCACCCTTTTCATTCCTAATTCTGTTGTGCCGCTTGAATACGACGCGAAGATATTTCGCCTCGACGACGGAGTGCTCCACTTCCGGGTCGATGAAAAGGCACTCGGTACCGCTACGGACGTATCGACCACCGTTCCGTTTTTGGTAAGGAATCCAGTAGTAAAAGAGTGAACTGGTGGTGGGGTGCCCAAAAACGCCCCAAGCGACCCCGCGCCGCCGCTTCTTCTCGGCCATGACTTCCTCCGCTGTGCAATAGTCTACTCTCCCACCCGCAACCCGAAGTAACCTTGTCCGGCCCGGCACCGCTCGCGTAGGGTGACGGCTGGAGGATTCACCGATGGCGAAGACGCGGTGGAAGAAGCGGTTCACCGAGAGGGACGTGCGCGCCGCGTTCAGCGACGGCATAATTGTTGGAATCGCATCGTACGAAGGGAGCTACGGAACCGAAGACTTCATGGGTCTCGACGCCGCCAAGAAAGCGAAGAAGTTTCTCGACGCGGAGATTGCCCACTTCGGAAGTTGGCAGGACCTGATGCTGTATTGCGGAAGCCACGGCATCTTGTTGAACCCACCAAAGAAGAGAAAAGCGAAGGCCGCGAAAGCAGGGGGCCGATGACCACCTTTGAGCTTGATACGTTGATTGAGAAAACCGAACAAAGAATAAAGAGTGCATGTGAGGACGCTTTCGATGGAGTGACTGTGCCAAACGGGAAGTGGGCGCAACTGGGCAGCGATGTGACTGCTGCTCTGGACTCGTTGAAGGGGGAACTGAACAGGAAGGCTGCGAAGGCGAAGGCCGCCCGCGCGGGGAAGTGACGCCCTACTCATTCTCATCAGGCGGTTCACATCCTGTGTGGTAGTTCTTGCCTCTTACCCGAATGTGGTCGTCGGGGTTGATGTTCCGGTCCCCGCTTTCCAGTTCCCTTTGACACACTGCCGCTTCGCAGGGCGCGCCTGCGCCCGCCGCCGCGCCCTCGGAAAAATCTTGCGTCTGGAAGCCGCCACAGCGCCGATCTCGGGCTTCGTCGACCCGTAGCATGCAACCTTTAGGCCGGAATCGGGCCTCAATTCCCAATGTCTCGGCCCTGAGAGATTCGAACTCCCGACCTTCTGGTTCGTAGCCGCTTTTTGCTGACCACGCCATACGAAACCAACCTGTAACGTGCTGAAAACATTGCCAGGCATTTCTCGAATCTGACGCTGGTTTAGGCTGGAATAGGACCCCGAACCCGCACAGTTTGTGCACAGTTGGGCTGCCACCGAACACGGGTAGTGTCTGAAATCTGTTGAGAAGCGATGCCACTGTTTTCAATCCGAGCACGGCATCGCGGGGTGTCATGGCGCTGGGTCTCTGGGCGGTGTCTTCCGATCACGGGCTCGCCGAGGAAATTCAGCGCATGCATGCTCATCGAACTCTTGTTTTGCTTGGCTTGGACTCGGGTTCGCTAGTAGCCAACTGCACTCGGAACATCCCCAAGCCGCAAAGGAGCTGTTCTCCAGCCAGACCAGCTGTCTAGCCATGGTCGAACATTCTCCCACAGGTTGAGGCAGAGTGCTAGGACAGTTTAGATCGGGTCATTTAGGGCAGAATGTGGCACTAGCGGCGCTTATTGAACACACTATTGAACACAACTTTTCTGCTGCTCCTGCGCTCCTGCTTTCTGACAAAAAACTGAACCGGCTCGCCTGGGAGTTGCCTCAAACTCACTGCGCGGGAAGCCCTGGTCAAAGGCGCTCTTAGTTGACGGCATCTATCCAATACCGAACATCCTAAAGCCTGCCTTCACCAGAACACCAAGCACTATCAGCGCTACCGTTGAAATCGCAATTCTATGGGCTGCGCCAGCATGTTGCCGCGGAGCATCGACCTCCGATTTCGGGAACGCCCATCGTCCGTAATTAAACAAAATGCGGAATAGAAAGAGCACGAGCAGAACAGCGTAAACATATAGTGCCACGGAGAGAGCCAAAGGCGTCCGTGAGGGCAAGACAGTCGAACTCCTCTACGACCAACTGAAGAGGATCCGGAGGCTCTACCGAGACAACGGATGGCCGGCTAGCCAAATTCGCAAGAACACCGAGCAGGAGCTGGCGATAGCGTGGGAATGGATCGATCGGATTGGTGACCAGGCACACAAAACAGAATTTCTAAAGATTGACCAGTGGGAAGATGGAGATCAATTCATCTTTCTTCAGATCGCGGCGTTGTACAGATACGATCCCCATCTAAGAAGAAAGCCACGCTGGGGCACGGTCCGCGACTGGCGCAAGGCTTATCGTGGCCTGTTGCAACATGGCACTCCGGACGGTCGAAAACCAAGACGGTAGAATCTCACCGCAAACTACGCCATTTCCCCTCCCATTTTTCACCAGAAACCACGCCAAATAGATACTTGCAGAAGGCCACATAATCGACGATAGAGTCGAAGCCTAAATGTTGAGTGAAGCGCTCCTCTGGAAATTGCGACGTGTGGCGGCTGGGATGCGCCAACAGGATGTCACGCGTCTCACGGGAGTAAGTACCAGTAGGTTTTCTGGTATAGAGCGCCGAGATGTTAAGCCCTCTCAAACCGATCGGATTTTGATCGAGCGTAATCTGCCGCCATTACCTGGAGAACCATCTGTCGAGTGTAAAGAGCGGCATGCTTCAACCAACGGCAGGCCTGGGCCACCGATCCAACGACAGGCGGGCGCGGGGACCAACTGATGTCGGACAACGCCCAATTTGGTGAGCAGGCATTGAGTTTAAGAGGCAGTTTGCTTTCGCCGGAGGAACTAGCGCACAATCTGGGCCTCTCGGCGGCCACGCTGGCAGACTGGAGGTCACAGGGGAGAGGGCCTGCGTATCTGAAGGCTGGTAGGCGCGTCTGGTACCCGAGGGCACAGGTTGAAAAATGGATGCAATCCCAAATCCGGGAGACAAACAATGTCACTGAGGAATCGTCACGGAATATGGAACTACCGCTTCAAACTGGACGGCAAGGAATACAGCGGAACAACCGACTTGGCCGCCACAAAACAAAACATGAGGGTCGCTCAAGACAAGGAGTCGGAACACCGCCTGGCGCTGAGGGAGGGCAGAAGACCGTCACGACCGATCCAGGTCCGGGAGTTCAATGAGGCGACTCGAAGCTTTCTTGAGTGGGCAAAGATGGAATATCGAGCACACCCAAACAGCTATCGCCGGATCGCCACCAGTCTCACTAGCGCGAAACAGTTTCTTGGAAGAGAGCCGGTGAGCCTGATCGGTCCAGGACGCTTGGAAGAGTACAAAGCGTGGCGAGTAAATGACCACGGAATTCGGGACATCACCTTGCGTCACGATCTCCATGCCCTATCGAAATTCTTCGGGTATGCCGTCAAGCAGCGTTGGGCGGGAGACAACCCGGTCCGCAATGTGACAATCCCCTCAGATGCAGACGCTATTCGCATTCATGTGCTCACGTTTGAGGAAGAACGAAAATATTTTCTACACGCGGCCAAGCACAGAGACCTCAATGATCTCGGGCGTCTGATCTTGAATCAAGGCATGCGGCCGGACGAAGTTACGTGCCTTTGTAAAGCAGATGTGGATCTCGATCGGGGCCAGTTACAGATAACCGGTGGGAAGTCACCGGCGGCGCGACGGACTCTTGACCTCACGAGTGAGAGTCGAGTAATTCTCGCACGGCGAATGACTGGTGATTCCAAGTGGATTTTCCCGTCGCCTCGAAATCCGGGCCAGCACATCACAAGAGTAAACGGCGCGCATGACAGAGTCTGTGCAGCAGGGTCAAAAGCCGGAATTGCATTCACGTTCGTCCTTTACGATTTCCGTCACACCTTCGCAACCCGCCTCGCACAGGCTGGGATCGACCTTGCCACGCTGGCGGCGATCCTTGGTCACAGCTCGATTCGTCTGGTGCAGCGCTACGTCCATCCAACAGCTGAGCACAAGCGCAGCGCGATGCTTCAGTACGACGAGATTTTGAGAGCTGCCGAAAAAGCCCCATTGAGCAAGCAGGAAGGGAGGCCAAATTGAAGGGTCAAAATCCGGTCCGCTTTTTGTCCGCCCCTGAGGCCAAATTTGGCCAATTTTGCCCTATTGAGGCCCAACCAGGACGAAACGTCAGTTCGGGGCTAACCGCCAGCCAGACAAGCAACTGCAAGGAAATACTGGAGGCGCGGGTCGGAATCGAACCGACGCATAAAGGTTTTGCAGACCTCTCCCTTACCACTTGGGTACCGCGCCCTCTTCTTGAGCAAAAACTTTCAACGCTATCTCATTGTACTGGCAACTGCTTACGTGCTTCAACCTCAGACGATCTGGGCAAAGTTGGGCAAAGAATCCTGCCGATTTCGTCTGCCACTCTTCGATCATCCCCACCGATTGCGTGAGTATACCCGAGGGTGGTCTCAGCTTTCTCGTGACCGAGGCGGTCCTGACGCACACCCATCGGAGCATTCAGTCCATCCATGATCGTTGCATTGCTGACGTGACCGGCGATTTTTGTACCAGGTGGAATGAGAGAGAATCCACTTGGAGG
>OBLT010000098.1_pt1 | contig 62978 bp, 42 predicted proteins | sample 1518721 | NCBI WGS metagenome assembly OBLT01 (sample SAMEA3539307, study PRJEB22396) | soil metagenome | biome: tundra; feature: field; material: soil | place: USA | collected 2010-05 | depth 0.15 m | reverse complement strand
GCTCCTTCGCGATGGACTGCGATCTTCGTGTCGACATGTCCACCAGCAATGCTCCCCCGCCTCCGACCACGCAAAAAATGTGACTAATCCCGAGCCCTTCGGGAGAGGGCCGGGGTGAGGGTAAGGATATCCTTGACCTCGGCGTCTGGGTTCAGAAGAGATTACACCCTCACCCCGAAGCCCCTCTCCCGAAGGGAGAGGGGCGACCCAAGCCAACAGTATCTTCTCCAATCGCGAGCCGTCATTTTGTCCCGCTGCTGTCGCTTAACGTCTATGCCCCTCCGCCCCTCTGTGTTCTCTGTGGTTCAATTCATTCGCTAGCGCCGGCGGCGGGGCTCGGCGAGCGCCTCGAAGATCACCACGGCCACATCCGCTTCGCAGCCAAGCCTCCGCGCGATGGCGCTTGGGCGGGCGCCACCGGCGATGTGGGCCGCGACGAATTCGACTTCGTCCGCGCGAACCGCAACGCCACCCACCACCGGGAATCCCATGGCCAGGCAGGTGTCGTCGTCCAGATCGTCGGCGGGTACGAAGTAGCGCGACTCGGCCGCCGGGAGCTCAATGCGGACGCCGGGGCCGAGAAAGGCGCGACACAAGGTTGCACGCACGAGCAGGGCCTCTGGATGCAGAAGGGCCGTTGCGTACACGACCTTGCGCCCAAGCTTGATTCCCGCGCGCCCGAGCCGGCTGCGATCGGATTGATCGACCTGGCGCAATTGCGCCTGGGCTCGGTTGGCCAGGGCCGTGCCCAGCCCCTGTTCCAGTTGGTAAAGAATTCCGCGCGCGGCCGAGCCAAGCTTGGCCAAGCGCTCGTCGCGCAGGGGCGCCAGGAGGGTCTCGGCCAAGTCGCGCGTCCAGGCCACCAGCCGCCGCTGCAGGCGCATCTTGGCCCCGGGACCAAGCTCGTCCATGGTCACCGCGACCTCGGGACGCAACCTGTCCGCGCCACGAGACATACGGGCCAGCGCCCGACCGTCGCCGAGGATTCGTCCGTCGTCGCCGAGCCCGAAGCGTTCATCGGCAGCCTCAACCAAATCTTCTATCCACTTCTCGGGATCGGTCAGGTTCACGGAATCTCCCTCGGGCGCACGCATCATGGCGCGGCGCAGTTGCTCGGCGAAGGCTCCCTTGGCCGAGGCACGGCTGCGACCTTTCCGGCTGCCGCCATCGACGAACCTGGCCACCAGCTTGTCGTGCAGGGCATCGCTGAGATCGTCTTCCAGGGCGCGCGCCTGTTCTTGCCAGGCTTGCGCATCGTCGAGCCAGCGTGTGTGGTGCGTGATGTACGTCCAGGTTCGGATGAAGGCCATGCGCGCAAGCAGCGTATCGATGTCGCCTTGCAGTTCCGATAGCCGTTCCAGGTGCCGCGCGATCCAGTCTTTTTCCAAGCGGCCGCGTGGCCCCGAGAGTTGCAGGAACACGGCTCGCAGCAGCTTGAAATGATCGTCGAGCTGAAGCTGGCGAAAGTCCGGGATCTGGCAGACTTGCCAGAGTAGGGCGACGTTCTTGCTCGACCGGCAGCGCGCGACGATCTCGGCGTCGCCGACCAGACGGGCGAGTGCACGAGCGTCGTCCGCGTCGTCCGCGAGCTCGAGACAGGCGTGGGGCGGCCGGCGGGTGAGCGAGGCCGAGAGGGTTTCCAGCGACGCCAGGTTGAGGTCGGAGTTGCGCCAGAACACGCTGGTCTGTGCCGGAAATCGATGTTCCTCGATGGCCCTGACGGTGGACGGCGACAATTCGGGCAGTGGCGCCAGGGTGACGAACTTGCCGTTGTTGTGGTGGCGACCGGCGCGACCGGCGATCTGGGCCAGCTCGGCGTCTTCCAAATCGCGCAGCTTGCGCCCGTCGAACTTGCGCAGATCTGCGAAGGCCACGCAGTCCACATCCATGTTCAGCCCCATGCCGATGGCATCGGTGGCCACCAGGTAGTCGACCTCGCCCGACTGATAGAGCGCGACCTGGGCATTGCGCGCGCGGGGCGACAGCGCGCCCATCACCACCGCGGCGCCACCCCGTCGGGCGCGCAGGCGTTCGGCAAGCTCGTATACGCGATCCACCGAGAACGCCACGACTGCCGTGCGCGGAGGTAGACCGCGTAGGGTCGCGTTTCCGCCCCACGACAGGTTCGACAGGCGCGGCTTGCGTTCGATGACCGCGGTGGGTACGAGACGTTCGAGAATGGGCCGGATAGTGTCCGCGCCGAGCAACCACGTTTCGAGCCGGCCGCGCCAGTGCAGCATGCGATCCGTGAACACATGGCCGCGCTCAACATGCCCCGCCAGGTGGATCTCGTCGACGGCGAGAAAGTCGACCTCGCGCTGAACCGGCATCGCCTCGACGGTGCAGATGAAATAGCGCGGCCGGGGCGGCATGCGCTTTTCTTCGCCCGTGACTAGCGCCACCGCGCCCTCACCCACCCGCGCGCTGACCCGGTCGTAGATCTCGCGAGCCAGCAGGCGCAGGGGCAACCCCATCATGCCGGTTTCGTGCGTGAGCATGCGCTCGACCGCGCGATGGGTTTTGCCGGTGTTGGTCGGACCTATCTGCGCGGTGATGCTCGATGCAAGCGCGGACGTGGGGAGAAGCACCGGACGGATTTAACCACAGAGAACACAGAGGACACAGAGACGGATGAGGAAGAAGGGGTTCCGGGCTCTGTGAGCTCTGTGTCCTCTGTGGTGAGCTTCCAGCTAGTTCTGGCTGCGGCCGCCGATGCCCTTGGTATCGGCGGAGATGGCCTTGGCGGCCTCTTTGGGGCGAAGCGAGCGGGTGGCCTTGCCGGCGCGCCAGATCTCGCTGTTGCCGAGCTCGGCCAGCTCTTTGCCCAGCTCCTGCTGGTAGTTCGGGCCGCCGGTCGAGGCGAGCACGCGAGCGCACTCCTTGCCCGACGACACGCGATCGTAGAGCAGCTCGAAGACCGGCATCACTGCCTGCTTGAAGCGTGGACGCCAGTCGAGAGCGCCCCGCTGCGCGGTGGCCGAGCAGTTCGAGTACATCCAATCCATGCCGTTCTCGTCGACCAGGCGGATGAGGCTTTGGGTCAGCTCTTCGACGGTCTCGTTGAAGGCCTCGCTGGGGCTGTGGCCGTTGGCGCGCAGGACGTCGTACTGCGCATCCATGATGCCGGCCAGGGCGCCCATGAGCACGCCGCGCTCGCCGGTCAGGTCGCTGAAGACCTCCTGCTTGAAGGTCGTCGGAAACAGGTAACCCGAGCCCACCGCGATGCCGAGAGCCATGGCGCGATCCTTGGCGCGGCCGGTGGCGTCCTGCTCGACGGCGAAGCTGCTGTTGATGCCGGCGCCCGAGAGAAAATTGCGGCGCACGTTCAGGCCCGAGCCCTTGGGCGCCACCATGATGACGTCCACGTCGTCGGGCGGAATCACGCCAGTCTGATCCTTATAGACGATGGAGAAACCGTGCGAGAAGTAGACGGCGTCGCCCTTCTTGAGGTGCTTCTTGACCGCGGGCCAGATGGCTTTCTGGGCGGCGTCCGACACCAGCATCTGAACGATGGTGCCCTTCTCGGCTGCTTCCTCGATCTCGAAGAGCGTCTTGCCCGGCACCCAGCCGTCGGCGATGGCGCGATCCCAGTCACGCTTGAACGTGGACGCCTGGCCGATGATGACGTTGAAGCCATTGTCCTTCATGTTGAGCGCCTGAGCCGGGCCCTGGACGCCATAGCCGATCACCGCGATGGTCTCGTTCTTCAAGACCTCGAGCGCCTTCTTGATTGGGAACTCTTCGCGCGTGATGACTTCTTCTTTGACTCCACCGAAATCGATCGTTGCCATGGGATCTCCTGATGTTTCATCCTTCGCGGCGCGGAATCGCCGCGAAAAGGGAGAGACAATCTGCCACCCTGCCCCACTCTGTCAAGGCACGAGGCGATGCTCATGTAAGAACCCTGACCTGAAACCACCTCGCAGCGGGGGCGCCGAGCGCAGCGAGGCGGGTGAGGGGCTGCTACGTTTCATGCCCACCTGCACCCACGCGACTCGGGGGTTGACGTCCGGCCGGGCGGCTGGTAGTTACTCCGTGCCTCGCAAGGGGCGATGGGGCTGTAGCTCAGCTGGGAGAGCGCCTGAATGGCATTCAGGAGGCCGACAGTTCGATCCTGTTCAGCTCCACCACAACATCATTGACCTTTCCGCAGATGCCAAGCGGAAGTCGCGGCGCGGCTGTACCAAATATGTACCAAACCGCCGCGCTCTAGGCTGGCCGAGACTCGGCCGCAGGAGTGGAACGCATGGCGCTGACAGCAGACCAGAAGGACAACTTCTTCAAACACCACCTTCCGCATCGGCTGTGCCTACTCACGACCTTCAGAGACCGGCAAGCGTGGTTCGCAAAACGAATAGGGAAGAAGGACAAAGATCTGCTCCGCGCATCAAAGGATTCGTCACTCATCATGATAAGGATGTTCGCGGAGTTTCTGGGCTTGAAGGAGGGTCGTCGCAAGAAGAATGGCGGCCCCAAGAGCGGCAGCCCAGACGACGACGTGTTTCTGGAAATGCTGGGCTGCCCCCGTGTGTCCTTGGCTAGTCTGCCTCAGAGCGAACAGGACGTGATCACGGCGCTAACCAGGCGCGGAAACAAGGAACTCGCACACCTCACCTCCAGCTTCGCCGACCAACTCAAATTCAACACTGCAGAGTATATCGTCGAGGGTATCGAGATCATCGCGCGACTTCTCCGCGAGAAGGTCTACGATCAAGCGCAGGACCGAAAGGGGCGGAAGTATCCATTCCCTGATTTGGAGAGCGAGAAGACGATTGATGGGAATGAATACGAGATCGTCGGGGGACGGCCGTGCAAGTGGCCAGACTGGCAGTAGGCATCCCCTTCTTGCACCCGCACGTCATTGTCGCACCTGGCATCGACTGTCAGCGCGATCCTAGGCCCGTACACGTGCGCTGCTCGCAGCCGAGCGACCTGGAAGCGCCCCACGTCCGCCACGGGCGTTTCCCCATGGCTACGGTTGGATAGCGGCGGTCGACCTGCTGCCAGGACGCGTAGAGTGTCCGGAGAGGATCCATGCGTACAATGATGATGGGCCTGGCATTGGTCGCCATCGCTTCGCTGGTAGCGTCGTGTGGGAACAAGGGCATAAGCGTTGGCGAAGGGCGAGGAGACGCTGTCGCCGCGACCGACACCGGAGGAGTCGTCGGATTGGGCGGGTTCGGTGCAGGGGGTGTTGCCACAGGAGGCGCCGTCGGCTCAGGCGGAATCGAACGCGGCGAGGATGGAGGCATCGGCGGCACAGGCGGGCGTGCCGTTTCTTCTATCGTGGGAAATTGCACTGTCGACACGGATTGCGTAGCCGTGCTCGACTACCGCGCGGGGTTCGAGTGCTATTCCCCAGCGGCGGCATCGGTTGCGGACCTCGCGCGCGATCCCTGCCTCGTCCCGTGGAATCCGAGCAATCCGAAGTGCCCGCCGGTGACACCTCCGATCGACTGTCCAGGCGGACCCATCCCCGTGGGCCATAGCTGCATAAGGTTTTCCTGCCAATTCGCCGCTTGCGCCGAAGGCACATGCGCGCTGAACGCCGACTTTTCGACTCCCAGCCGATGCGCTGCGAAGGACGCGGGCGCTCCGCCCGACTGCGACGCCTTGCGAGCCACCTACTTTGCCACGTTGGCGGCCGCGCAGACCTGCGATCCCACCAAGACTCCCACGGGTTGCTTCAACGCCTTCTACGACAGCTGTGGATGCCCCGCAGCCGCGGACCTGTCGAGTCCGCGGGCGAACGCTCTACAGTGTGCCCTTGATGCCCTTCAACAAGCCCAGTGTGGTTTTGGAAACTGTGGTACGCCTTGCCCTTCCGGAAACTCCACCCCAGCCTGCATCAGCATCCCCAACCTGGCCGGGGCGACCTTGGGCACGTGCATGATTCGCTGACAAGACTACCAACGGTCAGCCAGCCAAGCGCGGCTTGGTTGCAGGCGATCGGATAGCAACGCCATGTGGCTCAGAACCGCTTCGTCCAGATCCTCGCGTCCGACGACGTGTAGAGGTACCCGCCCACACCGATCCCCGTTCCGATTACCAGCTTCTGGCCGTCGGCCGACATGGCTGTGCATCGCGGAATGCCTGAGCTGAAGATGTCATCGAGGGCGCCAGCAACCAACTTAGTGCCATCGGTGGACGACGCCACGCTCGTCCAATTCTGCGACGTCGCTCGTTGGCTCCAGGGCAACTTGTCTAAAGCTCGCTGCGGAGTAACCGATATGCAGTCCTCGTCCATGTCGAGCGGGTGAACCTGTATTGCGCGTTGGCACATACGTCAAGGAAAGCAGCACATGACGCAGAGGTCTGTATCCAGGGCACGACTTGCGCCAATCATGAGTGTATTGGCTTTCGCAACGTACCAAGGCGAGAGTCGAGCGACCGACAACGCGACCGGCGAAGCTGTGGCCGTGCCGGAGGCCCAACCGGCCACCCAACAGAACGAGCCCGAGACAAGTCCTCCAGCTCCCGGCTCAAGATCATCGGTGATATCCCCGTCGGCGGCGTCGCCCTCGACTGAAGTGCCGCAAAAGCCGGTCGAGCAAAAACTTCCTCCTTCGCACAGCGTGGCTTCGAAGCAAGTCGAGGTCGTGCCCATTCCTTCATCCACTTCTGCGCCCACCCCGTCGAGCCCGCCGCCACTGACTTGGCTCGGCTTAACCCTGTATGGCGTAGTCGACGTGGGCCTTGCGCACTTGTCACACGGTGCGCCTGCTAGCAATACCTACGGGCCGGGTTTGCCCTATATCGTTCATGATTTCAGCAATCGCTCGATAACGTCTGTCGCCGGCAATGGACTGAGTCAATCAAAGCTTGGTCTTTCCGGCGTCGAACCGCTCGGCGCATTGGATCTGAGAGCCGTCTTCAAGCTCGAGACGGGCTTTCAGCCGACCATTGGCAGACTGACCGACGGACCCAAATCCTTGATCGACAACAATGGCCGGGCCAATGCCGATAAAGTCACGGCCGGAGATTCCGCCCGAGCCGGTCAGCCATTTCAGGGCGCGGCTTTCCTGGGCCTGTCCTCGACCATGTTGGGGACGTTGACGTTCGGGCGACAGAATTCGCTGATGACCGACGATCTTATGAAATATGATCCCCAGTTGCAGTCCCAGGCCTTCTCGCCCATTGGCTATTCGGGAGTAGCAGGCGGGCTGGGAGATACGGAGGACAAGACTCTGGATGATTCAGTGAAGTACACCGTGGGCTATGGCCCTGTGCACGTGGCAGCACTCTACCAATTTGGCAGCCGGGGATTCGTACCGGGAGGTGCAGAATCGCTTGACGCGGGTCTGGACTGCGCAGGGTTGTCTGTCGATCTTCTGTGGGGACGCGTGCACGACGCCATTTCGGCCGCGTCGCTGACCGCTGCGCAAAATGCAGCTGCACCGGGCACGCTCGCGGCAACGGCGTCTGACAACACGGCCTATGCAATCATGGCCCGCTATGTGCTCCGCTCAATCAAGCTTTACGCGGGCTACGAGCATATGACGTACGCCAATCCTAAGGATCCTCTACCGAACGGCACAGTTACCATCGGTGGATACCTGCTTAGCACCGTCAACAACACGGCCTTCGCTATCCACAAGGTGTTGCAATACGCCTGGATCGGAGCTCGTTATTCCATAACACCATCTCTCGATGTGAGCAGCGCCTACTATCAATTTCGCCAGAACAGCTACAATGCCAACGGCTGCTCCGACACCAGCTCCGGATCTTGCTCGGGCCGCTATCACGACGCCTCACTTGTAGTGGACTACAAGCTCTCATTGCGATTTGATGTCTACGGGGGCGTCGATTATTCGCGTGCGGTGGATGGAATGGCCTCAGGATTCCTCAATGATCACAACTGGACCTCGATGCTCGGCATACGCTTCGTGTTCTAGCGCCCCGTCTACGTCAACAGCGTGTGTATCGAGGCGAATTAGGAGGCTCGACGAGGCCGGCTTCGCATCCGTGCGAGCGCGAGAAGCCCGAGCAGAGTCGCCGTGCACCCAAAGCCGAACGCCTTCCCTGCGCCACGGCCGTCGCCCAGGGCACAGGAGCAACCACTGCTGCCGCCGTTCGCGGTCGACGCACCACCTTGCGAGGTTGCCCCACCGCGCGGGCCGCCGTTCCCGCCAGCCCCCGCCGTACTTGCCGAGCCGCCACTTCCCGTCGGCGCCCCGCCCGTGCCGGTGACCAAACCTCCGGATCCGCTGCTTCCTGCTGCAGCTCCGCTCCCTCCGGTCGCCGCGCTGCCGCCTTTTCCACTGCTGCCCCCGCCTGCCATGGCCCCACCTGTGCCCGAGGGCGAGGTCGTCCCGCCAGCACCACTGCTGCCCCCGCCTGCCATGACCCCACCTGTGCCCGAGGACGAGGTCGTCCCGCCAGCACCACTGCTACCGCCCGTCGCGGCGCTGCCGCCTGCTCCCGCGGTTCCCGCGTCGCTGCGCATTCCCCCGCTGCCACTCGTCCCGCCCGTCCCGCTTCCCCCGGCGCCGCCTTGGATGCCCCCGCTACCACCCGTCCCAGAGCTCCCGCCCCCGCCCCCGGTTCCACCAACGCCTGTCTCGGCATCGAAAGTCACCCCGTCAAACTGCATGACGAGGACCTTGCTCCCGTGGTTGGAACCGGCGGTGATCTGATTGTTCTTGTCCACGTCCGACACGGCGAAGGTGAAATGAGTGATGTGGCCGTTCTCCATGACAAAGCCCGGCCGTTCCATCTTGTACCAGTTGTTGACCGTCCCATCCGTGGTACTGAAGAGCTGTTTGGCCATCCTCGGATCGTACGCCAACCCCTGGTCCGTCCAGTTGTGGATGCCGTCGGTCGACGTCAGGTGGTACCCGACGCGATCGTCTGGGTAATCGTAAAGGACGTGGTATTGCCCTCCGTTGTACCAGATCACCGGATCTTCCGCCAAAACGTAGGTACTCTCGATAGATGACGGTGCATAGGTATCATCCGAAGTATGTTTCTGTCGGTTGGGAAAGATGCTGGCCAGGTTCGAGGGAGGCTGCTCGTTTGAGGGATAGGTATTGCTGGGCTGCTACTACTGACGGCGTGAATGGTTTCGGAGTTCCCCCAGTTTCCAAACCCGGTGGAGCCGAGCCAGCGGTCGGCGAACATGTGGCATTTGCCGTCCGGAGCCTGGAGGACTTTTCCGTCCCAATAATAGTATTGGAGCGGAATCTTCGTGTTCTCCAGCCCATTGCACGTGTCGCGCGGGAGCACGCCCGACACGCCCCACGTCTGGGAAGTGACTGGGCAGGCGGTGGGCGTCGGCTGGAAGTAGCTGATGAAGGTCTTTGCCGCAGCGGCGCCTGGTAGCGCCGTACCCGCAGCGAAAAGCACAGCGGCAACACGGCCGGCGATTGTTCTCGCTGCAGAATGCCGGACCATCATCGTCTCTCCTTCGTTAGACAGTTTGCTGCATTGGTGTCCTTAGTCAGCAGATCATGCCAGCACGCGCCCTCGGTCACTTTGCCGCGATCGTGAGCGACCCTTGGGTGAGACCAGACGATGTCGCAGTCACGTTGATTTGACCTGGAGTGCCGGTCGACTGCACGACAAGCAAGGCCTTGCCGTTGAACGCCTTTCGGGTGGGTGAAGACCACGCCGTGAGGTCTATCGGATCGCCGTTGTCCGCGCCCGCGAGTTTGCCCGGGCCCGACACCGCAAAGGTGATGCTGTTGTTCGCGGTGGGGACCATGACACCAGCGGAGTCCTGAATCACGGCCGTGACGTAAGCGAGATCCTGTCCATCCGCCGCGATGGTCGTATGATCCACTGCCAGGTTGACCTTGGCCGCGGCACCCGCGCTGTCCACCTCGTCGGTTGCGACCACCGTGCCCCCCTTCGTGCACTTCGCCACGAGCGCGCCGCTCGCCCAGGGCACGGTCCACCCGAGGCTCGCCGTGCTGCTGGAGGTGAACGACTTGGAGCCCTGCGAGGTGCCGTTGAGAAACAGCTCTACGCTGTCGCAGTTGCTATAGACCCAGACATTCACCGTCGTTCCGGCCTTCCAGGTCCAATGCGGGAAGATGTGGACCATGGGCGCCGTCGTGCGGCGGCTCTGCCAGAAGTAGTAGCCGTTCTTGGGGAAGCCGGCGGTATCGACCATGCCGAAATAGGAGCTCTTGGCGTTGCCGGCGAACGGCCATGGCTCGCCCCCATAGTCGAAGCCGGTCCAGTCGAACTCCCCGGCGAACCAAGAACGATTCATGGTGATGACATACATCTGCTCGTAGGATGCGGGGCTGGCATCGGTATCGGGGTAATCGGAGCACTCCATGGCCGAGTTGTCGCAGCTGCCCCAGCTCGCGGGATTGTCGGCGGCGGTGGAATAGAAGCCGCGGCTTCGCCCTCCCGACTCCATCTCGCTGCCGAAAATCTTCCAGGTGGGGTGCGCGGAATGTTGACCGTCGAAGATGGGCGACGTGACCGAACCGTTTTGCAAGTAGTTGTATCCTTGCAGGTCGAGCAACGCGGCTACCGCTTGATTGGTCCCGTCGCCCATGGCGTTGCACGCCCAGGTCGTCGGGCGTGTCGAGTCGATAGCCTTCACCCACTTGATCAGATTCGCGGCGGTCGCCGTCGAGGCGCCCTGGATTTCGTTGCCGATGCTCCACATGATGACGCTTGCATGATTGCGGTCACGGCGGACGAGGTCCTGAATGTCGGTTTGCGCCCACTGCGTGAAGTACAGATGGTAGTCGTTCTTGGGCTCCTTGCCGGTCTCCCAAACGTCGAAGGCTTCGTCCATGATGACGAGACCCATCTGGTCGGCGAGATCCAGGAGCTCGGGCACAGGCGGGTTGTGAGACGTGCGGACGGCGTTGACGCCCATGCCCTTCAATATTTCAAACTGGCGCTCGAGGGCGCGGTGGTGGTACGCCGACCCGATCGCGCCGAAGTCGTGGTGCATGGCCATCCCCCAGAGCTTCATGGATTTGCCGTTGAGAGAAAAGCCGGTCGACGAGTCGAAGTTGAAGGACCGCAATCCGATCGGGACCAGGTACGTGTCGACCGTCGAAGCGCCCACCTGCACGGTCAGCTTCACCTGATAAAGGTATGGGGCGTCGGTCGACCAGAGGTGGGGATTGGAAACGGTGAGGCTCTGGTTCAGCGTCGACGTCGCGCCGGCGGCGACGTTGCTGGCCGCCGTGGTGTTGCTGGCGACCTTCGTGCCGGTGGAATCGTCGATTTCCGTCGTAATCGTCACCGACTGAGAGCCGCTCGCTTGGTTCTCGATGTCGGCGGCTATCGAGACCGTCGCCGACGTCGCGCTCACCGACGGAGTCGTGATGAACGCTCCGTTGTAGGCGACGTGGGTCGGATTGAGGACAGTTAGCCAGACGTTGCGATAGATGCCGCTGCCCGAGTACCAGCGACTGTTCGGTTGGTTGTTGTTGACCCGGACCGCGATGACGTTGTTACTGCCGTCGGTCTTTGCGTACTTCGTCAGATCGTACTGGAAGGTCGAGTAGCCGTAGGGTCGCGTCCCTAGCGACGTGCCGTTGATCCACACCTGGCTGTTGCAGTACACGCCGTCGAACTCGATCCGAATCTGCTGGCCGGAATAGGACGAGTCCAAAGTGAACGTCTTTCGGTACCAGCCGACGCCCCCATCCAGAAGTCCACCGCCGTGGCCCGCTGGCGAATTCGTGTTGAACGGAAGCTCGGCGCTCCAATCGTGGGGCACGCTGAGGCTGCGCCACGAGGTATCGCTGAAGGTCGTCTGCTCGGCACCCGAGGCGTCGCCGAGGTAGAACTTCCACCCGTCGTTGAAGCTCTTGCCGCGGGCACCGTCATAGGCCTGAACCAGCGCGCCGGTCGTGCTGCCGCCCGAGCCGCCGGTCGTGCTGCCCCCCAAGCCGCCAGTTCCCCCCGAGCCGCCGGTCACGCTGCCTCCAGAGCCGCCGGTCACGCTGCCTCCAGAGCCGCCGGTCACGCTGCCCCCAGAGCCTCCGCCTCCACCGGTCTTTGTTCCCCCGGCACCGCCAGCAGCCGTCGAGGTTCCTCCCGACGAGGATGATGAACTGCCGCCGGTCGCACGCCCACCTGTGCTGGGTCCTCCTGCGCTGCCGCCGCTGGATGAAGAGGTGTTTCCCGCCGCGCCTGCACCTCCCGCGCTCGTGCCTCCCCCTTGGCCGGAGGTGCCGCCGCCGGACCGTCCACCGGTGGCGACGTTACCGCCGCTGCCATTCGCGTGGCCAGTGCTGCTGCAGGCAAGGGAGAGGCACGCCATCACCGCGCACAGCAGGCCTCCCACGTTGTTTGTCATCGAAGCTGTAAAGAAGGAACCTATTTGTCGCATGATGCCTCCGGCGGTGCGTGTTGCACGTGCGCGTTTGCTGCCTAGTCCAATCAACGAGTGAGTGTCAGCGTCGTGTCCTGTTGGTTTCGGTAAACACCGATCGTCACCTTCTGTCCAGCGCTTGCGGCGGCGTACAGACGATTCAGGTCATCGACTGAGGCTACGCTTTGGCCGCCAAACTGCAGGATGACGTCGAGCGCCTGAAAGCCGTCGGTTGCAGCCTGACTCCCTGCTGGGACGGTGAGCAGAAAAACGCCTACAGGGTAGCCGAGACCGACGATCGAGAGCTCTCCCGCACAAAGGTTCTCTATGGTTGCGCTGCGCCAGCTTGTCGTCGTCGTGCAGTCACGTGCCCCTGCGTCCGCATTCACGGGCTTCAGGCCGACATTGCCGAACGGTGGCGTGGCCGCCTGCGCACGCAGTTGCGGGAGCGTCACACCGTACTGTTCAGTCGAGGGTGCTGGCAGGCTCACGATGCCGAGCGCGGTGGCGGGGGAGCTCGTTCCAATTTGGAAGTTGCCGTTGGTCGGGTCGATGAAGTTGGGATTGCCCGACGCCGAGTGCGCGTCCGTGTGGTAGGTGCCCTGGGCGGTGGACAGCTGCGACGCGCTTTGGAACAGGTTGTAGTCGATTTCCTTGCCGTAGGCGTCGGGGCTGTCAGGCGCGAGGCCCCAGAAAATATTGTGAATGAACACGTCGCCGCTGCCCTTGGGCCACACGTGGATGCTCAAGCAGCCGGAGACATCGCTAACCGCGGCGTTCGGCGCGCAGGGTGTGGTGTTCTGCTGCACAAGCACGTTGTTTTCGCCGTCGCGGTAGTAACCCTCGCGCCACTTGAGGCCGCCCGACAGGAAGACGTTGTTCGTGATCACGTAGTTGGTCGAGCCGTCGTCGAGGTCGACATCCCAGCCCTGATCGCAGCGCCAGCGATTGTGCGTGAGCGTGATGGGCTTGACGACGTCGAGGAGTGGAAGACTGCTCGGCGGATTGCCAACCCGCGACTCGATGGAGCCGGTACTGGTGTCCCAGAAGCGGTCACGCCCCCAGCTGTTGTACGCGCCGTGATCCCCGGTGAACAGCACGGTGGCGAACACGTCGTTGTACGAGATCATATGGCCGCCCCAGCATCCGTCCCCGACGTTGATACCCGCACGGGGCATGTTGTAGATGCTGTTGTGGCTGACGGTGATATTGGCGGCCATGTCGATACCGACGCCCGCCACCTGCAGTTCAGGATCGCCGATGTCGTGAATCAGATTCTCGGTCGCGCTGCAGTTGCTCGGGTAGTCGTTGGTCTGCGGTCCGGGAGTCATATCCAGTTGGTTGACCGCGACCCCGCCGCCGTAACCGAATATCGGGTTGCGGACGGCGTTGTTGTTCCCCATGAACAGAATGGCGCTCGACCCGGTGCCAATGAAAAGGTTTCCGGTGATGGAGACGCTGTCGTTGTAGCCGTTGACGAAGACACCAGCCCCGCCGACCTGGTCGAAGAAGCCGTTCGAGATGGTCACGTGCTCGCCGCCCGTGACGAAGACGGCCCCTCCCCGGTAGATTCGCCAATCGGAACGTACGATCTGTTCGTTGCAGCTCGGGAAGGTCCGCAGCGTGTCGGTGTAGTGGAATCCGTCGAGAGTCACCCATTGCACCGGTGCGGTCGAGGTACACGTGCTCGTCTTCGGATCGGTCGGCAAACCGACTCCCCCATCGGGAATCGTGCGAGAGGAACCCGTGCCGCAGCCACCGTCGAATTCGAAAATGCGCTCGAGCGCGGCCATCTCGAGGGTGTAGGAGCCCGCCTTCGTCAGGTCGACCCCGCTCGGTGGGTAGAAGTACAGGGTGTTGGCCGTGCCGGCCACGCCGGTGCGGTCGAAATACCACTCGCCCGCAGCGTCGAGCTCGTCGAAGCCGTTCTCGATGAACTGCGTACCGTTCAGCCCCTGGGGCCGGCCGTTGCAGAGCGGCCCGTTCTGCTGGGTCTTGCTCGTGATGACGTAGTCCTCGCTTCCCCAAAGCTGGCCGTGCACGCCGTGCAAGTAGGCTGGCTGCGACGAGGTCGGCGGGTGCGCCCAGCTGCCGGGCCGCGAATTTGCGTTGCTGGCGTTGCCCCCGTAGGCCTGGGTGGCGTCTTTGTAGTTCGGGTAGCGCGCCATGTGCTGGCGCTGACCATTGAGGAAGAGGGCGCTGGAGAAGCCGTACGTCGCATCCTTCACCCCCGGAGCTTTGGTATCTACGGTCGGCGCGGCCTTGCCGTCGTCGAACGAATAATTGGCGAACATGCTGGCCGGCACCGTGGCCTGCATGATTCCGCTCTTGTACGCTGACCACGTCAGACTGCCAAGCGAGACACCGCCGCTCAGGATGGCGGTGCCGCCGCCACGGTAGGTAACGGGCGCCGCCTGCGTTCCCGAGTCGGCCGACGTAAATACGATGGTCTTGCCGACGTAGTACGTTCCTGGCAGGACCGCCACGGCAAGAGGGGACTTGCGGAAGTTGGGATGGGCTCGGACGGCGGCCTGCGCAGCCGCGATGGTCTTGAGTGGCTTGTCCTTGGTGCCGGGGTTACTGTCGTCTCCCGTCGGGGACACGTAGATATCGCCTTGAGCGCTGATCCCGCCGTCTGTTCCGGTTACGCCGCCGGCTTGCGAACTTCCACCCGAGCCAGGTAGCGTGGTCCCGCCGGAGCCGCCCGTCAGCGCGATTCCGCCCGAGCCGGTCGCCCCACCCGAAACAGGAGCCCCGCCGCGGCCCCCTGAACCGGAAGTGCCGCCGCCTCCGGTGCTAGAAGCGCCGCCGCTACCCCCGGCGCCAGAAGCGCCGCCGCTGCCCCCGGCGCTAGAAGCGCCGCCGCTGCCAAATGTCGCCCCGCCACTTCCTCCTCTGCCTCCGGATGACGAAGCGGCAGAGCCTCCCGCACCTTGCCCTGCCCCGCCGGACCCGGCGTGGGCACCGCCGGTGCCTGACGGAGAACCAGTAGGGGATGACGTGCATCCCATTCCCACTGTCATCGCCAACGCGACAACAAGACCTACTCTAGCGCTTCTCGCAACGTTCAGTTTCATAGCGACCCTCGCAACTTTCTTCATTTGTGCACGACGAGCTCAGCGATGGACAAAAGAACAGCATCTGTGGATGATAGAATTCGGGTGTTCTAGGCATGCTGTCTCCCCATAGTCCTAGGTGTGCAGCTGTGGAGAACTGGCTCACCCTTTTTCGGTCAAAGCCAAAAAGCGCCGTGCGTCTGCGCAACAGTGGCACGATGGAGGAGGACCCGGGTCTGGTTCGGTACACTCGCATCCAACGGCGCTTGGAGTGGAGACATTGAGTCAACTACAGTCGCCTACATGTCAATTTCCATCGAACTATCCCATACTCAGAGAGCTATCTAACTTTCCGCGACAACGCCGGAGCAACATCATCATCTTCATAGACCAGACCCCCTGGCACTCTGGTTCACCAATCGCACCGTGAGGTTGCCTTCCCAGTCGCTCTACTTCGCGGTGGCGGAAAGCGTGCCTTGAGTCAAACCAGTCGAGGTCGCTGTTACGGTGATCTGACCGGCAGTACCGGTCGACTGCACGATGACCAGCGCCTTGCCGCTGAACGCTTTGCGTGTTGGCGACACATACGACGTCGTGTCCGTCGCATCGCCGTTGTCGACACCAGCAATCTTGCCGGGACCTGATACGGCGAACGTAATGCTGCTCGTCGCGGTGGGGACGAAAACACCCTGTGCATCCTGGACGTCAGCCGTGACGAAGACCAGGTCGCGACCGTCTGCCGCGATGTCGGTGCGATCGCCAGTCAGCTTGATCTTCGCCGGATCCCCCGCGGTCTTGATCTCCTGGGTGGCCACCACCGTGCCGCCACGCTTGCCTTCGGCACGCAACGTTCCCGACGCCCACGGCACGTTCCATTCGAGACGCGTGGTCGTGTCGGAGGCATACGACTTACTGCCCTGGGACTTGTCGTTGAGGAACAGCTCGACACTGTCGCAGTTGCTGTAGACCCAGACCCAGACGGTCGTTCCTGCCGACCAGTTCCAGTGCGGCAAGATGTGCACCATCGGATCCTTCGTCAGCTTGCTCTGGTAGAAGTAGTAGGTGTCTTTCGGAAACCCTGCCGTGTCGATGATGCCGAAATAGGAACTCTTGGAGGGCCAAGAGTTTTCGTACGGGGTTGGTTCGCCACCGTAGTCGAAACCGGTCCAGTCGAATTGTCCAAAGAAAAAGAGACGCTTCGTGCTGATGAGGTACATCTCCTCGGTGTTGAAGCCGTCGCCCCAACCAACGTCGTACGAGGTGCACTGCCGCGTGGAAGAATTACAGCCCGTCCAGTGGAGGTCTTGGTTCTGTGTGTAGTACAGGCCGCGGCTCCTGACATTCGAGAGCTCCTCGCTGCCGAAGGTCTTCCAGGTCGCGTTGGCCTTGTGATCCTTGTCGACCTGGAAGTTGCCCGTATCCGTATTCGCGTCGCCCACGAAATAGTTGTACCCCTGCAGATCCAGTATCGCGGCGACCGCCCGTTGGCCTGAGTCGTCCTTCATATGATTTGCACCCCAGGTCACTGGACGGGTGGTGTCGATGGCCTTGACCCAATCTCTCAGCTTGGTCGCCGTGGCCACCGTCGCGCCGGCGATCTCGTTGCCAATGCTCCACATAATGACGCTCGGATGGTTACGATCGCGGCGAGCGTAGGCCTGAATGTCCCGCTGACCCCACTCATTGAAATAGATATGGTAGTCGTACGCAGGATTCTTTCCGGCTTCCCAGACGTCGAAAGCCTCATCCATGATCAGCATGCCCAGACGATCGGCCACCTCCAGAAGCTCTGGGGCGGGCGGGTTGTGCGAGGTTCGGATCCCATTGCTTCCCATGCCCTTCAGAATCTGGACCTGGCGTTCGATAGCGCGACTATTGACTGCCGAGCCCAGAGCGCCAAGGTCATGGTGCATACAGTTTCCCCAGATCTTTACGGGCTTGTCGTTGAGGTAGAAACCGGTGTTGGGATCGAATTTTGTCCAGCGAAGACCGATGGGGACGGTATAGGTATCCACCGTCTGGTCACCAACCAGTAGCTCGATCTTCGCCTGGTAGAGCGTCGGCAACTCGATGGACCAGAGCTTGGGATTCGAAACAGTAATACTCTGGGTTACCGTGGCTTTTCCATTGGCAGCGACATCGCTGGCGGCGCTCGTAATGCTATCCACCAGGGTGCCGCTGGGATCGTAGACACTGGCCTTGACCTTGACGGACGCCGAGCTGGTCCCGAGGTTTTCAATTTCTGCGGCCGCCGAGACTGTGGCCGAGGTTGTGCTTACGGTCGGGGTGGTGATGAACCCGCCATTGAAGGTGACATGAACCGGGCTCAGGGCGGTCAGCCAGACGTTGCGATAGATGCCACTGCCAGTGTACCAGCGGCTGTTGGGTTGCTTGTTGTCGATCCGGACCGCGACTACGTTGTTGCTGCCGTCGGTCTTCACATACTGTGTAAGGTCATACTGGAAGGTTGTATATCCGTAGGGCCATGTACCCAGGGAAGTACCGTTGATCCACACCTGGCTGTTCATGTAGACGCCGTCGAACTCGATGAGAATTCGCTTTCCGGCATAGGACGAATCGAGAGTGAAGGACTTTCGGTACCAGCCCACGCCCCCGTCCATGAATCCCGAGTCGCCGCCGCCGGGGGAGTTCTTGTCGAATCCGAGCGCCGGGCTCCAGTCATGGGGCACGGTCAAGCTGGTCCAAGCGCTGTCGCTGAAGCTAGTCTGCTGGGCGCCGGTGGCGTCCCCGAGATAGAATTTCCAGCCATCGTTGAAGCTCTTGCCGCGCTGGCCGTCGTAGGCCTGAACGAGAGCACCGGTCGGACTTCCACCCGTGCCGCCGGTCGTGCTGCCGCCCGAGCCACCGGTCACGCTGCCCCCAGAGCCGCCGGTCACGTTGCCCCCAGAACCACCGATCGTGCTGCCGCTCGAGCCGCCGGTCACGCTGCCCCCAGAGCCGCCGCCTCCGGTGGTCTTTGCTCCCCCGGCACCGCCAGCAGCCGTCGAGGCTCCTCCCGACGAGGATGAACTGCCGCCGGTCGCACGCCCACCTGTGCTGGGTCCTCCTGTGTCACCGCCGCTGGATGAAGAGGTGCTTCCCGCCGCGCCTGCGCCTCCCGCGCTCGGGCCTCCCCCTTGGCCGGACGTGCCACCGCCCGACCGTCCACCAGTGGCGACGTTACCGCCGCTGCCCTTCGCAGTGCCAGTGCTGCTGCAGGCAAGGGAGAGGCACACCATCACCGCGCACAGCATGCCACCAGAACTGCTTGTCATCGAAACCGTGAAGAAGGAACGTGTTGGTCGCATGATGCCTCCAGCGGTGCGCGTTGCACGTGCGCGTTTGCTGCCTAGTCCAATCAACGAGTGAGTGTCAGCGTCGTGTCTTGTTGGTTTCGGTGGACCCCGACCGTAATCTTCTGACCGGCTGTGGCCGCCGCGTAGAGACGGTTGAGGTCGTCCAGTGATACGACATTCTGACCGGCGAACTGGAGAATGACGTCGTAGTTCTTGAAACCGTCGGTCTCCGCCTGGCTTCCGGCCGGAACGGTGACAACCAGAACACCAACATCGGCACCGAGGCCGGTCGCCGATCGTTCGTCCAGGCCGATGAGATTCTTCACTTGGGCGCCCCGCCAGGTTATCGGGTTGGGATCGCGCGTGCCACCGTCCGGGTTACCCGGGTTCGACGTGGCGCCGAAGGACGGCGTGCGAGCCTGAGCCTTCAGGCTGAGGCTGACGACGCCATAATCGTCCGCCGGTATGCTCTTGATCCCAAGAGCGAGCGCCGGTGAGGAAGCGCTGAGCTGATAGTTGCCATGGGCCGCATCCACGTAGCCGGGGCTGCTCGCCGATACCGAATTCTTGTCCACGCCGTACCCATGGGCCGTGTTCAGCGACGCTGCGTCCGTGAACAAGTTGTAGTCCACCGTCTTGCCCCAGGCTTCCGGATTGGCCGGATCGTAGTTGTGGAAGATGTTGTGGGTGAATACGTCGTCGCTGTTCTGGGGCCACACGTGCACACTCATCCTGGCACCCACGGCAAACATGTTGTTGTCGCCGGTTCGGTGGTAACCTTCGCGCCACTTGAGACCGCCGGCCAGGAAGATGTTGTTCGTGATCTGGTAGTTGGTCGAGCCGTCGTCCAAGTCCACGTCCCAGCCCTTGTCGCACCGCCAGCGGTTGTTCCTCATGAGGACCGGCTTCATGGCGTCGAGAACCTCGAGACCGGGCGAGGAGGCCACCCGGGAGTCGATCGTGCCGACGTTGGGATCCCAGTAGCGATCGCGGCCCCAACTGTTGAAGGAGCCATGGTCGCCGGTCTCGAGCACGGTGTCGAAGACGTCGTTGTACTCGATGATATGCCCGCCCCAGCACCCGTCGCCAATGTTGATACCAGCCCGAGGCATGTTGTAGATGCTGTTGTGGCTGATGGTGATTTCCGACGCCATGTCGAGCCCGATACCGGCCACCTGCTTCTGCGGATAGCCGATGTCGTGAATCAGGTTGTCCGTGACCGTGCACTGGGCGGGATAATCGTCGGTCTTGGGGCCGGCGGTCTTGTCCAAGCTGCTGACCACAAATCCCCCGCCATACCCGAACCCGGGATTGCGGACCGCAGACGAGAGGCCCATGAGCAGAATGGCGCTGGCCCCGGCTCCGACAAACGTGTTGGTCTGGATGTTCACGCGACGGGCGTAGCCGCTGACAAACAGAGCGTTGCCGCCCAGGTTGTCGAAGAAGCTGTTGGTAATCGCGCTGTCCTCGACACCGCTCAGGAAGAGCCCGCCGCCGCGGTAGATTACCCAGTCTGATTTGAGAACTTGCTCGCTGCACTTGGCGAAGGTCCGCGAGGTGGCGTTGTAGCGGAAGCCGTCGAGGTTGACGAACTTCACCGCTGCCGTGGACGTGCCTTGGAATTGGATGATGGTCTCGAGGCCCGCAACCTCGATCAAGGCGGTGCTCAGATCGGTTCCTTGCGGCGGATAGAAATAGAGGGTCCCCGCGGACTTGTCGAAATACCATTCGCCGGGCGCATCGAGCTCATCCAAGACGTTCTCGACCACCCCCGAGCCGTTGGCGCCGCTCGCTCTGCCGTTGCACAGTGCCTTGCTCAGGTTGAGGCTGCCGCCACTCACGCCGGTCATGACATAGTGTTGGCTGCCCCAATCCGACGTGTGCATGCAGTGCGCGTAGACCTCCCCGGTTGGGGGCTTTGCCCACTTGCTCGGGCGCGACTGGTAATCGTTCGCGACGCCCTGGAAGGGAGTCGTGAGCTTGGTCGGGTCGTAGTTCGGGTAGCGCGCCATGATCTGACGCTGTCCGTTCAGGAACAGCACGTCGAAGGACATCCCGTTGGCGGCGCTCGATGGCACGGTCGCCTGCATGATGCTGTTCTTGTACGCCGACCAAGTCAGGCCACTCAGGTTCACGCCGCCGCTGAGGGTTGGGCTACCGATGCCGTGGAAGGTGATGGGCGCGGTCTGGGTTCCCGAATCGGCAGCGGTGAACACGATGGTCTTGCCGACGTAGTACGTTCCCGACATCACGCCCACGGTAAGCGGTTCCTTGCCGTGTTTTGCATGGATGCGAGCGGCAGCTTGAGCAGCCGCGATGGTCTTGAGCGGTTTGTCCTGGGTCCCGGGGTTGCTGTCGTCTCCGGTCGTGGACACCCAGATGTCGGCGGTGCCAGGTATTGGCACCGGCAGGTCCGTCCCGCCGCCATCACCAACAGGAGGGCTTGTGTTTCCGCCTGTGCCGCTGGTCCCCCCCGGGCCGCTCCCGCCTCCCTGGGCCATGCCACCGGCGCCGGCATCAGGTTGCGTTGCTCCACCCGAAGCGCCCGAGGCGCCACCCTTTCCGCCTGCACCACCAGCCGCCGCCCCTCCGGCCGAGCCTCCCGAGGAGGCCGGAAGGGAGCCTCCACTGGATGGTGACCCGTCCCCACTGCCAGTCGCGCTGCCTCCCCTTCCGCCCGTCGCGGAACCGCCTGCGGTCCCACCCGAACCATTCGGCGGCGAGCTGGACGACGAGCACGCGGCTCCGGCAAGCACAACCAGCGTCAGGACAGTGGAAGTCATTTTGTGGCATTGCCGCATTGGTGGCTCCTCATCGTGTCAAATAGACGCCGAATTCAGCGATCGCGGGGACGTCCTTCGCCGAGTCGATGACCAGTGCAATCGCATCCGCCGTAGTAGAGCCGAGTTGCCAGAGCTGGCGTTGCCCGATCACCGTGCCCGCAATCGCTGCATTCGATACGTCCGTGGGGTTCTTGTTCCAGCGTCCGTTCTGCTTGATCTCGATGTGGTAGGCGGTCACTCGCTCGCCCAGCTCGATGGGCTCGCGGAAGCTGATGGTATTGAACGTGATGGCCGCGGCCGGCGTGACCTCCAGCCGTGCCGAAGTCTTGCCGCTACCTGCCGCCCAGTAGGTACACGGATCCCCGTCGAGCACTTTGGTTGCCTCGAAGCCTGAATTGCCCCAGGTCGAGTCAGCCGTGACCGTTTGGCCATGGACGAGGTTCGTTTGGTAGAGCGACGTGTACCAGGCCCCGAATTGCCGCAACAGATCGACGTCTGGTGTGTCGAACTGCCCGCTCGTCGCAGGTGGAACATTCAGGATCAGCGTCGCGTTCATGCCGACCACGGTGAAGTAGATCGACTGTAGGTTGGAGAGAGAAATGACGCTGTTGTTGGGGTGCCAGAACCAAGTATTGGGGCCGCGGTCCGACACGGGCGACTCCGCTGGGTACCAAATGCTCGACAGACCGCCGTTGAGAGAACCAACGCTTGACGTCTGGCGATTGGCTTGCCCGACTTGGTTGCCGAGGTACCTGATGTCGGCCCCCGGCCCAGCTATCTCCGGGCCCATGAACAGCAGCACGTTGGGCTGTAATTGATGGGCATGCAAAGCGATTCCGGACCAGTCGACCGACATCTGTGCTTGAGATCCGGGAAACGCGATCTCATAAATGGGACCATAATTGGTCAGCAACTCGGTGAGTTGGTTCTTGAAGTAGGTCTCGTAGCTGGGACTCGAGCTAGGATAGTTGTCGTCCAGCGGCGCGACATACAAGCCGACCCTCATGCCCGCCGCGTGCATGGCGTCGGTGAACTCCTTGACCACGTCGCCTTGGCCGTTCTTCCACGGGCTATTCTTGACGGAAAATTCAGTGTACTGGGACGGCCAAAGGCAAAATCCGGTGCTGGTCTTTGCCACCAGCGTCGCCTGACCAAACCCGGCATTCTTGAGCTCGGTCACCCACTCGTTCGCGTCGAGGTTGTCCGGGTTGAAGAGCGAGACCTTGTCCTTCGGGGGATCGGACCCTTCGTCGCCGTTGAAGGTGTTCAAGCCAAAGTGAACATAGGCGGTGAGCTCGGTACGCTGGTAAGCGACCTGCGCTAACGTCGGAAGTGGTGCGACGCCCGGCGGAGCACCGGGCACACTGGGGCAACTTTGAATGCTGGGTGAGCTGCCGGCGTCGACACTCACACCTGCATCCCCGCCAGCGCCGGTTCCGCCGTTGACGGTCAGCAGGGAGTCTCGCCATCTGCACGCGCCAAGGGCGAGCACCCCGAGAGGTAGCAGACGAAGGAGCAGGCCGCCCGTCCTGCCCCCTGAGTGTGCGTTTCTCGAAAGCCGGCTCACGGGCGAAAACCTCCTCCAAGAGAAAAAGCCACCCATGGCCCACGAAGGGAAATGACGGTGACGCCACTGGCCAGCCCATCGGCGAAGGATAGCGACCATCCGCTCTCCGCGCCCAAGGTCAGAGCGACGCGCCCCAATGCACCGGACACACTCGCGCTCATCATCGGGCCACCCCACGGATGCCACACGGTTGCGCCGGTTATCTTGATGGGATCCATGCTACTGCCCGACAAGCGGACGACACCCATACGCCCGCCAACACCGATGCTGGCGCCCAGGTTGCTGCGCTCGCCGCGCAGGCCGATCGTGCCCCCGCACGAGAGGAGCAAGGCGGTTGCTTCGCCCATGCTGTCTATCTGGTTCCGTCCGCCCGCGACCTCGGCGTCTCCGGCTAGATTCGCGACCCGCCCCACCGTCGAATTGGCTTGCACCCGGCCGCCCCACGCGGAAAGGCCGCTCGGGACCAGAAAGGCCCGCCAAATGCCAGCCAAACCGATCACTGCCTCGCGTGTGGCCGCCGCAGGCGAGGCTTGCGCTGGCGCTGCGGTCGCGGCAACGGTCGACGGCATTACCTGCTGCCTGCTCAGGATGCGCTCGCGCACGGTTGCGCTGCGCGCTGCCAGCAGCTCGAGGCCGACCAAGGCCAGCGCCCTCGGGGCCAAGTCACCGGGAAGACCATCGAGACGAACGCGCCGCTCAATCGGCACTCTCCCACCCTGCCCGGCCGCTTCCACCCAGGCGAGATCGTCTGCACAGCGGATGGTGAGGCGGTCGGCGCCTTCAGGTACGGGTTGAGTATCGTCGAGCAGCAGATCGCCTATCTCGATACTCAGGATGCGCCGAACACTCTCGACGGGAACGGCAGGACACGATCTGATTTCGAGTCCCACACGGCCCGTGCCCGCTGCAGGACTCTCATCAGCCTCGGCGGGAGAGATAGCCAGGCCGGTCCAGGCCAAGCCGAAAGCGAAGTAGACTGCCATTCGCCAAGCTGGCCGAGCTCCCTTCACCTGATCCCGCCCATTGTCCTCACCGTAGCCAGGCGTATTCCCTTGGGATAGACACGACAGTATTCCTGCGCGCGGGCGTGTGCCTCCGCCGTCAACCCGGCCTGGCTGAAGGCCTCGACCTCCCGAGCCAGGGCGTCCTCCGCAAATGGGCCACAAGGCGACAACCGCCGCGCCTCCGCGAAAACAGCGGCGGCTTCGCGCGGCCGCGCCAGTTCCATGAGCAGCATCCGGCCTAGGGTGAAGGCGGCCAAGGGCGCTCTCGTATCACCCGGATGCTCCCGCAATAGCTTTCGCAGCAGATTTGCCGCCTCCTCCACGTGCCCGGCAAGGCGCGCGCTGTCGACGGCGAGCAGCAAGTCCTCGGCGCTTCCCTTCTTGACCGGCACGGAGGCGGCAGACCGTTCGTCCGAAAGGGCGAGAGCCGCCAGGCCCTTGGCTGCCTGAACAGACGGAGGATGCATCGGCTTTTGCGCCGCGGCCGCGTGGACGTTCGGCGGGCTCATGACCAGTGGCGGATACCACCCACTTTCGCCTTCGCGCAACCGCGCAAAGCCCGCTCCCCAATCTGCGCGCACGATGCCATGCTCGACGCTGATGCCGACGCGATCCGCGACGCGCTCCACCGTGAACATCGTGCCGAGCACACTGATCGTGACGTCGCCCGCGTGGACCATGAACGTGCGGGCGGGGCGGGGCTTGACGTCGAAGCGTCCCCGGCCACGCGTGAGCAAAAGCTCCGCCCGATCAGGTCGATCGTCGGCAACGACTATCTCGGTCGCGGGGTCCAGCGCTACGGCAGTCGATCCATCCGACAATCGCACGACCTGGTTAGCCATCGGAGATGGCGGTGGCTGGCGCTTCGTCGCGACCTCCAACTGGGGCGGATTCGGCGTGCGATAAAACACGTTCGTCACCGTGACAGCTAAGACAGTCATTGCCACTCCCAGGCCGACGAACCGGCGCACGGTACGGCGGCGAAGCCGGCTGTGTGATCCTGCGACCAAACGTTCGACGTCTCGATCGGACAGCCCCGGATCCATCCGCGTGCCGGCGCTGGCGATCTGCTGCATGAGATCCTGCACGTTAGGCATCGGACATCCTTTCCTCGATCCGGCGCTGCGCACGCGACACCCGTCGCTTGGCCGTTGCCAGCGAGCAACCGCAAAGTCTCGCCACCGCTTCCATGGTTTCCCCCTCCATCGTGTGCAGAGCAAAGGCCAGGCGCTCCTCGATCGGTATTTCGTCTAGCACGCGGTATACAGCGCGCAGCAGAAGCCGATCCACGGGCGACGCAGCCGGATCGATGACCGTGGCTCGATCGATGTTACGGTCGAGGCCCAGGAAAAACTTGATGCGCCGCAATCTCAGACGCCGCCGCACGGTCCGCACCGCGATGGTCGCCAGCCAGCCCTTGATGGCCCCAGATTCACGCAAGCGCGCGATGCCCGCGGCTGCCTCGACGAAGACGTCCTGAACCAGATCGTCCACTTCGGCCGATCGTCCGTCGAGACGGAGGATGACTGCCGCCACGTACCGGCAGTAGCGTCGGTAGACCTCGTCAAGCGTCAGCTTCGACTCGCCGCCCGGCACCAGCCGGAGCGCAGTCGCGTCGAGGTTGTCGAGCTCGGGTATCCTAGGCATCCTGTCTCCCCATAGTGCTAAGTGTGCAGTTGCGGAGAACTGGCTCACCCTTTTTCGGTCGGATCTGCAGACTTCCGTGCGTCCGCGTCAGGTGAAGGACGCAAGTGGGCCAGCCAGAACGGAAATAGCACGTCGTCGACACACGAAGTGCAATGGTAAGTTGCCGGCGCCAGCTGGGTCAAGCAACCGGCGTGTCGGGTACTCAGGTCTTGCGGCCGACAAAGACGAATCCCGCGCTGTCGACGGCACGGGCTACCGCGGATGCATCGTGCTCTCCTTGCACGGTCAAGGTTCCGCTGTGCACGTTCACTTGGGTTTTCACGGCGGGCAGCTCGGCCGCGACGGCCCGCGTAACCGAGCGCGCGCATCCTTCGCACGTCATGCCTTGCACTTCGTAGGTCGCTTGCATGGGGATCCTTTCATGGCTTGGTTGGGTCATTTTCCCGGCCTCCAGCGCCTGAGCAAGAGCGAGTTGGTCACCACGCTCACGCTCGAAAGCGCCATCGCGCCGCCCGCGAGCATGGGCGAAAGAAAGCCAAGGGCCGCGAGTGGAATGCCGATGACGTTGTAGACGAAGGCCCAGAACAGATTCTGCCGGATCTTACCCACGGTGGCCCGCGAAATGCCGATGGCGTCCGCCACCAGCATGGGATCGGAGCGCATCAAGGTGACCTCGGCCGTGGACATGGCCACATCGGTGCCGCTGGCCATGGCGAAGCCGACGTCCGCCGCCGCCAGCGCCGGGGCGTCGTTGATTCCGTCACCCACCATGGCCACGCGGCCGTAGCCGCGCAAGGCGCGCACTTCTTCGGCCTTGCGCTCGGGCAGGACAGACGCCACCACCCGGGCCACGCCCACTTGCCGGGCGATGGACTGCGCTGCCCGCTGGGTGTCCCCGGTCAGCATCACTGTCTCAATCCCGGCCTCACGCAGGCGCTCTACCGCGCGCGCCGCGTTCTCGCGCGGCCGATCCCCAAATGCCAGCAGTCCCGCCGCCGCACCCGCGCGCGCCACGAAGACCAGCGTGTGACCGCAACCTTCCAGCTGCTCGGCGCGCTCGCGCAAGGCCGTCAGGTCGATGGTGCGCTCTTGCATGAGGCGCGAATTCCCGACCAACACATCCACCCCCGCGACTTGTGCCTCGATGCCTCGTCCAGGAAGGATCTTGAAGTCGACTGCGACGGGCAAGGCCAGGCCCCGCGTGCGAGCCTCGCGCAGCACGGCCTGCCCCAGGATGTGTTCCGATCCCTCTTGCGCAGCCGCGACCTCCGCCAGCAAGGCATCCGCGTCCCCCGCAAGATTGACGACTTCCATGAGGTCGGGACGGCCCTGGGTCAGCGTGCCCGTCTTGTCGAAGACCACCACGCGAACAGCGTGGGCATGCTCGAGGGCGGCCGCGTCCCGAATCAGGATGCCTGCCCGCGCCGCGGCACCGGTGCCCACCATCAGCGCGGTCGGCGTGGCCAAGCCAAGCGCGCAGGGGCAAGCGATCACCATGACCGTGGCGGCGTGAAGGATTGCGTCGCGCCAAGGAGCGCCCGCCAGCGCCCAGCCGGCCAGGGTCGCAAGCGCTATCGCCATGACCACCGGAACGAACACCGCGGCCACCTTGTCGACCAAATGCTGGATGGGTGGTTTGCTGGCCTGGGCGCTCTCGACCAAGGCGATGATGCGCGCAAGTGTCGAGTCCTCGCCGACGCGCGTGGCTTCGAGGCGCAGCAGTCCCTCGCCGTTGATGGCGCCAGCGGGAACGCTGTCGCCAGGGCTGCGGGCAACGGGCAGGCTTTCACCCGTGATGAGCGATTCGTCCACCTGACTTTCGCCCGACAAGACGTGGCCATCGACTGGAATGCGCGCCGCGGGCCGGACGACGACGGTGTCGCCCCGCCCCACGGCTTCGATGGGCAACTCGATTTCGCGCCCGTCGCGCAGCACGCGCGCTGTCTGCGGTCGCAGGCGCATGAGCGCAGAGATGGCGTGGGTCGTGCTGCGCTTGGCGCGCGTTTCGAGGATTTTTCCCAGCAGCACAAGCGTGATGACTGCCGCGCCGCCTTCGAAGTAGAGGTGCCCCTCGCCGCCGAGCCAAAGCCAAACGCTCAGCAAGTAGGCCGCCGACGTGCCGAGCGCGACCAGCACATCCATGTTGGCCGCGCCCGCGCGCAGAGAAGCCGCGCCTCCGCGATAGAAACGCCAGCCCGCCACGAACTGCACCGGCGTCGCGAGCAGGATTTGTACCCATCCCGGAAGCATCCAGTGCACGCCCAAGAGCTGGACCAGCATGGGCGCCACCAGCGGCGCCGTCAACGCCGCCGTAGCCGCAACCGTCGCCACCTCGCGCCGGCGCGCCCTTCTCTCGGCGCGCTCCCCTGCCTCTTGCTCCATGGCACCGGTCGGGGCACGAGAGGCAGTGAAGCCGGCGGCCTGGGCGGCATTCAGCAGCACCGCCGGATCCGTCAATCCAGGCGTATAGGCGACGGTGGCCGACTTGGCAGCCGCATCCACATGGGCCGCCGCCACGCCCTCGATCCGTCCCAGGGCTTCCTCCAGGCGCCGCGCACCTGTCGCATCCATCGCGCCCGTCATGGCAAGGCGAAGCGATGCAAGACGCACGTCGAAGCCCGCCTTCTCGATGGCGGCAGTCAGCTGGCGCGCGTGGGTCCGGCTGGGATCGAAGCGGACCGTGGCCTTTTCGCTGGCGAAGTTCACGGAGGCGTTGTCGACGCCTTCGACCTTGCTCAGCACGCGCTCGATACGCGCCGCGCACGCCGCGCAGGTCATGCCGTCGATCGGAAAGGTCGCGTCGGTCAGATCCATGCCTCGGCTGAGGCTACCATCCCTGGCCCACGAGTCGATGGAATGGCAGTGGGCTCGGGCGTGCACCTCTGTAACAATTCGTTTCGCACAAGTGGGCAACTTTGGTAGACCACCCTGCCACCATGCGCGGATCTCACCGTTTCTCCACCTTGTCGACGTTTTTCCTGTTCTTCGCGGTTCTCGGGCCGCTCGGTTGCTTGCGGCCGCCGCCCAAGCCGTCCAGCACCGTGGCCGCCGAGGCTTCACCCGCGACAGCAACGCCGCCTCCTTTGGAGAAGATGGCGGACCTCGATGCGTGGACCGCGGCCTCGCTGATGAGCCCCGGCATCAATATCGGCAACACATTGGAAAACACCACCATCTGGGAGACCGGTTGGGGCAATCCGCTCATCACGAAAGAATACGTCCGGGCGCTGGCGCGTCTCGGATTCAAGACGGTGCGGGTACCGGTGGCATGGGACACCTATTCGCGGGAGGGCCGCGTCGATCCCGACAAGATGGCGCGGGTAAGCGAGGTCGTGAACTGGATCACGGAAGCCGGCATGTTCTGTGCGATCAACATTCACTGGGATGGTGGCTGGATCGATTCGGACGTAAAGGACAGATTCCCGGATACCTTCGCCACGTTCAGTCCCGAGGCTGAGAAGAAGTTCCGCTCGTATTGGACGCAGATTTCGACCTTCTTCGCGGGCAAGAACGAAAAGGTCATTTTCGAGTCGCTGAACGAAGAGACGAACTTCACCAACGCGGGCTCGACCGAGAAGGCCTATGCCACCCTGACGCGCGTGAACCAGATCTTCATCGACATCGTCCGAAAGACGGATGGCAACAACGACAAACGCCTGCTCATCGTCACCGGCTACTCCACCGACATCACGAAGACGTGTGCCAAGGAGTACAAGATGCCGCAGGACACGGTCCCCAAGAAGCTCTTCATTTCGGTCCACTACTACACGCCGTGGCAGTTCTGCGGACTAACCGAAGACGCCGACTGGGGAAAGATGATGACGACCTGGGGAAGTGCGGCGGAAGTGAGGGAGCTAGAAAAGCTTTTCGACATGATGAAGGACTTCTCCACGCGCAACGACGCCCCGGTCTTCCTCGGGGAGTTTGGCGTGGTCTCCAAGAAGGAGTCTGCCTCACGCACGCGCTGGATGTCGGCAGTCATGAAAGGCTCCATTGCCCGCAAGATGGTCCCCGTACTCTGGGATACCGGCAACGAGATATCCCGTCACGAGCCATACGCCGCGACGGATGAGCTGATGCAAACGCTCCGCAACCTCGGCGCAGGAGCCGCTGATTCCAGTGCGGTACACTGATTAGGCTAATCGGAATCCAGAATCACCTCGTCCTTTTCGCACAGGGTTCGCACCAGGTTTCGCCTCGCCGGATCGAGGTGGGCAAATGCCAGCTTGGCGTCTTCGGCCCTGTGCAGGCCGCACGAGCAGAGCGTGATGATCTGGTGAGCTAGGGGCAAATCGGGTGTCAGAGCTAGCGCCGCGCGCGCACGGTCGATGGCTACGGCGTAGTATTTTCTGACCCAGGCTTTCTGGGCTTCGTGAAGTAAGGCCTCGGCATCTGCGGCCGGGTTTGCGACGGTTACCGGAGCGACAGTGGCCGGAACGGCAGCGGGCGTGATGGTCGGCAGTGCCGACTTGGGTGGTGCGGGGACGCTGGCAGCGGCGGCCACGCTGGCGACCATGCCGGCCATGGGCCTGGGCTGCAAGATTGTCGGTGACACGGGCACTCGTCGACTCCTTCCGACGGGCGCCGTATTCTCGTCAGTCGGCGGAGGGGCGACGGCGGGTGAGCCCGCGGACGAGCCGGACGGCCTCTCGATGGCAGGTGGTGGCGCAGCCGACGGAACGATCGACGAAGGTTCCGGCGAACCTACCGAGGGAGCTTGCGTTGAAGCTTGCGACGATGCTTGCGGGCGTGGAGTAGGCAAGCGAATGGCTGCCAACGCTGGTGCCCTGTCGTGAAGCAGCCACAGAGCGACGCCTGCCCCGACCAGGAGAACAAGTGCCAGCCCGACGATGAGGTCTCTCGTTCCTTGTGCGCGAGCACGATGGAATCGCTTCGTCTTCGAGAAGTCCCTCGGCTCGAACGACTCGGGCAAGAGGTCGAACCCGGCCTCTCTGATTCCGGGGAGCCGCTCAGCATCTCGCAGAAACGCCCGATCGCCCACGCAATCGCGGAGAGCGTCGCCGAAGGCGTCGGTGCTGTCGAAGCGATCGTCGGGGTTCTTCGCCAAGCACTTCAGCACCACGGCGTCGGTGTGCGCGTCGATCCCGGCGTCCGGCGCGCGCTGGCTGGGTGGAATGACCGTGCCGGCCACGTGGCCGGTCAGGATCTCGAGCAGAGATCTCCCCGAGAACGGGACCACTCCCGTAATCATCTCGTAGAAGACCGCGCCCAAAGCGTAGATGTCGCTACGAGCGTCCGCCGGCTTCTCCTGCGCCTGCTCTGGAGACAAGTAGTAGGGTGTCCCGCACACCACGCCTGCGCGTGTCGCGGCGCTGGGGCCGAGATCCAGGAACTTCGCCACACCAAAGTCGAGCAGTTTGGCGACATCGTAGCTTCCCTCGGGCTCGACCTCGAAACGGACATCAGCGTTGTCCGCCAGGCGGCGAACCACACGCCGCCGCCCCTCCCGGTTGACCAGGAAGATATTCCCAGGCTTGAGATCGCGATGGACGATGCCAAGCTCATGGGCGGCACCCAGGCCCCGTGCCACCTGCCCGAGGATGTTGACGACATTGAAGAGCGGCAGCCGACCCGTACGCCGCAGGCGATCCTCCAGGTTCTCTCCGTCGAGGTACTCCATCACCATGAATACCAGCCCCGATGATGTTGGGGTGGCGAATGCGACTGGCGGCTTTGGCCTCGAGAATGAATTGCTCGATGCTCTCGGTCTGTTTGGCGAAACGATCGTGCAGAACCTTGATGGCCACTGGCTTCTCGAGCACGACGTGTTGGGCGCGATAGACGACGCCCATTCCCCCCTCGCCGATCACACCCTGGATCACGTGATCCTTGAGCCGCATGCCGATTCGGGCCACGACCTCCGGTGCGAACAGGGGCTTGCCATCCTCGGGGCACAGCGCAAGTGTCCCGGCGAAGCTACCACCGCAGTGGCAGCACATCTTGATGGTGCCCATGTCTACGATCTTGTATTCGGCAAATCCATTGCCGAACGTGAACGCAAAAGACGCGGCTAGAAGGGCGCGCCGGCCGAAGCCAGCGTTCAAGTTTTCCGCGGAGTGACCGATGTCCCATGCAGAGAGGGCCCGACGTCCCTCGGCTGATTCAAGGACGGCGTGGCGCCGCAGGCGAAGGTCCGACTCGTGGGCCGGCAAGACTTGGCTGGATGCCGAGAAGGTCGGCGTAGTCCCCCAGGATCTTCACCGTCTCGTGCAACAGGATGTCGCTGTCAGGCGTTGCGGCAGCGCTCTCACTGTCGCCCGTCTTGTCGTTCGTCTCGTCATTCTTCTTGTCATTCTTCTTGGGCGCCATGGGCGGCGGCAAGCCGGGCGAGGAGGCGTTCTTGAGCGTGATCTCGTAGGTCAAGGGCTGGGAAGTCGGATGGGCCAGCTCTTCCTGTTTGCGCGCCTCTTGCCGGGCCTTGGTCTGCGCCATCTCCTGCCGACGCTCGGCTTCGTTGAGCGAAACCGATTTCTCGGCCAGGCTCTTCTTGAGTCGAACCACATCCTCCGCCAGATAGGTGAACTCCTTTTCCGAGTTGATTCGCTGCCGGGATCTCTCCCGCAAGGTGGCCAGATAGGGCTGCACCCGATTCAGTTGTTCGTGGGGCACGGCAGGTACGGCGTCCCAAGGCAACGGGTCTTTCAGCGCCGATTCGTTCACATCGCCAAGGTCGCTGGGAGACGGCAGAACGATGTCGGACACCACGCCACGCAGTTGCGTCGAGGCGCCATTCGGTCGATAGAACTTGCTCATGGTGACCTTGAGCGCGCCGGGGTCGTACGTGTGCGAAAAGCCTACTCTGTCCATCATCGTCCCGAGCGGCAAAATGCTTTGCACGGTGCCCTTGCCGAAGGTCGAAGAGTCGCCCACGACCAGCGCGCGCCCGTAGTCCTGCAAAGCACCGACCAGGATTTCCGACGCGGAAGCGCTGAACCGGCTGGTCAGCACGATGAGCGGCCCGTCGTATTGAACGGTGGCATCGGTGTCGGAGGCTACTTCGATTTGTCCTTCGAGTCCGCGCGTCTGCACCACCGGGCCTTGATGAATGAACAGCCCGGTCAAGCTGATCGCCTCTTCCAGCGATCCGCCGCCGTTGCCTCGCAAATCCAGGACCACGCCGCCCACATGCTCCGTTTTCAACTTGGCCAACAAGCGCGCCACGTCCGCGGTCGCGCTGCGAGGCGCGGCTCCTTTGCGGCCCCCCATGTCCGCGTAGAACGACGGCAGGTCGACGACCCCAAGGCGAAGCGTGCGCCCTTCCGGCGCGGCCGGCACATCCAGGATGCGGGCCTTGGCCTGCTGGTCCTCGAGCTTGATCTCGTCGCGCACCAGCGACACGGTCTTGGCAAGCGAACCCTCGGCGGCACCCGCGGGAAGGATGCTCAACTTCACGGTCGTCCCTTTCGCCCCGCGAATGAGCTCGACGGTGCGCGAAAGGGGCATGTTGGTGACGTCAACGGGCTCTTCGCCGGATTGGGCCACGGCGACAATGCGATCACCGGGCTTGAGCTGACCGCTGCGCAGCGCGGGGCCGCCGGGCAAGAGCTGGTGGATCTTGCAGTAACCGTCTTCGTTCTCCAGCGCCGCACCGATGCCGAAGAGCGAAAGGTTCATGGCGATGCTCAGGCTTTCCATCTGTTCGTGCCCGAGATAGTCCGTGTGCGGGTCGTAGACGTGGGCCAGGGCGTTCAAGTACATCTCGATCACCTCGCTGCCACGCAGGGTCTTCATGGTCGCGAGCTGGTGCGCTTTCCTGCGCAAGAGCGCCCGCACGATCTCGGCGGGTGACTTGTCCGCCAGTTTCTCCTGCAAATACTCGGCGCGGATCTGCTGCCGCCAAAGCTTCTGGGCCGCCTGCAAATCGAGTGGCCTCTCCGCATGTTCCCGATCGAAAGCGTAGACGTCATGTCCCGTGAAGTCGAACTTCGCGGTCCGCAGCAGATCGGTGAGGTAGGCAGCCCTTTGCGCGAGCCGCTCGATATAGCGCGCGAAAATGGCATGCGCCGCGCTGGTATCGCCGTCCCTGTGGGTGGCCTGGGCCAGGGTCGCGCGATACGCCGCGAATTCCTTGATGTCGGACTGGAAAAGCAACGATCGCGATCCATCCAAGTCGTCGAGATAGCGATCCAGAAACTTCCCCGCCAGCTCGGTGTCGAGCGGATGATGCGCGAGCTGCGAATGTTCCAAGAATCCGGCCGTCACCAGCGTGATATTGGCTTCTGTCGTGTCGGCGGTACTCGGCGCGGACGCAGCCCGTCCACCCCACCCTGTCGAGGCGAGGAGCAGGACCAACCCGATGGCGGCCAGCGGTGAAAGAATCCTAGTTGTGACTCTCAACGTGCTTCCTGCGTTCTACCGCACAGGAAGCGTCCGCACAGGGCTGGGTCTCGCATGGGTATAGAACAAGGTTGCGGGCCAAATATTCCCGACGAACACCGCCATCGGCCGGCCCAGGCGCACTTTGGGCGCGGAACCGGTTCTCAAGCGAACCTCCTCAACGACCGATATGTAGGTCGGAAAAGTAGAATGAGCATCGCGCCGCAACAAGCAGCCCGATCGTGCATCATTACCGTTGGTGGCGGCAAGGGAGGGGTGGGCAAGAGCATCGTCGCGCTCAACCTCGCAACCGTGCTGGCGCGTGATGGCTATCGGGTGGTGATCGCGGACATGGATCTCGGCGCCGCCAATCAGCATCTCCTCCTCGGCCTGCGCAACCCTGCCATGGGACTTCAAGACCTGCTCGACAAGTCGGTGAAGGAGGCCAAGAATTGCCTGAGCGAGACCCAGGTCCCCAACCTGCGGCTGCTGGCCGGTACGAGTGGCATGCTGGGCGCCGCCAATATCACCCATGCGCAGAAGGTTCTCCTTCTGCGCAAGCTGCGCGCCCTGGAGGCGGACATCATCGTCGTCGACGTGGGTGCCGGCGTAGGATACAACGCGCTCGATTTCTTCGATATCGGCGTGCGCAAGCTGCTGGTTACCACACCCCAGGTCACCGCCCTTCACGATGCCTACGCGTTTCTCAAAAGCGCTGTGCTGCGCCTTTTGCGCCACAACGTCGAAGAAGAGATCGATGCGGCCCTGCTCGAGCCGGCCACGCTGAGCACGAGTGGCGAGAAGGTGGTGCAGATCTTGGCCCGCCTGCGCGAGACACGCCCGGAATTGGCCGACAAGGTGTTCGCCGAGATTGAACGCTTTGGCGCATGCATGGTTGGCAACCAGGTGTTCAAGGACTCGCATACTGGCGTCTTCGGGGCAGTGGCACAGACCATGCGTGATTACCTCGGACTGAAAGTCCCCGTACTCGGTTGGCTGCGTTCTTCGGCCGCGATTCATGAATCCGTCAACAGCCGGCGGCCGCTGGCGCTTGAACCCGACGCCAAGGATACGGCCGCCTTTCGCGTCCTGGCCCAAGCCGTGCTGGCGACCTTGCCTCCTAGCGACCATGACCTAGGCATCGTCGAGAAAGCGGCTGTCGACAAGCCATCTGCCGCTTAGGCTAACCCGGCATCCGGCATGGCAGCCCTTCCGTCGGGGCAGCTTCGCCCAACTCACATGGACTTCGGGGAAGCCTCCAGGAGGTGAGGTGACGACGCCGGAGCATCCTTCGGCAAGTCGCCCCTCCACGCCAAAACCGTCGCGATCATGTCAATAAGGCCCATGGTTAGGAACAGCGTCTTGAAGGAAAAGTAGGCCACGATGACCCCACCGACCAGCGCCGACGCTCCCGCGATCAGGTGTGTGCCTCCGGCCCAAATCGACCAATGCTTGGCCGACGAATCCTCGATATCGTCGGTGAAGAGCGAGTCCCAGGACGGCTCGATCAGTCCGGTTGCCAGTCCGGCGATCACTTGAACCGCGAAAAGCTGCCACCGATTTTGCACGAAAATGTATGAGATGTCGCAACACGCCGATCCAAGAAACCCACAGACAAGGAACGACTGGACGTGCCGTTGGAACCACGGCCGCGTTCCTATCAGAATGATGAACACTCCGGTCGCCATGGAGAAAGTAGCGAAGGCGATTCCGGCATCGAGAATGCTGCCACCGACCTTCTCTGTGAAGGCAGCGTACATCGGCACTAGCATCGACTCGGCGAAGGTGGTGAGGAAACTGATGCTGAGCAGCAGACGCCGTCGTCGAGAGAAATATTTCAGCATCGATTGACACCAAGCACGTTGACGAACCCCGTTCGAAAGCACCCGATTTTCAGCATTTCGCTTCGAGATCGATTGTAAGTGATCTGGGTTGGTCTCGCCGAGAGAAACGGAACAAAGTGACAAGGGCAATCACGAAGGGGACGGTCGAGGCTTCAGCTACGGACCGCTGCCTTCGAGAACGCGCTCGACGGCTCGTGCGAGCGCGTCGACGGAGTAAGGCTTGGCCAGCCAGAGCAGGCCCTTGTTGACGGCGAGCTCGGCACGCTCGCTTCTGGCATGACCGCTGGCCACGATGGCCTTCTGGGCCGGGAACAGCCGCTGGATCAGCTCGAAAACCTGCAATCCATCGAGCATTTCGCCTGGTACCATGTCCATGATGACGAGGTCATAGGGACTCTTGCCCGTCTGCGCTGCCCGGCTAAACACATCGAGGGCGCGCAGCCCGCTTGGCATGGTATCGACTTCGTAGCCGAAGTGGACGAGGACCCGTCGGCAGGTTGTCAGTTGGATGGGTTCGTCATCGACGACGAGGATCTTCGCGTGGCGACGCCGGGCCACCACGCGCGGCTCGTTTCCTTCCAAGACCACCTGCACCAGGGGAAGATAGAGGGAGAAAGTCGTTCCTGTTCCGGAGACGCTCGTAACGTCGATGAAGCCGTCGTGCTCCTTGACCACCCCATGCACGATGGCCAGGCCAAGCCCCGAGCCGGAGCTTTCGCCCACCTTCTTCTTGGTGAAGAACGGCTCAAAGACACGTCCTAGCTCCTGGGGTTCGATACCACAACCGTCGTCGACAACCGTCAGAACCGCGTAATGGCCCGGGGGAATGGTCTCGTAGCGGGCCTCGGGCAGGGCCAAGTCCTCCCGCCAGGTCCTGACCACGATCTTGCCGCTTCGATCGATCGCCTCGATGGCGTTGCGAACGAGATTGCCAACCGCACGCGCCAACTGCGACTCCGAGCCGCGCACAGCCAGCGGCTCCGCGCAGTAGTCGACCACCACGTTGACACAGCGGCTCTTGTCGTTGGCGAAACGTGGAGAGTTCTCCGCCAAGCAAGACCTGACCACATGGTTGAGATCGATGTTCTCCTTCACGGTCCGCCCTTGGCGGCCGAGCGTGAGAAGATCCTTGATGGTCTGGGCTGCACGCTGAGAGGCGGCCTTGATGACCTCGATATCGGCGCCCAAGTCTCGTACGGCGTCCTCGTCCGCTCTCAGCTTGTGGAGATCTTCGAGGATGAGATCGGGCAGCGCCACGAGCGGGCCCAGGACGTTGTTGAGATCGTGCGCCACCCCGCCGGCGAGAACGCTCAATGCTTCCATCCGCTTGGTGGTGGCCATACGCTCTTGGACGCTGCGCTCATGCAGCATAGTCTTCTGCACCAGCGCCTGATGAAGGCGGATGCTCTTCAATACCGACGTGATCTCGTTGCGAAAGACCGCATAATTTCGGACCCCATCGTCGTAGTCGAACGCAACCACGCCGAGAAGCTGGGATTCGAAGGCCATGGGGAACACCAAGAGGGTGCGGCGTCGTTCGAGGTAGAGCGCACTGGGAGGCAGCAATCGGCTTGCGGGAAAGCTTGGCTCAGGCATCTTGACGACTTGTCCGTCCACGAGACAAACCACCGGCACGAGATCGGTGGCGCTCGCGCCCTCCGCGCAGGACAGAAAGGCGGTGCGTACCCCCGCCGCCGGGAGGCCCTTGCCGAGCGTCTCCGCGAGAGACGAGAGATCGAAGGCAACCGAGGCCTGCTCGCTGAGGTTCAGCAGGGTCACGTAGCTGTACTCCAGGGTCAGGCGGTGTCGCGTCTGCGCGGTCGTGCTAGCAGTCGCGACCAGGTTCAGCCCTTCGTAGAAGGCGCGCTCGAGCTCGATGTCGGAGAGGTCGGAGAGCTCGTCGTGCAGCCATTCAATCGCGTCCTGAAGCAGATGGTGATGTTCGCTGTCGTCGACCATATCCTCGATCAAGTCGCCCACCGTCTTCTGGAACGCCTGGTGCTGCCACTCGCTCCCGACGCGGAGGGATTCGATCAGCCGATGGCTGACCAGCGCGGCGTCTTCTGGATGGGTGCCCAGTGCGCTCGCGAGTTTCGCTTCCAGCGCCTCGATTCGATCTCGGCGTCGATCAGGGTGTGGCGGCTGCTCCTCGTTCTTTTCGGCAGCGGGAGTCGCTCTCGGATGTTGCTCGAATTCGCATCCGCACGAGCGGCGGCGGACGAAGCGGGAAGGCAGCACGACACAATCCGGTACCGGCAGGCCGGCAAGCTGGGCCACCACGGTCTCGATGGCCAAGCTCGCCATGCGATCGAAGGGCTGTGCCACGGTTGTCAGCGGTGGGCTTCCCAATCCGGCGACCGGCAGATCGTCGAAACCCGTCACCGGAATATCACGCGGCACGCGCCGGCCCCACTTGCGCAAAGCCCCGATGGCTCCGATGGCCATGTTGTCGTTCGCGGACACCACGCCGTCGAAGGCGATGCCCTGGGCAAGAAGATCGTCCATCGCACTGCGCCCCTGCTCAGGCATGAAATAGCCGCACGCCACCAGCGCCGGATCGAAGGGAATGCCGTGCCTGGCGAGAACGTTCTTGTAGGCATCGAATCGCGCCTGCGCCTCGGGGTTGTTGGGCGTTCCGGCCAGAAACACCGGCCGACGGACCCCGTGGTCGCGCACCAGGTGCTCGACCGCGGCCTCCATGCCGCCTCGGTTGTCGAGCACCAGGCTCGGAACGCCCGGCAACGCCAGACCGATGCTGCACAATTTTGTCGGCCGATAACTCTCCAACAAGCGGGCGACCGGACAGGGTCCACACAAGGCCGCAAGCATGCTCGACACGGCGATGATTCCATCGAAGCTGCCCGGCATAAGCGCCTTGAATATCGTGTTGTCCGCCGCGCCCGTCGGGCCAGGGGCATCGAGAGGCCCGCCATAGAGTAGCAGCAGGTTGTGCCCGTCTTGGCGACACTTGGCATCGAGCGCCTCGCGAAGATTGGCCTCGTAGCAACCTTCGAAGAAATTGGCGTTGTCGATCAGGACTGCAATGGTCAGCCGTTTCGACCCAGCCTGCGCGCGGGACAATTCTTCTCTGTCTTTCGGCGGAGCCTGCGTCGGAAGTGCCTTCGATGCCATGACGGAGTTTTACGTGTTGTGGTCCAAGCCGCTGCTTGCCGTCTCGCAGACCCCAGAGGACTTTCTATGTCATATTATGGAGTCCCGCTTACACCATAATAGACCGGTGGCTGGTCAGTGGCTAGTTCCGAAATTCCGTCCGAGGATATGTGGACCGCAACATCGTGATGCCAAAGAAGAATGCCGTTCCGCAACTCGTGAGCTCCTCGACCTGCGGGGCCACGGTTGCCTTTGCACCGGTCTAAGCCCAATGCCGTTCGCTTAACTGGGGGATCCCCTGCCGGTTACTCCGTTGGCCAATGACAGCACTCGCTTCACGTGGAAGTCCTCTCCAATAAGCTTCTCGACAGATCGCTGCATGTCCGCTGGACGTAACCGATGAGCCCATAATCGTAATGAGGGAATCGTTTAGCAACGGGGCGGCAGCGGCTCGCCCCTGGCCGATACGCCGACCCGGACTACGCGCGCCGGCAGCCGGAAGGCGGGACCCTGCACCATCGACGGTGTCAGGCCTGACGCAGCTGAGTGAGATGCTTCTCCAGCTCTTCTTCCAAGTAGTTGGTGGCACCTCTGATGTCGGACGAAACCACTTCATTGTAGGAGATGACGGCATCTCTCCAGAGCGTGCCAAGCGCTGTCTTCACATCCTCCGCACGTGCAGCCTTGAGCAATGCATCGCGATGGTACAGGGAGAGATCCGAAAGGATGACCCTCGCGCGACGTCTGGCGCGCTCGTGCCCATCCGCTGCGGTCAGCGACTTCGCAGGTTCTTGCACCTGCGACCCTGCGCCGGACATTGCCGACGCCGGCGCGACTGCGGTTGCCCTCTGTGACCTCAGTGACAGAGGCGCAGTCTCTACCTTGGCATGGAGAGCAGCAGGCTGCGCCGTCTTCGTGACCGCACCGGGTGCGTGTGTGCCGGTCTTCGCCACAGGCTGTGAAACTGCCGCTGGCGCAACGGCCGGTGCCGGACGCCCGGCCGTCATTCTTGGCAAAGACGTCGTTGGCCCCGTCGGCGGAGGGGTGGCCCCTGTCTCGGCAGGCTTGGCCGCTTTGGGCAAGCCCATCCGCAACTGCTTTTCGATCTGGGGCCGGAGCTCCTCCTCCAGTTTCCTGCGCAAGACACGCTCGTGCTCGGCGCTTTGCCACTCATGCTCCACTCGTAGTCGTTGCTCGATCTCTTTCCGCACCTCCTGCTCGATCTGCGGCCTCAGCTCCTTCTCCATCCGGGCTCGCGACTTTTCGATCTCGCTCCTGAGCTCGTCGCCCAGGCTACCGCGCAGCTCTTTCTCAAGGATCGGTCGTAGGTCCCGCTCGACTTGCGGTTGCAGCTCGCGGAGCAACCGGGCGCGGAGCTCTTCTTGGGTGGTCCGCAGCTCGCTCTCCTGCCCTGCGAGCCGCTCGGAAGCGATGAGCCCTTCCTCCTCCATCGCATCGAGCATCCGCGTGCATCCGCATTCAGGGCATCTGCGTCGGAACATGCCAATCCAGGCCAACGCCGCTGCCAGCGCCAGCGAGCCAAGGCCCACGCTCCAGCCGATGGCTGGGCTCCAGCTGGGCATGGGGTTCGCGGGGTTCTGACCGAGGGTGAGGTACCACAGCCCCCCGAAGCCCCCAGCGAACGCTATCGCGACAGGCACCACCGGCGGAACGGCCGGCTTCCCGATACCTGTGATCTCTTTTCGGCATCGTCTACAACGCATGCGTCACCACTTTATGTTCTCCTGCCAACGTCCAGCATCAGGCTGTCACGACCGCAGCATTCCGCATTCTACCCATCGGAAAGAAGAGCCAACTTCTGTAGCGCACTGGTTCGAGCCATCGCGAAAGCCAAGGGGCGAATCACGGCAAAGCCGGACGCTGGGCGCGCACCAGCCAGCCCGGCACCCACTGCTTCGATTCTTTGCGCGTCGAGATTTCACGGATCTCGGGCTCGACCAGGCCAGCGTCGGCAAACAACTCCGCCACGTAGCCGCGGGTGTGGCTGTAGCGGCCGTGGGGATTGAGCCGATAGCCGGCGGGGGCTTCGCCCGGGTCCGCGTACTCGAGGGTGAAAATCAAAGCGCCGCCTGGGCGCAACGCCGCCGCCGCGGCCACGAGGATTTCCTGGAGGTCACCGAAGTACACCAACGTGTCGGCCGAAATGATGAGGTCATAACTGGACGCGTGCCCGCGCAGATAGCTGGTCAATTCTTCTACGACGAGCTCGTCGTAAACGCCGCGCTCCCGCGCAAGCGCCACCATGCCGGCGGACAGGTCGACGCCCACAAGCACTCCCGCTCGCGCGCGCACGAGCGGCCCGCACAGTCCGGTACCGCAACCAGCATCGAGAACGACCGGTTTGGCTGGCAGCACGCTGGCGATCTCGTCAACCGCCTGGGCGACCAGCTGGGGCCCGCGATACTCAAGCCGAACCAGACTGGTATCGAAGGTGGGAGCGTAGTGATCGAACACGGCGCGCACGTAGTCGTCCGACGCTCGCACGGGCGCGCTTGTTTCGCCACACGCGGCGAGTAGGTGCTTTGCGCGCGCCTCGTTCGGGGAAAGCGCGAGACATCGGCGGTACATCTCGGCGGCTTCCTGAATGCGGCCGTCGCCGTAGAGCGCCGCGCCCAGATCCACGAACATGTCCGCCGATTCCGGTGCCAAGCGCGCGGCCTCGCGAAAGGCCTCAAGAGCCTCGGGCCCGCGCTCCAGCGTCTGGAGAGCTCCACCCAGGTTTTGCCAAGCCGGGGCATGATCCGGTTTGTGGGCGATGACCTTGCGAAACATGGCCACCGCGCCTTCCAAGTCGCCGCGGGCGCGCAGCACGGTTCCCAGATTGCTGAGCGTGTTCGCATCGTCGGGACGCAGGTCGAGCGCCCGGCGGTAGTCGGCCTCGGCCTCGTCCAGGCGGCGCAGGCTCTGGAGCACGTTTCCGCGATTGCCGAGAGCATCGGCGTGCTCGGGCGCCAGCGCGAGGGCGCGGCCAATCAGCTTGAGGGCCGACTCCGAGCATCCCGCCTGATGCTCGGCCACGCCCAGCAAGTGCAAGGCATCGACGTTGTCGGGGACTGCGGCCAGGATTTGCAGGTAGATGTACGCCGCCTCCTTGAGGCGCCCCTCGCGCTGTTTTTCCACCCCCAGCGACAGCGCCGCTTCGAGCGACATGGTCTCGCTCTCGCCCTGTGGATTCTCCCGTTCTTCCGTGTTCGATGACATGTCCGAGCCCCTTGATGGCGTCCGCCTGCGCGTGGGCCAACCATACCCGTCCTCCGAGAACGAAACCAGTCCGCAGGGTCGCGAAAGCCGCGACACGTATCCAAGTCTTGCCGGCAAGCTGATAAGATGCGCGCGATGAAGTCGCCGTTCCGATTCGCCGCCACGGGCCTGGTCCTGGTGCTTGCCGCGATCGCCCTCTTTCCCGTCGCGGACCGCATGCTGGCCCATCGGCGTGCTCGGCAGCAGTTGCAAGCATTGCAGGTCTCGATAGCGCGCGCAGCGCCGCCCATGGCGGAAGAAGCGCCTCAAGTCCCGGCGTCGCTGCTGTCCCTGCGCGAGGACGTCCCGCTTGCCAGCTGGGGCAGTATCGGCGGATGCGGCGCGGGCGGTGGATCGTCCAGCGGCCCCGGCGGCGGTATCAAATGGGTTGGGCGCAACGTCACCGGCGGCTTGCTCGATGTCCAGTGCCTGCCCAGCGAAACCTGGTCGCATGGCAATTCCTTCAGCACCGTCGGATCTCGGTCGGGCCTCGCTGCGTTTCGACTACCGCGTTCTGCGCGGCGCGGAGTTGCTGGCCCTAGGCCACACGGTCCATGCCTGCGTCAGTCGCGACGGCAACATGCAGGAGTTCCCCGAGCCCCTCCTCGACCGTCTGCGCACCGGAAAATAGAGAGCTTCGAGCGCCCTGGTGGTGAAAATGCGCTCGCTTTCGTCCGCTTTGCTGGTCATGTTCTCACCGACAAGGAGCCATTCTCGATGAATATCTACTCGTTCCTGCAGGCGGTGCGTGACCAGCGCCCGCTTGTCCATCACATCACCAACTGGGTCACCATCTTCGATTGCGCGCAGGTGGCGAAGTCCTTTGGCGCTTCGCCGGTGATGGCCCACGCGCCCGAGGAAGTCGACGCCATGACCTCGCTGGGCTCGGCGCTGGTCCTGAATATCGGCACCTTGACCACGGAGCTGGTCGACAGCATGAAGCTTGCCGCCGCCGCCGCCAATCGAAAAGGAATTCCCGTCGTTCTCGATGTGTGTGGAGCCGGGGCCACCGCCTATCGCGATCGCAAGTGCACCGAGATTCTCGACGCCGCGAAGATCGACATCATCAAGGGCAACAGCTCGGAAATCGCGCGCGTCGCTGGCCAGGCCGTGGAAACCAAAGGTGTCGACGCCGGCCAGGTTGCGGCCGATCTGCGCGAGGTCGCGGTGTCCCTGTCGGGCAAGCGCACCTGCACCGTGGTTATCACCGGCGCCGAGGACATCGTCGCTGGCCAGGGCAAGGTGTTCAGGGTTCGCAACGGACATCCCATGATGGCCAACCTGGTGGGAACCGGTTGCATGGCCACGTCCGTCATCGGCGCCTTCGTGGGCGCCACGCCCGGCCAGATCCTGGAGGCCGCTGCCGCCGGTCTTGCCTGCTACGAGATCGCCGCCGAGCAGGCGGTGAAGAAGTCCGACGGGCCTGGCTCGTTCAAACAACAGCTTTTCGACTGTATCTACCGGCTGGACGAGAAACAGATCCGCGCCATGCAGCAGGTCAGCGCCGTAGCGTAGCGTCTGATCCCCATCATCATCGCCTCAGCCCGCCGCCGGCGAAAAAGCCCACCAGCGCTCCGTAGAGCGTCGAGACGTACGGATTGGCGGTGATGGGACAGGCGCCGCTGCGGCAGCCGACGATCTTGTGGTGCCCAAGCCGACGACGGCGCCGCCCCCGACATAAAGAACGGTGTGCAAGAGCATCTCCATGTCGTCTTCTTCATCCGTCTCTGTGTCCTCTGTGTCCTCTGTGTTTTTCTTCCTGTAGACTGCGAGCGATGAGCAAGAGCGACGATGTCCGCGCAAAAGCCGAAAAGATACGCAAAGGCGGCGCACAGAAGTACCACGACAGCAACCGCGCCGCGGGAAAGCTGTTCTGCCGCGAGCGAATCGCCCTCCTGTGCGACAAGGGCGACACCAACGGCAACGAGCTCATCGAGGACGGGCTGTTCGCCAACGCGATGGCGCCCGATTTGCCCGCCGACGGCGTAGTAACCGGCATCGGAACCATCCACGGCCGGCCCGTGGCCATCATGGCCAACGACCAGACCGTCAAAGCCGGCTCGTGGGGTGAGCGCACCGTCGAGAAGATCCTGCGCATCCAGGAAACCGCAGGGCGCTTGCGCATTCCGCTCGTGTACCTGGTGGATTCGGCCGGTGCGCGCATCACGGACCAGCTCGACATGTTTCCCGGTCGCCGCCACGCGGGCCGCATCTTCCGCAACCAGGTGCGCCTGTCCGGCTCGATCCCACAAATCTGCCTGCTCTTCGGCCCGTCCGCGGCAGGCGGCGCCTACATTCCCGCCTTCTGCGACGTCGTGTTCATGGTCGAGGGCAACGCATCCATGTACCTCGGATCGCCGCGCATGGCCGAGATGGTCATTGGCGAGAAAACCACGCTGGAGGAAATGGGCGGCGCGCGCATGCACTGCGAGGTCTCGGGGTGCGCGGATCTTCTGGCCAAAGACGAGTCATCCTGCCTGGCGGCGGCGCGCGACTACCTGGCGTTCATGCCCCAGAACGCCGAAACACGGGTGTCCGACATCGCCGCCCAGAAACCGGCCAGCGACAAGTGCATCGACGACATTCTGCCGGAAAACCAGAACCAACCCTTCGACATGCTCACGCTCGTCGACACGCTGGTCGACGGGGGCAGTTTCTTCGAAATCAAAAAGCGCTACGCGCGCGAGATCATCACCGGGTTCGCCCGCCTTGGCGGCCGCGGCGTGGGTATCGTGGCCAATCAGCCCAAGTGGAAAGGCGGCGTTCTCTTCGTCGATTCGGCGGACAAGGCCGCACGCTTCGTGTGGTTGTGCGACGCCTTCGGCATTCCCCTGCTGTTCCTGTCGGACGTGCCAGGCTTCATGATCGGCAGCGCGGTCGAGCGTGCCGGCATCATCCGCCACGGCGCCAAGATGGTCTCGGCCATCGCCGACGCCAGCGTGCCCAAGATCAGCGTCATTCTCCGCAAAGCCTATGGGGCAGGCCTGTACGCCATGTGCGGCCCCGCCTTCGACACCGACGCGACCTTGGCCTTGCCCCAGGCTAGCATTGCCGTGATGGGCGCAGAGGCTGCGGTCAACGCCGTCTACGCCAACAAGATTGCCGCCAAGCCCGAGGCCGAGCGCGCCGCCTATGTGGAAGAGCTGCGCCGGGCTTACCGCGAGGACGTCGACATCATGAAGCTCGCCTCGGACTTGCACATCGACGCCCTGGTTCCCGGCGACGATCTGCGCGCCGATCTCATTCGCCGCTTCGCCACCATGACGGCGAAGATCGACACCGGCTATCCGCGAAAGCGGCCGGTCGTGCCAGTATAGTTACTGATCTACTACTGTTCGATTTCTTCGCTGCACGCGAAGATTTCCTCAGCATCCGCGTCATCGGGCTGCAGCCTCCAGTCTTCGGGCTTCAGGCTGAAGTGCTGGCTCATTCGTCGAGGTCCAGGAAACTGATCGCTGCTCTCGACGGAGCAAGCTGCAGCCTAGAGCCTGCAGCCTGGAGCCATCTTGGTTTGCGGGCGAAGCCCGCGATGTGTGCTCGTCGCTTGCACCTCAATAGACGCCGAATTCTGCGATAGCCGGCGCGGCCTTTGCCGAATCAATAACGAGCGCAAGGGCATCGGCCATCGTGGAATTGAGCTGCCACAGCTGGCGCTGGCCGATGAGCGTGCCTTTGATTGGGTTGCCTGATGCGTCCGCGGGAGCTTTGTTCCAAATGCCGTTCTGCCTGATCTCGACGTGATAGCCCGTCGTCCGCTCCCCCAGCTCGAGGGGTTCGCGGATGCTGATGACTTTGAACGTAATGGCCGAGGATGGGGTCACTTCCAGCCGTGCCGAGGTCTTGCCACTGGCAGCCGCCCAGTAAGTACAGACGTCATCGTCGTCGACCTTCGCTGCGTCGAAGCCCGCGTTCTCCCACGTCGAGTCCGCCGAGATGGGCTGCCCACGAATGAGGTTGGTCTTGTAGAGCGACGCGTACCAGGTGCCAAAGTCCTGAAGCAGACTCGTCTCCGGAGTGTCGAATTGCCCAGTTGTCGACGGCGGCACGTTCAGGGCCAGCGTGGTGTTCATTCCGACCGTGTTGAAGTAAATCGTCTGCAAGGACTTCAGCGAGATGACCGTATTGTCGGGATGCCAAAACCAGTTGGGGGGGCAAACCGACACCGGCGCCTCTGCCGGGTACCATACATTCGACGGACCACCGTTCGGAACGTCCGCCACGCTCGACGTCGAGCGCGTCGCTTGTCCGCTCTGATTGCCGAGGAACCGCAGATCGGCTCCCGTCGCTGCGATTTCTGGGCCTATCCATACCAGCACATCGGGTTGCAACTGCTTGGCGAGTTGAGCGATACCTTTCCAGTCGAGTGATGTAGGCGCCTGGTAACCATCAAACTGGATCTCGTAGACGGGACCGTAACTGGTCAGGAGCTCGGTGACCAGGTTGCGAAGGTAGGTTTCATAATCCGAGCTTGTGCTCGGGTAGTGCTGGTCCCAGGGCGATAGCCAGAGACCGACTCTCATTCCGGCCGCGTGCATTGCATCCGTGAATTCTTTGACCACGTCACCTTGGCCGTTTTTCCACGGGCTGTTCTTGACCGAGTAATCCGTATAGGCGGACGGCCACAGGCAGAAGCCAGTGCTGTGCTTGGCGACGAGTGAAGCTTGCCGAAACCCGGCGCTCTTCAGCGCGTTCACCCACTCTGAGGCGTCGAGGTTGGTAGGATTGAACAGGGAGGGCGCGTCTTTGGCACTATCCCCGTACTCCGTCCCGTCGAATGTGTTCAAGCCGAAATGCATGAATGCCGTCAGCTCGGTCCGCTGGTACGCGATCTGAAGCGAGCTAGGCAGTGGCCCAACGCCCGCTGGTGCACCGGGAAGGCTGGGACAGACCTGGATGGGGGCCGCAATACCGCCGCCTGTCTCGGCTTGTGCGTCCACGGAAGCTGCCGCCACATCAGCCGCAGCATCAGCGCCATAGAGAGCGTTCACCGCGCTAGAACAGCCGGCGGAGCCCAAAGCAAGCGCCACGACAGCGAGCAGCTCATGCAAGCCTCTGCCAGTCACGGGGTTCCCCCAATGCCGAGGCCAGCAAGTAGGTAATAGCCAGTCATCCCGGCGACTGGCTGTCCGTTCACTTCGACCTTCACGCCCCGCAAGACAGCCCCGCTTTCCAGGGTAAGGCTGGGCCGAATCTTGAGTCGCGCCGGAACCGCCAGCGATACACGAAGACCCAGGCTGGAAATCAGATCCGAGCCAGCGCCGGTTCGCACGTCCGTAGACCTAGGCTCGCCGCGAATCCAGGCCCACCCCAGCTCGGCATGCAGCCCGACGTCGATGATCGCAACGCTCGTCTGCAGGCGCGGACCCAGGCCAAGGCCCGCGGTCGTGCTACGCAGGACAACGTCGCCTAGCTCGCTTCCGGCGCGGGCGAAATCGACGCCGCAATCGAAATCCGCGTGGAAACTCCGGCGGCTTGCGGTGAATCGCACTCTCCCGCCCCACATCAGCGTGTCGCGCGTGGGGTAAACGCGCGCCTCTCCCTCGACGACGACCGCCACCGCCCTCGGTAGAGCAGCCCCCGCCGAGGGAGGCGTTGAAATCAAAGTTCTGGCGGGAGCCGTGATCGTTTCCGGCGGCGAATCTCGCGGGCGTTGTTCAAGCGAACGAATCAGCTCGGCGACGACCAAGGCCAGCGCTCGAGGCCGGGCCGATGGTACCACGTCCGCCAGGGAGATCTCCCGCTCGGCCACACGCGCGTCCGCAGACGACTGCGCCGAAATCTGCACGCGATCGGGGTCTGCCACACACGGTACGACTTCGAACCTCACCTGCAGCGAGCCGGCCGCAGGCGGACCGTCACTTGGATCCGCGAGCGTGCAGCAGTCAAGTTTGCTGGCGGCGAGCTCGACCCGCAACGAATCGAGAAAGGGAATCAGCGGAAACGAGTCGGACTTGCAAAGCGGCGGCGATATGACCACGGATTGTGCGGGTGGCGACGACGCGGATGCCGGCGCGGCCAGTACCCAGGGGGCAACCAGCAGAACCACGACGGGCAAGCGAACGCTCATCGCAGGCGAAGCCAACCTTGAATGGCTTGCACGTGGCGCCCCTTCGGAAATTCGGCGAGGTAGGCATCCGCCGCGCGCTGGGCGGCTCTACCGTCGCCGCTGCGGGCGTAGGCTTCGACCAGGCGTGCACGCACGTCCTCGCGCAAGCTGCGCGGAATCCCGAGCGCCAGGGCTTTGCGGAATGCCGAAGCAGCCGCCTGCGCGTGGCCCAAGGAATCCATTTCGAGTCGGCCCAAGGCAAACGCGGCGAGCGGCGCCTGGGCGTCGTTCGCGAAGTCGCCGAGGATGCGATCAAGCGGCATCACCGCCTCGGCTGGGTGCCCCGAAAGTCTCGCCACGTCGGCCAACGCCAGCAGATCGTTTACGCCCAGCCTCTTCGATTCGCGGCGAAGCCCCTCGGGACCCAAGGTCGCATAGGCGTCCTCATGACGACCACGTCGGGCAAGATCGCGCCAGGGCCGCGCCACAGAGCCGTGAGCCCTGGGCTGGCTATCCTCTCGGTTCGCCATCTCCACCGTCGCATCGGATGCAACTGCTTCCTGGGAGTTCGCGCGCTCCCGCAAGGCTGCTGGATCCAGGATGTTGCCAGCCATGACCATCGAGCGGTCTGTCTCCTCTCTGATATCCAGGCTTTCGCCGGCCGACAGGCGACGAGCGCGCTCAGGGACACGTTCGCCGCGCACCAGAACCACACCGCGGCGTACTTCAACGCGCAGACGGCCAGAGCCGCGCTCGCACGAAAATTCCGTTCCAACCACTTCGACCGTCGCCAAGCCGCACTCGATGGTCCAATGGCGCGGGCCACCCGGTCGAACGTCGAAGTCCGCACGCCCCTGCGCGACAATGGCGGAAAAGGTCGCGCCCGTGCTTTCCAGTGGCTCCATGCGCGCGCCCGGCAACAGTCGAATGTGCGAGCCATCGGATAGCGCAATCTCGCTTGAGGCTCCGCCCGAGTCCACCGTCACTAGATCACGACCATCGGCCAACAACAGAGGGCCGGCATCGTGGTGGCGGTGGGCTGTGGTCACGACGATAACCGCCGCAGCCGCCGTCGCGCCAATCAGAACGAGCGGTAAGAATCCCCGACGCTTTCGCCCGAGACTGCGTGAATCGATTTCCTCTGCGATCCGGTGCAGGGCTGCCTCGTCCACGGGGTCGCAAAGGTGATCTTTCAGCGGTAGCCGCAGCTGGCTCATGACGTGCCCTCCCCAAACGACACGTGGCGAGCAACCTCGACATCGGCAGCGGCGATGCGGCGCTTGGCCGTGGCGAGGGAGCACGCGCACAAGGTCGCCACCTCAGCGAGCGGAAGCCCTTCGACCCGCCGGAGCATCCAAGCAATCCGGCGGTCAGCGGGCATAGCTCGTAGCATGCGGTCGAGGAGCGCAAGCTCGGCATGATCGTCGGGCCTCAGCGTGGGGGCAGCCAGCTTGGCCAGGGTCGCGTCATCAGGAGCGCGATCGAGGCCGAGAAAGCGCATGAGCCTGCCTCGGCGCAAACGACGACGTACGAGGCTAACCGCAATGCGCGCCAGCCAGGCGCGCAACGCCGCCGGCTCGCGGAGGCTGCCGAGCTGCTCGAACCCCACGACGAACGTGTCTTGTACGACTTCCTCACTCTCGCTGCGATTGGACAGCAAGCGCGTGGAGACGGCCAGAAGATAGTGTGCGTGTCGACGATAGAGCACGTCTCGGCTCCAGCGGTCGCCGCCCAGAGAGCGCGCAACCAACTCGGCATCGCCGAGAGCGTCGGCTGTCGGCAAAGGCACGACGGAAGGCTGCATTCCGGGAAACGCCATCAGAGAAAAGAGCCTTGAGCGAGCACGAATGGCTCACCTTGTTGTTTCCAGAAGTCCATCGTTAGAGTTCCTACATGAAATCGCGGCGATAGGGAGCTTGGACTGACCCGAGCCATGGCAGGCAGGTACCCATTCGCGTATTTTGACATCAAACGAGGCATCGATGAAGGGCAAAGCCTCGGGACGAGCCATTTCGGCCTCGCCAAAGCTCTCTGGCCTGGCTCGGTGGACGACAGACGGGGTTGACCGAAGTTGCGGTTAGCGGCGTCGCGGGAGGCTGATGGCCATTCCGGTGAGAAACATGGGATCTACAGAGCAGTATCAACGTGAGTATCAACTCGCTTGGACCGCGACAGCCCGCCAGATCTTTGCTGTCGGGATCTTCCTTGCAGTCCTTTCTTGCACGAGCGGGAGCTCGTCGGTCCGAGGCGCGGGCGGCGGCCTAGGACAAGGCGGCACCAGCGCAGCGCGCACGGGCAGCGCCAGCGGTGCGGGCGGAAGCGGAGCCGGCAGTAGTGCTGGAAGCGGCGGTATTGGAGCAGGCGGCAGTAGCAGCGCAGGCGGCGGAGGATCTGCTGGCGCGGGTGCAGCGGCGAGCAGCGGGGGCGCGGCCGGAACCGCCACCGTTGGAGGCGCCACGGGTGGGGTGACGCTGACCGGCGGGGCCACGGCCACGGTCACCACCATCACTGGCGGCGCAACGAGCGCAGGCGGAACATCAAACAGCGGCGGCGCCTCGGGTCAGGGTGGGACAACATCGACCGGGGGAACAACCGCCACGGGAGGATCAGGTTCGCTGTCCGTGCGAGTCGCAAAGATTCTCAACAAGGATTGGAAGTACATCAAACAGGACGTCACGGGTGCCGAGGCCACCGCATTCGTCGACACTGCATGGCAGGCGGTTCATCTGCCTCATGCTTTTGAAATACCCTACTGGCGGGCCATGTACGCAACAGCCCCATACGTCGGATGGTATCGAAAACACATCACCATCGACCAATCCCTTATCGCCGCCAAGAAGCGGGTATTCGTGGAATTTGAAGGGGTCTTTCAATACTCGAAGATCTATGTCAATGGCGCCCAGGTGGGCGAGCACAAGGGGGGATATACTGGGTTCTCCTTCGATATTACGTCGAAATTGGTGGCCGGCGACAATGTCATTGCAGTTCGTGTGGATTGCTCCTGGAATGCGCAGATCGCCCCGAGAGCAGGAGAATATATATTCATGGGAGGGATATACCGCGATGTCTACGTCGTCGTGACAGATCCCCTCCATGTGCCATTCTATGGCACGGCCGTCACCACCAAGCAGGCAACTTCGTCCAGTGCAACCGTCGAGGTTCAAACCGAGATTCAGAACGATGCGGGGACGGCAAAGACGTGTGAGGTCAAATCCACCATTCTCGATGCAAGCGGCACAGTCGTGGCGACGCTGGACTCAACTCACAGCATCCCTGCTGGAACCCTGTACACTTTCGTACAAGACAGCAACGCTATTCCAAATCCACACTTGTGGAGCCCCAGCTCCCCCTATATGTACAGCGTATACACGCAGGTCTATGACAATACCACGCTCGTGGACGACTATTCTTCACCGCTTGGCATTAGGACCGTTCGCTGGGACAAGGAGAGCGGCTTCTTCCTGAGCGAAAACCATCTTTGGCTCCAGGGGACGAACGTCCACCAGGACCATGCCGGCTGGGGCTATGCCATCACCAACAGCGGCTCGTGGCGCGATGTACAAATGATTAAAGACGCAGGCATGAATTTCATTCGAGCCTCCCACTATCCGCACGATCCAGCGTTTTTGGACGCAACCGATCATCTGGGCATCTGTGTTTGGTCGGAGCTCAACTTCTGGGGAACCGGATACTTCTCCTCGACCGATCCGGGCACGGCACCCTGGGATGTTAGCGCCTATCCCCCGAATCAGGCCGACCAAGCTCCATTTGAAGCGAACGTGCTTCAACAGCTGGGCGAGATGATCCGCATCCACCGGAACCATCCCAGCATTGTCGCCTGGAGTATGGCAAACGAGGTCGAGTTCACCGCATCTTCGGTGAACCAGAAGACCAAGGATCTTTTGGCCAAGATGATCGCTGCCACGCACCAGGCCGACCCGACAAGGCCCGCGGGCCTAGGTGGCACGTGGAGCGACTATGTCAGTATTGCCGATGTCAACGGATACAATGGCGGTGAAGCGGGCGTGCGCGATCCGGGAGTCCCCAACATGCAAACTGAATATGGAAGCTGCACGGGGGATCGACCGGGAAGCTATGACGGATGCTACAATTCCGATCTGGGTGTGACGGGCAACTTGCCGACGCAGTTTGCGTGGCGCTCGGGGGTCAGTATCTGGTGCGCGTTCCACCATGGAAGCGCTCTGCACCAGGACAATATCGCGACCAATCCCGACATGGGCAACATGGGGTTCATCGACCACGCGCGGCTGCCTCTACGCCGCTACTATTTCTATCGCAACTACTACGCCGGAATCGCGCCGCCCACGTGGCCGGCGACCGGCACCCCCGTGAAGCTGAATCTAACCGCTGACAACGCCACCATCACCGACGACGGTCGGAGCGACACGCATCTCATTGTTGAGGTGCAGAACTCCGCAGGCGTGCGCATCAGCAATTCGCCCGATATCACCCTGACAGACCCATCAGGCCTGGGACTATTCCCGACCGGCAGCACCATTACCTTCGCAGGCGGCGCCTTGGAGAAGGGAGTCAGGGACGGCCAGGCGGCGATTGAGTTCCGTTCTTACAATGCCGGGACGATTACCATTCAGGCGACGTCGCCCGGATTGGCATCTTCTTCTGTGACGATTGTGGTCAATCATGTCCCGGACCCGCCGTTGAGTACAATGCAGCCGACGCAATAGAGGGGATGAGCCCCGCAGGTTTCTCCAGACCGATGGATAGGCAAGGCCGGGTCGCTCCACGAAAACCGGCATGAACCAAGACCCGGTCTTCGTGGAGCTTGCTAGGAGGACTGGCCTCCTAGGACCAACTGCGGGCAGCTAGTTGCAGCGAGGGTTGCCTCCGCCGCCGCAGGTAAGGCCCGTGTTGCACCTGGGCGCGGTAGCACAGCAGCGCTCGGTGCTGCCACCACAGGCTTCGCATTGCGATGTTCCTCCGAGACCACCGGCCGTGACACAGATCAAAGCGCTGGTCAGACAGGTCCGGTTGCCACCGGTGCCGCAGCACGCACTGCCGAGGACGCCGCACGGTCGGCAAGCCTCGCCGCCGTCGGCGGCCTCACACGAGAAGCCCGTATCGCAGGTGCCACCTCCCCCGAGGCCGCCGCCGCCGCAGCAGGCCTGGTTCTCGCCGCCGCAGACCTCGCAGGTGCCACCCCCACCCCCGATGCCACCGCCTGTGCAGCTCGTGCCGACCGCGGTACAGGTTCCGCCCGTGCAGCAAGCCTCTCCTGCGCCGCCGCACGCCTTGCAGGTCCCCGGGTTGGCGCCAGCGGCGCCCTGACAAACAGTTCCGGAGGCCGTGCAGTCACCGGCGCCGATACCACCAGCGCGGCAGCATGGATCGTTCAAACCACCGCAAGAGCCGGCGTCGGTCACGCAAGCACCCGCGTAGCAGACACCCAGGGTGTTCCCGCAGCTCGTTCCGGCGGAAACGCACTGCGTTCCACCGCCAGCTGTCATACAGCAACCCCCGGCGCTGCAAGCCGAGCCCTCACAGCAGACCTCGCCAGCGCCGCCGCAAGCTCGGCAACGCCCGGCCCCTCCGCCCTGGCAGGAGGTGTTGGCCTCCGTGCAGGTATTGCCCGCGCAGCAAACTTCACCCAGCACGCCACACGTCGCGCCGTCGACGCCGGGCACATCACGATTGACCGGCAGGTCTTGGCGAACATCGAGCTTGGCCGGCACATCCGCTGGCGCGTCGACCGGAGCGTCGATCGATCCATCGATCTTCTGCCCGTCGACACCGCCGGCGCCGCCGTCGATCTTCTGGCCGCCAGCACCGCCACCGTCGATGCCGCCACCGGAACCGCCCCGGCCGCCATCGATCCCAATCCCGGTACCGCCGCCGGTGCCGCCATTGATGCCGCCACGGCCGCCATCAGTACCGATGCCACCGGCAGCGCCGCCGACGGCGCCACCGGCGCCTGTCCGGCCACCAGTTCCGAGCGTCGCCCCTCCAGCGCCGGGGGATCCATCAGATCCGCCGCCCGAGGGCGCGTCCCTCTTGGCAGAACCATCGTGGCTACTGGAAGTAGAATCACCGCAGCCTGAGACCCCGAGCGCGGCAACCGCAGCGCACGCCAACCACAACCTAGGTGCGCAGAGAGCCGATGCGAGCTTACGCGTGTTCATGAACCGTCCTCCAATGTTGTTCAGATCAGACCCATTGATTAGTGCCCCCAGGTCGCCCACACCTTCATTTGGCGGCCTGGCTGCGACACATTTAGTCTAGACGCATTATCCACGACGCAATGTAGCGAAGGGATAGTAGTCCCGTCTGGCAGTCTCTTCAACCAAAGAACCACTTTCATGACGCCAATCGATAATATGCGAATCCCTCGAGCCAAGTGGCGCAGGATGCGTACCCGCGCTGCCTGGAGCATCTGATGAGTAGTCAACAAGAAACTGGTAGAGTTCGAGGAATGGACCGAGGCCACATGGAGCGAAGCTGCAACCGATGGCCAACTTTGATGTGGGCGCTCGTTGCGCTGCTTCTGTTCGCCAGCTGCGTGACTCTTACCCCGCCCTGGGATCAGACCGCGGACGCGCAGCATGAGGCCGGCCCTGGGCTTGGCGGGACGACGACCGGTGGAGCGACGGGTGCGATCGGAAGCGGCGGCGTTTCAGGCGGCAGTGACGCCATCCAGCCGATTGACTCGCCGGCAAAGGGCGGGGCGGGCGGAGCCATCGATGGTCCGGCGGCCGTCCTCGATGGGCCGACTGCCGGCGGGGCGACGGGCTCGATCGATTCGCCTCTGGTCGGGACGGAAGCAGGGAACCTCCCCGGGATCGACGGGAAGGTCGTCGATGGCACAGGCGGTGCGGGCGGCACCGGCATCGATTCGCCTATTGGTGGCGCCGACGGCGCACGTCGCGACGGCTTGGATGCGGACATCGGCGGGAGAGACGGTGCCGGCACCGGCGGCAGCGCCACCGGCGGCAGCAGTACCGGCGGCGCGACTGGCACCGGCGGCAGCGCCACTGGCGGCAGCGGTACCGGCGGTGCGACTGGCACCGGCGGTGCGGGTGGTGTGTCTACGGTGGGACTTGTCGCCTACTACCCGTGCAACGAAACCGCCGGCTCGACGCTTTCCGATCTCTCGGGCAACGGTCGCAACGCCACCTTGGTGACCGGCACGGGCGGAAGTGGTGGCTACACCTTCGCGAAAGGCAAGGTGAGCAACGCCCTTGATCTCGTCAAGGCCAGCCAAGGCTACGCGAGCATCGCCACCAGCGGTCTGTCCGGCGCGGCCGAGATGACCATCGCGACCTGGGTGTATCTCAATACGAGCTCCAACTGGCAGCGAGTCTGGGATTTCGGCACGAGCTCCACCAGCGCCTACATGTTCGTAGCTACCACGAACAGCGTGAGCAATGTTGTCAGGTTCACCATCAGCCTCAACGGCAACACCTCAGGCGCCGAGCAAATTGTCGACGGGAAGGCGGCGCTGTCAACCGGGACGTGGACACACGTGGCTGCTGTGCTGGGTTCGACTGGAGCTGTGCTGTATGTCGACGGGGTGCAGGTCGGCGCAAATACCGCGGTCACGCTACGCCCGAAGGACCTCGGCAACACTCCCAACAACTACATCGGGCGCTCGCAGTATTCGACGGATCCTTACCTGGATGGCGATATCGACGAGTTCCGTGTCTACAGTCGCGCCTTGTCTGCGGCGGAGATCCAGGCGCTCTATACCTATACGGGCACCTGAGCCTGCGCTTCGCCAACTCCTCAAATCTGGTAGCGCCATCTGCGCGGGCGCTGAGGTAGAGTCGGCGGCATGAGCGATAAGCAGATGCACGACAAGCACATCCTGATGGTCGTCACAGCAGCGGGTTGGCGCAGATTGCGCCGCAGTCTCCTCGCCCGGACATCATGGGTCGGGATGGTTGTCATCCTGGTGCTGGGTCACGAGGCCGCCGGTCTGGCCGGACCGCTTGACGATTCTGGCGCCAAGGCGGTGGTGAGATTCGAGCCTCTCCCCACTCCCCCTCCGATCCTCGACGGCCGCCTGCACGAGGCGGCCAGCCCCATCCATGTCGCCGGGTCGCCGCAGGGCACGCTCTATGCCACCACGGACAAGGCGGGCAAGGCCCGAGTATGGCTCATGCACAACAATGCCATCGTCGCGGATCTCACGGCACCTGCCTCGCGGGAGCACATGAATGTCGACTGGCCAGGAACATTCGCCTTCTGGCTGGGCAGCCTCCCGGTGGTGGCCATCTCTTGGAAATTCGCGCCCAGTGCCTACGGGATCGAGGATTTGGGCTTCTGGGCGGTGGAAGGCAACGGTCGGTTTCTTGGCGGTCTCCCGCAAAGTACCCGGAGCCCTTGCAAAGCCGGTGAAGACACAACCGGCAAAGATTGCGGTAGGTGCGGCTCCTCAGGCGTTACCCCGATCGACGCGAGACTGGCCGGGGTCGAGCGCGACCGTGCTCGCTTCGTGCAACAATTGGCCGCCGCCTGGTACTACTACTTCGACGCCGCCGCGGAAACCTTCGAGCAAGACTACCTGCTGACGGCGAAGGGGCTTGTCCCCGATGGCACAGCCCGCCGCACGCGCAGCGAGCTTCCCTTGCCACGAGCCCAGGAACGCGTGAAAGCACTGCTGCATGACTATTTTGCGCTGGCGAAAAGCCAGAGCAGGCAGTCGATTGCTCCCGAGTTTCTGACCTGCTTCGAGCAGCTAGTCACCCTCGCGCCCGAGTTCGCCAAGGGGCACTACAACGTCGGCTGTATGCACGCCTTGCTTGGCAACCACAAGCAGGCGGTGGACTTCGTCACGAAGGCCATCACCCTCGAACCCAAATACCGCAAGCTCGCTCGCCGGGATCCGGACTTGGAGAGTGTGCGCGACGACCCGGAGCTCGCCCGCGTGCTCGGTGCGCCCGGGAAGTAGAGCCTTCGTTTTTCTGCGATGACCGGTATAGGATGGCTTCGGTTTGTCCATGAAGCTCATCCTCAGCATTTGTCTTGTCATAGCCTCCGCTGTTCTTCCCGGGTGCCAGTCGGGCCAGGGAAGCTGTGCCCGCGGCGACCGGTGCGATTGCAGCGGCGGAACCGATTGCTACCAAGGCTGCGCAAGCGGCGACGGTTGCGGGCTGTCCTGCCACAACATGGTCCACTGCGGTGGCGTCTGCGGCAACGACTGCAACCTTGACTGCCACGACGTAAACGACTGCTCGGCTGACTGTGGCGGTAACTGCAACATCACCTGTAACAACAGCGTTTCCTGTGGCGCGTTCTGCGGGGCCAACTGCAACTACACCTGCTATCAGATGTAACGTTGTGGCGTGGTGGTAGGCCCTGGCAGCGTGGTCACCTGCAGCAACGTTACGAGCTGCGTGGTCGAGTGCCAAGGCGATTGCCACGTTTCCTGCGCGGATCAAGTCGGCAGCTACGAGGTGACCTGTGCGCATGGCGCCTCGCCCGTCTCGTGCGCCAATGGCATGCTGGCCTGCGGTTCCTGCTAGGTAAAGGAGCGAATGTTCCCCATGAAGCTGTATCGTTGGATCGGTCGACCCGCCGTCGCGTTCGTAGCCACGCTAGCGCTGGCATTGCTTGTTTCAATCTCGACCGCGGACGCCCGAGAAGATGTCGTCATCCGCGGCTCGCGCGCGCCCATGGCCTACGACCTCGAAATCGAGCCGCACCTCGTGCTCGGAACCGCGCCGCCCGGAGCTGGCGAAGGCTCGGGCGCGGGCCTCGGTGTCCGCGGCAGCCTGGTGATCCTTCCCGAAGGATTCATCCGCAACGTAAACGATTCGGTCGCTATCGGCTTTGGGCTGGACTTCGGGCGCTACTACGGCGACTTGGCATTCAACGGATATCGCGATCAATGCCTTCACTACGAGCTCGGCCCCAACGGCACCCAAGTGTGTACCGAAGTGACGTCGAACGGCGGCACGTACACGTACCTCTACATTCCAGTCGTCATGCAGTGGAATTTTTGGATCACGAACCGTTTTTCCGCGTTCGGCGAGCCGGGTGTGGATCTGTACTATCTCACAAGCCACGGCTTCAGCGCCGTACCCGCCCTCTACGTCGGCGGGCGCGTGCGGCTTTCCGACCGCATCACGCTGACCGGCCGCCTCGGCTATCCGACCCTGGCGATCGGCGTGTCCTTCATGCTGTAGCCGATTACCAGCTCTAGACTCCCTCCCGGAGTCAAGATGGTCCGTGCACTACAATTCGGGCATGTCCACGGCTATTTCTCGAACATAGGCGCGAGGTAAGGCTTGAGCGCGTCGATTTTCCACTGAACCGGGGTTACCCAGTCGCTCGGGTCCAGGAGGCCCCCGGTGTCGCCTGAATTGGGATTCCAGCACCAGAACGTCCACGAGTAGCTCGCGCCAAGCTTGGCGAGCAGGGTGTCGAACCACTTGCCCTCGGCCCCATTCTGGTAGGTGCGATCGCCGATCCCAAATTCGCCCAGCAAGACATGCCCTTGTCCTTGGCTCATGAGGAAGTCAAAGTGCTTGTCCCACACTGACGCCAAGTTGGCGGGAAAGGTGGCGTCGGTGAACCAGGTCTGGTCGTGAACCTGGGGACCGTAGTCGTGGGCTGAATAGACCAGCTTCTCGGGATGGGACAGTTTGATGGGCGTGGCCTTGGCGGCGCTGAGGTTGCCGCCCCACCAATAGGTGTCGGTGCCGACGACGCTGACGCCTTCGACGACGATGAGCACGTCGGGATTGACATCCAGAATGGCGTTGCCGCATCTTTCGGCGGCGGCGTTCCAATCGGTGGTCGCATCGCCCTTGCCCCAGGACGCCTTTCCGTGCGGCTCGTTGTCGAGGTCTACGGCCACCACCGCGGGGTTGCCGGCATAGCGCTTCGCCATGCTGACCCAGTCGGCGATCCACTGCGCCTCGGAGGTCGAGGTCGTGTACCAGACTTCTTCCTTGTCGTAACCGTCTGGATCGCGCGAATGGTTGTCGAGGATCAGTTTGAGCCCGACGTCTCCTGCGGCCGCGACCACGAGGTCGAGCATCTCCATCGGCGTCTTGCCCTTGAGATCGGCGTTCATGGGGTCGGTGCCGTCGTAGGGATCCTTGCCGTACGTGTTCACCGACTGCGCGGCTGCGTTCGCGCGCATGATGGCGTTGGACCACGGCAAGCGAACCGAATTGAATCCCAAGTCGTGGATTTGCTTGAGCATGCTGCGGTAGTCGCGTGCCCAGGTTCCGTGTGGGGATTCATTCGAGGTTTCGAAGCCAAACCAGTTCACGCCCGTGAGGCGCACGGACTTACCCAGACTGTCGACCAGCTTGCTGCCTTCTACGTGCAGAAAGCCCGTCAGACCAGGGACATCCGGACCTGGTGTGACCGCGTCCGCTTGGGCTGGACCGTCGACAGCAACGTCCGCGACCGCGATGTCCTGGATCTTCGCATCGCCCGAGTCCGCACGGACTGCCACGCTGTCTGCAGCGGCATCGCCCACGCCCGTGGATCCACCCGCGCCGGCTGTGCCACCGGCGCCGGCTATGCCCGCTGCACCGCCCGCGCCTCCAACCCCATCGCCTCCACCACCGGTTCCGACACTTCCGACGTCACCGCCGCTTCCGCCTGTACCACCAGATCCGCCCGACGAGCCGCCAGTCGCTGCGCTCTGCGAGCCCGCGCCTTTGCTGGGACTCGAACAGGCCGCACCGAGGATCCCCACCAAGATGGTCAGCGCCATGGGTGGACAACCGTGGGAGGGGAAGCCGCCGATTGGCGCCTTGCTGCTTCGAACCCGAGTGTGAGCTTGCGGACGGTCGATACTGCCTGACGGTCGCATGAATTGTACTTGCAACGTTAGGCTCAAGATCGTGCTCCGCACAAGACCTGTTTGGCCTCGTGCGCCCTGGCGCCGGACCAACTTCCACACGGTGGATGTAGGCAAGGGGAGATTTCGAGCCGATGGCGTGCGAATTCCTCAACGATTTTGCGGGTATCCTGCGCTGGCCCCGGATTCGTGGACCATCGTGCGGCCTGAGACAGCCGAATGGACAATCTGCACGCACGGTGCTTTTCTTTGCGCATGTTTCGGCCCATCCGAGTGCTCATGTCGTTGGTCGTGGGCATCGCCTTACTCCAGCCCGTCTATCGCTTCCTTGACGTGGCTTTCGCACGCATTCGCTATCCATTCGAGCTCGAATGGATGGAAGGCGGTATCGTCGATCACATACGGGTCGTCCTCTCAGGCCAAGCGCTGTACCGCGAGCCATCCTTCGACTTCACGCCCTTCATCTATGCTCCGGGTTACTACTATGTCTCAGCGGTGGTTACGAAGATCGTTGGCCTCGGGCTGTTTGCGCCACGCTTGGTTTCATTCGTTTCCATCCTCGGCTGCTTCGTGTTGCTCGGCATGTGGGTGTACAAAGAATCGAAGAACTTCCTCGCGGCGGTGGTTGCGGTTGGCCTGTTCGCCGCAACCTATGGCCAATCCGCATTCTGGTTCGATCTGGCCCGCGTCGATTCTTTATTTCTCTTCTTCCTGCTTGCGGGCTATTGCCTAGCGCGGTTTGGAATGTCCAATCGCCACGCTGTGTATTGCGGAATACTGCTTGGCTGCGCGGCGCTGACCAAACAGGTGGGGCTCGTGCTGGCGCTACCTGCGCTTGGATTCATCGCAATGCTTGCGTGGAAACGAGGACTTTGGGCGCTCGGTGCCTTTGCAGTTCTTCTAGCGACCACATTCGGCTTGCTTGAGGTGACATCGCATGGGTGGTTCGGTTTCTATACTTTCCGCGTTCCTGCCGAGCACGCTGTAGATTGGCCACGTTCATCGTCGGTACTGCTGGAGCAATTCTGGACCCCCGTCGTGCCGATGATGCTGTCCACGATGGCCATCGTGCTTGGAATGGCCGCGCGTGCACGCCCGCTCGTGTGGGCCTTCCATACCGCGTGGGTTCTGTGTGCAATCGCTACGAGCCTTTCATCGATACTTCACACGGGTGGCTACCCGAACGTGCTCATGCCCGCTCATGCGGCAATGGCCATGTGTGCTGGGCTCGTATTCGCCAGTGCGTGGCAGACAGACGGAGTCGCCACCCGGTTGACAATGCGCCTGCTTGGGCGTCGTTTGTTTGTCGCATCGGTCCTCGCAATTCAGCTCTTTCTACTACCCAAAATCAATCGTCGCGATCTCGTCCCCTCCACAGACGACCGTGCGGCAGGGCAAGCCATGCTAGCGACGATCGCGGCCAGTCGGGGCCCCGTCTGGATGATCTCGTCCGGCTACTACCCCTATCTTGCGCGAGGCGATGCGGTGGTCAGCCATGCGATGGCACTTACCGATGTTTTCAAGTCGAAGCAAACGGCAATACAGCAGCATCTACATGACGACCTCGTCACACGCATCCGCTCAAAGCGATTCGGCACGATTGTGCTAGATCGGGCTGCAGGTTTTCTCCCGAGTGACATCGCCGACGAGATTCGGCAAAGCTACCGGCTGAAGGAGCATATTTTTTCGCCCGACACGGGACGCTTTTGGCCGAAGTGTGGTGCCGCGATTCGTCCAGATGAGATTTGGGAACCAGTTGGCCTGTAGCCGCGCATGCGGAGACCTCTAAAATGGTTCAGCTTCGAGCACACATGTGGTACAGCTTGCATGATTGAAGACCGCGGCTCAGGAGAATCAGTATGTCGAGGATAGCAGGACTCCTCATCCAGTGGACTAGCCAGTGGACTAGATGGTCCGTTCGTCATTGGCATCTGGTTCTGCTAGCGTTGGCGGCGGCGGGGATGTTTATGGCTCAGTGCATCCTTGCCGGTGACGCCAAGATCGACGACGCATTCATCACTTTCTCATTCTCGAAGAACCTGGCGCTGGGCCATGGTCCGATATACAGCCACGGTGTACGCGTGGAAGGTTACTCCACGTTCCTGTGGATGGTGCTTGTCGCATTGCCCCTGGTCATTACTCGGGGCGCAGCGCCGCTCGGAATGGCCAGGGTCATGGCCGCGCCCTTCGTCGTGCTATTGGGATGGTCTGTCTACCGGCTCGCTCGTTCGTGCGGCGCCTCGCGGACTGTCGCAGCAATTTGCGTGCTCTTCCTCTCGTTCAATACCGACCTTGCGGTTGCCTATCTCACTGGAATGGAGACCCTGCCCTTTGTGGCGTTGGTTACCTTTGCATTCGCGGCGGCGGTGCGATCCTTCTCTGAGCCGCGCTGGACCAAGTGGGCAGCCTGGGGGGGACTGGGTGTAGCCCTTATGCGCATAGACGGCTTCGTTCCTTGTGGCGCGATGCTGGGCTATCTATTTCTACGTGTGCTCGTGAAGGGCGATGCCAAGGCAATACGAGGATTCTTTCGCACTTTTGGGCCTCCAATTGTCGTCTATACGATCTGGTTCCTATGGCGCTGGCACTACTATGGTCTGTTCTTGCCAAGCACCTACTATGCAAAGGCACTCTTACCCAAATTGATGCCACAAAGAGGCCAGGGTTACTTGATCGATGAAGTTATGGAAGGGTGGCTATGGGGTGGTTTAGTGGGGTGGTTATGGCTACTTTGGCGTAGGCAGCTTGGAGCGGCGCTTATTGGCTGCTATGTCATCATTCATTGGATGTATGTGATCACAGTGGGGGGGGATTGGATGCCTTTCGGGCGCTTCGTATTGCCAACGATTCCCCTGTTGATAGCTCTCTTGGGCGCAGCGGGGTCTGACCTAGTTCTTGGTTCGTTTCGGTCAAGAAGTCGCATTCGCTGGTTGGTCC
>OBLT010000097.1_pt1 | contig 63644 bp, 52 predicted proteins | sample 1518721 | NCBI WGS metagenome assembly OBLT01 (sample SAMEA3539307, study PRJEB22396) | soil metagenome | biome: tundra; feature: field; material: soil | place: USA | collected 2010-05 | depth 0.15 m | reverse complement strand
CCCCGATTCTAGCTCGGGAAAATCCAGCGGGGGCTGCGATCCTTTTTCGCCTGTTTCGGTCACTGTCGAGAGCGAAAGAATCTAGCACAAGTCGCCTGGTGCAAATGAACAACTGCTTGCACACCCACTCGGGCAGAACTAGCGTAGCGACTGCGCGGCATCTGCTCCGGCCGCTTCCCACCATGAAATCCGTCATCCTCGCCTTTGTTGTTCTGACCTGCGTGGGCTGCGGCGCTAGCCGCGCGAGCAGCCAGGCCGAGGCCCATGCGCGGCTTGCCGCCGCCGTGGCCGCACACGACAGCTCCAAGTTGTGGAACGCCCTCGATCAAGACACCCACTGGTCATGGATGACCATCGCGCGCGCTTGGCGCGAGTGCTACGACATCACCCAAAGCGCGGTTCCGGAAGGGCCGGAGCGTGTCCGTTTGCTTGCGCGCTTCGAGCCAGGCGCCACCAGCGAAAACGCGCAAGCGCTGTTCGCCAAGATGCTGGCGCCAGAGGACTGGACCACGACACAGGCACTGCTGACAGCGGCGGGATCGCAGCAGCCTGCACTGGCCCCATCGGGAGAAGCCGCCGAGATCGTCACGGCCGCTGGCACGCTCCTCTTCCACAAGGCGCACAACCGCTACTGGGGTTGGGGCTACTCCGGGCTTGCCGCGCGCGCGGAGCAGATCAAGCGCACAGCCAGCGCCGATCTCGAACGCATGCGCAGTGATGCCGCGGACTACGAGCGCGCAGCCACGCGAGGCGCGCGGTGAAAGCTCGGCGCGGCGGCCCTCCGCAGGCGACAGAAAAGCAGAGCGCCGACGGCGAGGACAAGAGCGAGAGTCCCCAGCTTTCCTTCGAACAGCGTTTCGCCGCCGCCGCGCCCAGGCCCGCGCCTACGCCGCAGTCGGCCCCGCCCGCGCCCGAGACCGCCAAGGAGGCGCGCATCCTGGCGGTTGCAGAGCTCGTGCGTGCCGCCCGCCAGACCATGGAATCGCGTTTCGGCGACGTGCGCGTCGAGGGCGAGGTGTCGGGCTGCAAGCGATCCGCGAACGGCCATCTCTACTTCACCCTGAAAGACACGGAGGCGCAGCTCGACTGCGTGATGTACGCGCGCGACGCCAGCCGCCTGAAGTTCCGCCTCGGCGACGGACAGCTGGTGCGCTGCCGGGGCAAGCTGACTATCTATGAAGGCCGAGGGCGCTTTCAGCTGCAGGTTGCATCCATCGAGCCGGCGGGCGCTGGCGCCTTGGCGCTCGCCTTCGAGGCGCTCAAGCAGAAGCTCCTCGACGAGGGTTTGTTCGACAGCGAGCGCAAGCGTCCCCTGCCCTTTCTTCCGCGACGGATCGGCGTGGTCACCTCGCGCCAGGGGGCCGTGATTCGCGACATCGTGCGCGTCGCCCACCGCCGTTTTCCCGTGCCGATTCTGCTTTCCCCCACGCCGGTTCAGGGCGAAGGGGCGGCCGCTTCCATCGCAGCCGCGCTGGTCGCGCTTTGCCAGGTACCGGACGTGGACGTGATCATCCTAGCCCGTGGTGGTGGCTCGATGGAGGATCTGTGGGCCTTCAACGACGAGGCCTTGGCGCGCACCATCGCCGCCTGTCCGCTACCCACGATTTCCGCCATCGGCCACGAGACGGATTTCACCATTGCCGACTTCGTCGCCGACGTGCGTGCACCCACCCCGTCGGCCGCCGCCGAGCTCGCGGTTCCCGTCGCGGCCGAATTGCTCTCGGAAATCCAGGTGCTCGTGGGCCGACTCGGCCGTGGACTGCTGGGCCAGGTGGGCGCACGGCGGCTCGCCCTCGAACGCGCGCGCACGCGACTGGGCGATCCTCGTCGTCTCATCGACGACCGCCGGCAAGCTCTCGACGAACTGGCCGAGCGGGCCTCTCGTGCGCTCGGCACCGCGTGTTCGAGCCGACGCAAGGAGCTGCAAACCGTCGAGGGCCGGCTGCTTCGCGCCCATCCCCAGCGCCGCATCGCGGATCAGCGCATGGCCATCGGCCTGCTCGAACGCCGCCTCACGCGCACGGGATCGCAGCTCCTGACCGGGCGGCGACGTGCGCTCGAAGCCCTGACCGGCAAGCTCGACGCGCTTTCACCGCTCAAGGTCCTCGACCGTGGCTATAGCCTAGCCAGGGGACCTGACGGCAGCGTGCTGCGCAGCCAGCGGGGCTTGTCTGCCGGAGACACGGTGACCGTCACCCTGCGCGACGGCGATCTGCGCACACGTATCGAGGAAATCCTAGCCCGCCGCGACCGCGGCTAGAGACTGGTTCCCATGATCGCGTTGGCGGAGCCGGGCTTTGCCCACCGACTTCGTCGGTGCTTCGGGACCTCCACCTCCCCGCCCACACCCGCGCGTCCTTCGGACGCGCCCCTCGCGCCTCCGCCACAGCGCGGGAGGGTTTGGCGAGGCCGCGAAGCGCGGGGGTGGCAGGGTGGGTTGGCGGGTGCCGAGGGCGAAGCGAACCCTTTGAGGGTTCCCATCAAAATCAATGAGGACCCGCTCCCTCGCCTGGGGACCACTGCCCCCAGACCAGCAGCCTACTTGAAGCCCTTGAGCAGATCGTCGATGTCCTTGCTGGCCTTGGTCGCAGGCTTGGCAGGCGCTGCCGGAGTGGCAGTCGCAGGGCCCGAGGCCGCGGTGGTCTTGCCGCTGGTCTTCTTGGCGCCCTTCTTCTTGCTGGAGGACTTGTTCTTGGAAGCCTCGTCGCCAGCGCCGCTTGCTTGGGCAGCCTTGCTTTGGGCAACGGCCGCGTTGGAGGCGGCGGCCTCAGCTTCCTTCTTCTTGGCCTCAGCATGAGCGCGCTCCGCTTCTGCCTTGGCCTTCTCGGTCTCGGCCTTGATCATGGCCGCATGATCGGCTTCCCGCTTGGCGTAAGCCTCCTCGGCGGCCTGCTGGCGTTGCAAAACGGCGTAGAGCGCGGCACCCAGGATAAGCAGCAGTACGCCGGCAGCGATGACGACGCCTACTGACCAATGGGTTCTTTGCTTGGGTAAACTGAGACTCGGCAGAGCAACTTTGTCGCCCATAAAATCAATTCCTCCCGGGTGCTGAATTTGCAATCGGTGTTCCCTTTCGCGCAAGCCCCAATCGTCACTTGGTGCATTTTTCTCGCCGTCTCGACCTCTGGGTAAATTGCGGCGAAGCGAGGCAAGATCCGCTATGGTCAGCGCTTGGAACCACGTGGCGCAGTACATTGATCTCCATTGCCACCTCTTGCCCGGCCTTGACGACGGAGCGCCGGATCTGGCAACCAGTATGGAAATGCTGCAGGCCTTGGTGGATCTCGGATTCACCGAGATATGCGCCACGCCGCACCAAAGAAACGGACTCTTCATCCCTACGGCTGAGGCCATCGCTCGCGCCCTCGACGAATTTCAGTCCGAGGCCAAGAAACACCATCCTTCCGTGCGCATTCGCCTCGGGGCCGAGAACTTTTGGGACGAGATCCTTATGGAACGCCTGCGCAAGCACACCGTACCCTGTTACGATGGACGAAGGGCGTTTCTTTTCGAGGTGAATCCTACGCTGGCGCCTCCGCGCCTCGAGGAGGCGCTCTTCGAGATTCGCCTTGGAGGTTGCCTGCCCGTTATGGCCCATCCCGAACGCTATCTATCGGTTCAGCGCGATCTCAAGTTCGCCGAAACCATGGCAAAGCAGGCGGCCATGGTCGTGGATCTGGAAGCCTTGGCTGGCGGTCACAACCGCGCCGAAACCAAGACCGCGCGTAAGCTGGTCGAGGATGGCATCGCCCACGCGGTAGCGTCGGACATGCACAGCCCCGACACCATGGACAGCGTGTCCGATGGCATCGAATGGATACGCAAACACGTGGGCAGCGCAGAACTCACGCGATTGCTTGAGGAAAACCCCCGCCGTATCTTGGGGGGCGAGTTGCCCTGATTGGGGGACCCAACCGCCGCCGTGAAACTCCTGGTCAAAATAGTCCTCTCGCTGACCGTGGGTGTGTTGTGCGTCGCCCTCGCCTTGAGCAAGATCGACCTGCACAAGACCAAGGCGGTGTTGCTTGCCGTGCCGCTCTCGGTGGTGCTGCTCTACGGCCTGTCGATGGTGCCGCTGCACCTCTTCCGGGCGTGGCGCTGGAAGTATCTGCTGCGGCCCATCGGCGTGTCGCTGCCCTTCGGGCGGTTGATGATCATCTCGACCGTCGGCTTCATGGCCATCCTGGCACTGCCGTTTCGACTGGGTGAATTCGCCCGCCCTTACTACGTCGTTCGCGAGGGACATTCGCGCATGAGCGCGGTTCTGGGTACCGTGGCCGTGGAGCGCATCGTGGACGGTCTGGTCATCGCCAGCCTGCTTTTCGTGACCTACCTATTTTCCCTCGCGCCCGGCGGTCATGCCTATCCGCCTGTGTTGGCGATTTCAGCCTGGTTGGCCCTGCTCGGTTTTCTCGGCCTCACGGCGTTTCTGGGCTTCGCCATGCGCTGGCCGGACGCCACCGTCAAACTGGTCATCACGATTACCTTCCTACAAAGGATTTCACCCAAGTTCGCGGACAAGCTAGCCGACAAGCTGCGCGCCCTCATTCAGGGTTTTCGCGCCCTGGGGCACCCGCGCGACATGCTCCCTTTCCTGCTCCAGACCGCCCTCTACTGGGGCGCCAACGGCCTCGGTATGTGGTTCCTAGCGCGCCTCATGCATCTTCCTATCCCCATCCACGCGGCCTTCGCCGCCATGGCTTTCACGGGCGTGGTCATCTCGTTGCCGAATGCGCCAGGCCTGGTGGGTCAGTTTCATGCTGGCGTCGTGCTCGCGCTTGCGGCCTACCTGCCTGAATCCATTCTCACCTCGGTCGGCGGCGCCTACGCCATCGCCCTGCACGGACTTCAGTTCGTGTGGTACGTAGCGCTCGGCTTTCTGGCCCTTCTCTTCGTCGGCGAGCGCGCGGGATCGCTGCGCACCATGGTGGTAGAATCCAAGCGCGTCGCCGAACAAGGAGGCGAATGATGGTTGGTCCCCGCAGCCACCGGAGCCGCTTCGTCGTGGCTATTCTCGCCGCTGCGTGGTGGCTTGCCCCAAGCGCGGCTTGGTCACGCACGATCGCGATTGCGCCCTATCCCATCACCAGTGTCTGGCCGGCGGCCGTGCGCTTCCTGCGCGTCGATCGCAGCTTCCCAGTGCGCGAAAAAGATGAATCGGCCAGCTACGTCCTTTTCGACTACACGGATGGTCCCAAGCCGTGCAAGGGATCGCTGGAGCTCATTGCCGCCACCGACCCTGAGGGTCGCGAAGCCACGCGAATCGCCATCTCGATTCCGGACATGCCACGCCGCTATGAACAGATGTTGCTCGACAAGTTCGTCGCCAAACTGCACGAGGACCAAGGTCCGCCCGCGCCGCCGCCGCGCAAGCACGCGCCGCCGCCCGCGCCCGACGCCGGGCCAGCGAGCTCGACTCCGACTAGCCCAGCTCCATGAGCGATTCGCCTTCTTCGACGAATCGTCCGGGCGCCACGTGAATCGCGGTCACGCGTCCCGCGATGGGCGCCTCGACGGGCATTTCCATCTTCATGGACTCGAGCACGGCAACGGTCTGGCCCTCTTCGACCTCGTCGTCGAACGATACTTCCAGTTTCCAGACCGTACCGGCTATGTGCGCTCGAACCGCGGTGGCCACTGGGCCTCGGTACTCTCTTGCTGTTAACACCGGACTAGCGTGGGCTTAGCGTGAAGGGCCAGGGGAAGGTCATCGACTGGCAGGGTGGGAATTTCGCCGACTTGGCGGCCGTCTCGACGCAAGATCCTGTGGGCGTACCGGCGAACTTGCCAGTCACCGATGTGGTACTAACCCTTCCCCCGGATGCCACGCTGACGGTCGCCATGGCCGTGCCGGGAACCTTGAACTGATTGGCGCAGGCCTGCACCTTGGGCTGCACGCCCTTCATGGCGTTGACGATATCGCTTTGGGTAAGGGTGATCAGCTTGACCGCGACCGGAGCAGGCTTGTCCTCGCCGCCGCCCTTCTTGCTGCCGACCTCGCCGAGCATCTCGTCGAGAGACTTGCCGCCCTTCCTGCTGGACTTCGTCGATGAGGAATCGCCAGCAGAAGCGCCAGTTGGCGTCGAGCCGGCCTCGGAACCCTTCTTGGTATCGCCAGATCCCTTGCTAGAGGCCGTATCGCCACTCCTGCGATGCCCCCTTTCGCCCTTGCCCGATCCGCCCTTGCCTTTGTCGGACACCTTTTCATCGCCAGTCGGCTTCGCTTCGGGTGTGGCCGGCTTGGCGACTTCTGGGGTAGGCGCCGGGGCCGGATTGGCTGCTGCTGGCGGTTTAGCCGTCGGTGTTGGAGGGGGTGGCGGCGGCGGTGGCGCGACGACCACGCCTGGCGGTGGCGCGGCGGCGATCTTGTAGATGCCGTAGCCGAGCACCAAGATGCCGACGGCAAGTAGGCCCAGCACGGGATAGACCCACTTGGGCGGACCACTGGTCGACATGGGCAGAAGTACCGGAGCCACGGGCGAAAACTGCGGCGTGGAAAAAGTGGGCAGGGAGTCGGTTCCGCGGCGAATCTCACTCGGTCCGCCGTCGTTCAGAGTCATCGCCGCCATGGAGCGGATATCGATGAGTCCAGAGCCCTCGGTGGTGGAGCTTCCCGAGGGAGGACGAATTCCCGCCGAGTGACTCGGCACCGCCAATGCTTCCAGGTTCGACAGCGAGAAGAGCACCGAATTCTCGTTCCGCTGGCCAGTCAACTGGGTCCCGCCTGCGCCGTTGCCAGGATTCTTGATCACGATTTGCTCCGCCGGCTGCGCGGGCGACGCGCCCCCGAACAGAAATGGCGAAGACGGGGCTGGCGCAACCGGAGCCGGCACCGCGGACTGCGCGGTCACGGAGGCGAACAAGTCCGCGGTACCCGCCGGCGTGATGACCGTCGGCGCAGCAAAGGGATCCGCCTCGGCCGCGGAGGGTGCCGCAGCGGCAACGGCGCGCATGGAGCTCGACGGGCGGGCGGGCTCGCGTGTCCCAGACTTGCCAACCGGGTTGCGCGTAATCCTGGCCAACAGGGCAGTCATTTCGGGAACCGTCGAGAGCTGCATCCAGTCCGCGAAACCCTCTTTCCAAACCAACGTGTCCGAATTGATCTTGCCCGCGCGCAGGCGGTCCTTGACCTCGGCCTCCGTTAGCGGCCCGACCTGCTCGCCGTCTACCACGACGTGCCAGACGCCCTGCTCGGCCGCAGAGGCCTCGGCAGCTGGCGCAGGTGCCGCCGCTTGGGGCTTCTCGACAGCAGCCGCCGCAGACGCGAGAGACGACGCCGCGGCGCCCTCACCACCGGGTTTGACCACGATGATGTGGTTGCACTTCTTGCACCGGATCTTGAATGCCTTACCCTGGATTTTGTCGTCAGCAATCGAGTACTTAGCCTGACAGGCATCACAGACGATCTTCATGGGCTCCTCGTTTCGACGGACATCGACGGACGGCTAGGCGGGCGATTATAGATAGGAGTCATTGTGAGGCAAGCCGGATTCTGACAGAAGAACTACCTGCAAACGACATTCCCAACAACAATTGGTTGCTTCGCGTATTCGCCCTTACGATGTTGGTCTCGCATTGCGCTAGTTGCCACTAGCCTCCAGGAACGGATTGCTTCTTAGAATGGTTTCGGAGCGCGAGGGTCCCCACGAGATGATGGATGCGGAGACGCCGACCAATTCGGCGATGCGCGCAAGATAGTTGCGGGCGGCCTCGGGCAAATCTTCGATCTTGCTGGCTGGCGCGGACTTCGCCCCGCGCACTGGCCAGCCCGGCAGGGTTTCGTAGACGGGTTCAACCTCCATGAGGTCGTCGGGATCGAGCGGCATCTCGTCGAGCAACTTGCCGTTCAGGCGGTAGGCCACGCAGAGTTTGATCTCATCGAGTCCGTCGAGAACATCCAGCTTGGTCAGGGCAAGTGAATGAATGCCGGACAAGCGAATGGTCAGGCGCAAGGCCGGCAAGTCCAGCCAGCCGCAGCGACGCGGACGACCGGTGGTGCTACCGAATTCGCGGCCAACCTCGCGCAAGCGCTCGCCCGACTTGTCGAGAAGCTCGGTCGGAAACGGACCATTGCCCACCCTCGTGGTGTACGCCTTCACGATGCCCACCACCGTGTCGATGGAGGTCGGACCGACGCCGCAGCCCGTGCAAGCGCCTCCCGCGGTGGTCGAAGACGAGGTCACGAAGGGATAGGTGCCGTGATCGAGATCGAGAAGCACGCCGTGCGCACCCTCGAAAAGGACGTTCTTGCCCTTGCGGATTTCGTCGTAGAGGAAGCGCGAGGCATCGCGCACGAAGGGGCGAATCTCTTCGCCGTAGGCGAGGTATTCCTTGACCAGCCCGTCGAGATCAGGCTTTGCGGCCCCGAATCTCGCCAGCGCCGCCGAGACGTAGGCGATGTTGCGTTCGAGATTGCGGCGCAGCCGTTCGGGCCGCAGCAGATCCTCGACGCGCAGACCGGTGCGCGAGGCCTTGCTTTCGTAGGTGGGGCCGATGCCACGCTGGGTGGTTCCGATGGCGCCCGGCTGGGCCTCGCGCGAGCGATCGAGATCGCGATGATGGGGAAAGGTCAGGTGTGCGCGGCCCGCGACAATCAAATCCTGATCGCTCGCCAGCAGGCCCTGACCGCGGAAGGTCTTGATCTCCTCGACCAAGGTCTTGGGGTCGATGACCATACCCTCGCCGAGCACGCACGCGACACCGGGGCGCAAGACGCCCGACGGAATCAGGTGGGTGACATATTTTTTTCCGTCGACGACGATGGTGTGACCGGCATTGGCCCCGCCGCCCCAGCGCGCCACGATGTGGGCGTGCTCGGTGAGCAGGTCGACGACCTTGCCCTTGCCTTCATCGCCCCATTGAGCGCCGACGACAACTACAACTGGCATTTTGTTCTTCTCCGCGCGCGGTTGCGTACAAGAAAGGAACACGCAAGCGCGAGCATTTGCTTTCTAGTACATGTCATCGTGGAATCAAAGCGGAACGGGACCAATCGTCGAGGTGCCCTTGTAGATGCGAGCCGCGTTGCTGTGCCCGTGCCGGTGCCAACGCAGGTAGAGCTGGGCCAAATGAAACATGATTTCGTCGCGGTCGGTGCCCGCTGAGAGCGCGCCATCGACGTAGTCGAGTACCTCGCTGCGTGCGTCGCGCGGATGAAAGAGGAAGGTCTTGGTAAAGACCGGTTGCTCCCCGTCCCACACCACACGGGCCTCGACCAGGGCGCCCACTTCGAAGCCGATGGTGCTGCGGCGTTCGACCACGCGAAAACGCGCCCCACCCAGGACATCCTCGAGCTCGATCACGTTGCCGTCCACGTGCGCGATGTCGAACAGGCTGCGATGGCTACCGGCCAGGCTGGCCAGCGCTTGCAGCCGTTCCATGGCGGTCGACGGCGTGCGGGCATCTTCGAGTGCGGCGATGACCGGAGGCAGTCCGGAGGCCAGCGGCCGTTCGATCACGTACCACTCCAAGAACGCGACGGTGCGGGCCTCGTGCACCTCGGCGTCGTCCTCGAAGACCTTGCCCGAGCGGGTGAAGTACTCCTCGCGCGCTGCGGTGATATCCGCCTGATGGCCGGGCCCGGCGAATTTGGACGCCAGCTCGTCGAGCAAGGTGTGGATGAGGCCAGGATCCCAGCGCCTGGCCGCGAGCTCGGTCGTGGTCACCGCCGGGCTTCGTCCATCAGTTTGACGAAGCGGTCGAACAGGTAGCTTGGGTCGTTGGGACCGGGCGACGCTTCAGGGTGGTACTGCACGCTGAAGATGGGCAAACGGTCGTGGCGCATGCCCTCGACGGTGTTGTCGTTCAGGTTGATGTGGGTCAGCACGGCCTTGCCCACTAACGATCCCACGTCGACGGCGAAGCCGTGGTTCTGCGACGTGATTTCCACCTTGCGCGTGGTCAGATCCATGACCGGGTGGTTCGCGCCGTGGTGGCCGAACTTGAGCTTGTAGGTCTTGCCACCGAGCGCGAGGCCCAGGATCTGATGACCGAGGCAAATCCCGAACATGGGCCGCCCGGAACGAGAGAGCTCGGCCGTGGCCTCGACGGCATAGGTGACCGCCGCGGGATCGCCGGGGCCGTTGGAAAGAAAGATTCCGTCGGGCTTCTGTGCCAGCACGTCCTTGGCCGAGGTCTGCGCCGGCACCACCGAAACGCTGCAACCCGCAGCGCGCAGGCGGCGCAAAATGCCGCGCTTGATGCCGAAGTCGTAAGCCACCACGCGGTGGCGCACCGGCGACTCGGTTTTCCGGCTGCCAGGCGTCTGCCACATGCCCTCGTCCCAGGCGTAGGGCTTGGCCGAGGTGACTTCCTTGACGAGATCGCGACCTTCCAGCGACGGGTGTTTGCGCGCACGCTCGACGGCGGCGGCCGGGTCGGCCACGCTGCGCGTGATGAGCGCGCGCTGGGCACCGCCGATGCGCAAGCGCCGGGTGATGGCGCGCGTGTCGATACCCGCGATGCCGGCCACGCCATGCTTGGCCATGAACTCGGGCAGGCTCTCTTGGGCGCGCCAGTTCGACACGCGCGAGGCTAGATTGCGCACCACGAAGCCGGCGCAGAACGGGTGCACCGATTCGTAGTCTTCGAGGTTGACGCCGACATTGCCGATCTCGGGCGCGGTCATCATCACGATCTGGCCACGGTATGAAGGGTCGGTGAGGATTTCCTGATAGCCGGTGATGGCGGTGTTGAAGACCAGCTCGCCTGCCTGATCCGCCGCCGCGCCGAAGGCCGTGCCGCGATAGACGCTACCGTCTTCCAGTGCCAAGAGCGCGGGCGCGGGCGAAGTGTTCTGTGCGTCGTCAGCCAACGAGTTTCTCCTCTGCGAATGCGATGTTTCCGGCCACGATCGTGAGCATAGCCCGGCCGCGCATGTTGCGCCCGCCAAACGGCGAATTGCGCGAGCGCGAGCGGAAGCGGCTGGGATCGCACACCCATGCCACTTGCGGATCCACGACCGTCACGTCCGCAACCGAGCCTGGTGCGAGCGTACCGCCCGGCAAACCGAGGATCTTGGCCGGCGCTGTCGACATCCGCGCGAAGAGCGCCATCGGCGTCATGAGATTGCCGTGAACAAGCTCAAGGCAAAGGCCAAGCGCGGTTTCGAGGCCGATCATGCCCGAGGCTGCCTGTTCGAATTCCACGTCCTTTTCCACCGAAGAATGGGGCGCGTGGTCGGTGGCGACGGCATCGATGGTCCCATCGGCCAGCGCCTCGCGCATGGCAGCCACGTCGCGGTCGCTGCGCAAAGGCGGGTTCACCCGCGTCGAAGTGTCGTAACCGGCGCAGTCCTCATCGGTCAACGTCAGGTGGTGCGGGGTCACCTCGCAGGTCACCGGCAAACCGCGCCGTTTGGCCTCGCGAACCAGACGTACGGTTTCAGTGCAGCTGACGTGGGCCACGTGGTAGCGGGCTCCTGTCAGCGCCACGAGCTCCAGATCGCGTGCCACCATGGACGATTCGGCGGCGGCGGGTTGGCCGCGCAGCCCGATGCGCGTCGTCACCGCGCCTTCGTGAGCCGGACCGCCGGCCGACAAACACGTGTCCTCGGCGTGTTGGATGACGACCAGGCCCAGGCCGCGCGCGTATTCCAGCGCGCGCCGCATGACCTCGCTGTTCATCACGCTACGGCCGTCGTCGGAAACCGCGACGATGCCCGCGTCCTTCATCTCGCCCATCTCGGCCAAGGTTTCGCCCTTCTGTCCCGCAGTGATGCAGCCGATGGGATAGACGCGAACCGCGCCGACCTCGCGCGCCCGGCGTACTATCAGCTCGGTGACGGCGCGGTTGTCGTTGGGCGGAACGGTGTTGGGCATGGCACACACCGCGGTGAATCCACCCGCAGCGGCGGCGGCGGTGCCCGTCTCGATGTTCTCCTTGTATTCCTGGCCGGGCTCGCGCAGGTGGGTGTGCAGGTCGATGAGCCCAGGCACGACCCACTTGCCCGTCACATTGATGATGCGCGCATCCTTGGCCGTCGGGGCAGCCATGCCGGCCTCGATCTTGGCAACCTTGCCGTTCTGCAAAAGCACGTCGGCGCTCGCGTCGAAATTGCGCGCCGGATCGATAACGCGTCCACCGCGCAGAAGGATGTCAGCCATGGAAAACGCTCCTCACATAGGGCCTGACAAGCGCACCTGTCAAGATCGACGGCATCACCATCTACTCCGTCGCGTCGCTGCCGCCGCCGAGCAAGTACAGCACGGCCATGCGAATGGCCACGCCGCGCGCGACTTGATCCAAGATCACCGAGCGCGGTCCGTCGGCAACCGAGGGATCGATCTCGACACCGCGATTCATGGGCCCGGGATGCATGACGATGGCGTCGGGCTTGGCCAGGGCCAGGCGACGCGGGTTGAGCCCGAAGTAGCGCGAGTATTCGCGCGTGCCCGGAAAACGCCCACCGGCTTTGCGTTCAAGCTGAATGCGCAACATCATCACCACGTCCGCGCCTTCCAAAGCGGGCTCGATGCGGTCGAAGGCTTCCACGCCCAGGCTCTCGATACCGAGGGGCAGAAGCGAGCGCGGGCCGGCCACGCGAACCTTGGCGCCCAACTTGCGAAGCGCGAAAATGTTCGAGCGGGCCACGCGGCTGTGGTCGATGTCGCCGCAGATGACCACGGTGAGCCCCGCGATCTTGCCCTTGTGGGCGCGAATCGTGGAAGCGTCGAGCAGCGCCTGTGTCGGATGCTCGTGCTGCCCGTCGCCGGCGTTCACGATGGCGGCCTTGATGTGCTTGGTCAGTAGGTGCGCCGAGCCGGCCTGTGAGTGGCGAATCACCACGATGTCCGGGCTCATGGCATCGAGGTTGGTCGCGGTATCGATGAGGGTCTCGCCCTTGGTCGTCGACGACGCCGACGCCGTGAAGTTGATCCCATCGGCAGAAAGGCGCTTGGCCGCAATCTCGAACGAGGTTCGCGTGCGCGTCGACGGTTCGAGGAACAGGTTGATGACCGTCTTGCCGCGCAGGGTGGGCACCTTCTTGATTGGGCGATCGGCGATTTCCAGAAATCGCTCGCCGTGGTCGAGGATGGTCGTGATCTCCTCGACCGAGAGGTGCTCCATGCCCAGCAGGTGCTTCTGGGAAAACGGCAACGCCGCGGTCATGGTCCGCTCCTTTCGCGCAGCACCACGCGATCGGTTTCGCCGCGCTCGCTGAACATCACGCGCACCGATTGCTCGGCCGTGGTCTGCAGACGAACCCCCACGTAGTCGGGTTGAATGGGGAGCTCGCGCCGGCCGCGGTCGACCAGCACCGCCAGCTGCACGGCGCGCGGCCGACCATAGTCGGCCAGCACATCCATAGCCGCGCGTACGGTCCGCCCGGTGAAAAGCACGTCGTCGATCAGAACCACGGTGCGGTCGTCGATGGTCTTTTTCAAGTCGGTCGGCCCGATCTCGGGCTTGGTCAGTCCCAGGAAGACGTCGTCGCGGTAGAGCGCGATGTCGATGGCGCCCAGGTCCGGGCGTTTCTCGCCGCCCTCGACCAGGAGCTTCACCATGCGCTCGGCCAGCAGCGCGCCACCGGTGCGAATGCCGACGAAGTAGGCGTCGTGCCCGTTGCGCTCGACGATCTCGAAGGCGATTCGCCGCACCACGCGCGCCATGGCCACGGCATCCAGGATTTCGGAACGTTCGACCAAATTGCGTTCGGGCGGCGCTGGGCGAAGCTTCATTTTCCGCGTTTCTCCTGTTTTGCCGTTGCGGTCAGGAGGGATAACGCCCGACCGGCGCGCGTCTGTCAAGCGCCGATTTGAGGCGAAGAGAGTCCCCAGATATTCACCACAGAGAACACAGAGAACGGAAGGGTTCGGATCTGGATCCGAAAATCTCGTCTCCTCCGGTCTCTGTGTTCTCCGTGTCCTCTGTGGTAAAATGTCTACCATGAATATTACCATTGATTCTGCCGGGCGGTTGGTGGTGCCCAAGGCCATTCGCGAGGAGGCGGAGCTGCGCCCGGACGTACCGCTAACCATCAGATGCCGCGACGGACGCATCGAAATCGAGCCGGCTCCGCAACAGGTGACCCGCGTGAAGAAGGGGCGCGTGACGGTGGCCGTGGCGGACAGCGCCGCAACCTTGTCCGCCGAAACCGTCCGGCGCACGCAGCAGCGACTTCGTGGGCGGCGGGCATGAATCGCGAAGTAGTGGACACCAGCGTGGTGGTGGCCGCTTTGCTCGGCTGGCACGAAGAGCATGAGCCAGCACGAAAGGCCCTTGAACGTTGCCTCACCTCTGAACGCCTGGTCCTGCCTGCGCCAACGCTCCTGGAGGCCTACGCCGTCATGACACGACTGCCTTCTCCGCACCGGCTGAGCCCCGCGGATGCTGCCGCGCTTCTGCGCGATACCTTCGCGGGAGTAAACACGGTTGCCCTTGATAGCGGCGAGGTCTGGCAGCTGGTCGAGAACCTGGAGATGAATCAGGTCTCCGGAGGCCGCAGCTACGACGGGCACATTCTCGCCTGCGCACGCAAGGCCGGGGCCCGCAGGTTGCTCACCTTGAACGAACGCGACTTCCTGGCGCTAGGCGATACCCCGATCGAAATCGTGCGGCCAGAGTAGCGCCGCCCTGCGGACACCTTGCCACCAACGACATCATCTATCTCTTCAACCAGGGCCGCTACTTCGAGGAGTTGAGTTATCTGTTGTCGAGGGTCTTGAATCCCGTGCCTCGCAGGAGCCGCGAATCCGCGGTGGCAAGCACAAGATCGAAGACTACCGCGGTAGCGGCAATAAACCTGTCAGCGGGGTCGTCATATTCAACTTTGACTGCACGGCTGGTGAGGGCTACCTCGTTGTTCAGGGGCGCCTCATGCATGGGGGCCGACGCTAGCGCTGTGGCAATCCATGCCTCGGGCCCAGCCTTCAGGGCCAAGCGCTTCTTGCCGGCCAACACCATGCATTCCCACAGGCTGATGGGTGAAAGCCACAACTCGTTAGCCCGATCGAGCAAAGCTTGGGTCAGGCGCTTGTTGATCCTGGACGGGTCCAGATGACTCCAAAGCCAGATGTGCGTATCGAGCAGAATCTTCACTCTTGTACCTCCCACTCGACCAAGTCGCCCGTCGGTGAGGTCAAGTCAGCCAAAATCTTTCCGGTACCACGCAAACTGCCCATCCAGTTTCGAGGGAGGGGCGCGGGTGTTGGTGGCATAACCTCCGCGATGGGCTTGCCGAATCGGGTTACGCACAAGGGCTGTCCAGTCCGCCGAACCCGTTCGAGAGTCGCCAGACATGTGGCCTTGAATTTGGAAATGGGCATCGTATCCATGAAAACGTTTAGACCATGGTCTACTACCATGGTCTATTTATGGGTTGGGGTTAGCGGGCGGCAGTGTCGAGGGCTGGCGCACAATCTCTACCGGATCCACCTTTCCACCCGCGGCTGCTGCATACAGCCCCATCCTCACGATCTCGCAACCACTGGGCGCGCCTTCGCCGAAGAATGCTTCGATCACTTCCACCGGCCGCGCACTGCCCAAGGCGCTGACCACCAAGCCACACTCAAGCACCCTCTCCCGCTCCCGCTCCTCCGTCGCCCAGCCAAGTTTCTCGGCCAGCATTCGCCGCTCTTCACCCCCACACACTTTCGCGAATACGATGCTCTTGCGCACGTCGCTGGTGTTGCCGCGGTCGGGTCTTCGGCTGTCGCTGCGCTCGCGGCGGGTTGCCAGCAAAGGCTCGCCGGCATTCCACAGCGCTTCGGCGGTGCTTGCGGACAGTCCCTCGGGTAGGCGAACCGCGAAGTGCGACTCGGTGAGCACGCGGCCGAGCGGCAGATCGCCATCGACCAAGGCCGCCGCGGCCAAGAATTCAATCCCCGGTGGCGAGACGGCGTGCAGCCGCCGCAGGATTTCCTCGGGTGTTACCTTGTCCACCAACTTCACGTCGAGCAACTCGCCCAAGGACGGAATCCCAAGCCCAAGGGCCGGTCCGAAGGAAAGCCCGGGTTTGGGGTGGAATCCCTTCGAGTAATAGATCTCGAGACCGGCCCGACGGAAGGCGCGCGGCAGGTGGCGCACCAGATCCAGGTGGGCGAGGAACGCCGCGGGGCCGAGCTTGCTGTAGCGCAGGCGGAAACGCGCGGGCTCGCCTTGCATGGAATCGGTGGCGGGCCGAGGCGAGTTGCGGCGGCCGGTGCCTTGGCCATTTCGCCGCACGCTGGGCAGGGGAGCGCGCGGCGACCAGGCGTTCATGCGGCGAAGGAAAAACAGGCGCTGGCGTTTCATCTCGCCGAGGTCGCATGCCACCCCGCAGTCGTAGCAAACCAACTTGCGCTGGTCGGCCGCCTCGGCGTCGGCCACGCTGGCGGGATGCAAGAGCCGCCCGACCGGCTTTCCACACGGGGGCGATAACTTGTCCTGCATGGCCTTGTGCAGCTCTTTGCGCAGGAACTCGTCCTCGACGCCCACGTCGATGTGGTTCCAAGGCAGCCGCGCACTCTCGGGGATCGCACCGAGGTAGCGCTCAGGATCGAAACCGTGCGTGGCCTTCTCCTCGTCCATGGCCTGCTGCCAAAGATCTGGGCGAAAGGCTTCGCTCCACCCGTCGAACCGACAACCGAGCTTGAACGCGCGCTCCAGAACCTCCGCGCAGGCGCGGTCGCCACGCGCGAAGATGGCCTCAAGGTGCGACTGCGTGTTCTCGTGCGTGCGCAACTCGACACGCAGGCGGCGAGCATGCTCGGAAATCAATCCGTGCTTTCGCGCCGTCTCGGCGCGGCTGTCCATGGCCGCCCACTGGAAGGGCGTGTGCGGTTTGGGGACGAAGGTGGACACGGCGGCCGTGACCTTGGCGGCGCGCAGGTAGCGGCGGCCGATGGCCTGCACGCGCGCGGCAGTCTCGACGATGCCGATGACGTCTTCGTTCGTCTCCGTGGGCAGGCCGATCATGAAGTACAGCTTCATGCGCTGATGCCCGCGCGAGAACACGCGCTCGGCCGATTCCAGGATGTCGTCCTCGGTGACGTTCTTGTTGATGAGGTCGCGCATGCGCTGCGTGCCGGCCTCAGGCGAAAACGTCAGCCCGGTGATCCCGCCCGCGGCCAAATCGCCGAGCAATTCCTCGTCGAGGCCGTAGGCGCGCAGCGAGGACACAGAAAGCGAAACCTTGTCGTCGCGCAACTTGGCCATGGCACGCCGAACCAGTGGCGTCACGCACGAGTAGTCGGCCGGCGAGAGCGAGGCCAGCGACGTCTCGTCGTAGCCGCCTTTGCGAATGCCGCTCATGAGAGCGTCGATGACTGCCACCGGATCGCGCTCGCGCACTGGCCGGTAGATCACGCCGGCCTGGCAAAAACGGCAGCCCTCGGTGCAGCCACGCGCAATTTCCACTGCCATGCGATCGAAGACCGCCTCGGCATGGGGCAGCGGCGAATCGTCGGGAAAGGGGAAGCGGTTGAGATCCTTGACCCAGGCCCGACGGGCGCGCTTGGAAACGCGCGCATCGCTAGGATCGCCGACGATCACGAATCCCGTGGCCGCATCACGCTCGGTCGCGTACAGCGCAGGAACGTAGAGCGGATACGTCTGCGCAAGACGCGCCAGGATCTCCAGGCGCGCGACCTTCGCCCGTCGCAGCTCGGCGGCTTCCAGGCACAGCGCGGGCAGCAACGCTTCCGCCTCGCCGATGAAGAAGGCATCGACGAATGGCGCCAGCGGCTCGGGGTGGGTGGCCACCGGACCGCCCGCGAGCACCAGCGGATCGCTGTCCGCGCGCACGGCCGCGCGCAGCGGGATCCCGCCCAAATCGAGGATGCTCAGCACCCCGGTGTAGTTCAGCTCGTACTGCAAGGAGAAACCGACAACGTCGAACGCGCCGAGCGGGCTTGCCGTCTCCAGCGTGTAGAGCGGCAGCGACCGGCTGCGCAACTCTTTCTCCATGTCGAGCCAGGGCGCGAACACGCGCTCGCACGCGATGCCTTCCGCATGGTTGAGAAGCCCGTACAGGATCTTCGTCCCAAGGTGCGACATGCCGATGTCGTAGACGTCTGGAAAGGCCAGGCACACCCGCGCTCGCGCCGCTGCGAGATCGATTTTCCGCTCGCCGTATTCGCCGCCCGTGTAGCGCGACGGCTTCTGCACCTGGGCCAGAAATCCGGCGTAGGGATGGCGACGAGCGTTCAGTGACATCGGCCGAAGTGTAGCAGCGGAGACGCGAACGGCCCTGCCCGCTACATTCCGCCTTGCATGATGAGGGGGAAATTGGTCCCGTATTCCTCGCTGCTTGGTGGGAAAACCCAGCGCTTGACCGCGCTCTTGATGCATGGCTCGACGAGAATGAAGCTGGACGGGGCGTTGATGACCACCCGCTGGACGATCCCCGAGGTTCCGATGGAGACCGTCACGTCGATGCGCCCGCTGGTCAGGTGGTTGTCCATCTTCAGCGCGCGCTCGTAGCACGACTTCAGCCCATCTTGGTTTGCCTTGTTGCGTACCACCGCGCTGATCTGCGATTGCGACACGGCCTTGGTCTCGTCGAAGGGGTTGGGCCGCACCGGCAACGTGGGCTTGGCAGCCGGCGTCGGAGCTGGCTGCCGCTCGGGCGCGGGGCCCACGTCCACACGCCGCGACGTTCTGCCGTAGCCGTGCTTGCCCTTCCCACGCGGGGCGGGGGCGGGCGCCGGCTTCTCCTCGGCAAGTGGAAGTGGCACGGGCTTGGGCAACTCGACGGCAGCAGGCCCCGGCTCGGGCACAGCTTCGGGCTCCCTTGTCGAGGAAGGTGTGGGCGCGACATCGGGGACTCTGCGACTGTCCATGCGCAAGGTCACCAGGACGATGAGGATCACCAGGACCACGATCGCACCTGCTGCCACCAGGTACTTGACGCCGGAGCGTTTGCCACCCAAGAACCCCGAATTGGACGACAGCTGTTCCGGTAGAGTTTCGGAAGGCGACGGGACGATCGGCTCGGGAAAAACCTGCTCCGGGCTGCTCGGCGGGTCGCTGGCGGCCACTGCACGAATGACCTCTGAGACGCCACCCAAGTCAGGTTGGCTGGCGGAAACGGCAGGAGCGGTCTGCAGCGCCGGCAAGGCAGGAGAGCTTGCGGCCGGGCTCGCGAGCCTGGGCGGGTGGGACAAGCCGGCCGGAACTGCGATGGCTGGCGGAGGCGTGACCTTCGCAGCCACGGGCGGTTGCGGTTGAACGGGTAGCGGTGCTCTGTCGGCTTCGGCAAAAGTCGGCACGGACTCGAACAGTGGGTCGGCCTCGAGATCGCGAAGGTTCTTGCCCTTCTTGGTCGTAACGTCCGAGAAACTGCCCTTGCCCGGCTGCTTCGACTGATAGGGGATGTCCTTCTTCTTGGTCGTGCTGTCGGCGAAGGCCTCCGAATCCATCTCCACGGCGATTTCCAGGGCATCGGATATGCTCGCTGGCGATGGCGTGAGGGGTTTGCCAGGGAAGAGCGGAGCGAACGGAGCCTGCGCTGCCTTGGCGGACTTTGCGACTGAAGGAGGCATGGCCGCCACTTTCCGCGATGCAGGTGGGGCCATCTGGGGGTCGGGAGGCGGTGGTGGCGGCGGTGGCCGCAGCACGTTCAGTTCCCGCGCGATGACCGAGACCTCATCCGCGAGCTTCCAACCCGGCATCCCCTCTTTCCAGACATGCACCGTCTTGCCTGGCTTGGCGGCGATAGCCCTCTGCGCGGCCTCCGCGCGCGAAAACGGACCACTGCGAACGCCGCCAATGGCCAGGTACCATTCCACGCGGCCCCCGAGAGGATCGGGGCCGGGCCCTGCCGCAAGAGGAGGGAGCGGTGGGGGACCGGGCACGGCCAGCCTGGGGGCGCTCGCTGGCGCGGCCTTGGGAGCACTCGACGGCCTTGATGGGATGGTCCGGGGCGCGCTTGGCGGCGCCGGCCGGGGAATACTCGACGGCACTGACTTAGGGCCGCTGGACACCGCGGTCTTCGCGGCCTCCAAGTGCTCAGCCAAAGCCCCACTATCCATGGCCGCATCGCCGCCCCAGCCAGCGGAGCGCTCGCCCTGAACCACGATGACATTGCCGCAGGTCTTGCAGCGAATACGCAGGATTTTTTGCCTGACCTTTTCATCCGCGATCGAATAGCGGGTCTGACAGCGGTCGCAGACGAACTTCATCCTAGATCCTGGAAGGTCCTCAGTTTGTCAGGGTAGCACAGCCTCCACAGGGGATGCACTCCCTGCGGCCAGCGGGCGCCATTTTCCTGCTCACGAGCAGAGGTGATTAGGAACCGCGCAGCCACCACAACAGTCCCACGGCCATGGCTACGGCCAGAACGATCCCGGCCACAACCACGCCGTTCCAGCGTCTGGGCACGCGGTCTGAAACATCGTCTTTCGCCCTCTCGGATTCAAGCAGGGCAGGCACCGCTGCCTTCACGCTCTTAGGCTTCGGCTTGGCCTCCTCTTTCTTGGCGGCCTCCTCCGCCCCCGCGGCCCTTTCAAGATCGCTTGCCGATTCCGAAAACAGCGGTTCGAGCTCGTCCTTGGCCTGACCCTTGGCATCATTGGCCGCAACCGGCGCGGGGGCGTCGGGTTCGGGCTCGCCATGGCTCGGCATTTGCGCCGTTCCAACATTGGCCCACACGCCAAGAGCCGATGCACGCATCGCCCGGGCCAACGCCGCGCCTGGACCTTCGGATTGCTGGACGTCGAAATCCAAGTCCGCCTGTTCGGCCTCGGCGCTATCGCTGCCCTCGACGAAGGCTTGCGCCCGACGGCGGCCAGAGTCGGAGATCAGCGCGTCCGCCTCCTCCGAGAAAATCTTGGCCATGTAGTCCGCCATCTGGAAGTTGTTGCGCAGGTGAGCGCCCGAACGAGCCAGGAAATTCTGGAGTTCTTCGTGCAGCTGGGTGGCCGACTGGTAGCGATCCTCCGGCTTCTTTTCCAGAGTGCGCAGGACGATGAGCTCCAGGTCGGTCGGATAGTCGCGGCGCACGAAGGTGGGTGGCTTGGGCCGCTCCTCGACGATGCGTTTCACCGCGACCTCGCGCGGCCCGCGCCACAATCGTCGGCCCAGGGTGATTTCGTAGAGAATCGTTCCCAGACAGAAGATGTCCGAGCGTCCGTCGATGGGCGCACCCCGCACTTGCTCGGGCGACATGTACGTGACCTTGCCCGGACGAGCGCCGGATTCTTGAATGACGGCCAACCCCTGGCGCGCGATGCCGAAATCGATCAGCTTCACCTGGCCCGTCGATCCAATGAGTACGTTGGTCGGCGAAATGTCCCGGTGAACCACGCGGAATGGCTCGCCCAAGCCGCCGCTGCCGTCGTACATATAGGCAAGCGCGCTGGCGACCTCGGCCGCGATGAAGACGCCGACATCAACTGGAATCGACTTGGTCACCTGGATGGCGCGCTTGGCAAGCTCGGTCAGAGTGCGGCCCGATATGTGCTCCATCGCGATGAAGTGGCGGCCCTTTTCCTCGGACACATCGAACACGTCCACGATGTTGGGATGGTTCATCAGCGCCGAGATACGGGCCTCGGCCAAGAACATGTCGACCACTTCGGGATGCTCTTCCCAGCGTGTTTGCAGGACTTTGAGGACAAGATCCTTCTTGAACCTGCCCATGGCTTCTTGGCGAGCCATGAAGATCTCCGCCATACCGCCCGTCGCCAGGTGCTCGACGATGGTGTAGCGCCCGAGCTGGGTGCCGATGAGCTCTTTGGGTGTTGACATGCTGACTGCTGGCGGAACCTATCACTGCGCATCGGCCGCGTCGATGGCTCACGCAAGTACCGTAATCCCGCGATAGGCGCGGCGACGTCGCGGAAGGCTGCAGAAAGAGACGCCTTTCCAAGACAGCCCCTCGCACCCCATCGGAGCGGTGGGCGGTGGTCGCGGCTATCGCGGGATTACGGCAAGTAGGCAGAGAGGCTGGTCCGCCCCTCTGCCCGTGGTCCGATTGATTGGAGGTCAGCCACCGGTGGGCGAACCGCCGTCGACCGCGCCGGTGGGGGTGCTGCCGTCGGTGCCACCATCTTCTTGGTCGGCGAATTCTACGGTGACCTTGGCGCGGCCATTCTTGTACAGGGTCAAGGTGACGCTGGAGCTCTTGCCTTGAACGAGGCTAACCGTCTTCTCATCGCTGATCCACATGGGGATGGTCGATTTGGTAACGCTGGTACAGTCTGCGGAATAGGCGTTGGCGGAGAAGGCCACGTCGCCCACCGGTAGCCCGGTTAGCGCCTGGGTGAGCGTGTCGCCCGGCACCACGTCGAAGTCGATCACAGATGAGCGAAATTCGCCAGCGGCCGTGACGCGAATGCAAGTCACGCTGTCTGGGATGGCGGCCAGGGACAACATGGCCTGTCCCGATTCGTTGGCATTTGCGGCCTGGTTGTCGTCGCAACCTGGGCCAAGCAGCAGCAAGGCGGCGAGGCAAGTCGCGAAGGAAACATTGCGGAAGAAGTTATGGTTGGCGTTCATGGTCGGGCCTCCTGATGGGTGTTGAAAGGACACGAAGGTTCTCGGTCCGACCGAAAAGAAGTTGCTTGGTAGCCGAAAAAAAGTTGCTTGCCGCCTGAACATCTCGTGCGCGTTGACTCTGCCCCCTTGGCAGACTAGCTTGCCTGCCATGAAGGTCGTCGATGAACCGCTCTCAATCTCGGATCCACTGGTCCACGAGCTGGTGCGTGCCGAAGAGCGCCGCCAGGTCGAAAAGATTCGCCTGATCCCCTCGGAGAACTACGTCTCGCGTGCCGTGCTCGAGGCCTCGGGTTCGGTTTTCACCAACAAGTACAGCGAGGGCTATGCCCAAAAGCGCTACTACGAGGGGCAGCAATACGTCGACCCGCTGGAATCGCTGGCCCAGGAGCGTGCCTGCGCCTTGTTCGGCGCCGAGCACGCCAACGTGCAGCCTTACTCGGGCTCGCCGGCCAACCTTGCGGTCTACCTCGCGTTCCTCAAGCCCGGCGACAAGGTCATGGGCTTGGCCTTGCCCATGGGCGGACACCTGACCCACGGCTGGAACGTCTCCATCACGGGCAAGTTCTTCCAGTCCGTCCAGTACGGCGTGCGCAAGGATACCGGCCGCATCGATATGGACGAGGTCCGCGATATCGCCCGTCGCGAGCGCCCGCTGCTCATCTGGGCCGGCGGCACCGCCTATTCGCGCCACTGGGACTTCGCCGCGTTTGCCGAGATTGCGAAGGAAGTCGGCGCGCGCTTCGCAGTGGACATGGCCCACATCGCGGGCCTGATCGCGGGCGGCGCGCACCCAACCCCGGTTCCGCACGCGGACGTGGTCAGCACCACCACCCACAAGACCCTGCGCGGACCGCGCGGCGGCATGATCCTGTGCAAGCAACCCTACGCCTCGGCCATCGACAAGGCCGTGTTCCCCGGTTTGCAGGGCGGTCCGCACGATCACACCACCGCGGGAATCGCGGTAGCCCTCAACGAGGCCGCGCAGCCGGCCTTCAAGCAATACGCACACAAGGTTGTTGCCAACGCCAAGGTACTGGCCGCCGAGCTTATGGCCCGTGGCTTCCACGTGGTTTCGGGTGGAACCGACAACCACCTCATCTTGCTCGACCTCACGAACAAGAACGTGCCAGGGAAGATCGCGGCCAAGGCTCTCGACAAGGCCGGCCTGGAGCTCAACTACAATTCGGTGCCCTACGACACGCGCAAGCCGTTCGATCCGTCCGGGATCCGCCTGGGTACGCCTTCGGTCACCAGCCGAGGCATGGGCGAGGCCGAGATGAAACTGATCGCGGGATGGATCGATCGCGTGGTAGGCAAGCCAGACGACGAGACTGCGGCCAACGTTCTGGCCGAGGTTCTCGAAGCAACCCGCAAATTTCCCGCCCCCGGCATCCTCCTTCCCTAGGACCCCATGACGATTTTCCGGAATTTCACCACAGAGAACACAGAGGTCGGAGAAGAAAGGGTTTCCGGATCCTGGGTCCGAGCTCCCTCCTTCTCTGTATCCTCTGTGTCCTCTGTGGTTGACTTTATCTCCTGCTTGGCCTTGGTCACCCTCGTGATCCTTGCGACGGTTCGACCTGCCCGCGCCGAGATCATCGAGTTTCTCGACAAGACCAAGATGAACGCGAAGATCGTCCATTACTACGACGGTGTGTATTCGGTCGAATCGCAAGGCTCGATGGTCAAGGTCCCCAAAGAAAAGATCAAAAGCATCACCTTCCAACTGCCGGCGCCGCGCGCGGAATTTTCCACCCCCGAAAAGACCTTCGATCGCTGGCGCAAGGCGCTTGCCGAGGGCAGCCTGGAAAAGGTCGTCGACTGCTACGCGCTCATGTTCCAGGGCATGCTGGCCATGCAGGTGGGCCAGGTCAGCGACGGTCTCAAGAAGATGCAGAAGGAAGTCGAAGGCACCAAGTTCGCCCTCAAGGGTTCGTCCATCAAGGGCGACAGCGCGACACTGAAGGTGACCCGACAAAAGGGCGAGGACTCGGAGACGGTGGACGTCCCCTTCGTGCGAGAAAACAGCGAATGGAAGATGTTGCCGCCGCAGTGATCGGCCAGGACACCATCACCGATCCCGCGCACGAATGAAAAAGCTTCGCCTTACCCTGCCCTTTTTGGCCGCCACGCTCGGATGCATGGCGACGTGGCTTTCGCCCTCTCCGGTTTGGGCCGCGGCCAATCTCGACCCCTTCGCCCGTCCCACCGCGAAGCCGCTGCTGCCTTTCCACACGGCGCAGGCCGAGGAAGCGCCGGACAGCTCGCCCGCGAAGTCCAAAGAGGCGTCCACACCCACGGCGGCACCTGCGCCCAAGGCCTCACCCGAGACAGCGCGCGCACCCGAGCCCGAGGCGAAGCCTGAGCCCAAGACGCAGACCAGTCCGGCTCCCGCCAGCGGTGGACGAGCCTGCGAGCGCGACGACCAGTGTCCGGCGGGTACCATCTGCGAGAGCGGCACCTGCCAGCCCTTCGAACGGGCCATCGATGTCTTGCTCTACCGCAAAGAGGGCCGCAGCACGGCCTTCATTCCCTTCTACTTTTCCAACCGGGGTAATCCCGGCCATCGCGTGGTGGCGCCGCTCTATTTCCATTTCTGGAGCCCCGAGAGCCACACGCAGATTTTCGCCCCCTTCTACTGGCGCGTGGAAGACCACCTCAAACAGCGCGTGGTCCTGGTCATCCCGCCCTACTCGCAGACCACCCAGCCCGACGCGCGTTCGTGGGCGCTATGGCCCCTCTTCTACCTGTCGACCAAGTTCGGGTGGGCCGTACCGCCGCTGCTGTCTTTCAAGATCGGCGATCCGGACCACGGCAAAGCCTTCGGCATGGGATTCCTGCTCTATTTCTGGACGCGATCCCCCGAATCGAAATTCGACCTCCTCTTTCCCTTCGCGATTTCCACGCGGTCCAAGGATTCGGCCTTCACCTACGCGGTGCCGCTCAATTTCTATTGGCGGAACAAGGACGACCAGAACCTGCTCTCGATTCCCTTCTTTTATCGCAACGTCACGCCAACCGGCGGCACCTTCGCCTCGCTGCTCGGCTACGCCTCGGTCGAGAACAAGGCAACCACGGGAGCTTACCTGTGGCTTTATTGGTACGGCCGTTCGCAGGGGTCGAGCTACGACGTTCTCTTCCCCCTGCTGTGGAGTTTCCGCTCGTCCGGCGCGAACACCACCATCTTTCCGCCGCTCTTCTACTTCCGCAGCAAAGGTTCGTCCCTTGGCACCTTCGCCTTGCTGGCCTGGTGGTCCAGCGACACCAAGGCCGGCTCGAACTGGCAGCTGGTCCTGCCCTTCTACTTTCGCAATAGCACCGAGAACGGCGCCAAGACGTTCCACCTGTGGCCCACCGGCACCTACCAGCGCGACGACAAGGCGGGTGCGCGCTACCTCACCATGCTGGTTCCGCCGCTCGTCTACTGGCGCGACAAGACCGGCGAGATCGACTACGAGCTCATCTACTACCATCACCACGACATTCCCGGCGACGCCCACACGAACATCCTCGGGCCGTACTACCACCGCGACGATCCCGCGGGCACGACCAACGTGTTCTTTCCGCTCTTCTGGCATTTCCGCGATTCCGCCACCGGTGCCACCGCGCACTCGGTCTTGCCCTTCTATTTCAGGCGCAATTCGCCCGACGAGAAGCTGACCGCGGCAGGGGTCTTTCCACTGTGGGCCTACTACCGCAAGTTCGCCGACGGTGGCGCGAGCGGCGGGCTCTTCCCCCTGGCCTTCTTTGGCAGCCGCAAGGATCGCAGCCACGCCATCGTCTTTCCGCTGTTCTGGCGCTTCCGCAAGGCCGACGCGGTTTCGAGCCTGTTCTTCCCCTTCTACTACGCCGCTTCCGACAAGTCCTCGGCGACCACCATGGTCTTTCCCCTACTCTACTTCGCCGGGCGGGACGACCAGGGCAGCTACCGCTTCCAATTCCCATTCTATTGGAACCTGGTCGATGAGCGCAGCCACACCGCAACCACCATCACGCCAATCTACTTCAGTCACGCCGATGCCAAGGGCTACGCTGCGGGCATTCCGCCCCTGTTTTTCTGGGGTGGCGGCGGTCAGCAGCGCCACTTTGCCTTGTTCCCGCTGTTCTGGTGGTTCCGTGACGACGCCAAGGATCGGACGACCACCGTGGTGGCCAACTACCTGCACCGCACGGAAGGCGGCGAGACGACGGATGCGTTCTTCCCGCTCTTTCACTACCGGCGCGGTGCCAGGCCCGGCGGCAGCGACGAAACCAGCCTGACCCTCTTCCCGCTCTTCCACTACCGAAGAGATGCGGCCACGACCCTGTTCGTCTCGCCGGTGACCGCTTGGACGCGTTCGGCCGACAAACAGGCAGGCTTTGCCGGGCCCTACTTCTGGTATCGCAACCCATCCTTCGCCGTGCGCGGGATTCCGCTGCTCTACCTCGACCACACCCAGCTCGACACTGGCGAGCGCACGCGCATGTGGGGGCCCTATGTGGCCACCGACGGCCCCGGGCACCAGGCGCGCGCGCTGTTTCCCCTGTGGGCCCACTACCAGAACGCCCAGGAACAAGGCACCTACGTCTTTCCCACCTTCTTCCGCCTGCGTAAGAACGACGGCTATCGCATGGGCACGTTCTTCCCCTTCGTGTGGCTATCGAGCTCGGCCGACGCCCACACCAGCGTGGTCGGGCCCTATTTCACCCACCATTCGCCGAGCGGATCGTCGTCGGGGCTCATTCCCTTCTACCTTTCGGCGCATACGCCCAAGCGCGACCTCCTCGTCACGCCGCTTTTTCTGTCGCACACCAATCGCCAAAGCGGAAACCGCCAAATTGTTTCCTGGCTGTACTACCAGTCGAACCAGGGCAGCGACATGTTCCGTACCGTGCTGCCGCTGTGGTACCAAAACCGCGACCAGAACAGCAGCTGGGCGGTCGGATTCCCGATCTTCTGGCACTTCGCCGACAAGCGCGCCGACAAGTCGATGACGCTCGCCGGGCCGCTGTACTGGGCGCACGAGGGAAGCGAACGAACGCGTGGCCTTATGCCCTTGGCCTGGTATTCGCGCGACGAGGGGAAGAAAGCGGCCAGCAACGCCATTGTGCCACTCTTCTACGAACGCCACACGCCGACCTCGCAAGCCGTGCTCACACTCCCATTCGGCTACAAGAGCACGCCCGACAGTCTGTGGTGGTATGCAGGGGCGGGAATTCTCTTCTCGCGCGACACGCCGAGATCCAGTTTCAACTCCCTTGTTCCGCTCTGGTTTTGCCATCGCGACAAGGCGACCGACACGCGCACGCTCGTCATCCCGCCCCTGCTCCACTACTCGAGCACCAGCCCGGAGCGGTCGCTCAGCACGTGGTTCCTGCTGCTCTGGCACCGTAGCAACATCACGTCGTCCACCACCGTGGGCCTGCCTTTGGTCTACGATTTCCACTCGTACCACCAGAGCCGGTTCACCATGGTGCTGCCGCTCTTCTTCCGCTATCGCAACGAAGTCAGCGGAACCAGCACGACCGTCGCTCCGCTTTTCTTCCGCCATAGCAGCCCAACCGACAGCACCACCATTGCCTTCCCCCTGCTGTGGCGATTCTGGAGTCCGGAGCGTAGCACCACTGTCGTTTTTCCCTTCTACGTCGGCGTCCGCCGCCCGACCTCCGATACAACCTACGTCTTCCCCAACTTCTACTATCGCAAGGGGCTGGGTAGCAATGCCGGCACGTCGCACCTGTTCGTCTTTCCGTTCTGGGAATCGGAAATCAAACGACCCGGCGACTACATGTGGGAAGCCTTGCTAGGCATCGTGGGCTGGGAGCGCATCGGTCGCAACCGCTTCCTCAAGTTGCTCTTCATCCCCTTCGAGCTCGAGGCCGCCCCTGCCGCCAAGACAGCATGGTACGGCAAGCCGCCCACGCGAACGCGCGAACGGGTGGCCCGCGGCCTCGACATCAAGTCCTGGTAGCGGTGGCTTGGCCGCCGGCTATTTAAGCAGCAGGTCTTCGTGCTGCGGATAGGACGCGTACGGCTTGCACGGCGTGGTCCCGTCCACCCTCGATCCCGAGGTCTGCTTGACAACGGTTCCCGTGCAGTTGGGAAGGAGCGAGGTCTCGGTTGCAAACCCCGAAAGGGTTACCTTCGTGCCTGTCAAGCCGAACCCAGTCGATTGCACATTATCGATGTTCCACCGAGTATCGGAGTCAGTCGGCGTGGCCTCATTCCTGAGCAGAAGGACCGGTCCTTTGATACCGTCAAGGCCCGTGCCGGTGACCTGAATCTCCGCGCCATCCTGATAGACGAACCCGACGGTTCCTTTGGAGATGTAGCTCCCAACGCCAGCAGCGGGATCGGCTGTAACCCAAAGCTCAGCCGGCACCGCCGTCACGTCGGAAAGTACGAACTGGGTTCCCGTGCTGTCCTGGGATTTGACCGTGTGGTCGCCGCCGATGCTCGCAACTGCAGGTGGGGAGACCTTCGAGAAGACCAACGTGTCGCCTTTGACGACAGCGGCGCCCGCGCGTCCCACCACCGGCGTCTTGGTGGTGACCACCACGTCGCCGGATTGCTTGGATGGCAAGGTCACGCTGGCGATATCCGCACCTCCCGCCGCGGCTGAGGTGCACGCCGTGCTGCCCGGCGTGGCGACCACGCAAATGCGAATCGGGCGCGACACCTGCTTGTTGCCCAGCTTGTCGCTCGCTTCCACGGCCACGCACGCCCAGCCGTCGTGCAGGTTGTTTGAGGCATCGAACTGGCGCCCAGCGCACTGCAATCCATCGTAGATAATGGGCGGAATGGTCCAGATCGAAGGCAGACTCAGTTGGGAGGCATAGGCCATCAAATAGGTCAGAGCTTGGTTCTTGAGAGGGTTGTAGGTCGTGTCGCACAAGGCTGTAGGTTTGCTGCCGTTGCTTGGCGTACACCCCGAGTCCGGTTGGTACGAGAAATCGCCGGCCCCCGAATTGAAAGGCATGGCCACCATGTCGATGAGTTGCGCGTCTTTGGACGACTGCGGGAAGACCGAAGGCACCAGATCTGGATTGATATCGTCGCAGAATCCATCCGGCGGATCCGAGGTGTCCACTAGCAAAGGCTGGGAGGTGTCGTCGAGAATCAGAACCTTTACCGCGGCCGGATCCACGGCAGCGATGGGGATGAAATCGGACGGACCGGTGAGCGGCGTGTTCCCTCGATCCTCGACGCGGGCACGGATGTCGAAAAGCTGGGTTACGACAGAGCCATCGTCGACGGCGTCCGGCCCCACGGGATCGAACGGCCAACTGCAGGTTCCGTCATTCTTGACAAGTCGGACGTCGGCAGGTGGATCGAGATCCAAAATGGGCGGCGTGTTGTCCAATGAAACGAGATATCCCACCGAGGATTCATTGCCAAGGACGTCCTGGGCACGAAAGGAAACGCTTGGGAAAATCGCAAAAACGGGAAGCTTCGTCGTATCGAAAAGTTGTCTATAGATCCCGTCCACGCCCTTGACCAGGTTGACGTCAAAGTGGACATCGCCGTTGGCCACCACCGCGATGACCGAGGAATCCATGACCCCGGCCGGGTCGTCGACATTGGCCTCGATGCTGATGAGTTTCCCGATGAGAGCCCCGTTGGCCGGCTTGGTAGCGCTGATGGTCGGGCCCACGTTGTCGATGGTGAAACTGCGCGTGCCAACCGATGTGTTGCCATTGCCGTTGGTGGCCGTGATGGTGACCATTTGCGCGCCATCCAGGGGTGGATTGAAGCTGCCGAAATCGATGGTGGTCGAGTATTGCGTGCCACTGGTCGCCACGGCGGCAGGCGGAATTTGGTATTGGCCGATGGAGATCGACACGTCCGCGATGCCGGACCGGCCATCCACAACCGTGGCCGTAACCACGACGGAGCCCTTCACGTAGGCCGCCGCGGCTGGCTGCAGGAAGGTGATGACTGGCCCGCCGTCGACATAGATACGAAGCGAGGTCGTGCCCACCGCGCCCCCGGCGGTGACGGCGATGACCTGCAGGTCATAAAAGTCGCCGGCCACGCTGCTCAAATCAAACGGCGTATTCGCATAGATGTAGACCTTGCTGCCGGTTTCCGGAACGATACTGTATTGGGTCTGGTTCAAGGTGATGGTTCCACTGGCCGAATTGCTGCTCGCGCTGACAATCGACGCCTTGACCGAGGTAACGACATCGAGCGTGGGATCGCCGCCCATGGATTGGACCTCGACCTGGACCGTGGGCGCGAGACGATCGGATTTGGCGATGACAATCGGGTCGGATGCGCCGCCATCCGGGCCCGGACTCGCGGCGGGCGCCAAGATCGTGACCGTCACCCTGGAAGCTGGCGAGGTGTCGATGCCCGCCACCGCGCTGTCACCAGCCAGCGGACTATCCTTCGCCACGTCCCGTGCGTCGCTGGCTCCGCCACTATCAAGAGCACTCGCATCGAGAGCGCCCGCCTCGGGTCCTTGCTGCTGGATGATCACGCGCTCTCCAAGACCGCTGTCTAGAGGCGTTACCCCAGGTGGCAAGGTGGGATTCGAACTTGAGCAAGCCAGGACCAAAAATGCCGTGCCGATGATCGCGCACCCTGCACGCAACACCAATAATCGCTTCATCATCACTCCTTGTCGATACGAAGGTCCCTACCGCGATCCCCTGGCTTTATGGCCCGCCTTGGGCGAAGCTGTTTCAGCGGTGGCCGGCGCTCTGACCTCGGCGCCGTAGGTGGCGGTCTCCTCGCCTGCCAGTTCCTGCAGCGCGCTCGGTTCGGGCGAGGCCTTGCCAGGGGGAAAATCCAGAACCACGAATTGGGTCCCGTCGGGCCCAGCCTCGCTGTGCGGAACGGCCGCCACCAGCTCGCGCAGGGCCAAGCGAACTTCCACGTCGCGTCCCCGCTGGCGCGCGGAAATCCCCGCCACCGGCGTCGCGAAAAAGCGCGTGTCGATCTTGCGCCGGTTGTTCGCCATGTAGATGCGACAGCCACGCAAAAGCACCGCTAGGGTCGACTTGCCCGATTTCTTGGCGGCTCCTTCATTCAGGTCGAACTGCACCGGCTGGGTGGTCTGCAAGAAAACGCGCGATCCCGTCGCCGTCATTTGGAAACCGGTCCACACCAAATACGGACCGCCCTTCGGGGCGGCGGGCAAGGGGTTCTTGCCGCTCGGACCGGGCACGACCCCGTCGTACTTCAACCCCAAAGACGGACCTGGCACGGCCTCCATGCTTTTTTCGAGTGGCGTGATGGGCTGGGCAGTTGCCGGACCCGGCATCACAGATACGCCCACCCATGCCACGAAAGCAGTGCTCAGGAGACAAGTCGTTGCGCGCACTTTGGCTATACCCCAACCCCATGATAAGCCCCGTTTCGAGGTTTCGGCAAATGAAGCGGTGGGCCACCTGGGATTCAAGGTGGCGGGGAGCGGCGTGGGTGGCCGGAGCGGTGGCGGTGGCGGTGGCGGTGCGCGGTGGCGGTGCGCGGTGGCGGTGGCGATGGCGGTGGCGGTGGCGGTGGCGGTGGCGGTGCGCGGTGGCGGTGCGCGGTTACGGCAGGCCCGGGCATTGGGAGCCTGGGCCGAGGGGGAGTCAGGGGTGGGTCAAGCGTCAGAGAATGGCGCGTATGGAATCGAGCAGGGTCAGGGCGGGTGCAACGGTGGCTTGATCCAGGTCGCCCCAGGCCATGGCGACGGCGAGGTGGGATCGGATTTCCCCCGCGGAGCCGGCGGCGATCCGGTAGTGGTGGAGGCGATCCTGGCCTGCGCGCCGGGCGCCTTCGGCGATGTTGCCCGGAACCGACGAGCCAGCGCGTTTGAGCTGCAAAGCCAAATCCTTGTCGTGGTGGCGGATGCGTTCGACCGCTGGGCGGAGCGCGGAAACCATCTGAAGAGCCATTTCGTAGACCTCGAAGCGTTTCATCGGGACCTCCTTTGTAGCGGCCTCAAGCAGGCCGCCGCGTGCGTGTGACGGTCCCCTGGCCCGGCACAAGGACGAAACGACAATGCCGATGCGAAACCCTCCCGGCCGGTGGCGATGATTCTCGATCCGCACCCGGCGATTTTCGCAGCTTTTGGTCGTGCTCGCCGATTCTCACCCATCCGCGATCTTCATACGACTCACATATGCGATCGCGCTTCTGCGCCGACGACATCCCTCATGCCTGGACTCGGGTGACATGAAGCCACTTGGCTGGCTCGGAGGATCACTTGAGACCGAACATCCTTGAGAAAGCCTCTTCGTTGATCCGTGGAAACGGAGGTCCAGGCTGCTGCAAGAAGGCTGGCACGTCGTTACCCGCGCTGAAGTTCGCCAAAGCCTTGTTTAGCAGTCGCAGTACCAAGGGCCTGGACGTTGGTCCTTGATCCATTTTGACTTCGGCAATCCAATCGGCCGACGATTCAGGGGCGGAAAATCTGGAACACTCTGTCACCATAATTCTGTCGTCCAGCAGAAGCGGCCCGCTAGCGTGGACTGCCAGTCTCGCTCCAACCTTCATCGGGGACGAAATGGCCGACTTCTTCATTGTCTGTTCTACAGCGAGGCGGTGAACTTCGACTGGGTAAAACACACCGTTGAGGAAACGGGATGTGTCCAGTAGCCGCAACGAACCCGTAGTGAAGTTCGCCCATCGGAACGCGAGAAAGCCTCCATCGCCCACCACCAACTCCCATTTGTTGATCACGTTGGCGTACTCTCTCCATGGCCATTGCCACTTGAATTGCCCGCCAAGACGGATGGGCGGACGTTTGAGAAGCTCTTGGATTATGCCGCCCCCGACGTTCCCACCCACGACCGTTCCTACCTCGGTTGCCAATTCGCTGGCGTCCAAATCAAGCGCATCATCGAGAATCCACAGCGCCAACTCGCACTGATACTCGGCCGTCTCATCGTCGCGAACGGATTCCCTGTCGATCCACGAAGGTGGGGACGCGGCGTGCTCAAGATCCGAACCACCAGCTGGAAATCCTTTCCAGTGCTTGGCCACCAGTTCGGCGTCCCCAGAGATATCGGCGACGACGTCCGGCCAAAAGAGAATCTCGACGTGGAATGGCGCCGGCTGAACCTTGTAGTGCTCTCTTACCTCGGCCTGTAGGGAGGAATCCCTATCTCCGGACGTTACTACCAGGAATTCGCTGAGGCCTCCCTTGAACCCCTTGGCCTTTTCGACCTCAGAATTCACGCTCGCAAGGGTCGGCGAGTCTGTGTTCTTACATTGCACGCCGGCGGTCTTTCCTTTTGCCCAAGGGGGGTGCCCAACAATGTCCACGCCGTCTTGCCGCTGACCTCTGCGCCCATTTCTGGTGGCGTGAGGATCTTTCCATCGGATCCGAAGAAAATCGACCACGATGTCTTCAAACTCGTCTTCGCTCTTCGGCTTGGGCCACTTGGCGGTTGTGGGTATCGGCATAGTTGACGTCTTTCCAGAGCAGGATCACATCCGAAGGCGTCTGTTCCAAGTGCCTTCTCTCTACATCGAAAGAAACTGCCGCCGGCCGCGACGGTTTCACTTCGGTCCACGCTCTCCGGCCAGTGGTCCAGCGTAACCGCCACCACGACTGGGAGACTTGGCTGCGCTGCTCAGACGCGCTCGCTCTGGAGTTCCGGGGAACATCGGCGAAGGTGTTCGGCGCGCTCAGGCCCTCTCCCCCACCGGCTCCACAGGGAAAATCCGATTCCATCTCTAATCGACGCAACAAAGTTAGTGCTCGACCGATACATCGGAAGAGGCGGGCATCTGGAAGTGTCATCACCGGCCGCGAGGATTTCGCATCGGCATTGTCGTTTCGTCCTTGCGCCGGACCAGGGGACCGTCATCGCTGCGCGACGGCCTGCTTGAGGCCGCGACTAAGGAGGTCCCGATGAAACGCTTCGAGGTCTACGAAATGGCTCTTCAGATGGTTTCCGCGCTCCGCCCAGCGGTCGAACGCATCCGCCACCACGACAAGGATTTGGCTTTGCAGCTCAAACGCGCTGGCTCGTCGGTTCCGGGCAACATCGCCGAAGGCGCCCGGCGCGCAGGCCAGGATCGCCTCCACCACTACCGGATCGCCGCCGGCTCCGCGGGGGAAATTCGATCCCACCTCGCCGTCGCCATGGCCTGGGGCGACGTGGATCAAGCCACCGTTGCACCCGCCCTGACCCTGCTCGATTCAATACTCGCCATTCTCTGGCGCCTGACCCACCCCTGACTTCCTCTCGGCCCGGGCTCCCAAGGCCCGGGCCTGCCGCAACCGCTCACCGCCACCGCCACCGTCACCGCCACCGTCACCGCCACCGCCACCGCCACCGTCACCGCCACCGCCACCGTCACCGCCACCGTCACCGCCACCGTCACCGCCACCGCTCCGGCCACCCACACTGCTCCCCGCCACCTTGAATCCATGCGGGCTACGGAAGCGGATCCGAAGCTTCCGCGCGAGCGTCGCCCTGCCCCAGCAGGTGCGCGCGCAGCTCGCCCACAAGGAAAATCGAGCCCGCAACGACCACCAAACCTCCGCCAGCCTCGCCGGCCCGGCGGCGCGCCACGGCCAGCGCGGCCACTGGGTCCTCGACGCACACGACCTGGCGATCCCCGCCCTTTGTAGCGGAAACCAACGTCGCAAGCTGCTGCGGATCAGCGGCTCGGTCGCTTTGCGAGCGCGTAAGCACCACGCAGTCGAATTGCGGTGCCAAGACCGACAGCATGCCGGCCGCGTTCTTGTCGCGCACGATCGACGTGACCAGCACGCGACGAGGTGCCTGCGGCAGCGCCGCCACCAGCGCCGTCGCACCTTCGACGTTGTGGGCACAATCCAGCAGCACGTCAGCGATGCCCTCGAGCCGGCCCGGCCAGCGCACCTCGGCCAGTCCGCGCAGGATTTCATCGCTGGCGAGCGGTCGGCCCACGGCCTTGGCCGCCTGCCTGGAAATCGCAACCGCCAGGGCCGCGTTGGCGAGCTGGTGCGAGCCAGACAGTGCCGGAGCGGCCGGCGCGGGTGGGTAGTCCGCGCCGGGACGAAAAACAGGCGCGCCCGTGGCCCGCGCAACCTCGGCGATGCGCTCGTCGGCCTCGCTGGCAAGCGGCCCGAGAAAAAGCGGTATCCCCGGCTTGGCGATGCAGGCCTTTTCGTAGGCGATGGCGCTCAAGGTGTTGCCCAAGATGGCCTCGTGGTCGAGGGCGATGCTGGTGATGGCGCAGGCCACGGGATGACAGACACTGGTCGCATCCAAGCGACCGCCGAGGCCGGTTTCCAGAATCGCCACGTCGACCTTTTCCTCGGCGAAGGCGAGAAAAGCCAACACCGCAGAAACCTCGAAGAAGGTCAGGGGAACCGCCGTGGCCACCACGCCGTCGTCGAGAAAGGCCAGGCGATCGCCGTCGATTTCCGCGCCGTCGATGCGAATGCGCTCGGTGAAGCGGGTCAGGTGCGGCGAGGTGAACAGCCCCGTGCGCAGGCCGGCCTGGCGCAGGATGGAGTCGGTCAAGGCCGCACACGAGCCCTTGCCATTGGTACCCGCGATGTGCACGGCCGGCACGCGTCGCTCGGGCGATCCCAGACGCTCGAGGGCCAGCCGGACTCGGTCGAGACCGAGGGAAACGCCCTGGCTGCGCACCTCCTGCAGACGAGCCAAGAACCTGCGGTAGGGCTCGCCCGTCTTCCGCCCGCGCTGCGAATCCGACATGGACAGGCTCAGTTCTGGCCAGCCTGGGGCCGCACTCCGAACCAGCGCAGGCAAAGCGCGATGGTGGATTTCAGCTCCTTGCGCGGAACGATCATGTCGATGAAGCCATGGCTTTGCAGGAACTCGGAGCGCTGGAAGCCCGGCGGCAGGCTCTGGCGCATGGTGTTCTGGATGACCCGCGGACCGGCGAAGCCGATCAGTGCCTTGGGCTCGGCGATGTGAAGATCGCCAAGCATGGAGAAGCTGGCCGCCACGCCGCCCGTGGTCGGGTGCAGCAGGATCGACAGGTAAGGAACGTGGGCCTCGCGCAGACGCGAGATGGCCGCGCTGGTCTTGGCCATCTGCATGAGCGAGAGGATGCCTTCCTGCATGCGCGCCCCGCCCGAGGCGGCGAAGATGAGCGCCGGAACGTTGCGTTCGAGTGCGCGCTCGAACACGCGGGTGATCTTCTCGCCCACCACCGAGCCCATGGATCCGCCCATGAACTCGAATACGAAAAACCCCGTCTCGACCTCGATGCCGTCGATGCGGCCGGCCAGCGCGATCAGTGCCTCGACCTCGCCGCTCGATTTGCGCGACGACTTCAGCCGGTCGCTGTAGCGCTTGGAATCGCGAAAGCCGAGGGGATCGATGCTCTCGATGCCGTGATCGAATTCCACCGCGCTGCCCTCATCCATGATGCTGGCGATGCGATCGCGCGTGGCCATGGCGAAGTGGTGATCGCACGACGGACAGACGTCCAGGTTCTTGTGCAGATCCGCCGTGAGCAGCGCCTGGTTGCAGCCAGGGCACTTGGTGAAGACGCCAGCCGGAATGCTGCGTTTTTCGAGTTGCGGTTCTTCGACTACCTTTTTGCTTCGCTTGAACCAGTCCATGGTGAGATCTGCGTGGGCAGGAACGGGCAATTTCAACCGCCCGGGCCGCCCTGTCAACCACAGTCGCAGGACTCTAGACGTGTCCATAAATGGACCCGTCTAGAAGGTTCTTAGGGGGAGGGCCGCTGCCTTCCCCTCGTCCGCGAAGTGAATTCGCGGACTTCACCCCACCTGGGGCCGAGCCTTTGGCTCGGCCCCAGAAGAACTGTCCAATTTCTGGACAGTTCTTCCACGGCATTTGGCGCGACTTGTCTGTTGACTCGTTCCACCCACCTCCCGGAGACTGGCGCCTCTCGTGGATACCAACTATTTCGACGTCGTGGTCTACGGCTCCGAGCTGACCGGGCTCATCGCCGCCAGTCTGCTCGGTCGGCGCGGGCTGCGCGTGCTTCTGTGCGGCCACGACGGCCTACCGGCGACATTCCAGGCGGGGCCCTACACCTTGGCGCGAGAGCCCGGCACATTGCCTCCGCCCGATTCTGAGCCCGTGGCGCGCGTTCTGCGCGAGCTTGGCCATTCCCAAATCGTCCGCCGACGCGCCGCGCCGGCGCAGCCCTCGCTGCAATTCGTCTTTCCCAATCACCGTGTCGAGTTCACCTCCAGCGTCGAGGCCGTGCTGGCCGAGCTCGTGCGCGAGTTCCCCGAGGATCACGGCACCATCGAGCCCATCCTAGCCCGCCTACGCGCCACCAGCGCCATTCTCGATCCGCTCCTCGGCTCGGACATGACCTTGCCGCCGCAGGGCTTCTGGGAACGTCGCGATGTCAGTCGCGTGCAAGCCCAGCTGCCGTCCTCGCAAGCCGACTTGCTGGCGCCGCTTCCGCCATACCATCTCATGCGCGCCGGCATCGCCGCGCTGGGCGCCCTGGCCAGCGGGTTTTCTCCCGCCGACCTCGGCAGCCTGGTGCAGGCGCGCGCCTACGATGTCACGCGGCGGGGGTTCCATCGGCTGGCCAGCGAGGCCGATCTGCGCGCCTTGTTCATGGACAAGCTCAGCACCTTCTCGGGCGAGATTCGCGAGCACGTGGTGCCCACCGAGCTGGTTTGGCGACGCGGAAATCTGAATGGGCTAAGGGTGCGGCCGCGCAACGAAACCATCGGCTTCGGCCGACTGATCTGGGCCGGCTCGGCGTCGTCGCTGGTGGCGCTGGCGGGCAGCGAAGCACCCCGTCGCCTGCGCGAAATCGCCTCGGCCATCCGGCCCGCCTGTTTCCGCTACACCCTGTGCATGCTGGTTCGCCCGGAGGCTCTGCCCGAAGGAATGGGCGCGCGCGTAATCGCGGTGAAGGATCCGGCCAAGCCCAACCTAGAGGAAAACGCCTTCAGCATCACCGTCGGCCTGCCGCCTCCACGGCAGCAGGGCCAGATCCCGATTTGGCTCGAATGCCTGGTTTCCGCCTCGGCCAGTGAGAGCCTGGGCTACCTCTCGGTCGTGCGCGCGCGCCTGCGCGAAGAGCTCCTGCGCATCATGCCCTTCCATGATCAGCATCTGATCGTCGTGGCCTCCCCGCACGACGGGCTGCCGCCCGAGCTTGGGCCCGCGGCCAGGGTCGAGCCAGGCGAGCGCGGCCGCCTGCCCGGCGTTCCGCCGACCCAGATGACACCAGCGCTGAGCTGCGATCTGCAGCGCGTGCTGGGCCTGGGCGGAGCGTCCCACACCACCGGCCTCAAGAATGTCTATTTGGCCAGCAACGAGAACCTGCCCGGCCTTGGCCGCGAGGGGCAGTTCGTGTCGGCGTGGGGCGTGTCGCGCATGATCGCCGAGCCCGCGCAGCACAGGCCCGGCCGCAAGCGCGAAATCCTGATCGAAGAAATCTAGCCCGCATTATTCACGACAATCGGTACACCGACGACCTTGGCTGAACAGTCTGCATTCGGCTCTTTGGCAATGGCGGGCTAGAGGATTGTGATGGAAACCCTGGGAGGGTTTCCAAACCTTCCCGCGATGGTCCGCGCCGAGCAAAGCTCGGCGGCTCCCCACGCGTATGGCTAGCCCGTACGAGCTTCATCGACCAAGCGCGGCTCATGAATAATACGGGCTAGGAAGAAATCTAGATCGAAATCTAGCTCTTCCGCCGGCAGAACTCGGACAAGAGCGCGACCTGTTCGGACGAGGATCCGACGAAGCGAACGCCGGTGCGACGAAACGCCCCGGTTCGCCGATCCGAAACCACGAGGCCATCCACGTCGATGGTCGTCTTCGTGCCGGGAAGATCGAAGGTCAAGGTGATCTGCGTTTGCGGCGGCGCGGGCACGTCGCGCGGACGGCGCAAGGTGATGCCTCCTGGCCCGATGTCTTCGGACTGGCCAAGATGCAGTCGGCCCCCAACCGTGTTGCGAACTGCGCACACCACGGGCACTCGAAAGCAATCGCGACGATCTCGTTCCGCCCGGCGGCGCTCTGGGACCATGTACCGATGATAAGAAATCAGACCGCCCTCCGCAACTTTTCGTCTCTAGCCCGCGCTATTCACCGCGCTTTGGTCTCCGGCGAGCTTTCGAAAATAGTCTGAGTTGGTCTTCTCGAAGGGCAGCGGGCTAGAAGATTGTGATGGGAACCCTCGAAGGGTTCGCTTCACCCTCGGCACCCGCCAACCCGCCCTGCCACCCCCGCGCTTCGCGCGGCCTCGCCGAACCCTCCCACGATGCTCCGCTGCTGGCGAAGCCAGCAGGCTCCGCACGCGTTTGCCTAGCCCTCGCCGCCTTGACAAGGTGCGACTGATCAACAATGCGGGCTAGGCAATTGTTGCGTGATCCCACAAGCCGCGGTTCAATCGCGGGATGAACGGGACGAGGCCGAAGAAGGTGCCGAAGACGGTGCTAGGTGTGGCCCTTTGCATCGCGTTCGTCCTGTGGAGCGCGGCCGGGCGCGCGGATACCTTCTACAAATACCGCGACAAGAGTACCGGCCGCGACGTGTTCGTCAACCGCCTGGATCAAGTCCCGCGCAAGTACCGCGAACAAGCCAAGATCGTGATTCAAAGCGCGGACCCGCAAAAAGCCAGCACCGACGTCGCGCCCGTCGCAACCGATGAAAGCGACGCCAGCCAGCCGAGCACGACGATTCCGGTGACCGCCAAGCCGTTGCGCACGACCGGCGTCGATGTGCGCCGAGCCTTGGCGGGCAAGAACCTGTGGAAAGATGGGCCTGCCATCGCCAGCGCGATGGTGGATGCCAAGCTCATTCAGGCGGGCAGAGATCCCCTGACCGAACCCGAGCGCGCCCACTTCAGCCGTCTGCTTCTGACCATTTTCGTGCTGTCGCTTGTGGCCGGGCTTTTCGCCTTCGTCGCCTGGATCGTGATGATCGTCAGCGCCATCCGCGATGGACACAGCTGGTGGGCCCTGTTCATCTTCTTGTTCTCACCCCTCGCCTACGTGTACCTCTTCGTCCATGCCGGCAAGGGGCGCTGGGCGTTCAAGCTGATTTGCGCCCTCGCCATGCTGTCGCCCGCGCTGGTCGCCCTGGCCGGGACGTGGCGCTTCTACGGGTGGTTTCAAGCGGTCGTTCAAGCGCGTGGCGGACGCTAGCCTTCTTTCTGGCTGGTCTTTGCTCTAGAGTCGTGGCCAAGAGGTTCGGGTGACGCTTCGCTCGATTTCACGTCTACGATTCGTCTTGCTGACAGCGGGCACGCTCGCGTGTAACAGCGGAGGGAGCTCTTCGGCCAGTCGCTCGGGGGGCACGACTGCCTCCGGCGGCACAGTCGGCTTGGGAGGGAACACCGTCTCAGGGGGAATCACTGGTTCGGGCGGTACCGCCAACGCGAGCGGCGGAGCGCTCACTGGCGGGAGCACCGGCGTGGGAGGTACGTCGTCCTCGGGCGGAACAGCGGCCGAGGGTGGCAGCTCGGCCATGGGTGGCACGACTGTGACCGGCGGTGCAGTTGGCTCCGGCGGAGCCAAGAGCTCTGGAGGGAGCGCCACCGGCGCTAGCGCCACCGGAGGAATCGCCGCTGGCGGAAGTGGCAGCGGCGGAACCCCTGGTGTCTGCGATCCGGGCACGACGACCACGACATGGGCCAGCAACTGCCCAATAGCGCCCGCCACAACCTGTACCGCAGGTGTCTGGACAGCGGGCGGCCCGCAGAACGACACGTGCTGTTCGGCCATGAAGCTGGTCTCGGAATCAGCGCACTTCGCGGTCTACGGAGACGAGGCCAGCACGACCCCCGCGTTGGCTCAGGCCGCGGTCGATCATCTGGAAACCGTGTGGTCGCTCTATTTCGGCAGCCCCATGTACATGCGCGAGCCTGCATGCAATTCCGCCACGAAGTACAAGGCCAACATCCACGTGCACTCGAGCTGGGGCCTGACCGGCGGCGCCTTCGGCACGGGCCGAATGGGCATGTGGATCGGAACCGGCGGTCTATCCGACCACTGGGGCCTGGCGCACGAGTTCATGCACGGCGTGCAATCGGTCGAGGGCGGCTTGGCTTGCGATCAGGCGAACACGTGCGGCTGGATCTACGAGAGCCATGCCAATTGGGCGGCCCAGCAACAGATCGAGTACCACGCAAGCGACGTGCACTGTTCGGAGATGCTGGTCAATGCCTCGCACCTCTATCTGGGTTCGACGCGCGACCGCTACTGCAACTGGCAGTTCATGGAGTATCTGAAGGACAAGTACTGCTACAGCGCCGTCAACGCGATCTGGACCGGAACGACCAGCAATGATCCGTTCACGTCCATCATGAATGACCGCGGTTGGAACATCAGTCAGATGAATGATTTCTTCGGTGAATGGGCCATGCACAACGTGACTTGGGACTACCAAGATCCGGCTCCGGAAAGCACCGCGGGCGGCAATCAAGGGGCGCTCTACCGCAAGAGCTATGGTCTCGTCACAGACACCTCGAAGTCCGAGCGTCGACTTCGTTTGGTCAAGATGGAGCCGCTCGACGCCGCCAATCGGCGCTTCGTTGTTCCCAATCTTCACGCACCCCAACGCTGGGGCTACAACATCGTTCGACTCTACCCGGACTCGGGCGCAACCAGCGTCACGGTTACCTTCCGCGGCGTGATTCAGAGCGCGGCCAGTTCCGACTTCCGCTGGGGCCTGGTGGCCACCGACGCCGGCATCACCACGCCGAGGTACAGCGCCATCCAAAAGGGCAGCGACGGACAGCTCACCTTCTGCGTGAACGCGGGTGAGTCGCTCTGGCTCGTGGTCGTGGCCACGCCGTCGACCCAAAAGCAAATCGTCTGGGATCAGTTGTATCCGACGGTCTACCGCTATCCGTACATGATCCAGCTCGGCAACGCCTGGCCAGACGGCTACCAGGGTGGCACACAAGCGGCCTGTCCCTCGGGGACATCGCGAGTGGCCAATGGCAGCGGCTGCGGACCGACGAGTCTACCCTCGACGGTCTACGTCGGGCCGTACGCGCAAGTGCTGGGCGGTACGGTCAGCGGCAGTGCGCGTATCGACGACCACGCCACCATTTTGAGCGGCACGGTATCGGGTGGGACGGTGTCTGGTCTTTCCATCGTCAAGACCGGTATGACCGTGTCCGGTGGCACGGTGTCGGTGGCGTGGCCATATGCACCGGGCTGGTTCGAGCCCCCGCAGTCCGTGTCCGGAACCGCGCAGCTCCTGGGCGACATCGAATATCGAGGAGCGAACATGACCGAGTCGAGCGGATCCTATTGTGGCTTCGTCGACAACACAATCAGCAGCAATTGCACGGCGGCGGACGTGACCACGCCGCCCCCGTACGCCTGGCGCCCGTGACGGTAGCTTGCGGAACGCTAGCCCTGCGCGCGCCTTTGCCGGCTGGTTGTGCTAACTCTAGGCGGCCATGGCTGACGCCGTCATCGTCTTCGACAATGTCCACAAATCCTACCGCGACGTGAAGGCCGTCGATGGGGTGAGCTTCGACGTCGCGCCCTCGACCTGCTTCGGCTTGCTGGGTCGCAACGGCGCGGGCAAGAGCACCATCATGCGCCTCATCTACCGCAAGGCCGAGCGCGACCCCGAGCCGCGTGGGACCGTCTCGGTGTTCGGCTTCGATCCAGAGCGCCATGAGCTCGAAATCAAGTGCCGCTCGGGCGTGGTTCCCCAGGACGACAACCTGGATGAAGAGCTCAGCGTGCAGCAAAACCTGCGCGTGTTTGCCCGGCTTTATGGCATCCCGGCCAAGCGAGCCGAGGCGCGCATCGGCGAGCTGCTCGAGTTCATGGAGTTGCGCGAGAAGGCGCGCGCCAACATCCGCGAGCTCTCGGGCGGCATGAAACGCCGGTTGGTCATCGTGCGCGCCCTGCTCAACGAGCCACGCCTGCTCATCCTCGACGAGCCGACGACGGGACTCGATCCGCAGGTCCGCCATACCATCTGGGACAAGCTGCGCCAGCTCAAACGGGGCGGCCTCACCATCATGCTGACCACGCACTACATGGAAGAGGCGTTCCAGCTGTGCGACGACGTCCTCATCATTGAGAACGGCAAGGCGGTGTTGCGCGGCAACCCCAAGCTGCTCCTCGGCAGCCACATCGAACCGTATGTCCTGGAGCTTACCGACGTGAAGCTTGCGCCGCAAGCGCTCGAACGCCTGCCCGCGGGAACTGCCCGCATCGAGCAATCGGAGGAATCGGTGCGCGTCTACGCCTCGGACTACGCGGCCCTGAAAGCGGTGGCCGAGGAGCTGCTGCCGGGCGACTTCCACCTGCGCCCGAGCACCCTCGAAGACGTCTTCCTCAAAGCGACCGGCAGGAGGCTCGATGCACGCCAATGACATTCGGCCGCCCGCGCTCGCCTGGCGCCTCTACAGCGTCTGGCACCGGCACATGCGTGTGTACACGCGCAACCTTTTCAGCAACGGGCTGCCGCCCTTTCTTGAACCGGTGATCTTTCTGGTCGGAGTCGGGCTCGGCCTGGGCAGGTACATCGCGGCGATGGACAGCATCCCCTATCTCGTCTTTCTCGCCACCGCCCTGCCCGTGACCTCGGCCATGTTCACGGCGTCCTACGAGTGCACCTTCGGCACCTTCGTGCGTCTGGAATTTCAAAAGGCCTACGACGGGATGGTCGCCGCCCCGGTCACCATCAACGATCTCTTCGTCGGCGAAATCCTGTGGGCAGGCAGCAAAGGACTCTTCTTCAGCGCCTGTGTCGTGCTGGTCATGTCCCTCTTCGGCGCCATTCCCATGCCCATGGGCGTGCTCGCCGTGCCCATCGGCTTTCTAACCGGAGCCATGTTCGGCGCGATCTCCCTGCTGGTGGCCTCGTTCGTTCGCAACATCAACCACTTCAATTTCTACTTCACCGGGTTTCTGTCACCCATGTTCTTCTTCTCCGGAACCGTGTTCCCCTTGAGCAGCCTGCCGAGCGCGCTTCGCCCATTTGCCGAGATTCTGCCCCTCACCCACGCCATCCGTCTGACCCGCTCGCTCGCCCTCGCCCGCTTCTCACCCGTGATGGTCGCCGATCTTGCCTTCCTGGTCGCGGCGACACTGGTCGCAGGCACCTTCGCCATCCGGCGGCTGCGACGCCGGATTGTGGTGTAGCTCAGCGGTCGAGGCCCAAGATGAGGCCAGTGGCAACGAGCCATAAGCCGATGGTGATGATGAGGGGCCGGTCCTTGAGAAACACCTCTTCCGGGGTCCCACCCGCGTTGCGTAAGTGAGAAAGGTACACGTAGCGGAACATCCCGAAGATGACAAAGGGGATGGTGAGCATCATGAGATTGTTGGCCGGCAGCTTGGGTGACGTGAAGGTGTAGAGCGAGTACGCCATGATGGTGGACGACGCGACGATGCTGATCAGGCTATCGAGCAGCGTCGACGTGTACAGCTCGAGGATCTTGCGGTGGTCGCCAGCGCGGCCTTCCAGCAGCACCAGCTCGCCTCGGCGTTTGCAAAGCGCGAGAAAGAGCGCGCCGAGCAGCGTGACGGTGTAGAGCCAGGGCGAGATTACAGCGCCGATCACCACGGCGCCCGACACGGCGCGGATGACGAAGCCCAGCGCCAGGATGAACACGTCGAGCAGGACGATGTGCTTGAACGCGAAGACGTATCCCACCTGCATGACCAGGTAGCCGGCCATCAGCGCGGCAAAGAGTGGCCGCATCAGATAGGCGCCCAGCAGGCAAATCGGGATGAGCAACACCGCCACAACCACCGCCAGCCGGGCGGGAAGTGCGCCCGACGCGATGGGGCGGTTGCGCTTGGTGGGGTGCTGGCGGTCGTTCTCCACGTCGAGCACGTCGTTGGCGAGGTAGACGGCGCTCGATACCAAGGAGAACAAGGCGAAGGCGCCCGCCGCCCGCCACAGGTAGGTCCACATGGCGGGTGAAAACGGGTGCCAGCGCTCGTTGACGGTGAACACGAAACCAGCGAACAAGAGCAGGTTCTTCACCCACTGCTTGGGTCGCATCGCCTTCAGCAAGGCGAATGGTAGGGATATGGCTGCGGTCATTGCGGCGGACACTACCACGGGGCGGGCGGCTCACGGCATGCGACCGTAGCGGCTTTGCCGGTCGAAGCAGTTATGGAATGGGGCGGTCGCAACCAGCCCATGCGTTGGGCGACTCGTGCAGGCGCAAGCGGAGGTTGGCTGGCTCGGTCGGCCGGGCATCCTCGGGCAACTCGCCAATAGCCTCCACAATCATCTCCGCAAGGTACTCAGCCAAACGCTCGCTCGTGGAAATGCGTCCCACAAACGCTGGGTGTTCGTCGAGGTTGCGGTAGTTGATGGGCTCGAGCACTCGGTGAACCACGTCGCGCAGGGCCGCAAGATCCATGACCACGTTGTGCCCCCCAATAGCCCGCGAGTGAACCTCGACCTCCACGGTATAGGTCGCCCCGTGGAGACGCTGGGCAGGACCAAATATGGGATCCGCCAGACTGTGCGCCACCATGCAATAGTCTGAAACACCCACGCTGAACATGAACTAAATCTGCCTCATTTTGGGACCGCATGCAAAGCTCTACTGGTCGTGGGGGGAGGGAGGGAACGGTTCCCATTGTTCGCGTAGGCGGAGCCGGGCTTTGCCCGGCGTAGCCAGAGCGCGGGAGGGTTTGGGAACCCTCCCAGGGTTCCCATTTCAATAGACGAATACCGTGTGCAAGGCCATGCCCGGGTCGGCGTCGAGGCGCGCGAAAACGGCGGGCGCTTCGGCAAACGGCACGGGGGGGTCCACCAGGGCATCGAGGCGCGGATCCGTCAGGCGTTCGAGCACCATGGCGAATCGCCGACTGGCGTCCCAACGTGCGGTCTTGTGCGCCGGAATTCGAGAAACCTGGCTTGCCGTGAGGTGTAACCGGCGGCGGTGGAATTCCGTGCCCAGCGCGATGGGACTGCGCCGCTCGCCGTAGAACGAAGCAACCACGATGGTTGCTTCCAGGCCTGCGTGCGCGATGGCGCGATCCAGAGAGGCCGGATCCCCCGTGGCCTCGATGACCACGTCGCATTCGCCGTCCGGTACGTCTTGCCCAGGAGAGAATGCTTCGTCCGCGCCGAGCGACAGGGCGGCCTGCCGCCGCCTTGGAAATGGCTCCACCACGGAAACCCTCGCGGCTCCAGCAACCTTGGCCAACATCGCGGTCAACAGCCCAACGACCCCACCGCCTAGCACAAGCACGCGATCCCCAATGGCGATCCCTGCATCCCACACCACCGTTAGCGCGGTTTCCATGTTCGCGGCCAGAGTGGCGCGCGTGCTCGGAATGGAGGCTGGAATGGTCCGAATGACCTCGGGCCGCAGCACGTGCACATCGCCGTGCGAGCGCAGGGCGAAGACGCACTGGCCCACCTCCACCCCTCGTGCTCGACTCTCTACGATGTTGCCCACCCAACTGTAGCCATAGCGTCGCGGATAGACCGGCGTGCCCGGCGCGTCGAGCGACGGATCGAACACCCGCGGCCCTTCGTTGCGGTAGAGCAACAGCTCGGTGCCTTGGCTGATGCCCGAGTGAAGCGCGCGTGCCTTCACCTCTCCAGGCGCAAGCGGCGACGAGGGCTGCCCCTGTCGCAGTTCGACCCGACGCGGCCCCGTGAACCATAGCTCTCGCTCAGCCGACACCACGCAGGTCCTCTCGATTGGATGTACCCAGATCTTGCACCAGCAGGATGAATTCCCGAGCCGCCGCTGACCAGGATCTGGCCGGCCATGCCCCCGCCCGTGCAAGCTTCATGCGTCGGAGATGTTCGACGGGATCGTGACCCATGCGCAGCAAGGTGGCGACCAGATCCTCGATATCCGCGAACAATTCGCCGCCCGAATCCCGCCCCACCATGGCCGCCACGTGGCCGCCGCCTTGGGCCAGGATGGGAACGCCCAGGACGCGCGCCTCCATCAGCGCCATCCCATAGGATTCCATGTGGGAACAAGAAACCAGCAAGTTGCTCGCCGCCATTTCCTGCAGGGTCTTGTGGTGCGACAGCTCGCCCAGGAAACGGACTCGACCGCGCAAACGAGGATCCTTTTGGCGATCATGGCAGCGCTCTGCGTACGCGGGATCGTGCTCACTTCCGCCTACGATGCTCACGCGCAGGTCATCGGCCTCGCGGACCTGTTCGGCTAGGCTGGCAAGAAAACGCTCCACCCCCTTGCCCGCGACGAGGTTCGCCACCATGAGTGTACGCAGGGGTGGACCGGGCAGTGACGCCAATGCGGCCACCGGACGCCCCGGTTCTACCTGCAACACTGGGCGGGCGCTGCCAACCAGGCGCCGCACGATCCCACCCATGAACGGGCTGGGAACCAGGAACATTGTGGCGGTTCGCAATGCCGCCGCCTCGGTCGGTGTCAGATCCGCCGCGCCAATACCTTCGCCATTTGAAATCAACGATGGCAGGTAGTGGACAATCAGTCCGATCCTTGTACCCAGCCGGGCCGCCCGCGCCAACAAGGGCAGTCTGTCGGGGTAGAGAGAATCGACCCAGAAGCCGTCGTTGCCGCGGGCTTTCGCCAAGACCGCCATTGCCTGGTCGATGGGCAATACATCGCAAGCACAACCAGAGTCTTTCAGCCCAGCAATCAACAGTCGATTGTATAGAGTGCCACCGCTGATAGCACCGTCGAGCCTGGGAATGACAAACCACTGCATGGGCGCCCCGTTCTAGAATCGGCAATCGAACAGGGTATCCTCGCCGAGCGTGAATCTGCGCACGCGCGGACGAACCGCCTCATCGAGTCGATCGATCTTCGGCAAGACCAGCCCTGGCCGGCCCTGACCAAGGAACAACGGGCTGATAGTGACGTGCACGCGACCAAGCAGCCCGGCCTCGAAAAAATGGGAAACCGTTACCCCCCCGCCCTCGACGAAAATGCGGCGCAATCCCCTGGCTCTCAATTGCTTGAGAATTTCCACCGGCGGCAGCACCGCCCCCGACGTTGGGCTCTCGATAATTTCCACGTGATCGCACACCCGCCGGCCATTGCGGCTGGACTGGGCACAGAAGAGCAGCGTTGCCGCCGCGCCATCGCAAAAAACCTGTCTATCTTCTGGCGCACGCATGCCCGGATCCAGCACGACCCGCGTCGGACTGCGGCCCGGAACCAGACGTGTGGTCAGACGTGGATCGTCGCTGGTAATGGTCGCCCGACCGACCAAGACAGCGTCGAACAGGGCACGCAAGCGGTGTGTGTGCACCAGATCCTCCCGGCCCGTGATGAAGCAAGAGGCGCCCGTCGAAGTGGCAATCTGTCCATCCAGGCTTTGGGCGAGATGGCCAATGACCAAATCGTTGCTGGCAGCCCCGATACACAGGGGGAGATAGAGGTCGAGCAGGCGCCTCACGGATGCGGGCAGCGAAACCATCGGTCGGAAAAGCGGCTCGGCATCCGGATACAAATCGAGCCAGCCTTCGCCAAGCCCGACTTCCTCCACTCGCCCCGCCTCATCCACACGCACGCCACATGGTTTCGTTACGGCCACCCCCAACCCAGCCTGGGCCGCCAACGCCCGCAACAATAGCCAGGCGTGCCCCTCCGAGAGCGCCGTTACCTCCATGGCCTCTTCCTGAATATTCCACAGATGCATCAGCTCGCCCCCCCCGAAAAGTCGTGCAGAAAATCCACCAAGAAGTCTTCCATGGGAAGAGTAACATTTCCAGGCACCATTCCATGGGCATAGCCGCGCGAGACAAATGGGGCCACCAGGTCCGGATCGCGACTGATCACATGAATGGGAACCGACCAGGATAGCGAATTGTCCGTCACCTCGGACACAGGTTGATGATCGCCAAGGATGATGACGAGAGAATCGTCATGCACAAATTCGGTCAAGTAGTTCCGCAGGACATCCAAATCGTAGAGAATGCTCCGCAAGTACGGTTCGGCCGCGTGAGAGAACGTGGACCAATCAAGATTCGCGCGTTTCAATGGATGCGAATGGTAGATGGCGCCATTGCCCACCTGCGACCAATCGGGCACCAGCGTGGGAACGTGACTCCACGGCGCGTGGCTTGACACGAGCACGCAGGTCATGAAAAGCGGTCCTTGTGCCATATCCACGACATTGCGTCGGGCGAAGTCCAAGACGTATTGGTCCGGCATGCTGGCCCACGCAAAGGGCGGTCCCGAGTAGTTGAAATTCCAATTGCGGTAGGTCTCGTCGAAATCGTAGAAGTCGGCCCCATTGGACACGCGGTTCGTGTTCGGCTCCATCAAGACCGTGTGATAGCCCGCATCGTGGAGAATGCGCGCCATGCTGCGCGGCTTGTGTACGCCCAGCAGGCCATATTCCAACTGATTGGTCGTGCGCACACCCGTCAAAAGCGTCGCATGGGCGAGCCACGACATACCTCCGTAGGTCGCGGAAGTCAGAAGACCAGAGGCCGTCGCGAACCCGTGATTCGCCAGCTCCGATTCCACACTCCTTAGCGCAGGCAGCACCTTGTCGGCGAACAGCGGTCGCTCGACCACGGTAGCGCCGTAGGACTCGACGAACAAGAGTAGCACATTGGCGTGGTGTAGGCGCTCCAAACGCGCCGGGGTGTGGTCCAGCACCTCTTGAACCGAGGCAATCGCCTTGGCCTCGCGCGCCTGTCGCGAATACACGTTCACCAGGAACTCTGCTTCTTCACCGACGCGCGGTAGAATGCTGGATCCGAACGCCCCCATGTAGCGCTTGACGTAGCGGGTGTCATGGCTCAGAAAGGGCGACGCCAGCGCCAAGGGTAGCACGGCACCCGTGAAGGCCAGGATCGGACGGCGGCGACGAAGTTGCACCGCCAGAAAAGCCAGCGAGCGGTCGACCGCGAACACTAAGAGAATAAACGTACCAACCACGGAGACAGCGGTGGCAAGGAATCGCCATGGCGCCATGGTTGAATGCACGTAGCGAACCAACTCCGAAACAAGGGGCAGGTCGGTGTAGAGGTTGAAGGGGCGGCTGAAGAATTGACCGGTGATGCCGTCGCCGATCCGAAAGAGCCGAACGAACAGCAAGCACGCCACCAGCAAGATGCGCAGTGCCCAGTGCAGCCGCCAGCCCGCAAGGCCAATCAACACGAAAGCGGCCATGACGACCGTGATGTCGAGAGAAGGTAGGAAATACCAGCCCGTTGGCTCGGGTCCGGGAAAGCGGAGGTTCACCAGCACATTGAGAAATGACCAGGCCGCAAGAAAGAGCACCCCAGGCCCGAACGCCCGCCAAGCCCTCACGCCCAATCTTGCGCCATTGGGCAGAAGGTTCCCCAGCGTGGGGTAGGCCTCGTAAAACGAGTGGCCAAAAGACAGGCATGCGACCACCGTGCCGACTGCGGCGATTGCGCTCCTCGCGGCGAACCCATCTATTGCCAGCGCCAGCAACAAACACGAGGCCGTGACGACGAAAGCTGCTCGTCCGAAGCGCGAGCGCACGCGATCGATCCCTGCGGGAGGCGCGAGAACCAGCGCAAGCACGTATGCGTAACGAAGCAGTCCTGGAACCAAGACCCAGGCACCGTGACCTGCGCGCAGCCACAGCAAATAGCCTACGAACAGGATGAAGACGGCGTCGACTTCCATATCGAAGCTGGCGCCAAACGCCGAGACGTGTCCGCCTTGTCGGGCCACGTGACCATCGAGTACGTCCAGCAGCAGGGCCAGCAGGAACCCCACGGCCAAAACAGACGAGGAAAGCCGGTGCGCAAAGCCGACCAGCAGCAGCAGGAGGAGCAATCGGCCAGCGGTGATGGCGTTGGCCGGGCCGAATCGTCCGCTCGGCGTCCACCGCTGAGCGCCGCTGGCGACCAATCCTATGAAGGACAGACCGACGCCTACAGTTAGTGGCCACGTACCAACCAAGGCCGCCGCAACTCCGCAAGCCGTAAGCACGCCAATTGCGTGCATGGGCAATGACCAACCATCCCTCATTGCACAATCGTCCGCCATTGTTTTGGAGGCTGCATCTATTGCCCAGGGAACGTACCCGACGCCCGACGAAGTGAGAGATCCGCCACCGCCACCTCGAAATGGGCCTGCGCCAGCGCTTCCTTGGCGGCCACCAGACCATCCTGCGCTTGCAGCAGGTCAATCTGCGCCGAGTGCCCAGCTTGGTACTGGGTGCGAACGAGGTCGAGAGTTTCCAGGGCCAGGGCAACCGAGTGCTCGGCCGCGCGTTGGGCCTGGCGTTTCGTTTCAAGAAGCCCGTGGCCGTTGGCCATGTCGTCGCGAATCGCATCGCGCAAGACCGCAGCGAGGGCGGCGGCCTCTTGGGCCTGGGCATTGGCCAAATGGCGCTGGGCATCTCGGATCCCACCATCGTAAAGCACCCAATCGAGCTGCAGGCCAACCGCCCAAGCGTGTCGTTGTGCGGCGAAATTGTCATAGTTGAATGCGTGCAGGTTTCCGAAGGCAGACAACGACGGGGCCCAACGCCAGGCGTAGGATCGTCGTTGCGCCTCGGCGGACTTGGTGGTCAGCTCGAGGGCACGGAATTCCGGTCGCAGGTGCAGTGCGGAATCCAGACCTACGATTTCCTCGGACGCCTCCGGGCTTGCGGCCGGCCGGACCTTGAATTCTCGATCCAATTGAATCAAGGTCGCCAACGCGCGGTAGGCCTGCGATTGGGCAAATCGCGACTCGATCGCGGCCTGTTCGGCCCGCACCAATGCCAGCTCGGCCCGATCTACGTCCACTTTGGTCACGCTGCCGTTTTCGAACCTTGTTCGGGCGTTTTCCAGTGTGGCGCGCGCAACCTCGATATTCGACTGTCGGGCCGAAACGACCTCGTCGGCGATTGCGGCAGCATAGAACGCCTGCGCCACGCCAAAGAGCACTGTTGCCAGCGAGGTTTCGAACTGCGCCTCGGCGGCGTGGACGGTGCTTTCCACCGCCTCCAGTCCCACGTAGGCGGCAGGCACGATGAGCGGCGCCGTGAAACCAATGACACCATCGAGCTGATTCTTGGGTTGGACGGTCAGGGTCTTGTCGGCGGACACCGGAAAACTGAACGATATGTTGTTGCGCGTGTATTTGCCTTGTGCGGCCACCGTGGGAAACAAAGTCGTCCAGGCCAAGTCCAGATTGGCCTGCGCTTGGGCCAGGCGGGCGCGTTCAGTGACCAGGCTTCGGTTGGCCTTGCGGCCCAAGGCCAGGGCCTCGTCGAGCGTCAGCTCGTGCGGCGACTGCTGCGCGCGGGCGGAAGTCCCCCCCCCGAAAAGAATGGCTGCGCACAGGACGATCCAGATTCTTCCAATACCCATTTTTCTTTGGTCACCTTGTATCTGCTCTATCTGATGTCCGAACTGCGAGGACGTTTCGGACCGAGTGTGTCCCCGATGACATGATTCGAAACGCATTCGTCACCCCAAAGAAACCTGGCGCAGGGCTTTCGCCGGGCTATGGTCTCTTGAAGTCGGCACCCGCCTCCACGCGGGGCACAGCGTTCAGCCCTTGCGCAAGCAGCGTCGGGCAAGGGCCGCGATGGCCGGAACAGGATCCAGGCACAGGCGTTCGAAGGATTCGACCGCGGCAGGCCGCCCCGCGAAAGCCGACAGCGATTCCAAGGCGGCAAGTCGTACGCGTGCATCCGCATCGCGGGTCGCGTGCACCAATCGGTTCACGGCGCCGTCGCTCGGGTATTGGCCGATGGCGACTACAGCGCGGCTGCGAACCTCAGGCTGCGGATCGCTGAGAAGCTGGGCCAGGAAGGGTTCCGAGGCGGGCGCCGCAATAGCGCCCAGAGCGTCGATGATGGCCAAGCGAATGGCCTGTTCTTGGTCGGCGAACAGCAACATCAATCGACGCGCGGACCACCCATCTCCGATGCGACCAAGGGCACGCAGGATCGGATCGCGGGTTTCCACGTCGCGCGCAAACTGGTCCAGCAGCAAACGCAAGGCCCGGCGCGAGCGGCGCCGGCCAAGCGCCTGGACGACCTCGGCGCGCACCGCGACCGACGGATCATCGAGAAGCGGCTCCAGCATTTCGATGATCTCGGCGTGCTCGTTGGCGGCCAAAACGCCAACCGCCGCGCGCCTCACGTCCGCGCGCCGGTCCGCGAGCGCGGCGAGGACGAATGCGCGCTGATCCGCGCAGGGTGAGATGCGCATGACTTCGAGAACAAGCGACGCACGCGCACTCGACACCTCCTGATCCGCGAGCAGTGCGGCGGTGACCAGTTTCGCATCCAAGGCTCCAAGGGATCGCACCGCGGCGGCGCGTACCTGCTCCACGGGATCGGCCAGGCATTTGAGCATGGCAGGCACGGCACGCTCGGCCGCTAGTCCGGCCAGCGCCCGCAAAGCAGCCACGCGCACGCGGATCTCATCGCTCGCCAGCAGCCCTTCGCAAGCCTCGGCCGCCTCCTCGATGCCGAGCGCAGCCGCGGCCGTGCAACTGAAAAGCCGCACGTCCGCGTCGGCGTGGCCAAGGCCCGAAAGCACGCTGGCGTGCGTAGCCGGACCCGCGAAGAGCACGGCATCGAGCAGCGGCTCGCCCATGGCCACATCCCAGGCACCGTCGACAAGCGCGGGGTAGAGTGCCGGAATCGCCAGTGCGCGAATGACCGCGATGGCCGCTTCCTTGAGGAAGTGCTGGTCGACTGCGCCTTCGGGTTCGATGTCACGACGAACCAGGATGGCGGCCAGACACGCGTGAACGGTGCTCGCCTCGGGCGAGGCAAGCCGCTGCCAAGCCCGGCTGCTGTGCAGGCCCGACACATCGACCATGCGCCCGAGCGCGGTCCCAAGGGCCAGCAAACATCCATCGAAGTTGTCGCCGCCGAACCGGCCGAGCACCAAATCGGCCAGCACCGCAGAGGCCGGGACGGTGGCGATCTTTCCCAGCGCCTCCACCGCCAGCTCCGAAATCGCAGGATCGGCGGCCGCTCGCATGAGCGCGTGTACACTGCCGGGATGGCCGATCTCGCCGAGAGCATGCGCCGCAGCGAATCGCAACCACGGATCGGCTTCGAGCATGGCCTCGATGGGGGAGGCCGCCGACTGCGCACGCAACTTGCCCAAGGCATCAATGGCGGCCTGGGCCACGTTGAGATCGGGATGCTGAAGCAGACGAATCAAGTGCGGTACGGCGGCTGGGTCGCGCGCTTCGCCGAGAGCGGTGGCCGCGTACATCGCCACGTCGTCATCGTTGCTGCGCAGGGCACTGACGAGAGCGGAGATACTGCGACTGCCCCCGCGTGCCAGGGCATCCAGCACGGCCACGCGCCGGGCAGCGTCCTCGTTCTTGCCCTGCGGCTCTTGCGCTTCACCCAGCCTACCCGCGCCTTCCGGCAGAGGCGAATCGGCGGACGAGGCACCGCCTTCGCCCAGCGCCGCAAGCAGGGCTTCGTCGAGGGATTGTGTGGGGCCCGGCGGTTCCATCAGACCGTGAAAGTCTCCATGCGCTGGCGCAGCGACTCGGCCTCGGCCGACAGCTGCTTGGCCGCCAGGTTGAGCTGCTCGACCACCTGAAGGTTCTGGCGCGCGACTTCCGAGATCGACTCGGTCGATTTCACGACGGTTTCCCCTCCTCGCTTCTGCTCCATGGTCGCATCCAGCATCGAGCTCGTGAGAGCGCTCATGCGCCTGGAAGCTGTCACAATCTCTGCGGCACTGCCCGCGTTTTCGCGCGCGGCCACGGCGATCTGCTGCGCCAGTCCGGACATGTTTTCCGCGACCTTCAGCGTCTGCCGCGCGGCTTCACTCTGGCTCTCGGTGGCCAGCGCGCTGGCCGCGATGATGGTGGACGTCTTGTCGATGGAGGACATCATTCCCACCAGCACCTCATCGGTCAAGGTCACCGCGGTGCCCACGTCCTTCTGCACGCTTTCGATGATGGTGCTGATGTCACGCGTGGATTGGGCACTGCGCTCGGCCAGGCGCTTCACCTCGTCGGCCACCACGGCGAAACCGCGTCCGGCCTCGCCCGCGCGCGCCGCCTCGATGGCTGCGTTGAGGGCCAGCAGGTTGGTCTGGTCGGCAATCTCCTCGATGAGGCGAAGGATCTTGCGGATCTCCTGCGCCCTATCGCCGATGGCGCCGATGGATCGTTGCAACGCCTCGCTACCCGACTTGACCGATCCCAGCGTGGCCTTGGACATCTCGTTGGCTGTGCGTGCCTGGGCAGTGACTTGGGCAATATTGCTGGTCAAACCCGCCAAGTGCATGGTGGCTTCCTGCGACGAGGCGAGCAAGGTCTGGCCGTGCAACGCAGTTCGTTCCAGGGTTTCGTACATGCGCTGAAAGGCGGTGGTGGTTTCCTCGACGCTGACGGAAAGCGATGTCGCCGTCTGCGACAGCTGTTGAATCTGTTCGGCGATGCGCCCCATGCTGGCCGAGGTCGCCGCAGTCGCAATGGATTGCGTTTCCGTGCCCCGACCAAGTTGGGCGCCGGAGACCGATATTTTTTCCGAGGTACTGGCGACGATGCGCGAGGCATCCAAGATGGAGCCAATGGTGGTGCGCAAATTGGCCGCCATTTTCCGCATGGACACCAGCAGCTGGCCGACCTCGTCTGTCGAGCGCGTTTCGCCGATCTCGACAGCAAAATCCTGCTCGGCCAAGCTGTTGGCCGACTCGACCGCGAGCTTGATCGGTGCGGTGATGCTGCGGACGATGACGGACACCAATCCCGCGGCCGCCAGCACCGCCACCAGGACCAACGCGACGGTCCACTTGCCCTGCTCCTCCTTGATGGTCTTCTTCTCCTGCAGTTCGGCCCGGCGCGCGCCGATGGTGGTGTCGAAGGTCGCGAGCAGCGACTCGATCGCCGAGGAAGCCAATCCGCGCAGAGAGGTCACCGTCGCAGCGCGCGCGGTATCCTTGGAGCCTCTCGCGTCGCCCACCAGCTGCCGGGCAGCAGCGATGGTCTTGCGTCCAGCCGAAAGGCACTCTTGCAGAGGGATGCCCACGCTTGCGACGGATTGGCCGGAGGCCGAAGAACCGCTTCCGCGCACTGCCGCGAGCAAGTCGCGCTCGATGTCCGCCAGATCGGCGGCGAAACCATCAATGGTGCTGATAAGCTCGGCGCGAACCCCGATGGGAATGTCTTCGGGCCGCGTCCACTCGCTCGCCAATTCGATCAAACGCTCGATGCGCCAAGCCGCTTCGGGTATTCGTCGCAGCGTCGCATCGACGACGTGAACGGCGATGGGGTCCAGGATCTGGGTCTCATTTGCCACCAGGGCGATTTGGCTGAACCAGGTGGCCACCGCCTCGCGCATGCGGCGGTGCACTTCGTCCCGCGCCACGCTGGCCCCGCCCGCTTGAGCGGACAAGGCACGCAGGTCGGCCAGTGTCTCGGGCATGCGCACCCTGGCCATGTCGGCATCGACTCCACACCCCGACGTGTTCATGGAGCCCAGTTCCTCGAGAGCCGAACTTATGGCGCTCTTCGATCCGGCCGGCAACTCGTCGGGGCCGGACGAGAGCGCGCGCGTGTTCATGACAATTTGCTGACTGAGGATGCGCTTGAGGTGCTGCGCGTATTCCTCCAAACACAATTCCCGGCGCATGCGCACGATCTCGTCGCTGCTCTTGCTGACGAAATCGCGCAGTAGCAGGGCCGTGGGCAGAAGAAGAATGATGACGATGATGAGCAACTTCTGCCACAAGGACAGGTGGCGCAGCATGGGCGCGCCTTCGATGCGCCCAAGCCACCTGTGCCGCCTGCGCTCGCGAGCCGCGCCGTTGCCGTTCTTCGCGCGCGAAGACTCGGAAGTCGAGGGAGCCTTGCTCTCGTGTGTGCTCATGCTTCGTCACTCCTTGGGAAGGATGCCTCTGCGGCGTGTCCTGGCCGCAGAATGCGCTCGGCATCGGTCAGGTAGATCACGGCATCGCCGTCGTGGGCCACGCCGATGGCGGAACGGAGGCTGGCGGGCTCAGTGGCCGGCGCGATGTCGGCCGCAGCCAACTTGAGGATGCGCGCGACCCGGTCCACCAGCAGTGCAAAGGCGCGCCCCGCCACCTCCACGACGAGCAGGCGCGACCTGGCGGTAGGTGGGCTGGCCTCGTAGCCGAGGCACTTGCGCGTATCCACCGCGGGTACGACGCGACCGCGAAGGTTCACCACGCCACGCACGTGGTCGGGGGCTTCGGGCACGCGCGTGATGGTTGGCGCCTGAACGATCTCTCGGCACTGCAGAATGGGGATACCGATCTCATCGTCGAGCAGAAAGAAGGTCACGAACTGCTGAATCTCACCTTCGACCCGGCCCGGTTGCCGCTGGCCCGCGGCAAGCAAGGCATCCGCGAATGCCAAGAGAGGTTCGGCGCTTTGCGTGTGGACGCCAGCACCCTCGCCCGCTCGGCTCGCATCAGAAGACATCGTAGCTTGCCTCCACCTTGGTCCCCTGCGAGGGTTCGGGCAATAGAGCGGCGCTGGTACGACGAACAACCTCGACGCTGTCGAGGATGGGGACCACACGGCTTTGCGCAAGCACCGTCGCGCCGGCGACCAGGTGGCAGCCAGCCAGGGTCTCGTCGAGCGATTTGACCACGATCTCTTGCACCCCCGAAAGCCAGTCCACCAGCAGCGCACCACGCTTGTTTCCCGCTTGCAAGACGATTGCGTACGGACGCGCCCAGGCCTCTGCCAAGCCTTGACAGCCGAGCAGACGTCCCGCATCCACGGCGCGCACGAAATCACCACGCCAGGCGATCAGCAAGACGCGATTGATGGCTTGCATGTCCTTTTCTCGGCTCTCCATGGTGTCGAGAATGAAGCCGGTGGGAATGGCAAAGGTTTCGCTGTCCACGCCGAAGATGAGGGCCTTTTGCAGGGACACCGTCACCGGCAAGTCGAGCACGAAGACCGTGCCTTGTCCCCGGGCCGAGCGCACATCGATGCTGCCGCCCAGGCCCTGCACCACGCTGGCCACCACATCGAGCCCCACGCCACGACCCGCGAGGCTGGAGACCGACGTCGCGGTCGAGAAACCGGGTCGAAAAATCAGGCGCTGGATGTCGCGCGCGGAAAAGCCACTGGTGTCGAGTCCCTGGCTCTTGGCCTTGGCCGCGATGGCCTCATGATTGAGTCCGCGCCCATCGTCGGCGACGCTGACGTTCACCCGGCCCTCGCGCAGACGGGCGCTGAGCAGAATCTGCGCCTTGGCCGGCTTGCCCAGCGCCGCGCGTTCGTCGGCAGACTCGATGCCGTGGGCGACGGCATTGCGCACGATATGAACCAGGGGCTCGTATAAACGGCTGATGATCGCGCGATCCACCGCCGTCTCGCCACCCTCGATACAAAGCTCGATGGACTGGCCCCGTTCGTGGGCCAGATCGCGCAGGAAGCGACCGAAACGGCGAAAGAGCGTGGCGATGGGGGCAAGGCGAACTCGCAACAGTTTGTGGCGCATCTCGCGCGAGGTACGCCCGAGATCGGTCAGGAGCTGATCCATGAGCGCAACGTCGCTAGCCTCGATCTGGCCGCGCACCAGGCGTCCATGCACGCGCGTAAGCTCGGTCTGGCCCACGATGGTTTCCCCGGTCAGCTCCAGCAGCTCATCCACGTCGCGATCCGCGATGCGCGCGCTGCCACGCCCATCGTCGGCGTCGACCGCAGGTGTAAAGCCCGCGGCCTCGCCGCGCACCGGGATTGCGGCGCTGGCCAACATCTCCCTCGGCGACCGGGCCTCTTCATTCGCTTGCCCCGCTCGCAGGACGAAGGCTTCCGCGAGCTTCGCATCCACTTGACCGGCCAGCGCCGATTGGACAAGAGCAGCCAGAAGATCGCAGCCTTCGAGAAGGCACTGGGCGAGGCTGGCTCGTTCATCGGCCCGGATGGTCTCGATTTGCGCGCAGACGTCTTCGAGTGCGTGCGCCACCCGCTCGATGGGCGAAAGACCCATCATGGCGCTGTTGCCCTTGATGGTGTGCAGCCCGCCGCGAATCGCCCGCAAGAGCTGTTTGCCATCGTCGCCGGCGCCCCAGGCTTCCTCCAGCTTCAGCAACAGTCCGCCCACTTCCAGTGCGATGGGTGCCGACTCGTCGACGAAGTCCCTGGCTAGGGATGCAAATAGCTCTTCCACCTTTGCTTCCCTTCCTAAGCACTCTTGCCGGTTTTGTGCATGCCAAGCATGGCGGATGTCACATCCTGTTTGGGATTCGCACGGCGCAAGAATTCGTTTTCCAGCGCTAGTCCAAGTTGAAAGGCCGCCAGCTCGAAAATTTCGATATCACCGATCTCCCGATCCCGAGCTCCGTTGTCGAGATAGATGGCGGCGATCACGCGTTCGCTGCCAGGCACCGGCAATACCGCGATTTCACCCGTCCGTGGGCGATCCACGGCCTCGACAAAGGCCTGCGGCAAGTCGGCTTCGTCATAGCGCAGGCGGCGCGAGCGACTGTCGGTCACGCAATCCTTGAACACGCCACTGCCACCGATGGCCATGATGAGCCCCTGGGTCGTCTTGGCCAATGGCGCGCCCCGCTTCGTGTTCCCGAAGGCGCCGAGAGCGACCATGCGATCGAGGTGGGGCACGAAGAGAACCCCGCGATCGAGGGATTCGGCCACCGCCGCCATCAAGTTCGAGGACACGGTTGTGCCGAGGAGGCCGGAACGCAAATCGGCGATGATCCGGCGCAGTCGCGCGAAGCTGGCGCGGATGCCTTCCGTGATGGCGTGCTCGTTGGCCATGAACTTGCGCTGTCGGGCCGCAGACAACATGCACGCGACGACGGTTTCGGGCACCGACGAGGTCACCGAAAGCACGCCCGATTGGTACATCTCGCGCAAGGGAGCTCGGCCCTCGAAAAGCGCGATGACAGCGGCCCGCGGGCGCGAGCGACACAGGGCCGAGAGCGTCGTCAAGGCATGCACCTGGTAGCGCAAGTCGACCACCACGATGGGCGGCGATTCGCCAAGCAGCGAGGCGCCCGCGTCGCGCAGGGCGACCGAGAAAACGCGGTCGCCCGAGGGGGCCAAAAGCAGGTTGAGTCGCGCCAGAAGGTCGGCGTCCGGGGATACGATCTGGTAGCGCAGCCGTTCGCCTTGGGGCTGCGGGGTTGGTTCGTAGGCCAAGCGCTCGCTGGACTTTGCCTTGGCGTCTGCATCGGCAATGGTCGCGCCGGCTTCGGCAACGTCCTCTAGCGCGGGTGGCTCGAATTCACGGCTGTGCGATCTGCTCCTCGTCTCGTCCGCCTCCGCGCTACCGACCCCGGCCACAGGGAACTCGCCCGAGGTGCCGGCCTCCGCGATTCGGCGCAGAACATCCATGAGTACCGTCTGCGTGTCCAGATCGACCTTGGGCGCGCCAGTAAAGCGCGTGACCTCGACCACGGGCGTGAGATCGTCCATGGCGAATTCGAAGGTTCCCGATTTCCAGGAAAGCATCTCGCCCACCACGCGTTCAATCTCGGTGGCCATCACGTCGCGAATCGCCTCCGGCGAGGTGCTGCCCATGCGCACCAAGATCTGACCGATGGCTCGCCGCGGTCGCTCCGCGTTCTGCGTTTCCAGGGCGCGCAACAGGGTATCTTCATCGATGACCGAGGCGGCGACGAGCAGCTCGCCGACCCGCCGCGTACGCGGATTCCACGCGCTCACGATACGCCCGCGCTCGAAACCGATGAAGCCCTCCTCGCTGCGGTTGTTGACGGTCAGGGTTCCCGAATGACCACCCAGCCGAATCAGTTGCATCACATCGGCAACCGCAACGTCTTCGATCATGCCTCGGAAACTCATGACGTCCTCGCCCGGGGGTGCGCCCCCACGCGCCTAGCCTTGCTTGACCAGCTTGATCAGCCCCTCGAGGGTTCGCACCTTGCGCGCGGCTCGCGAGTACACCCGCGACGCGAAAAGCGCCGAGGCGGCGTGCGCCCCGAGCAGATCGAGCAGGTCGCGATCCTCTTCATCCAGCTTGCCCTTGTGCTCGAACAACTTGGTGATGATGAGCGCGCCCACCGTCACATCCTGAACGCGCAGGGGCACGACCACCAGCACCGGCGAATTCTCGACCGGCCCGAAGCGCAGCATCCCGTCGAGCAGCGAGGCATCGATCAGCGGATCCCCGCCCGTGTAGGTCGTGCCACCCGACCAGGTCGCATCGATGGCACCCTCTTGCAGTCGGATCTCCAAGGCGCTTTCGCCCTCGTCGCGCAGGAGCAGGGCGAATTGTTCGGCGCCGAGAAGGTTCACGGCAATCTCGGCGATGGTCGATTGCACGTCCGCCGGATCCAGCGTGGCGTGCAACTGGTAGGTGGCCACGTACAAGGTCATGAGCCGCCCGACCTGGTGCTCGACCTCGACGAGTCGCGTGGCCAGTTCCTCGCGTTCGTTTTCGGCCTTGGCCAAGCGCAATGCCTGTTCTGGAATTTCGGCCGAAGCCGCGCGCTGCTGGACCACGGATTTGCTGGCTTCCTCGATGGCGGCCTGGGCATCGTGAATGAGCTGACGCGCGCGCATCAAGGTGGCCAAGGGATCGCCACTGTCGGCCGTGTAACTGGTTTTGCGTGGACCTTCGGCCATGACATCACCGTCCTTCAAGGGGAAGGTTGCTTGATCGTGAGGCGACCGATGATCTTCAGCAGATCCTCGCGCTGGAATGGCTTCTTGAGGTAGGCCACCGCGCCAGCCTGCAACCCGCGTGCGACGTCCTCTTCCTTGCCCTCAGTGGAAACGATGATGACCGGAATGGCCGCGAATTCGGGCTTCACCTTCACCTGGCCCAGGAATTCGAGCCCGGTCATGTGCGGCATGTTGATGTCCAGGATGATGACGTCGACGTCTGGATTTTCGTCCAGGCGGGCCAGGCCTTCACGCCCGTCATGCGCCGCGATAAGCATGCACGGCCGAAGCATCACCTCGTACATCTTGTGGATGAGGCGCGAGTCCTCGACCACCAGTACCTTGCGAGTCTTGACAACGTTCAAAGAAACCTCCCTTAGCGGGGAACTCTTGTGGGCTGCTGATTTCCAACCGCAGTGCGCGTTTGCCGAGGCGCGCAGCCGCCCTGTACCATGATCAGTTTTCGTCGGTTTTTCCCGTGGACTTGAGGCATGGAACGCCACAAGTACAGCCTGGATATTGGCCCCGGCGGGTCCATTTTGCCACGCTCTTGGCCCGCCCAAACACAATTCGCGTCCTTATCCAGACCGGTCCATGAGCCAGTACAGCACCCATTGCAGCAGCCAGCGCCGCAGTCCCCTGCGTGGATCGCGCATCACCCAATCCACCATCCAGCAGAAGGGAAGCTTCTTGTTGGTAACCAGCTTGAAGATAGCCACCTGTTTCTTGTGCACGTGGGCAAGGCGCCGCATCAGCCCCTCGCCCGTGGCGTCGCCACGCAGGAACTTGCCCACGCCCTCGCCGCTGCGAATCGCGTAGTAGATGCCTTCGGTCGACAAGGGATTGAGCAGGCCGGCGGCCTCGCCCACCAGAAACACGTTGCCGAAGCGCCAGCCGCGGTAGTCGGCGTTGCCCTTGGCGGCCTCGTGGCGCAGCTTGGAAACATCCAGGCCGAAGCGCTTGGCCACCCACACGCCGGCGCGTGCCGCAATGTCGCGATCGAAACGGCTGCCCTCGAAGGCAAGCCCCACCATGGTCTGGCCGCGGCTGCGCGACATCATGTAGCCGTAGCCGGCGGGAAAGGTGCGCGGCAACCAGTAGATGTGGAACTCGGTGGCGGGCTGGTCGACGACGAAATGATAGGCCCACCCGACAATCTTCTCGCGCGGGAGCTCCAGGTGCCGGCGCACGATGGAGTTCGCGCCATCGGCACCGACCAGCTGCTTGTAGCGATAGCGGCCAGTACGGGTTTCGACAAAGTCGGCGGTGATCGTCTGAACAGGCTCGCCAAAGCGAATGTCGGCGTCGCAGCCCTTCATCAGGTGGCTCTCGATGCCGTGACGGCCGGTGGTCCACGCGAACGGGCGCGGCAGCTTGAGGGCATGGCACGTGTGATCGTTACCGACGTGAATCTCGGTCCACGGCCGGCCACGATCGAAGTCCTCCCCGGGCAACACCTTGGCGGTCAGCTCGCCAGCGCAGATTTTCTTGCCCAGGGTCTCGGCCTTTTCCAGAACCAGCACGCGCCGGCCCGAACCGGCCAGCGCCCGTGCGCACGAAAGCCCGCCCGGGCCCGCGCCTACGATGACCACGTCATACGACTCGTCTTGCATCGCCGGCAGTGTACACGGGCAGGGAATGCTTTTTCACCACAGAGGACACAGAGGACACAGAGACCGGAAGAAGAAGGGCTTCCGGATCATGTGTCCGAACTCCTACCGTCCCCTCCGCCCCCATTGGCATTAAGCGACAGCGGCTGACGTAGATCACCCTCTCCCTTCGGGCTCGGGATTAGTCACATTTCCCTTACGTTCTTTAGGACCTCCCACGCCTCGAC
>OBLT010000096.1_pt1 | contig 63656 bp, 52 predicted proteins | sample 1518721 | NCBI WGS metagenome assembly OBLT01 (sample SAMEA3539307, study PRJEB22396) | soil metagenome | biome: tundra; feature: field; material: soil | place: USA | collected 2010-05 | depth 0.15 m | reverse complement strand
TCACGCTATGCTTGAAGCTTTCAAAGAGGGCGGCTGGGGAATGTACCCGATTCTCGTTCTCTGCATCATCACCATCTACATTACCCTTGAGCGCACGTTCTATCTCGCCAAGTCGAAGATCAACGTCGAGCAGCTCATGTCCATGGTCAAGTCCCAGATCGTCGCTGGTAACCTGCGCGGCGCCATTTCGAGCTGCGATGCCACGCCGACCGGCGTGACCAAGATCATGGCGGCCGGCCTGCGCAAGGCCGAGCAGGGCGGCGCCGAACACGAGATCCAGCAGTCCATGGACGAAGAGGCTCTGCGCGAGCTCCCCAAGATCGAGAAGCGCACCGGCTACTTGGCCATGCTCGGAAACCTGGCCACACTCGCCGGACTCCTCGGCACCATCACGGGTCTCATCAAGTCCTTCGCTTCGGTCGCTGGCGTCGACCCCTCGATGAAGGCCACCATGCTCTCCAAGGGTATTTCCGAGGCCATGAACTGCACCGCGTTCGGCCTGGGCACCGGTATCTTGGGCCTAGCCGCCTACGCCGTGCTCAACGGCAAGACTCAGCACATCCTCGACGGCGTCAATCAGTCTTCCGTCGAGGTTCTCAACCTCGTGGTTGTGGGACGCGAAAGCGCCCGTCACTAGGCCAACGCAACAACTCTAGGGGCGGTGACCGCCGCCCCCGGATGGGAGCAAATCCATGAGCGTATCAGTCGATACAGGCGCCAAGGGTGGCAAAAAACCACTCAATGCCGAACTCAATCTCGTCCCCTACATCGACCTGCTCACCTGCATGGTCGCCTTCCTTCTCATCACGGCAGTTTGGACGCAGCTCGCGCGCCTGCAAGCCCAGCAAAAGGGCCAAGGTATGGCTGGCGAGGAAACCCCGCCTGAGTTGCAGGTCAAGATCGTCGTGCTGGTGAACCAAGAAGGATTCAATCTGGTCGTAGGCCAAGATCAAACCCCGATTCCAAAGAAGGGCACCGACTACGACTTCGAACGGCTCGCAGGCGAGCTGAAGAAGGCCAAGGATAGCCACCCCGACAAGAACGATGCCCAGGTGGCCTCCGAGGACACTATCAAATTCGAAACCTTGGTCCGCGCCATGGACACCGCGTTGCAGGCGAGATTCCCGGATATTTCGCTGATAGACAGCGGCGCGGCAGGAATCTAGGGAGACCCGACCATGCCAATCGAAGCACCAAAGGCGCATCTCTATCACTCCATCAAGCTCGATGTGACCAAGGCGAAACTGGGCCACAGCGGGCGAAAGAGCACCGCCGCCAGTCTCAACCTCGTGGCCTACATCGACATGATGACGGTTCTCGTCATCTTTCTCCTCATGACCTTCCAGGCCAACGGCGAGATCCTCTTCATCCAGAAGAACATCACCCTGCCCGACGCCCACAACTGGAGCGAGCTCGAGCGCGCCCCGGTCATCGGCGTCACCAAGGACGTCGTGACCTTGGACGGCCGGCAGGTCGCGACCGGCGAAGACCTGATGAAGGACTCCGCCACCGGCGACATGAAGATCACCGAGCTGCACGACGAGCTCGTCACCGCCAAGAACAACTACAAGCTGCTTCACCCGTCCGAGGAGTTCAAAGGCGTGTGCATCATCCAGTCGGACAAGAGCGTCGAATTCAAGATGCTGCGCAAGGTAATGTTCTCTGCGGCTGCGGCTGGCTACCAGAACGTGAACTTCGCGGTTCGTCCCAAACCCAAGGGTGGCGCCGCGGCGCCAGCCGCCGAGTAGTGGACGGCCGGGACGTTCCTTCGAGCGTTCCGGCGGCCGCTCAGACTGTCTCGTCGCGGCCGGCTCCAACAGGGGTCGGCCGCAGGTCTATGTGGAGTTTCCTTTCTTTGGGGAGGTGCCTTGATGCAGATCCGAACGCTAGCCGTATTGTCCATGTTCACAGGCTCACTGATGGGAGCTTGTACCGGAGATCCCAACGATCCCATGACCTGGGCGAACAAGCTCAAGAACGTCCGCGAACAGCAAGAAGCACTGAACCAGCTCGCTCGCATGGGTGTGGAGCGGGCCAAGGTCGCCCTGCCCGCCCTCATCGAGCTGTATAAGGAAACCAAGAAGCCTGAGCACATGGACGCGCTGGTCCGCTACAAAGATCCAAGCACGATTCCGCTGTTCGTCGAGGCCCTGGACTTCACGGAGGACGACTTCGACCGCGCTATCGTCGCGGCGGGCGCGCTCGGCGAGCTCAAGGAGAAGGCCGTCGAGGCCGTTCCCTCGCTCATCAAGGCCGTCGAGCACCAACTGCCTATCAAGTCGCGAGCCAACGGCGTACGCCTGGCCTCCATTCGCGCCCTGGTGAAGATTGGCGATAAGCGCGCCGTACCGACGCTTTCGAAGATTCTCACCACCTCAGCCGACGAGCAGGACTTCCTTCTCAACCAGAAGGCCGCCCTCGGCCTGGCAGAGCTGCGCGACCCATCGGCGATTCCCGCTCTCATCAAAGGTATGTTCATGACTGGCCGAGGCGCCAACATCTTTCAGGAATGCCGCCTCGGCATCGTGCGCATGGGCGATCCCGCCGTGGCGCCGCTCATCGAGCTACTCAATGAGAAGAACGCCGAAATCAACGAGATGGCGAGGAAACTCGATTTCGAGAAGTACAGCCCGGGCATCGTGCCGTTCAAGGCCGCCATGCTGCTCGGCGACCTGCGCGCCGCCAAAGCGGTTCCCGCGCTGGCCGCGCGCCTGAGGGTTCCCGCCAAGTCCGGCGAGCACAAGTCCATTCTCATCTCGCTCGGTTTCATTGGAACCAAGGATGCGGTGGACGTGCTGCTCAATACTCTGAAGGACAAGAAGGTGGACGCCCCGACGCGCTCTGCGGCCGAGGACGGCATCTATCTCTCGGGCGACAAGCGCGCGGTTCCCATCCTCATGGAAACCGCCAAGTCCGGCTATGTCGTGGTCCAGGGCCAGAAGGCCTCGGATCTGCGCGCCAACGCGGCCATAGATCTGGCCCGCATCGCCGGCCCCGAGCACTACGAAGAATTCAAGGCCTTGGCCGACAAGGAGAAGGAAGTGCAAGGCCATTTCGGCGAAGCCCTCGACCGCATGCAGGTCGCGAAGGAATGCGGCGACAAGATTGACTGCTACGGCAAGCACCTCTCCGACCCGTCGTGGACGCGCGCGGAGAAAGCAGCCTTCTGGATCGGCTTCTCCGGCAACGCGAAGCAGGGCGTGCCGTTTTTGCTCGGCGCCCTCAAGCCCGTGGCCAGCCTAACCCCGGAGCGCTTTCCGGTTCACCAAGCCATCCTGCAGTCGCTGGCGCGCCTGGCGAACAAGAACGACAAGGATGTCCTCGACGCCCTCGACAAGCAGATCGACCGCGACGAAACCGCGGTGCGCATCCCGGGTGCGCGCGACCTCCTCGGCGAAACCCGCGTGACGCTCGCGGTGATTCAGAACAAGGGCTGATGTTCGGACACGTAGTCGACAGTCTGCTAGGGCAGTCCACCGCCGACTGTCGACTACCCCTTGCCGCCTGCGTAGTCGGCGATCACCACCGTGTGAATGCCGCCACGAACGTAGAAATCGCCCTCGACACGCGCTCGACGTGGTTTCGTGGCGGCCACCAGGTCATCCAGAATCCTGTTGGTGACGGCCTCGTGAAACGCTCCCTCGTTACGGTAGGACCAGAGGTAGAGCTTCCACGATTTCAATTCCACGCAAAGTCCGTCCGGCACGTACTCCACGCGAATCGTCGCAAAGTCCGGCTGGCCGGTTTTCGGGCAAAGACAGGTGAATTCGGGACATTCGAAGCGAATGACGTAGTCCCGGTCAGGGTTGGGATTGGCGAAAGTCTCGATGCTCTTGGACGCAGTCGTTGCCATTGGGCTACCCAGCATACCAGGTCACGGCGGAATACTGACGTGACCTATCTTCACCATACGTGTGAGTGCCGACGGGCTTTGCCCGGCGGCACTCTTCGCGGGAGTTCGAAAGAACCCTCCCAGGGTTCTTTCCTATCGCGCGCGTGTCGATGGGCTTTGCCCGATGGCACTCATCTCTAGGAGGCATTGCCGGATGACATACCCCAGAATTCGCCATGCTTCGCTTGCGCTTGCCGCTCTGGCGGCGGGGTTTGCGTGGCAAGGGTTAGCCCTGGCCGGAACCGTCAAGGGCACGGTTAGCCTTCCCGCTGAATTGAAGACCGGCCGGCGCTTTGTCGGCCACTGGCGCGTCGAGAACACCAACGTGGCAACGCAACGGGCCGACCCGCGCGGTGGCACGGTGGTGCTGCTTGTAGGCCCGCAGTTCCAGTCCATTCCGCCGAAGAACGTGTCCGTGGAGATCTCCGGGCTGCAAGCCACCCCGGCGGCCATCGTGGTCAGCGAAGGGACGGTCGTCGAATTCAAGAATTCAGACAAGGTTTCGCACGACCTGTCGACGCCCGATGCGCCCGGGGTGATGCCACCCGAGCGACTCAGCTCCGGCACGGTGCGCAAACAACGCTTCGCCTCCGCCGGCGAGTATCTCGTGCGCTGCACGGAATACCCGCACATCGTCGTCTCGGTCATCGTGACCAGCTCTCCGCTCTTCGCTGTCGTGGAAGACAAGGGCGGTTTCAAGATCGCGGACGTCCCCGAGGGCCACGCCACCTTGAAGGTGTGGAGCAACGGCGGCTGGGTCCACCAACAGGAGATCGACATACCTGCCAGGGGCCTGGATCTCTCCGTCAAGGTGCAAAGCTCGTCTTCCGCCAAAGAAACCGCGGAATAGGAGAAGCTAGCGATGTTCCTCTCCAAAATCTGGTTCGTTCTCGTAGGACTTCTGGCCGGCGTTGCAGTCACGGCGGCCTTCGTCGCGCCCCGCCCGGCCGATCGTCGCATCGAACAGCTGGAAGGCCAGCGCATGGATCGCGCCCAGTACGCGGCCGAGCAGTTGCTGAAAAACGACGCCCGGCGCTGGATCGACTACGTGGCCAAGCTGGGCACAGACGGCAAATTGATCGACGCGCTGGATGCGGCCACCCGCGGATCCAGTGAGCTTCGCCCCCTGCACGAATCCGTGCGCAACCGCCTGCGCGAGTTAGTTCCGGATCGCCAGGCCATCGGCGCCGAATCGATCATCGCCGTCGACGGCAAGGGCCGCGTCGTAGCGCGCGTGGGTGACGACGAGGGCGAGTTCGGCGAATCCATCGTGGGGACCGAGGTGGTGGCCGACGCGCTACGCGGCTACCTGTCCGACGACGTATGGGGTGCGAGCAACCGACTGCGCCGCATCGGTGCCGCGCCCGTGCTCTCCAAATCCCACGACCGCATCGTGGGTGCCCTGGTGGTCGCGGTGGAGACTGGCAAGCGCCTAGCGGAGATGTGGAAGCGCAATCTCGGGGTGGAGGTGGCCTTCGTCTTGCGCAAGAACGTGCTCTCTTCCACTTTGCCGGAAGCTTTGCTCACCCAGCTTCCCGAGGTGATCGAGGAGCATGCGGCGGAGATCGCCAGCCAAAAGCGTTCGCGCGCCCTGCCGCTTTACATGGGCAGCGAGCGCCTACTGACCGTCGCCGCTCCGTTCACGGGCGAAGCCTCCGAGCAGCACGCCTACTACGTCCTCATGACCAAGAAATCCCCGGAGTCCAACCCATGGGCCCTGCTGTCAAGCACGTCCTCGGACGACCTCAAATGGGGGAAGTTCCCCTGGCTACCGCTCGCGGGTGGACTCATCGGCCTCATCGCCATCGGGCTCTTTCTCCAGCGCATGGAGATCGAAATGCCACTCAAGCACCTGCGCGCCGAGGTGCACAGCCTGGCCAAGCAGGAATTGCAGAAGATCGAAGACACGAAGTACGGCGGCAAGTTGGGTGGAATCGCCCGCGACATCAACGCCGCCATCGAGCATTTCACCCACGCGCCGCTGCCCAAGAGCGAGACGGCCAAGAAGGACATCTCGGCTATCCTCGATCCCAAGGCCGCCTCTGCAGATGGGAAGTCCTTCGATGTTTCCAGCGCCACCGCCCCGGCCAAGGCCGCGGTCCCACCTCCGGCCGCCATGGCCGCATCGCTGTTTGGGACCCCGCGTTCCGCACCCGGATTGGGTGGCGGACCGCCGGCGATTCCCGCCGCGCCGCCGCCCACCCCTTTCACGGCACCGTCGGAGCCAGCGCCGTTTCTGGCACCCGCGCACCCCGCCCCGGCGGTCCCCCATCACGCAGCGCCGCCTCCGCGCCAGCTGCCGCCGCCCTTGGCCAAAGCAGCAAAGACCCCCTCCCCAGTGGCCCAGGCCAGCCCGCCCAGCACAGGCGAGGATCCCGACCGGGCAAACTTCAGCCAGGTGTACGAGGCCTACGTGGCCCTTCGCCAGAAGTGCGGCGAGTCCATCGTGGGCCTCTCGCTGGAAAAATTCATTGCCAAGCTGCAAAGCAACCGCCAGCAGATCATCGCCAAGCACAACTGCAAGACGGCCACATTCACGGTCTATGAGAAGGACGGCAAGGCCGCCCTGCGTGCGGTGCCCGTGCGCGAGTAAGAAGAGAACTAGCCTAGCGTACCGACTCTTTGTCGGACGGGAATTCGCCCGACCGCACGTCCGCGACGTAGGCGGCGAACGCCGCTATCGTCGCCTTGCCCAGCTCGGCATAGCGACGGGCAAAACGCGGCGACCAGTCGGGATCGAGTCCAAGCAGGTCGTGCATGACCAGGACTTGCCCGTCGCAGGATGGCCCTGCGCCGATGCCGATGGTGGGAATCTGAACCGCTTGCGTGATAGCCGCGGCGAGGGCCGAGGGCACATTCTCGACCACGAGGGCATAGGCGCCGGCGTTGGCCAGAGCGCGGGCACCAGCGAGGATGGACTGGGCCTGCTCGTCGCTGCGCCCCTGCATCTTGAAACCGCCGAACTTGTGCACCGACTGCGGCGTCATGCCCACGTGGCCCATCACCGGAATCCCGATAGACACCAATCGCGCGACCAGCTCGGTTATCTCTTCACCACCTTCCAGCTTCACCGCCTCCGCCGCACCTTCCTTGAGCAACCTTCCGGCCGCCCGCACGCCATCCTCAATCGACACCTGGTAGCTGAGAAAAGGCATATCCGCGACCACCTGCGCGTGCTGGGTACCGCGCGATACCAAACGGCAGTGGTAGATCATCTCGTCGAGGGTGACGGGTAGGGTATTGGAATGCCCCTGCACCACCATGCCCAGGCTGTCGCCCACCAGCACGATGTCCACGCCCGCACGATCCGCCAGCCGCGCGAAGGCCACATCGTAGGCCGTCACCGAGGCGATCTTCTCGCCCCGACCCTTGCGCTCGCGCAGGGCCGCGCTGGTCAGTTTCTTTGTCGTTGCCATGAAGGCGCTGATTGTAGCCTTTGAAATGGGAACCCTCAAAGGGTTCCCATACCCTCCCGCGCTGTGGCTTCAGGCCAGCAGGCCGTGGGCGAAGCCCGCCTCCGCCTACGCGATCGATGGGAACCCCTCCCAAGCGCGCGACGGTCCGCAGGCCAGCAGGCCGTGAGCAAAGCTCGCCGGCTCCCCACGCGTTTCCATGGCTACCGTCTGCTCCAGTGATTGATGCCGACGTGAGTCTTGTCGATCACTTCGAGTAGGGCCGCCCGATCTTCCTTGTCCCCTACGAAGTCGATCTCCGAGGCGTCGACGATGAGCAGGGGACCATCGCCGTAGTTGAAGAAGAAATCGGCGTAGGCGCGCGCCACCTCGCGCAGGTACTCGGGCCGGATGGGTTTCTCCTCAGGCCGTCCGCGCTTGTCGATGCGAGCCAGAAGCACCTCGGTGCGAGCTTGCAAGTACACGACCAAATCCGGCGTTGCCACGCGTGGCCGCAGCGCCTGGTAGACACGGTCGTAGAGCGCGAGCTCCTCGGGCGAAAGGGTCAGCGTTGCGAACAGGCGATCCTTGGCGAACAGATAGTCGGACACCACCCCGCCTTGCTCGAAGAGCCCGCCTTGCAGGAACTCGGACTGTTGGCCATAGCGCTGCAAAAGAAAGAACAGCTGAGTCGACAGGGCGAAGCGCTTCGGATCCTTGTAGAAAGCGGCGAGGAAGGGGTTCTCGCCGGGGTTCTCGCAGACCAGGCGCGCACCCAGGTCGGCTGCGAGCAACTCGGCGAGACTGGACTTGCCAGCGCCAATCGGACCCTCGACCGCGATATAGCGCGGCCGTTTACGCGGCTGCCGTAGCGGCACTTGAGTCATGGCTGTCTACTTATGGCTAGCACAACTTCGAGGGGCGCCGAAGTTTTGCTACGCTAATATGAATATGGAAACCCTGGGAGGGTTTCCATACCTTCCCGCGATGGTACGCGCCGAGCAAAGCTCGGCGGCTCCCCACGCGACTATTGGGCAGGCTTCACGTTCCACAGCATGAACACATAATCCTGGTAGTCCCCGTTGCCGTCCTCGTCGAATGCCACCACGTAGGCGTCCTGCACGGGCGTTTGTCCGCGGCTGCGCAGGGGAAAAACCTTGACCGCGTGTTTGTGTGGGGCCGCGTTTCGACCGTCGTCGGAGTAGAGGGTTCGTTTGCCGGTCTTGAGGAAGAGACCGAACGCCGCCTCGCCGGGATCGAAGCTGGTCTGGCTTTCACCCTCAAGCTCGGGATTGAGGGTTTGGTTGTGTCCCTTGGCGGCGCTGCCGAGACTCTTGCCGATCGGCTTGCCCGCCTCGATGGCATAGTGCCCGAAGGAGGTTTCCTCGTCCTTGGTGTAGCGAGCGATAAGGTAGAAGCCCACGTCGCCGGGCTTGGCGCGCTGGAAGAGCGGCGCCTTGATCTCGCCGCCCGCGACCTCCGCCGGCAGAGACAGCGAAGGCGATCCCACATCCACGTCATAGCCAAGCGCCTCTAGGATCTGCTGCAAGGGTGGTTCGTCCGCCTGAGTCTTTCCCTTGGTCACGAGGCCCGTTAGATCGCACGGCGGCCCGTCGTCGTCTTCGTTGCGCACGATGCGAACGCGGCCGTGGTGGACGCCGGGATCGGCGTCGACGCCCGGCGCGAAACCCACGGAAAACGAGAAGGACGATGCCGGCGGTAGCACGACGGGCAAAAGCGGTATGTTCACGATCTTGAACGTGGCCGCATTGGTCCCCACCACGCGGACGTCGGAAACCTGGACCGCCTCGCTACCTGTGTTCTTGACTCCCACGGACTCGCTGGCTTTGGTCGTGCCCCGCAGCCCGGAAAAATGGAGCTCGAGTGGTGTCACTTCGAGCGGTTCACGCATCTTCTCCACACGCGGCGCGGGCAAGGCGGGCTCCACCTTCCGCTCTACCTTGGGCAGCGGCTTCGTGGCACAGGCGCCAAGAAGAAGACAAGCGCACAGAATCCTGCTGCGGAAAGGCCGAGTTCGCATGGTTGGACCCACCGATTAGGGTAAGTCCAGTCGCGACCAACAGCCAGAATAACGTTGTTCCTCCGACGCTGTCTAAGTTTTTCACCATCTGGGCGTCGGCGCGGCCTCCAGTAGATCGTCACTACCGAGCCATTGGGACCGCCGACGTCCCTGTGCACCGACGCCGTCGTCGTGATGCCCTCCACCACGTCGACCAGTTCCGTTCGGCCCTCTCCCTTGAGCTTGTTCTCACGACGCTCTTCGGGAAGGCATCCGGGACCAAAAGGTCGACTGGTGGGCTAGTTGTTGCCGTGCGGAAAGAAGGTATCGCTGTAGGCGAAAACCCCGCCGAAGCGATCGAAGGTGATGGCCCCGAAGAGGTTCACCGCGACGCCGAAAATCACCAACACTTTGAAGAGCCAGGTGAACTTCCGGCCACCCACGGCCAGCAGCATGACCAAGAAGACGATGTAGTCGAGGCTGAAGCGATAGCCGAACTGCTGGAAGCCGGAATTCTGGTAGAGCAGCGAAGGCAGCGCGGTGGTCAGGATGGATAGCCACAGGCCACGGGCAAGCGGACTGCGTTCGGCCGGTGCTACCGTGTAGCCCAGGGCCGGCGTAGTCACCAACATGGACATGCCGTGCTCGCTGACTTTGATGAAGGGGTATTGGGCCATGATGCGCGGCAGAAGCAAAAGCGCGCAGGTGAGATTGCGCGACAGAAAGTGGTAGTTGACGAGGCCCCAGCGTTGGATGCGGTCTTGCCAGCCGATGTTGAGATACTTGTGCCCGATCTCACCGAACTGCTCGAAGCGCAGGTAGTTGTGTACCATCAGAACGGCCAGCACGGCCCCGGCGGGAATGGCGAAACGAACCAGCTTGGGCAGAAGACCGCGCGGCAAGCCCTCCTTGCGCCACTTGAGCAAGCGATCCCAGCCCCCTGTGGCACGCACCGCTTCGAACACGAAGAAGGGCACCATGAACCCCATCGCCGGCCGTGTCGCATAACCGAGGCCGACACAAAGACCCGCTAGCATGGGGTGGACCGCATCGAGGCTGGCCCACGCATATCCTATCGCACAGGTCACGCCGATAACGTGCGCCGTGAACCACACTTGGCCGATCACCGACGAGAAATAGTAGACAGACCCCACTCCGAACATGACCGTGAGCCAAAGATCGTCGGCTACGCTCCGTTTCGAGTAGCCGCGATCTCTCAGCCGCCGGAGCAACAGGAACAGCAACACAGGATTGATGGCCGCCCAGATCGCGGTGAACAGGACGTCGTTGAACTTCAAGTGCGTCACCGCCACGAAGGGCAGCATCACCACCGCCGGAAAAGGTGGAAACGAGACGTAGCGAATGTCCGAACGCGAGGCGATCTGCTCGTTGTCGATGGTCAGCGAGGGACCACGCAGGGGATAGAAACGATCGGTGGGGCCAATCTTGCCGAACATGCCCTTGAGCGTGCGGCCATCCTTGAGGTGCAAGACCTCGACGCGCGCCCAGTCGTTCTCATTGGGCGGCGGCACCGGCATGTCGAGGCGGCCCTTGAGCCACCCTTCGGCCAGGTAGACGAAATGATTGTACTGCGAGTGCTGGCGCAACCGCCCGCCCGAAGCGCCGAGATAGGCGCCGAGGAAGGCGAGGTAGATCACAAGCAACCCCCAGCGACTAGCGAACAAGCGTTGGAAACGATTCATGGCGTGAGCATCTCTGGTGGTGGCGGCGCCGCGCGGCGCTCGTAGGCGACCACGAAGGGCACGCCCTCGTGGGCATAGACGATGGATGGCTGCGTGGTGCGATACGCTTGCCACGCCAGTCCTTCGTAGATGGTGAAGTGCTTTTCCAAAATCACGATGCCTAGCTCCGACTGCTCTAGTACTTGCTCGCCTACGCCCACGTCCCCGATGCCGAGAGGCAGCCGGCCGTCGCGAGAATACATGACGATGGCGTCGTGGAGAACGTCGTGCCAGTAGATCCGATTGGAGGGCGGCCGGTGCTGGACCATCCAGGGCAGAACCGGCAGCGCCGAATAGCCCCAAAACTGCCGGTTCATGCCCAGGCTGGCGCCGCCCGCGAAGCCGCCGGCCAACATGTTGTAGTGGCCGAGCCCGTCTGGGTGCGAACGGGAGGTCTCGGCCACCGCCGGCAGGCACAAAAGCCCCGCCAGCGCGGCCGGCAAGGCCCGCGCCAAGCGCGCCGCCGGGAAGAGCTTGCGCGTGACCTCGATGAGCCACGCTGCCCCTGCACCCGCCACCACGCACAGGAACGGCATGGCGGGCAGGAAGTGTTTCACCCCGCCGAAGATCGGCGTGCTGGGCAGGGCCACCATGGCGATGGGCCCCGCGATGTGAATGGCCAGAAATGCGCCCGGCGCGCAATCCACGTCCGCGCCTGGCCGCAGCCAGGACGGGCGTAGGGCGATGGGCGAAGCGTCGCGAAGAACCCGCGACGACTCGCCGGCTCGGCGGCGACGGCGCAAAAGCACCACGGTTCCCAGCGCCGAGAGCGCCAGGGTCGTCACCGGCAAAGTGAAGAAGGTCGAGACGAATGGGAACGTCGCACGCAGGAGCTTCAGGCTCGGCTCCTTGGGCGGCAGGTTCCAATTGCGGCCCAGGTACTCGAAGTTGTAGTGCTCGTGCTGCATGTGCCGCTGCACCCAGCCGCGCGTGCGGTTCACCGGCGAATACCACAACCACGGCCACAGGATGAAAAGCACCAGCGGCCCGAGGGTGGCCATGGAGACAAAGGCCAGGGGTACGCGCGGCAGGCGCAAGCGCCGCAGGTCCCCGCGCCGAATCCACAGATAGTGCGCAGCCAGAAAAATAGGAAAGAGCCAGGCGTTGTGCTTGGTCGCGAGTGCGAATCCCCACAAGACGCCACACAAGATGCCCCAGCGCGGAGAGCGCAGGGATTTCCAATAGGCCAGCGCCACCAGCACCGCCATGACCGTGATGGGGACGTCGAAACAGGAAATCTGGGCGTGAAAGAAATAGTGCGGCTGGGCCACGGAAAGCACGGCCGCGATGGCGGCGGGCACGGGCAAGAGCACGCGCCGGGCAAGCCAGTACACCAGGGCCACGCCCAGGCCCGCGAGCAGAATCGCAGGGAAGCGGAAGGCGCTCGACTCGCGCTTGAACAGCGGCAAGGTGACGTGACGGCCGCTGATCGGGATGGGGTGCAGGCCGCGCTTGGCCCCGGCGCAGTCGCAGGTGTGGAACAAGCGCCAGGACACGCCGAACAGGATCTTCATCAGCGGCGGGTGCTCGTGGTTGTCTTCCCAGGTTCCATCCACCGCTGTGCGAGAAAAGGATCGCCCAGGGTGCCCTTCGCGCAAGTTGTTCCACACCGACTCGAACCAGCCCCAGTAGCGTTCACCAGCGCGGAAGTACTGGGACTCGTCGCGGCCGATGCCCTGCCGACCCTCGACGGACAGCATCCAGGACGACGTGGCGATAGCCAAGAACAGCGGCAACAGCCATTCTCGCCGCCAGCGCGACGGCGACGGCGGTGGTGGCGCCTGCATCGGCTCGGCCGTCACGGACTGCGCGCCTCCGCCGCGAAACCGAAGTGGCGCGCGTTGGCCTTGTCGACCGTGATTTCGAAGCGCACCTTGCCAGTCTTACCGGCGAGCGCGGCGGTGTCGAAGCTCCTCAGCCCCCAGCCGCTCTGGCTCGTGGCCTCCATCAAGCCCAGCTCGCGGCCGTCGACAAGCACGCGCAGCCGCACCTTGCCGTCGCCTAGCTTGCGCAGCCACACGCTGTGCAGCCCGCTGGCCACGGCAAGCTCGCGCCCGAAAGCTATGTCGGAGAAGGCCACCACCAGCGTCGAACGCTCGACCGGATCGACGGCCAGCCCGTTGCGCAGGGTACTGTCGACCTCGATCAATTCCGGTCTAAACGATGCGCCGCCGAGGCACTGAAAGCGATCCTGCGTGAAGCCGCATGGTACCTCCGCCTGGTCAGGCGTCACCACGGAAACCTCCGCCTTGTGCCACTCGGCCAGAAGATCGAAGGTCACCTTCGCGGCCGGCCGCTCCCAGCGTCTCACCGTCAGTCCGCCTTGGCGGGTAAATTCGGCGAGGCTTGCCCCCGTCGTGTCCGCCGCGCGCGCTCCCCGCTGCGAGATTTCCCAGACACGCCCATAGCGGGCACTGTCCATGCGCCCCGCCACGGGCATGGGCACGAGATCACCCAGGTGCAGCCGCATGAGCGGGTCGGACCAGGCGGGAGCCGCGACGATCAAGTCGCCGGGACGAAAACCGGCGCGCACCTTGGCCGCGGCGGCGGCCCAGTCCTCATCGGTGGGGGCACGGGAAGGCGCCACGAAGGCATTCACGGCCTCCACAAGCGCGAGCAAGACGACGGCGACCGCCACGACGACGGAAAACCACCGTCGCCGCAGCAAATCACGATCGAGAAATGCGAAAGAAAACACTGGCCGGCAAGTTACCCCAAGTGCCCCCTTGGAAGCGAGTGGGGGCGCGATATATCGCGCGATGGCTTTACGGCATGGCTCTACGGCCTGGCTCTATGGATCGATCTCAAACGACGAGCGGCCGATGAGCTGCGAGGATCGGTCGGTGAGCAGATCCACTCGCCACGAACCGATGGCCGGGACCGTGTAATAGGAAAAGGTGCGAAAGCCCTCTTTGCGCCCGCCTTCTACGGTGGCGCGCAGGGGGCCACCCACCGGCACGCCCTCGTGGTACCACTGGTAGGTGACCTGCTGACGATCCCGCCTGGGCAAGGTCACCTCGAACCAGGCGTACACGCGCGGGGTGCCACGAGGAAAATGCTTCGCCCGACCTTCGAGCTCACGCTTCACCATGGCGGTCCCAATGCCGTGATCGTGGCAAACCATGGGCACGGGCGGAAACAGCGGCGCCAGCAGGCCAAGAAACGCCGCGGCCGGGATGGAGATCTCCGAAATGGAGATGAGCCCCTTGCGCGAAAGGAGCTTCTCCTTCGGTGCCAGCGCGACCCAGGCCACGACCGAGGCCAAGAGCGCCGAGATCACGATGGAGATCTGCGGTGAGGTGAACGCCACGACCGCGGTGGCCGGCACCAGCGCGGCGAAAAGCACGATGGCGGTCCACAACACGCGCACCCGTGGCTCGTCGAGCACCAACTCGCGATAGGAGCGAGCGAAACAGGTGAAGAGCGCCATGCCGGCGAGAAGGAGCGGAATCAGGATGTTGATGGATCCGAAATGCGCCGAACCGAACCACACCGGAACCAGGAAGAAGAGCACGTTCTTATAGAGCAGAATAGTGACCGTAGGGCTTACGGTGCGAAGGAGGTGATGGAGTCTGGGTTCACGAGCGCCCTCGGCAGGAGAGTGCAACCAGCGCGACACCGCCAGAGGCAAAAGCCACGCCAGGGCCAGAATGGCCACAGCCTTAGGCGCGAAGTCCACGCCCTTGCGGCTGAGGCCACGGGCCAGCACGCCGAGACCGAGCGAAATCCAGGGCGCGTATTGCCCGTGGAGTTTCTTGAGTTTGTCGAGGAGGTCTTTCACCGAGAAAAGCGATGAGGCAACGGTTTGCGGCCGAAGTCAACAGCCGCCCCAGGCGCAAACGCGTGCGGAGCCTGCCAGCTTTGCTGGCAGCGAAGCTTCGCGGGAGGGCTTGGGAACCCTCCCAGGGTTCCCATCACAACAATCTAGCGGTGGCGTGGTTCCCAGACGCTGTGGATCATCGGCCACGGGCTGACCCTGTTCGGATCGGTGCGGGGAAACGCCCGATGGCCGATCACGATCATGGCGGCCAGACCGCACACCATGGCCGCCGTGGGCAGGGATCGCCGCCGCAGAAGCCCGAGCAGCCAGAGCATGCTGACCGGCGTGAACAGATAGAGCGGCAGTATAGCTGCAAGCCCTTGCAGGCCTACCAAAGTGCCAAACGAGTGCACGGCGTAGCCGCGCCAGAGCAGTGGAAACACCAAATCGTAGAGCGGGCTATCGAGCCGGTCTGGCCAGTGCGGGAAAGTCGTGCCGCCGACCACGAAGATGGTGACGCTGGCCACGACCAGCGCCAGCGCCAGCACGCGCGTCGCGGTCCATCGCTCGGCGGCCTGTATGCCTACCGCCGCCAGCCAGGCGACGAACGGCATGGCCACCGTCATGTAGCGCGGCCCCACGCACCATCCACCGCGCGCCATGTAGGGCAATAAGGAGGAGAGAAACAGCAGGTAGGCGATGCCGATGGTCGCACACACGGTGGCCTCCGCGCCCATGCGCCGGCGCGCGTCGCGCTCGCGGGCGATGGCAACGCCGCCCACCAGGGCGAGCACCACCCAGGGGGCGAGCACCAGGATTCCATTCGAGGGCAGGATGAAGGTGCTGGTGAGGGCTGCCTTGTTGAATCCGATGATGCCCATGAAACCGCTCTTGGTGGACTGGTCGACGCCGAAGTCGTAGCCGGTCCGCGTGAAGGAGCCGAAGGCGACCTTCTGATAGGTCGCCAAGGCGACTGCTGGCGGCAAGGCGCCAGCGGCCATCCACATCGTGTTGCGGATCCTCTTCGAGCCGCGGGCCAAGACGTATAGACCGATGACGGCCGCGGCCATGACCGACTGGTAGTCCATCATGACCGCCATGGCGCAGGCGAATCCGGCCAGCACGGCCGCGCGATACCAGCGCTCGGGATTGTCGCGAACCAGACGGACAGCCGCCACGAACCCGATCCCCAGAAAGGCGGTGGCGAGGGCGTGCGACATGAACAACAAGGCATAGGGAAAGGCCTGCGATCCGAGTGCAAACGCGATGAGGGCCGCACGCCGGGCTGACTCACTGACGGTGAATCGACGCGAGAAGCGGTAGAACAGGGGCAGAAAGAAAAGCGCCGGAAGGGTCACCACGGTCACGCGAAAGGCCCACGTCACCGAGCGCAGCGACGTGGCGCCGAGCAGTTTGCACAGGGCGTACACCGGGACCGCGAGGAACGAAGGCCCCGGAGCCTTGTTGGGGTACCGGTGCCCATTGGGCGCCACCGAGGTATCGGAAATGCTCTGCAGTTCGCCCATGCTTGGGTCGATGTTGAGCACGCCCCGGTCGACGATGGCCTTGGTCATCAGAATGCGCGGCATCTCATTGGCGTTGCGGAGCCGGTCGAAATACGGAAACGCGTAGAGGTAGATCACCGCGAACACCAGGAAGTGCCACCAGCGCAGGGATGGCAGTGCTTCCTCTTTCGGACGCGACGAAACGCTTGCCTTCCCCGCCTCGTCGTCGAGGCGGGAATACACAGGGACAAGCCGATCGCTTTCGCCTGGCGCGGGGACTTCCGACATGGAGGGCAGAGATTGTCCCAGATGCCCAGGCTTGTCGAGCGGGCCAACCGGGAGCTCGCATCCGACGGGCCGGTGGCGGTTCGCAAGGTCGCTCATCACTTGAGAGCCGTCAGGTTCTTAGGCAAATCCTGGATCGATACGACATGGATATTGTCGTCGAGCGCATAGGAATCGTGTCCCGGGTAGACCACGAAAAGCTGCGCCAATTTCAAATCCGCCAGGGCGATTCTCATGGACTTGGTGGCCGTCGGAGCATCAGACATCTTCATCTCGAACCCGTAGCGTTTTCCTCCGTGCATGAGCAGCAGATCCAGTTCGGCGCCCTGCTGCGTTCGCCAGAAGTACGCCTCGCGGGCGTGCAACAGGGCCAGGATCTGCTCGATGGCGAAGCCTTCCCAGGAAGCCCCGGACTTGAGATGCCCCATGAGTTGCGGGTGCGTCTCGAGGTCGAGCAAGGCGTGCAGAAGACCGGAATCCCGGATGTACACCTTGGGCGATCGAACCTGACGCTTGCCCAGATTCTCGAACCAGGGCTGCAACGCACGCACAGCCCATGCCCCCGTGAGGATGTCCAGGTAGTGGCGGGCAGTGTTTTCGGAGGTGCCGAGCGAGCGGGCAAATTCCGCCGCGTTCCAAATGCCGCCGTGGAAGTGCGCGACCATGTTCCAGAAACGCCCCAAGGTGGCGGCGGGAATGGTCACGCCCAGCTCGCTGAGATCGCGCTGAAGGAAATCGCGCACGTAGTCGCGACGCCAGGCCAAGCTAGCCCTATCAGATGGGCCGAGGAACGACCGCGGAAGTCCGCCACGAAGCCATAGGCGACTCCATCTGCTCGTACCAACCTCCGCCAGGTCGAAACCGCCCACATCGACATGGCTCACCCGACCCGCGAGGCTCTCGGAGATTCCTCGCACCAAGCGTGGATCGGCGCTGCCCAAGATAAGGAACTTCGCCGGGGTTCTGGGACGGTCGGCCAGAACGCGCAGGATCTCGAACAATTTGGGAAGGCGTTGGATCTCATCGATGACGACCAGGCCTCGCAGCGCTTCGAGAGCCTGCATGGGCGCCGAGAGTCGGGCGAGATCCGCTGGATTTTCGAGGTCGAAAAAGGTGGCATTGCGTCCCCGGGCGACGGCGCGCGCAAGCGTGGTTTTGCCCACCTGACGCGGCCCGAGCAACGACGCAATCGGACCGCGGGCAAGCGCCTCACGCACGAGGGACTGATAACCACCTCTCGCTATCACGACCTACTATTATTACCATGTAATTCATCATATGACATCATGATTTACATGGATCCATTGAGGCGTGAGCCCTAGGCGACCACCGTGCACCAGGCACGGTACTTGGGCACGCGACCGCGAACCACGTCGAAGAACAACGAGCGCAGTTTCTCCGTGATGGGGCCGAGCCGGCCGCTGCCCACGGGGCGGTGATCGATGCGCGACACCGCCGTGATCTGCGCCGCGGTGCCGGTCAGGAACACCTCGTCGGCCACGAAGAGCTCGCCGCGCTCCACGGGTCGTTCCTCGACGGGCAGGCCCAGCTCGTCGCGCACCAGGGTGATGAGCGACCGGCGCGTGATGCCTTCGAGCACGCTCTGGTTGAGCGAGGGCGTGATCACCACGCCGCGGCGGACAAGGAAGATGTTCTCGCCCGAGCCTTCGCTGACATAGCCTTGGTGGTTGAGCAGCAGTGCCTCGTCGAAGCCGGCCAGCTCGGCGTCGCTCTTGGCGAACGCGCTGTTGGCGTAGCTACCGGTGATCTTGCCGCGCGCCGGGATCACGTTGTCCTCGGGCCGGCGCCACGACGACACCGTGCAATGGGCACCGTCGGCCTTGTCGATGTAGAGGCCAAAGGGAACCGCCACGATGCTGAGGTTGGGGGTGAGCCCGTGCAATCGAACGCCGATGACTTCGTCGCCGTAAAAGGCCATGGGGCGGATGTAGCAGTCCTCTTTCAGGCCCTCGGCGCGCAGCAGATCGAGAACGGCGCGGGCGGTGGCCTCTTCCGAAAGCGCCAAGTTCATGCGCAGAAGACGCGCCGATTCGTGCAGGCGGCGCACGTGATCGGCCAGGCGAAAGACCAGCAGTTTGCCTTCATCGCTGTTCCAGTAGCCGCGAATGCCGGCGAAGACGCCCGTGCCGTAGTTGAGCGCGTGGGTGAGCAGCCCCACCTGCGCCTCGGCGTAGGGCAGGATGCGATCCTTGAAAAATGCCATGCGGGGAAGCTTGCTTGCCACGATGAACCTCCATCAGTCCACTTTCAAGTCCACTTACGATCCACTGTGCGAACTGGCTTGAAAGTGCGCTAGGGATGCGCGACATTCAAGGACCACTTGTGCGCAAGTGGACTTGTCCCCGAGATCCCATGGCAACCACCGACAACCTGGCCAAAGTGCTGGCCAACTTTCCCCGCGGCGAGGGACCGCTCTACCAGCAACTGGTGCAGACCATCACCCTGGCCGTGGAACGCAGCGATCTTTTGCCCGGCACGCGCCTTCCCCCCGAACGCACGCTCGCCAAGGCGCTTAAGCTCAGCCGCACCACGGTGGTGCAGGCCTACGCGCGCTTGCGCGAGGCGGGCACCATCGAAAGCCGCCACGGCAGTGGTACCTGGGTGCGCCGCGCGGGCAAGACCGGCTGGCCCAGCCCGCAGGAACACGAAGTTTCCACGGCATTTCGCCGCAACGTCGTTTTCCGCAGCCTGATCGAGCACGCGGGCGATGCCATCAGCTTTGTCAGTGCCCAGCTTCCGCCCTTGCCGGAGGTCGACGCCGCCCTCAAAGCCGTAGCACGCAAGGGCGCCGCCAGCCTGGGCATGGGCCAAGGCTACTTCCCCATGGGATTGCCGGCCCTGCGAAAAGCCATCGCCGCACATCTTTCACGCGGCGGTCTGCCCACGCGTGAGGAGCAGGTCCTGATCACGAACGGTGCCCAACAGGCCATCAGTCTGGTCGCTGGTCTGCTGGTGGCGCGCGGCGAGACCGTGGTCACCGAGGATCCGACATACATCGGCGCCATCGACGTGTTCATCTCGGCGGGCGCGCGGGTGCTGGCCGTCCCGGGCGCGGCGGAAACCCTCGACCTCGATCGCCTGCGCGCCCTCTTGGCGATGCGTCCGCGGCTTCTTTACGTGGTTCCGACCTACCACAATCCCACGGGCGGCCTCATGCCCGAGCGAACCCGGCGCGAGATCGCCCGCCTCGCCACGGAACTGCAGGTTCCGGTCATCGAGGACAACACCCTCGCCGACCTGGGGCTTGCCGGCGATCCACCACCGCCCATCGCGACCTTTGCCAAGAACGCGCCCATCTTGACCATCGGATCGCTGAGCAAGCTCTTCTGGGCCGGACTGCGCCTGGGCTTCATCCGCGGCCCCGAAGCCTGGATCGTGCGCCTGGGCCGATTCAAGGCCCTGTCCGACCTGGGCGGGCCGCTGATCTCGCAGGCCACGGCGGCTTTGCTCGTCGATCACGCTATGATAGCGGCCAAGACCCGCCGCCGCGAGGTGGCCGCGAAACTGGATGTGCTGACCAAGTTGCTCGCCAAACACCTGCCCGCGTGGACCTGGAAAAAGCCCGAGGGCGGTTTGCTGTTGTGGGCGCGCATGCCGGCTGGCGACGCCGACGAGCTTGCCCAAATCGCCGCGCGCCATGGCGTGACCGTGGTCCCTGGCGCGGCCAACTCACCCGACCACCGTTTCGCCGATCACGTCCGCCTGCCCATCGTGGCCGATGCCGCCACCATGAAGGAAGGCATCGCCCGGCTGGCGCGCGCCGCGGCCGAATACCAACCGCGTCCGCGCGCCACCGGTTTCGACGTGGTTGTGTAATGGCATGGCACAATCAGGTCCAGCAACCCACGCTTGGAGCCTGCCCCATGAACCACGACCCCGTCGCACTGGAGGCTCACACCCCGACCACCTTGCTGCTCTCGGCGGAAAACCCGGCGGCACTCGACCAAGCGACCCAGGATCTCGCTGCATGGGTCGCCCGAACCTGCGCGCCCGGACATGCGGCCTGGCCGTTGCCCGAGGTGGCGGCCGCGCTCCGCGACGGGCGCAAGTTGCTTGCCCAGCGCCGCGCCGTACGCGTGGAAAGCTGGCGGGACGCCCTGGCCGCGCTAGGCGACAAAAGCCGCTACGCCACCGCCACGGTCGTCGAAGGCACCCCGAAGCTTTTCGTCTCCTTCCCCGGCCAGGGATCGCTTCGGCCGGGCGTGCTGGCGCGTTTGCTCGACAAGGCGCCGACGTGGGCCAGCCACCTTGCGCGTCTCGGCCAACTGGCCGAGAAACTCTCGGGTTTCGATTGCGTGGCCTGGCTCGCCGATCCGCGCGCCGATGCCGACTTCGTGCTCAAGGACAACGCCAAGACCCAGCTTGCCATCTTCTGCGTGGGGGGTTCGCTCGCGCGCTGGCTGCTGGACCTGGGCCTACGTCCGCATGGTTATGTTGGTCATTCCCTCGGCGAGTGGATGGGCGCTACGCTTGCGTCGGTGCTGAGCGAAGAGCACGCCGTACGCGCGGTTCACCACCGCGGTCGGCTCATGCAAGCCACCGCACCCGGGGCGGCGCTGATCGTCCGGCAAACGCCCGAGGCGCTCCAGCCCCAGCTTCCCGGCGACGTCGCGCTGGCGTGCGTGAACGCGCCCAATCTTTGCCTGGTCAGCGGACGCCCGGAAGCCATCGCGAAGTGCGCCGAACAGCTATCCGCCGCGCGTGTCGTGTGCCGACCGGCCCCCATCCACGTGGCCGTCCATTCGCCGATCATGGACGACGTGGTCGAGCCCTTCCTGCGCGAGCTTTTGCCGCTGGAGTTCCGCGCACCCCAGGCGCTGCTGCTATCCACGGTCACTGGCCAGTGGATGCCCGAGGAGCAGGCCCGCGATCCCAACTATTGGGCGCGGCAATTGCGATCGCAAGTCCGCTTCGACAGGGCCGTCGCGACCCTTGCCGCCGAACCCGCGGCCGTGGTCCTGGAGGTAGGCATGGGATCGGCCCTGACCAGCCTGGTGACCACGCAGATCAGGAATCGCCCCACCCACCGCGGCCTGGCCCTGCTTGGCCGCGACGAACCACCCGCCGAAGGCTACGACATCGGGCGTGTACACCAGACGCTGGGCGAGCTGTGGGCCAGCGGAGTGGATATCGATCTGATCGGCGAAGTGACGCCTACCCGCCCGGCGCCGGTGGTGTTGGGCTTTGACGAGCATTTGAGGTAGACAAGCGCCCAAAGGAGCTCCCATGCGCAGTTTCGCTCTCGCCCTCGCTATCAGTCTGTGCCTTCCGTCGCTTGCCAGCGCGCAAGGTCCAGGCGTGCCGGCCGGCATGCCCTTGGTCGTGGACATGAAGAAGGTCGAGCTCGGCTCCTGGGCCGAGTACTCCATGACCATGGGGAGCATCACCCTGTCGTCGCGTTGGGCGCTGGTGGCCCGCGATTCCAAATCGAACACGCTCGAGATGACGACCAAGGGTGGTCCGGTGGCCAAGCCGGTCGTGCTGCGCATGGTGCTGGCCGCGGATCCAACCAGCGGTGACAAGACGCCGAAGCCCATGGTGATGCAATTCGGTGACGACGCGCCCATGCTGGTTCCCTCGGACACCCCGGTGCAAAGCTTTCAGCATCCGGATCCCAAGAACCTAGTGGCCAAGGAAGATCTCAAGGTGGCGGGCGGGACGTTCAAGACCAGCCACTACCGCGACAAGAACGCCATGGGCACGGTCGATGTCTGGGTCAACGAAACCGTGTCGCCCCTGGGCCTCGTCAAGGTCATCACCACCCCCGAAGTCGACAAGAGCGCTCCGGCCGCCATGCAGGTTCCGGCCGCGACCATGGAACTGTCCGCCACCGGTACGGGCGCCAAAGCCGCCATCACCAAGAAGCCCAAGCCCTTCGACGCGAAGAAGATGGGCGGCCTCGTGGGCGGCAGCGGCGCCGGCGACAAGTAGCTGGCCTGCGCCGCTGCCGAAACCGCAGCAGGACAACGCATGGTTGCAATTATGTAGCGGGAGTGACAAAAACTTTCCGCTACGGTGTTATTTAGGTTCGTCGCTCCGGTACTACCTAGGAAGAAGTCATGAACACGAACGCTGCTGAAGGTCTCGTCCAACGTCTGCTCTCTTTGCCTGTCTTTCGTTCCGAGTGGGTGCTCTGGCTCCTACTTGGTCTCTCGCTGCTCTCGGTAGCGGTCATGGTCGAACGCTGGTTCTTCTACCGCCGACGCAAGATCGACTTCGAAGCCGTCAAAGACGAATTCGCCAAGAACCTCGACAAGGGCGATTTCGACGCCGCGGCCAAGCTCCTGGCCAAGTACGACTCGCTGGAAACCAACGTCACCCTGGCCGGCCTGCGCGGCTACGAGAAGGGCCCTGAATCCGTCGAGGATCTCATCGCCGGCGCCTTGAGCCGCGGCAAGTCCGAGTACGAGCGCCGGTTGTCCATCCTGGCGACGCTGGCCTCGAACTCGCCCTTCATCGGCCTGTTCGGTACGGTGCTCGGGATCATCCGTTCATTCAAGGAGATGTCGAAGGATATTGTCAATGCCAGCACCGGCGTCATGGCCGGTATCGCCGAGGCCCTGGTCGCCACCGCGGTCGGCCTCTTGGTCGCCATCCCGGCGGTCGTGGCCTACAACGTTTTCAAGGGCATGGTGAAGGACGCCGTGACCAACACCGACGGGCTTACGCGCGTGCTCATGGCCGAGCTGAAGTCGGCGGGCAAGACCGCGAAGGAGTAGTTATGGCCGCCCAACCCAGCAACGGCGAGGACGAAGGGCTGCTCGCCAGCATCAACATCATTCCCTTCGTCGACATCGTGCTCGTCCTGCTCATCATCTTCATGCTGACCTCCATCGCTATTGTTCGTGCCAGCATGGTGGTGAACCTGCCCAAGGCCGCCACCGGCGGGGCGCGCGTCGAATCCACGGTCAACATCGTGTGCAACAAGGACGGCAGTCTCATGCTCAACGGCGCGCGCTCGACCATCGACGAGATCGGCGGCTTCGTGAAGCGCGAAAGCGCGACCAATCCCAAACTGCAGGCGGTCATCGCCGCCGACAAGGGTGTCGAGTACGGCCACGTCGTGGATCTCATCGACCTGGTCAAACGCAACGGCGTCTCGGCCTTCGCCCTCGACGTGGAACGCCAGACGGCACCCTCCTCGCCCTAACCGACATCATTCCCAATGACCGCCACGCCCACTTCGCAAAAGCCGAACGGCGAGCCCGGCCGGAAAGCGCGCCCGGGCCGAACCAACCCGTTCGTCGAGAAGCGCGCCCAGCGCCGCCAGATTGCGCGCGCGCGATCGCTTTCGCACGTGCGCGTGCCCATCCACACGGCATTCCGCGCCCACCACGACCAGCGCCGCATGCCGGGCTGGCTGCGCGCGGCCATCGGGATTCTCGTGCTGCTGGCATCGGTCGGGCTGCACGTGGGCTTCGTGATCATGGCCTTCGGCGTGGGACACCTGGGGGCGCAACGAGAAAAGGAGCGCGAGCGCCTGGCCATCGAGATGCGCGAGCACGAGGCGGAGAAGCCCAAACCGCCCGCGCCCGAGAAGGCACCCGAGCCGAAAAAGGAAATCGAGCGCGTGGTGGTGGCCAAGCCCGTGGCCGTGGCCAAGATTGAAGAGCCGCCCAAGGAGCCCGACAAGAAGCCACCACCGCGCATCGTGGGCCTCAACTTCGAGTCCACCGTCGGCGAGGGCAGCGGCGACGGTCCCGCCTTTGCCGTGGGCAACACCCGCCTGGGCGAGACCGACAAGGTCGCCGTGAAGAAGGAAGATGTCCCCAAGGAGCGGCCGGCGCCTTTGCACGGAACGGAAAAGCCGACCGTCGCCAATCAGGTGGCCACGCGCATTCCGAGCAAGGGCGTTACGTTCACCGAAGCGAAATACCGGGGGAAACAAGTCAAACCCGACTATCCCCCCACGCTGAAAGCGCAAGGCGTGGAATCGGACGTCGACGTCCTGGTATTTATCGACGCCACTGGCAAGGTCACGTCCGTCAAGATCCTACGTGAATCGCCCTATCCCGAATTCAACGAGGCCGCCAAGAAGGCCGCCTTGGCCCAAGAATGGGAACCCATGACCCGCAACGGCGAAGCCATGCCGTCGACCAAGAAATACTCCTACCGCTTTCGAATCACGGACGAGTGACCATGCGAAAAGACATCCTCCTTGCCAGTACCCTGGCACTTCTCGGCTGTGGCAACCGCAACTTCAACAGGCCCGATCTGCTCAACGAGCCGCGTATTCTAGCCATCCAGGCCGAACCGCCGCAGCCCACCGTCGGCACGTCGACCACCCTTCGCGCACTGGTCTACCAGCCGCCGGTGACCAGCGACGGTGGCGCTTGCGCCGATCCTGGAACCACCTATGCGTGGTCATGGTGTCCGCTGCCCTATGTATTGGATGCGAACAACAACTACGTCTGCCCCTTCAGCCAGGCGAGCATGGACCAAGCCTTGGCCGCGCTTGGCGCAAGCTCGGCGACGCCTCTCGACGATTTCAGCACGGATGAAGCCGCGCCCCTCACCAACCCCTTTCCTGCTGCGCTTCTTTACGGCTTGTGCCGAGGAGACATCGGCCTCTTTTCCGCTGCCGGCGCACCCACAGGCATGCCGGACAGCGGACAATCGTCGCCGTTTCAGTGCGATCGGCCCAGCGGAGAAAACACGCAAACCCCGCTCGCGCAGACCGACCCCATCGGGTTCCAGATTACGGTCAAATTGATCGTCACGCCTTCGTGCCCCTCGTTGCTTCCCGCTGGCTTCAGTCCGCTGGTCGCGACCTTCACTGTCCATTTGCCCACCAAGGATGCACTTCCGGTCAACTTGAACCCGGTCATGAACGGCATCGTCGTCACCTCACCACTTCCGGACGGTATCGTTCCGTCCTACGACGCGGCTCCGATTCCACAAGACGATGCCGCCGCTCTGGACAGCGCCACTACCGACGACGATGGAGGTGCATCCTTGGCCGATGGCGCTGCAGGGACGGCCGGCCCCGCAGAGGTCGATGCGGGCGTCCCCTCAACGTCCATCCCTGGCTGGGAGTTGGATGACCAAGGTTCGGTTCCCATTCCGCGCAACCAGCATGTGTCCATTCAGCTGGACGTGCCCAGCACGTCCTCGGAGTTCATGTCTCAGCCATGGATGCTCGATGATGTGTATGACAGCAACGGAAACCTTCTTGGAACGATGCATTTCGAGCGCCTCAGCTTCGTCTGGTTCATCGAGGCGGGCGACCTTGGCAGCAACGGCCTGGGTGGTCGTAGAACTGGCTATCTGCCAGACATCAACGATCCCGCTGGCGCCGGACCGGACGGCGGGCTCGATACAACCTTGTTCGAGCGAGCAATAGGCAACACCTGGACGTTGCCCTTATCCACCGACTATCCGCCCAAAACCTCCCGCATCATCGTGGTGGTCCGCGACAGCCGCGGCGGCGTGGCGTGGACATCCGGCATCGCAAGACTGCAGGACAAGCTATGAGGTCGGCGCGGCTTTCGCTTCTGGCGCTGCTCGCCGTTCTTCCAGCCACGGTCAACGCCGCCGAAGAAAGCGAGAACAAGGACAACAAGGCCGCCGCCGAGCGCGCGGGTGAGGGCAGCATTGCAGCCAAGAGCGCCGGCCCGCTGATCGAAGCTGACCAGTTCAGCAAACAACCCAAGCTGGTCAAGCAAGCCAAGGTCGGCTACCCCAAAGAAGCCGTGGGTAAGACGGGTGACGTCCAAGTTACCCTAGCCGTCGATCTGGACGACAAGGGTTCGGTTGTTGGTGCGGCCGTACTCGAGCCCAAGACTCCGACCGGACTCGGCTTCGAAGAAGCGGCGCTGACAGCGGCCTACGATTTGGGCTTCGAACCCGCGGAGATCGCGGGCAGGCCCACGGCGGTCCAAATCATCTACACGTTCAAATTCCCGGCCCCACCACCCCCCAAGCCGGAACCGCCCAAAATCGTCGAAGTCGAAAAGCCCAAGCCCGTGCCCATCGAGAATTTCAACGGCCAGCTCCTCGAGCGCGGAACGCGCATCCCCATGGCCGGCATCCTGGTCACCGTGTATCGCAGCGACGGCGAGACGCCTGTCGGATTCGAAAACATCACGGACACCAAGGGCGCGTTCCACTTCTTCGACCTAGAGCCGGGCACGTGGAAGGTGCGCATCGAACCGTCCTCGTACTATCCCGTCCGCACCAGCGAAGAAATCGTCAAAGGCGAACGCACCCAGGTCACCTATTACGTCGAGCGCGGTTCCTACAACCCCTTCGACGTCGTGGTCGAGGCCAAGCGCGAGCGCAAAGAGGTCAGCCGCACGGTCATCGAGAGCGCGGTTATCGACAAGCTGCCCGGCGCAATGGGCGACCCCCTGGCGGTGGTTCAGAACTTCGCCGGCGTGGCCCGCGCCGCCGCCGGATCGGGTGAAATCATCATCCGCGGATCCGCGCCGACGGACACCCTCTACTTCGTCGATGGCACGCCGATTCCCAATGTCTACCACTTTGGCGGCATTCGCAGCGTCCTGCCCACGGGCATCATCGACAGCCTGGAGTTCTATCCCGGCAACTTCTCCCCGTACTATAGCAACACCACGGCCGGACTCATCGACGTCGACACCAAGAAACTCAAGCCCAAGAAGGCGGGAGGCTACGTCGACTTCAACCTGCTCGACGGCGGCATCTATTTCGAGACCCCCTTGGGCGACAAGGCGGCGCTGGCCATCGCGGCACGCCGCAGTTGGATCGACTACATCATCAACGCCCTCTTGCCCTCCAATGCCCCCATCAATGCCGTCACCCTGCCCCGCTACTACGACTACCAGTTGCTGGCCACGTATCGCCCTGCCCCCGCCCATGAGCTTCGCCTGTTCGTCTTTGGCTCGGACGACGCATTCAGAATCATCCTGAAAAACCCTGGCGTCGCCGGCACGCAAGTGGTTGGCAATAACCTACAGCTCTCGACGGCATTCTATCGCGTCCTGGCCACCTACAAATACGTCCCGAACGACCATTTCACGAACACGATGCGCCTCTCCCAAGGCCGCGACACCAACAACGATCAGTTCTTCAACTTCATCCTGGACTATACCACCGACCTCACGACCTTCCGGGACACCGCCCGCTACGAGTGGTCGAAAAGACTGGCCCTGATGACCGGCATCGACTTCTTCTACAAGCGGGACAGCGGGCTATTCAACATTCCGGCCCCGACTCAGGAGGGTCAAACCTTCACGGCGAATAACCTGGCCGACGTCCTTCACGAGCAAATTTCCGGACAGAATTCCTACGACCCCGGCGCCTTCGCGGAATTGGAGCTCAAGCCGCTCCCGCAATGGCTACTCCTGCCCGGCGTTCGTTTCGACTATTTCTCCAAGGTCTCGCAATTCACGACCGCCCCGCGCTTCACAACGCGCTACGAGCTCACAAAGCAGGTGACGCTCAAGGGCGGCGTGGGTCTCTTCTACCAGCAGCCCAGCATCGATCAGACCGACAAGGTCTTCGGCAATCCAGCCCTGAAGTGCGAATGGGCCATCCACTATTCGGGTGGCGCAGAATGGCGACCACGCTCCTACATCACGCTGGATGCCACGGGTTTCTACAAAGACCTCGGAAGCATGGTCAGCGTCACGCCGACTCCTGCCGACGGCAGTAGTCGGGCCACGCGCCTCGACAACAACGGTAAGGGGCGTGTCTATGGTTTGGAATTCGTCGCCAAGCACGAGCTGACCAAGAAATTCGTGGGATGGATCGCCCTCACCATGATGCGTTCCGAGCGCCTCGACTCGGGCGCCACCGCTTGGCGCCTTTTCGAATACGATCAACCCCTCATCCTCACCATCTTGGGTTCCTACCAACTGCCGCGCAACTGGCAGATCGGCGGCCGGTTCCGTTACACGAGCGGAAACCCTTCCAATCCAGTGATCGGCTCTGTCTACAATGCCTCGTCCGACACCTACACGCCGATCTACGGGGCCAAGTACTCCACCCGGGTGCCGGCGTTCGCGCAGCTCGACATCCGTCTCGACAAGCGGTGGATCTACAACAAGTGGATCTTCAATGCTTACGTGGACCTTCAGAACGTGACCAATCGGTCCAATCCCGAACAGCAAGAATTCAACTTCAACTATCAAAGATCCCAGTACAGCACGGGATTTCCCATCTATCCCATCATCGGTTTGCGAGGGGAGCTCTGATGAGGCGCCTGACATTGCATGGTTCTCGAACGATCTGGTTTGGCCTCCTCTTCGCTTCAATTTTGGGAACCGGAGTGCGCGTAGCGCATGCCGACGAATTGAGCGACTCGCAGTCGCTTCTGGAAGAGCCACGATCGAGGCAAGGGTATTGGATTGGATTCGGTGCCTCTGGCATCGCCGCCCAGCTCACCGAGGACGGCAAGAATCGCGGCGTCTATGGCGGCTGGACCGGCACCTTCCGAATTGGTCAGCTCCTAACCCGTCGCCTTGGGCTCGGCCTGCTGGTCGAGTACGTCGGCGGCATTTCGAAAGGCTCAGACAAGGGCTCTCTGGGCGGCCTTGTCATGGAAGGCAGCTTCCTCGCTTGGAAGGATCTCTCAGTCCATGGCGGTTTCGGCATCGGCTACGTCATGGTCAGCGACAGTAAAGCCATCGACACGTCCCTGCGCGGAGGTGGTGGATCCTATCTCTTGCTTGGCGCCAGTTACGATCTCTTCCCATTCAAGAAGAGACTCACCGGCGGCTGGGCCTTCACACCTGTCGTCGACTTCCACCTCATGCCCGACGGGAGCATTCACTTCCTCGCCCTGATTGCAGGCGTCCAAGTGACCTGGTGGTCTGGCCTACCCGAAAACATGTTGCGTCTGCCTGAAGAGTAGCCACAGCCGTTCGAGGCCGTTCCTTCGGCCGCGTAGTTCGTGCACTTTCGCTGCTTCTCGGGCAAACTCCGGCCCTGCGTGAGCAGCACCGTGACAGACAAGCCATCCCCGATCGACACCTCCGCGCCACCTCCTAGAGCACCCCCGAGCAAGCGGCCCGCGCTCCTTCGCGCCACCGCCGCCGAGGTCGTGGGTGCCAGCATGTGGGTTGCCGGACTTTCGGTGGTCGAACGATCCATCAAGCAAATGGATCGCATGGGTCTGTCCATCATCCTCGCCTCCGATGGAAGCTGCACCCTTCCCAAATACCTTCCGCCCTCGGTGATTCTGCGCAAGGTTCCGCGGCCCGACGACCTCGCGGCCCTGCGCAACGAGCTCGGGAACGCAGTCGAGATGGGCGCCAACGAGGTTCGCCCATCGAATCGTTCGCTCGACGGCGGTATGAAGGTGGTGGACGAGGCTTCGCGCAAAAGAGCCGAAAGTGCCATCTTCGCCGAGCTGATGCGCGGGGATCTGGGGTTCGTCGCGCGCTACCTCAACAAGCCGGTTTCGTTCTTCATCACCCGCCACCTCCTGTGCCACCTGCCGTTTACGCCCAACCACGTCACCCTGGGCGCCGCCGTGGTGGGGCTGGTGGGCGCCGCGCTCATCGCCAGCGGCAACTATGCGTTCATGATCTGGGGTTTCTTCCTGGCCCACGTGCAGTCCATCCTCGACGGCTGCGACGGCGAGCTGGCCCGCGTCCGCTTTCAGCAAAGCGCCATGGGCGAGTGGCTGGACACCATGGTCGACGATGGTCTCAACATCGTCATCTTCGCCGCCCTGGGTATCGGGCTCTATCGCGGCGGCGGCTCCACGCAGCTGCTCTTTGGCGGCCTCGCAGCCTCGCTCATGCACGTGATCTACGACGCCGTTGCCTTGACCGAAATCCGGCGCCAGGGCGAAGGCGGGGAGATCATCAAAGTCCGTTGGCGCATCGCCGGCAAGGACAACATGAAGACGCGCCTGACCCAAAAGCGCGGCAGCCCCATGATCCTGGTCTACAGCCTGGGCCGCCGAGACTTTTTCGTGCTCGCCTTTCTCGTCTACGCGCTTCTGGGCCTGGCCAAGCTGGCGCTCATCCACGCCCTGATCATCGCCGGCCCGCTTTGCATCATCGCTCTCGTGCAGGTGCTGTGGCGCCTGCGCGGCAGCCCGAAGTGACGAGTCTCGAAGCTCAGTAAATGATCGTTTGGCCCGGGTCAGCAGTCGGAGGAACGGTGATAGTGAAGCACCACTGCATCGTCGGCGACGACCAGGAGAAGATGTTGTACCAGAACTGCGGGACGCCATAGGCCTTCTTCGGCGAAACAGGCACGCACTGTGCGTAGGTGGTGGCGTTGTCGTATTGGCTATCGACCAGTCCCCACTGGCTGGTGTACGTGACCCACTCGTCGGCCCACGCAACCACGTGGCCATTGCCCACCACCTTGGCGACACCAAGGACGACCCCGGCGCTGTCCTTCGCAAAGATCTCGCAGTCCGCGCCCGTGCAGCTGATCGAGCGTCCGTGAAACACACCGACCTGCTTGTTGGGCGCGCCGACCAGGCCGCGGGTCAGGTCGCCGCAGTCTGGGCAACCGGTCTGCCATTCACTGAATGGAACAGAGTTGGACCTGCAGTAGCACAGGTTGTCCAAGCAGTTGCCGTAGATATCGTCGGTGTTGTACGAGATGCCGCTGAAAGCAAGCAGCTGGTTCAAAGGAGTTACCTCCGTGGACTGGGAGCCGTAGCCCGTCATGGTGATGAGCGCCCCGCCCTTGTCCGTCACCCACCGACTGAGAGAGTCGACCTCGGCCGGTGTGAAGCTCCACAGCCCGGTGTACTCGTTGTCCTCCAGCGCCTGCAACACGATGACGTTGTAGTGGCTCAGGAAATCGTCGGTCAGTGTAGTACGCGTCTTGACCATCGTCATGAACGAAGTGGTGCCGTTGTTCGCGTTCTTCGAGTAGGTATTCATGAAATTCTGGAACGCGTCGCTGGGACAGTTCTGTCCGCCGCAGGTGCCAACCTGGCCATACGAAAGTATCGAGAGACAGATGTCATTGCCGGCATCATCGACGCCGAACGCGACGTGATCTGCTGACCCATCCTTCTTGGGGGTGTTGGGCGGTGGAGGAGCAGATGCTGCATCGAAGTCGACCGCGAAGGTTCCCCCCGCAGCGCTGTTGCCCCCCCCGCCGCCTTGCGAGCCGCCAGCACCGGGATCGATTCCAACCTTGGCCCCCGCGCAGGCGACGAGACACGTGGTCGCAAGAATGCCGACTAGAGTCGATGGATGTAATTTCACCACTAAATAACAACCTTGTTCGGGTGGAAGGGAAACTCCCCCCGAGAAGATACCATGCGGTGGCGTGAGCTGTCGCGGCGGTGCGTGACCTGCCGCACTTTGCGCGCCTTTCGCTCTGCCGATTCGGCATCCAGCGGAGGTACGTCGCCTTGCAGCCTGTCTTGCAGCTTTTCTGGGGCGGAAAGGTGGACTATCTTCAAGGCTTCGCCATGTCAACGAACCGCATCAAAGCCAGCAGCCAACTCGCCAACGTCCGCTACGAAATCCGCGGACCGCTGGCCCGTCGTGCTGCGGAGCTGGAAAAGGCGGGACACGAGATCATCAAGCTCAACATCGGCAACCCCGGCGCCTTCGGCTTCCGCGCGCCCGAAACCATGCGTCAGGCGATGATCGAAAACCTGCGCGAGTCCGACGCCTACTGCCACCAGAAGGGCATCTTCCCGGCACGGGAAGCCGTGGTCATGCAGCAGCAAAACCGCGGCGTGATGAACACCACCGCCGAGGATGTCTTCATGGGCAACGGGGTCAGCGAGCTCATCCTTTTCTCCCTGCGCGCGCTGCTCAATGTGGGCGACGAGGTGCTGGTACCAAGCCCGGACTACCCGCTATGGACCGCGGCGACCCATCTCAACGATGGCAAGGCGGTCCACTACCCTTGTCGGCGAGAGCTGAACTGGTTGCCCGACCTCGACGCCATGGCCAAGCTCATCACGCCGCGCACGCGCGCCATGGTCATCATCTCGCCCAACAACCCCACCGGTGCGGTCTATCCGCGCGAGGTTCTGCAAGCCATGGTTGACTTGGCCGAAAAGCACGAGCTGGTGATCTTCACCGACGAGATCTACGATCAAATCACCTACGAAGGCGCCGAGTACACGCCCGTGGCGACCTTGGTCAAGCACACCCTGTGCGGCACGTTTTCGGGGCTGTCCAAAGTGTACCGTTCGTGCGGCTTCCGCGTCGGTTGGCTCAGCTTCTCGGGCGAGAAGGACCAGGCGCGCGAGTACATGCTTGGCCTCGACACCATCATGTCTCTAAGGCTGTGCTCGAACGTGGTCGGGCAGTGGGCGGTGCAGACCGCGCTCGGCGGCTACCAGTCCATTTACGACCTGACCAAGCCCGGCGGCCGGCTTTTCCAGACCCGCGCCACCGTGCTCGACGGCGTGAAGCGCAGCCGATATCTGCACGTCCTGCCCCCGCGCGGGGCGATCTACGCCTTCCCTGGCGTGGACCTGGACAAGCTGCCCAATTTCGACGACGAGAAGTTCGCCATCGACCTGCTCGAACGCAAGCACGTGCTCGTCGCGCCGGGTTCGAGCTTCAACGTGCCCTACCGCAATCACTTCCGCATCACCCTGCTGCCCGACGAGAAGACCATGGCCGACGTCTTCGAGCGCATGGAGGATCTGCTCGACGAATACGCGGCAGTGGCCTAGCCCAACCATGCCGACACCACCCTCCACCCCACCTGCCTTCGACTCTCCGGCAAGCTCCATCCTCGGCCTCATCGGCGGCACCCCCATGGTGCGCATCCAGCGCATGTGCCCGAATCCGAAGGTCACCATCATGGCCAAGTTGGAAGGATTCAACCCCACCGGCAGCATCAAGGATCGCATCGCGCTCAAGATGATCGAGCAAGCCGAGCACGAGGGCACGCTTACCCGCGACAAGATCATCCTCGAGCCCACCAGCGGCAACACCGGCATCGCATTGGCCATGATCGGCGCCGTGAAGGGCTACCAGGTCGAAATCGTGATGAGCGAAGCCGTTTCCTCCGAGCGGCGCAAAATGATCGCTGCTTTCGGGGCCAAGGTGACGCTGACCGCGGCCAAGCTGGGCACCGACGGCGCCATCATGAAGGCGCGGGAGCTTCTGCGCGAGCTCCCCGACAAGTACTTCATGCCCGACCAGTTCTCGAATCACTACAACCAGCTGGCGCACTACCTCGGCACAGCCCAGGAGATCTTGCGCCAGACGGGCGGCCAGCTCGACTACTTCGTGTCGTCGCTCGGCACCAGCGGCACCCTCATGGGGGTGGGTCTCGCGCTCAAGGAAAAGCTGCCCGGGGTGAAGATCGTCAGCGCCCACCCTGTCCTTGGCCACTACATCCAGGGACTCAAGAACCTGGAAGAAGCCATCGTCCCCGCCATCTACGACGCCGCCAAGATCGACCGGCACATCATGATCGAAAGTGAAGACGCCTTCGCGCTGGCGCGCCAGATCGCACGCGAGGAAGGCATCTTCGTTGGCATGAGCAGCGGGGCCGCCCTGTTCGCCGCACGCCAGGTGGCCTCCGAAATCGAATCGGGAACCATCGTGACCATCTTCCCCGATCGCGGCGAGAAATACCTGAGCACCGAGCTCTTCCGGGTTTGAGCAAGCCTTCGGAGCCCGGCGGCACTAGCCCCGTCGTAGCGCCATCTCCTCACCATCCAAGATTCCGGCTATCATCGCGCGCGCATGCGGTCGGCCGCCCCCCATCTCGCATCGTTCCCGGTGCACAATCCGAATCCCATCGTCGAAGCCGATGTGGTGGGGCGCGTGCGCTACGCCAATCCGGCTGCCCTGGCACTGTTTCCCGAGCTGATTGAGCAAGGTCCGACTCACCCCTGGCTTGCAGATTGGCCGGCGGCCGTGGCCCGAATGCAAGAGCCGGCCCAGGACCATACCGATCGACGTATCGTGGTCGTAGGTGCGCGCAGCTACCACCAAACGCTGCGACTGATGCCCGCGAAAGGGACGGTTCGCATCTACGGCCTCGACATCACGAATCGCGTGCAGGCCGAGACGGCGGCGCGGCAGGCCCACGCCAGGACCTCCGCCATCCTGGAAAGCATCGCCGACGCGTTTTATTCGCTGGACGCCGAGTGGCGCTTCGTCGCGATGAATCCGGCGGCGGAGCGCGCGCCCTTCGGTCGCCCGGCCAGCGAGCTTCTGGGCAGGATCATCTGGGAGGTCTTTCCGAAAATCCCCGGAACGCGCATCCACCAGCACTACCTCGACGCCGTGGCGAAGCGCAGCCAGGAGCACTACGAGGCGCCGTCACCCCTCAACGGCCGTTGGTACGAGGTGTTCATGTTCCCGCGCTCGGGCGGGCTCGACGTCTATCTGCGCGACATCGACGATCGCAAGAAGGCCGAGGCCGCGCTCAAGGCGAGCGAAGAGCGCTTTCGCACCCTCTCCAGCAACGCTCAGGACAGCATCGCACGCTTCGACGGCGAGGGACGCTACGTCTATGTGAACCCTTACCTCGCCGAGCGCCTGGGATTGCCTGCGGAGGCGATCGTGGGCAAGAGCGCGGAGGAGCTGGGCCGAAACCTGGGGACCGAAAAGTGGGAGGAGCGCCTGCACGAAGTTTTCCAGACTGGAAAGCCGTTGCGTTTCGACCGCCGCAGTGTCGACGGACGCTGGCATGACGTGCAGCTCATGCCCGAGCTGCGAGACGACGCGGTCGAGACCGTCCTCGCCATCTCGCGCGACATCACCGACCGCAAGCAAATCGAAGAGGCTCTGCGCGAGAGCGAGGCCACCCTGAGCGGGATCCTCGACGCGGCCACCGAATCCATCTGGCTGTTCAGCGTCGATGGGGTCGCGCTGGCGGCCAACCGAACTGCGCTCGAACGCTGGGGACGGCCTCCCGAAACCGTCATCGGCAAGTCCATTCACGAGTTTCTCTCCGGCGAATTGGGCAACTCGCGCCTGGCGCAGTTCCAGGAGGTGGTGCGCACCGGACGCCCGGTCGAGTTCGAGGACTGGCGCGCCGGCATTCGTTTCGAGCACACCTTCTATCCCGTGTTCGGCGCGGACGGGCGCGTGGACCGAATCGCGGTCTTCAGTCAAGACGTGACCGAAACCCGACGAACCGAGACCGCCCTGCGCGAGAGCGAGGAGCGGTTGCGGCTCTTTATCGATCACGCCCCGGCCTCGCTGGCCATGTTCGACCGCGAGATGCGCTACCTGAGCGTCAGCCGCCGTTGGCTTGCCGACTACCGGCTGGGCGACCGGGACGTGCGGGGCCTGTCCCATTACGAGGTCTTCCCCGAAATCGGCGAGGCGTGGAAACAGATCCACCGGCGGGCGCTGGCGGGCGAGGTGGTGCGGTCCGAGGGGGAGCGCTTTCACCGCACGGACGGCAGCGTGCAATGGGTGCGCTGGGAGGTGCGTCCGTGGCTCGAGCCCTCGGGTACCATCGGTGGCATCGTCATCTTCAGCGAGGACATGACGAAGGCCACGCTGGCCGCCGAGGCTCTGCGGCGCTACGAGGTGCTGGCGAGCCAGAGCCGCGACATCGTGCTGTTCGTGCGGCGCGAGGACGGGCGCATTCTCGAGGCCAACGCCGCGGCCCTCGACGCCTATGGCTACAGCCGCGAGGAGATGCTTTCGCTTTCCATCAAGGATCTGCGCACTCCGGACGGCTTTCCCCTCACCGAAGAGCAGATGGCCATCGCCGACGAGCGTGGGATCCTTTTCGCAACCGTCCACCGGCACAAGGATGGCAGGACGTTCCCCGTCGAGGTCAGCTCACGAGGGACGCTGGTCGACGGCGAGCGCACGCTGGTCAGCGTGGTGCGCGACATCAGCGAGCGCAAGCGCCTGGAGCGCCTCTACGCGGTCTTGAGTCAAGTCAACGAGGCCATCGTCAGGACCCGCGACGAAACGACCTTGTACCGCGAGGTCTGCCGGATCGTGGCTGAAGAGGGTGACTTCCCCCTGGCTTGGATCGGGATGGTCGAAGGGCAGGCGATCGTGCCCGTGGCCTCGGGTGGCAGAGAGGCCGACTACCTGTCCCAGATCTGCGTCGAAGTCGAGGGTGAGCTCGGCGCAGGCCCCACCGGCACTTGCGTTCGGGAGAACCGGCCCGTGGTGAACAACGACTTTGCCATCAACCCGAGCACGTCGCCCTGGCGCGGCCCCGCGCTTGGCCACGGGTTTCGCGCCTCGGCGGCTTTCCCCCTGCACCGGCACGGCAAGACCGTCGGCGCGCTCACCCTCTATGCTGGGCGAATCGGCGTCTTCGACTCGGCGGAAAGGAAGCTCCTCGAGGCGCTGTGCGCGGATCTCTCCTACGCCATCGCCGCCATGGAACACGAACGGGAGCGAACCCAGGCAGAGGAAGCCTTGCGGGCGGCCAACGCGCAGTTGCTCGCGGCGGATCAGCACAAGAACGAGTTTCTGGCCGTGCTCTCGCACGAACTGCGCAACCCGCTCGCGCCCATCCGCAACAGCCTCTTCGTGCTCGATCGCGCCGAGCCAGACAGCGAACAGGCCAAACGCGCCCGTGAGATCATCGGCCGGCAAACCTCCCAGATGGCGCGCCTGGTGGACGATCTGCTCGACGTCACCCGCATCTCGCACAACAAGATCCAGCTCCAGCGCGTTCCGCTCGATCTCAATGACCTGGTTCGCCGCACGGTCGACGACCATCGCTCCGTGTTCGAGGGGAAGGGAATCGCCGTCGAGACGAGCCTTGCGGCGCAGGCCCTGCCCGTCGACGGCGACCGAGCGCGCCTGGCCCAAATCGTCGGAAACCTTCTGCAAAACGCGGCCAAGTACACGCCCATGGGCCAGAAGGTCAAGGTCGAGACGAAGGCCATTCCGACCCGGCGGCGCGCCGGGATCCGCGTCACCGACACGGGCGTTGGCATGGAGCCGGCGGTGCTCCGTCGCCTGTTCCAACCGTTCATGCAAGCGACCGCCACCTTGGATCGCAGCCAAGGCGGTCTCGGCCTTGGGCTGGCCCTGGTGAAGGGCTTGGTGGAGTTGCATGGCGGGGAGGTCTGCGCCCACAGCGAGGGTCCCGGAAGGGGTGCGGAGTTCATCGTCGAGTTGCCGCTCGACGAAGCCACGCAAGGCAAGACCAGTCCGGGCGCCGAAACATCACCGACAAGCCGCAGACGTATTTTGATCGTCGAGGACAACCTCGACGCGGCCCAGAGTCTGCGCGAGGTGCTCGAATTCGGCGAGCACCTTGTCGAGGTCGCCCACAGCGGTCCCGAAGGTTTGGCCAAGGCTCGCCAATTCAAACCAGAAGTCGTGCTCTGCGATATCGGGCTTCCCGGTTTGGACGGCTATGGTGTCGCGCGCGCGCTTCGCGCCGACGAGGCGCTCAAGGGCGTTTTTCTCGTGGCTCTGAGCGGCTACGCCCTACCAGAAGACTTGCAGCGGGCGTCCGAGGCAGGCTTCGACAGGCACGTCGCGAAGCCCCCGAGCCTGGAGAGGCTGGAGGAACTGCTGCGTGACCTTGCGACCCGGGCCGATCCGAGCTCGGATTCGTAATGCCTACGAGGCGTGGCCCTGGCACTTGCTCGCGTCGCGAGAAAAGTGGAGCCCGATGGAGTGGCGAATAGCCATCCTGGCCGCGTGAAGGCTTTCCTTCGCGGCCGCCACCGGCAAATCGAGGATCTCGGCGCTATCCTCGATGGAGATCTCCTCCAGGTCACACAGGACAAACACGGCACGCAGATCCGGGGGCAGCGAGTTGACGGTTTCCCGAATGTGGTGAAAAAGATCCTCCGAGGAAAGTTGGCGAGCGGGCAGAATCGACCAATCGGATTCCGCCACCCGCGTCGCCCGGTTCCAGAATCTCGGAATGGTCGACAAGGAGAGCAGGAGGTCGTCGTCGGCCGAAAATTCCTGCGCGCTCGTGGACTTGAGTCGGCCCAGGGCACTCTGCACGGTTGCACGATAGACCCACCTGCTGAATTGACTTCGGCTGGTGAAGTTCGACGTGTTCTCCCAAGCCGAAAGGAATGATTCCTGGAGAATTTCCTGCGCAGCATCCTCGCTGCGAACCAGATGCACGGCCAGGCGGTAGGCCCGGTCCTCGCATCGGGCCATCGATTCCTCGAAGGTGGCCACATCCCATCGATCGATCCTCTCGCCTCCGCGCCCTGAACCGAGCGCGACCGGCCTGGGCTCCCAATTGTCGAGGTTGTTGGTCGCTGTTCTCAAGGCTTCCTCCCGTGTGCTCCCATTTGTTTGACGTTTGACGTTTGTCGTTTGTCGTTAGCAATTACGAGACCAGGACGGTGTTTCGGCCTGACAAGGGATTGTCTGGTGCGAACCGCCCGCGGCAGGTGGAAGTGACGGCTGTTCGAGTGTGTTCAGGCGTTACCAAATCAGGTTGCGGGTGTCGAAACGGTAACGGGGCTCCGGAATCACGTCGCATCACTCCGAGACCAGGGGCGAACAGAAAGTCGACTGGCAACTGGCCTGGCTCATGCAACCTGATCGCGCCGAATGAAACCAACATCCGGTCGGATGAAGACGGGAGCATGACCATGAAGCGCGTGAATTCTGGGCGGAGGTACAGTGTCGAAGAGCTCGTGGCCGCAGCCTACAAGGCAGCCCGACAGGTCACGTGCAATCGCCTGCTCGCGACGATCCTGGTGAGCAGGGTCCTCGAGGAGTGGCTCAAGCGATCGGACCGCCACGATATCCTGGAAGAGCTGCAATCGACTTCTTGCAAGCGGCTCTTGCTTCCTATGCGCGCTTCAAGTCAAGGGTAGATCAATGGTGAACGTGGCCCCGAGCCCCGAACCATCGCTGGCCGCCCGTATGCTTCCCCCGTGTAGCTCGACCACCCCCTTGGCCAAGGCCAAGCCCAGCCCCAGCCCGCCGTTGCTGTGTGCCAGCGATCCGTCGCCCTGAACAAAGGGTTCAAAAACACGTGGCAGCAGATCGGGCTCGATGCCGGCACCGGTATCGCGAACGCTGATGCGCGCGCTGTCCGTGCCCGGTCCGCGCTCGACGATGAGCGTGACCTGGCCGCCAGCCGGAGTGAACTTGGCCGCGTTGTGCAGAAGGTTGCCGAGGATCTGAGCCAAACGCACCGGATCGGCAAAAGCCAGTAGGGGCGCGTCCATCGCCTCCACCACGAGATGGAGGGCGTTGCCTTCGAAGAGCGCCAGGTTGTCTTCGACGGAGGTGCGCACCACGGCGCACAGGTCGATGGCTGACCGACGCAGAACAATCTTGTCAAGGCCGATGCGAGCCACGTCCAGCAGGTCGTTGGTCAGGGCAGTGAGCTGGTCGACTTGTCTATCCATGATGGCCAGCATGCGTTTGGCCTGTTCGCTGCCCGGTTCGGCCCGTTTCAGGACGTAAAGACTCGACCGCAGGGACGCCAGCGGATTTCGCAGTTCGTGCGACAGCGTGGCCAGAAGCTCGTCCTTGCGACGATTGCCTGTTTCCATGGTTGCGCCAGATGTCTATCCTTACAAAATCCTTGCAAAGTCGGCGCCAAATGCGGAAATCCGTCGCTCCAACCAAGCTGAAATGTGCTTGATTTCCACGTGACGCGATTCCAACATATCGGCCTCGCTCTTCGGCACGAGACCGCTAGACCAGGACCATCGCCAAATGCTCGACATACTCTTGGTGGACGACGAGCCCGAGATTCGCCTGCCCCTCGGCGAGGCACTGCGCGAGATCGGACATCGCGTGGCCTTGGCCGCGGACGGCGACGAGGCCATGCACTGCCTGGAGCGCCAGACGTTCAACCTGGTGGTCAGCGATATCCGGCTGCCCAAGGGCGACGGCTTCAGCATCCTGCGCCGGGTGCGCGACAAGCAACCCAACACCGACGTCATCCTGATGACTGCTTTCGGAACCATTCAAGAGGCTATCAACGCGGTCAGGGAAACCGCCATCGAATACCTGACCAAGCCCTTCGAGCTAGCGGAAGTCTTGGCCATGGTCGGGCGCATCGACGAGCGTTGGCGCCTCATGCACGACTTGGCTGCCGCGCGCGCCGAATTGGCTGCGCGCCACGCGGATCCAGTGCAAGCCCGCCACAGAATCGAAGGGAGCTCGCCCGCCATCGTACAACTGCGGGAACGAATCGCCGCCATCGCCGCGAGCTCCGCGGCGGTTCTGCTGACCGGCGAAAGCGGCACGGGCAAGGAGCTTGCGGCGCGCATGCTTCATGCGGCAAGCGATCGGCGCGATGCCCCCTTCGTGGCCGTGAATTGCGCGGCTGTCCCCGCCGCCCTGATGGAAGCCGAGCTCTTCGGCCACGAGCGCGGCGCCTTCACCGGCGCGCTCAAGCGGCGCGACGGTCGGTTCAAGGCGGCCGACGGCGGCACTCTGTTTCTCGACGAGATCGGCGAGATGCCGCTCGACGTGCAAGCCAAGCTGCTGCGTGTGCTACAAGAAGGCTCGTTCGAGCCCATCGGCACCAACACCTCGGTCAAGGTGGACGTGCGGCTGGTTTCAGCCAGCAATCGCCCGCTCAAAGGCCCTTCGGGCGAAGGCGCCTTTCGTCAGGATCTCTACTATCGAATCAAGGTCTTCGATCTGAACCTGCCACCCCTGCGCGACCGCCTTTCCGACCTGCCCATCCTGGTCGAACAATTCCTGCACGAATTCACTGCCGCGGACCAAACCCCGCCCAGCTTGGCACCCGCCGCTTGGGCGGCATTGCAGGGCTACAACTACCCCGGCAACGTGCGCGAGCTCAGGCACGCTATTCAGCACGCCACCATCTTGGCGCGCGGCCAGGAGATCCGGGTCCATCATTTGCCGTCCGAGTTTCGCGGCGGCACGAGCGCGCCGGCGAGCGAGCGGGTCGAGTCGTTGGGCGCGGTGATGGCCCAGTTCGAGCGCGACTACATCGAGCGTACGCTACAGCTTGCTGGTGGCGAGCGCCGCAAGGCCGCCGAGACGTTAGGGATCTCCCGGAAGAATCTCTGGGAGAAGATGAGCAAACACGGCCTGACCTAGCCCGCCTTATTCACAAGCATTGGAGAACCGACAAGCTTCGCAGAACAATCTGCACTCGGCTCGCTGGCAAAGGCGGGCTAGTACGCCTTGGGCAACCAGAAGCGCAGGACCAGACCGTTCGTCGATCCCTGGCCGACCTCAAGCTCACCGCCGTGGCACTCGACCAGGAAGCGGGCCACGAGCGCCCCCATGCCCAGGGCATCGTCGCTGGGCGCCCCCGGGGCACCGCCAGATGACTCCGAGTGTGCGGTCACGCTGAAGTGAACCTTGTCTTCGGCCACGCTGACCTGCAGGTCGATCCCCGTCCGACCTGTGTCTTGATTCAAGGCGATCGCAAGCAAGTTGGCCAAGATTTGGTCCAGGCGACCTGCATCCGCCGCAATCGGAAAATGTCCTGCAGGAACCTCGATCCGAATGCGGCCGACATCGAGCTCTCCCGAGTGGCGAGAAAGGAACTCGGGCAAGAGAAGCGAGAGGTCGTGTGTGCGCACGTCCAGATGTGCCTTGCCCGAGCGCAGACGCGCCACGTCCCCGAGCTCCCGGGTCAAGGCATCCAGCTTACGCGCCGAGGACACGATCATGGCGGCCAGACGGCATTCCTTCTCCAAACCCAGTTTCGTCAGCGACCGCTCGATCAACTGAGCGTTGAGCTGAACCGAGGTGAGGGGCGTGCGCATCTCGTGCAAGGCGAGGCGAAGCATTCGGTAGTCATCCGACTGCTCGGGACTCCGGGCGGCGTCGGGCCGCGCTTCGCCATTTTTGTCGGGAACCGAACCCATCCGCGCGGGATGATAGCGGCAATCGCGAGGGAATGACAAACGCGACCAAAGCTGATCCGCAATCCCACGATAGCCACTGACGGCAATCAGCGACCTTGGCAACCGACCACGCCTGTGACAAAAGGACAGACGTCGCCCGACCCGTCAACGGGCGCCACGAGAACACGCGATGAACAACACCGATGAATTCACATTCCAGGGTCAGGGCACGCTCAAGCGCATCGACACCTTCGTGTCCAAGGCGGGCAAGTCGATCCTCACGCTGATCTTCGAGATCCAGGGGCAGTATCCGCAGCTCATTCCCATCAAGGTCTTCGGCCGGTTGGCCGAGCAAGCCTCGGCTTGGAAGCCAGGCGCAATTCTGTCCGTGACCGGACGGCTGGGCGGTCGCGACTGGAACGGCAAGGTGTACGGCGACAGCGTCGCGACCAGCATCGAAATCGTCAGCGGCGCCGACGACAAGGATCCGGGAACGCCACCTGGCCACGACGCCCCGCCACCCAGCGACGACGACGTTCCCTTCTAGGGACGGGGCTCATTTGCCGAGCGCGGCCCCCGGCAGCAATCTGCGTGCCGAGCCGGGCCTCGCTGTTTCGGCGACCGTTGCCTTGCGCGGGCACGGCTATCGCTGCGTCGCCGTTTCAGAATTCTGAGACGGCGAGACAGTTAGCGAAGCCATCGGGCTAGGCCGGTAGTCCGCTGACGATGATCTTGCGCAAGCCCGAAACCGGCAGCGACTGTCCGCGTTTCGTCTCCTCGAAAATGATCTGAGCCATCGTGGCGGCGGTCAGGTCCTTGCCGGAATCGCGGTTCGTGACCCGAATCTCCTCGCCGCTGCGGATCAGATCGGCGACTCGTTGCAGGTTCACGTAGTGGCTTTCCTGGGTGTCGTACAGCTTCCTGTTCGAATAGCGGCGAATAGTTCTCATGGGTAAAGAATGGCACGAAGTCCCGAAAACGGGTACTGCATTCATTCTTCCATCTGTCCTTCAACCTCCACCGTCAAAAAGCCGGCCGGCGAAAAGCGGGCGTGGGATGGGCGAAGAGGAAGCCCTGAAAGAAATCGCATTCCAGGTCGCAAAGGATGTCGCGCTCGACCGTTTTCTCCACGCCCTCGGCGACGAGAAGCATTTCCATTCATCACTTCTGGAACCCCCGTTTCGCACGTGTACCTGGCCGTGCTGCGGAACCTGAGCTAGCGGCGGGCTCGGGATTCGACCCGCTGGCTGAATGGTACCGTCCAGCCAGCCCCCAGTCTGATAGTGTTCCGCCCGCCCCACCGTGATCGCCGTCAACAGTCTGAGCAAAACCTATCGCGTACACCGCAGGCCCCCCGGCGTGTGGGCGGCCGTGCGCTCGCTGGTCCATCGTAACTACGAGAACGTGCACGCCCTCGCCGAGGTCAGCTTCCACATCGCACCCGGCGAGCGCGTCGGTTTTCTCGGCCCCAACGGCGCGGGCAAGACCACGGCGCTCAAGATTTTGTCCGGTCTACTCTATCCCACCAGCGGCAAGGTGACCGTGGACGGCTTTCTGCCCCACGAACGGCGCGTGGAATTCTTGCGCGCCGTCACCCTGGTCATGGGCCAAAAGCAACAGCTTATGTGGGATCTGCCGCCGTCCGAGACCTTTGCCATGAACCGCGCCCTGTTCGACTTGCCCAAGCGCGAGGCCGATGCCGTCCAGAACGAGCTGGTAGAGTTGCTGCAAGTCGGGCCGCTGCTCGGCAAACCCTGCCGCCAGCTCTCGCTCGGCGAACGCATGAAGTGCGAGCTGGTGGCGGCCCTGCTGCACCGGCCGAAGGTGCTGTTCCTCGACGAACCCACTATTGGCCTCGACGTCTCGATGCAGGCCCAGCTGCGCGACTTCATCCGCCGCCACAACGAAGCCACCGGCGCGACGATTCTCCTCACCAGTCATTACATGGCCGACGTGGCCGCGCTCTGTCCGCGCATTGTCGTCATCGACAAGGGGCACCTCGTCTACGACGGCGACCTCAAGACCCTGACCCGCCGTATCCGCCCCGAAAAACGCATCACCTTGCACTTCGCCTCGGTGCCGGCGCCGGGTAGCCTCGACCGCTTGGGCAACTGCGTGGCGCGTTCGGATTCACAGGCTACCTTGTCGGTGCCGGCGGCGCAGGTGACCGACGCGGTTCGCACCGCGCTCGAACAACTGCCGATCTCCGATATCTCCGTCGAGGATCCGCCACTCGAAGAAGTCATGCGCGAATTCCTCAGCGGCGACCGCCTGGACAACGGGGGCAACACGGCGACATGAAACGCCTGTGGGCCAGCCGAGCGTTGGGTGGTGTCCGGCGGTTCTTGCGTGCCTACCCAAGCCTTCTGCGCGTGGGCCTGGCGGACATGCTGGCCTATCGCGCGGAGTTCCTGGTGTGGATCCTGTCCATGAACATGCCGCTGGTCATGATGGCGCTGTGGACCGCCGTGGCCGCTGACGGGCCCATCGGGCGCTTCGGACAGCGCGAGTTCGTGGCCTACTACCTCGGTATGCTGATCGTGCGCATCCTGACCGGATCGTGGCTGGTATGGGAGCTGACCATGGAGATCCGGCGCGGCACGCTGGCCATTCGTCTTTTGCGCCCCATCCATCCCTTGCTGGCCTTCAGCGCCATGCAACTGGCGGCGGTTCCCCTGCGCGCGCTGGTCATCTCGCCATTGATCGTGGTTCTGTACTGGGTCGCGGGCGCGCGCTTGCCCATGCACGATCCCGAACGCCTTGCCATCGTGTTCGCGTCCATCGCCGGCGCGTGGCTGCTGCTTTTTCTCGTGATGGCCATCATCGGCATGCTCGCAGCCTACGTCGAAAGCGCGCTCTCGGTTTTCGATCTGTGGCTGGGCGCCCAGGCCATCCTGTCGGGTTTCTTGGTACCGCTCGAGCTCATGCCCCCGTGGGTGGCCCGGTTGGCGCGCATGCTGCCCTTCCGCTACATCCTAGGTTTTCCTGTCGAAACCTTGATCGGCCTCGAGAGCGATGCGGTCGCCCTGCGCGAGCTAGGCGTACAGTGGCTGTTCGTGGCCGGCGCTCTGGCAACCACCCTGCTCGTGTGGCGCAATGCCCTGCGGCGATTCGCCGCTTTTGGAGGCTGACCGTGAAACGCGCCTATCATCGCAGTTTGCGCCGCTACGCCCGCCTGTTCTCGGTGCAATTGCGCACGTCGTTCACCTTGGCCGTGCAGTACCGATTCGATTTCTTCATCGAGGGCGTGCTCGCGCTGCTCTGGCTCGGCATCACGCTTGTGCCCCTGATGGTCGTGTTCGCACGGCGGGCGACGGTCGCAGGCTGGAGCTACCCCGAGGCCCTGGTCGTCGTCGGCATGTTCTCGGTCCTCAAGGCCGTGCTCGACGGCGCCATCACGCCCAGCCTCAACCACGTGGTCGACGGCATCCGTAAGGGCACGCTGGATTTTATCCTGCTCAAACCGGCGGACGCCCAATTCCTGGTGTCGACCGCGCGCTTCGACCCCTGGCGCATCCTGGATCTGTTCGGCAGCATCGCCATCGTTGTGTACGCCCTTCGCCGTCTGCACCACATTCCATCGGCCTTGGAGACGCTGGCCGGCTGCGCGCTCTTCTCGGTCGCCATCCTGCTCATCTACTCGCTGTGGATCCTGGTGGTCAGTCTGTCCTTCCGCGTGGTCAAGGTCGACAACCTGTCCTATCTGTTCATGTCCATCTTCGACGCTGGCCGCTGGCCGATTCACGTCTTCAAGGGTGCGCTGCGCGTACTTTTCACCGTGGTCTTCCCGCTCGCGCTCATGACGACCTACCCCGCGCAAGCCCTGCTCGGTCACCTCTCCCTCGCGCACGCCCTGCTCGCCGGAGCGGGCGGCCTACTTTTCGCCGGCTGCGCCCGCTGGATCTGGCAACGCTCGCTGCATGCGTACACGTCGGCCAGCTCGTAAGGCGTTCCGCCGCAGCCGGCGCTCGCTACCGCCGGTCTAGTTTGGCCATCAGCCTTGCTGCCTGCGCCCTTTGGTAGTCGACACGGCTGTCTTTCACGATTCGGGAGAGTTCCTCCCGGGCGCGCGCCATATCGCCGACCCGTACCAGGCAAACCGCGCGATTGAACCGGGCCTCGGGAAGGAAGTGCCCTTCAGGAAACTTCTCGAGATAGCCCGTCCATGCACGCAACGCCGCACCAGGGGATCCACCATGGAAATGCAGGTGGTGGGCGCGTCCATAGATGTCCAGTTCGGAGGACATGGAACGCAGGGATGGCGCAGATGGCATAGACGACTGGCGCCCAGGCCTTCGCGATGGTGACGGCTGAGACACGGCTGGCCCGGGAGCAAATCCCGAGAGTTCCTCCTTCATTATCACCTCGTCCTTGGCCAAGCCCGTGGCCACATTCGTCGGCGACTCGATCACCCGCCGAACGGGCGCTGGAGGGATGAAGGAAAGTCGGCGCGTTTCCGAAGGTGTCTTCCGCCAATGGATCAGCCCCGCGCTTGCAGCGGGAATGACCAGCACGAATGCGGCGACGATGCCTGCCAGCTTGTAACCTCTTCGCCTTTGTTCTCGCCGGACCAGGCGGCTCAGAAGTTCATCCCTGCTAGCTCGCCCGTCGGCGGGCTCCGCAGTCGATTCGCGCAAGGCACGCGCGGCCACGTCGATACGGTCGAGTGAAGTGCTCATCGTCGGACCTCGTCGGCGAATAGCGTCTGCAGGCGGGCGCGGCAGTGGAAGAGTCGGGTGCGAACCGTGGCCTCGGGTATGCCTAGAATCGCGGCAGCCTGAGCCGCGGCCAATCCTTCAACCTGGCAAAGAATGAAGGCCTCGCGGTGGGCCGCGGAGATTCGATCGAGGGCCAAGGTCAGCCGGTGGGCCAGTTCCTTCCGGTACATATCCTGCTCGGGATCCCTGGGCCCCACCCTCTCTTCGAAAGCGTAGCGCTCGAGCATACGCCGACGCCGAATCACCGCACGCAGGTGGTCACGGGCCTTCTTCACCACAATCCCCAGCAGAAAGGATGGCAAGGCCGCCTCGCCCCGGTAGTGGCGAAGCGCGCGCGGGAGCGAGGCAAACACCTCCTGCACCACATCCTCGGCCGCGGCAGCATCACCGAGCAGCCGTCGCGCCAGCACCCGCACTCGCTGGTGGTGGGCATCGTAGAGGTCCACGATGGCGCGCGCCGAACCCGACGTGTTGGCACGCGACGGAGTCAGGCCGTCCTCCGTCTGGATGGCGCTTGAGTCCACGGCGTGAAGCTTCATGGCAGGTTCATTCGCACCCCAAGCAGTGCTGAGCCGTAACAATAGTACAAATCATCAGTTGCCAGGTGAAGGGCCGCCCGCAAGGTGAGGGCAACCGAGCGGCCAAAGGTCCACAGCAGTGTCAGGTTCCCGCGACCGTATAGGCGGGGTCGCAGGCCGGTGCTTATCTCAGTGGAAGTGTACATTCCCGTCGCGGAGCTAGAGACCTGGGTTTGCTTGAGCACCCGCCTGTCTGTCAGCTCCAGACCAAGCCCGACGGTTGCGTCGAGCCGCAGTCGTCCCCGCTGCCAGCCGTCCCCGATGAAAGCGGCGAGCGCCACGACTGGCTGATCGGCAGCCCCCATGTCGAGAGCCACGCCGACCGTCCAATCCCACAGAGGCCGTTGCGCCTCCAACTGGTACTCGAGTCCATCCTTGCGCCAGGGAGACCAAGTTAGTTGGTTCGTGTCTATGCCGCTGCCAATGAGGTGCATGCTCGGACCAGCGAAAGCGGACAGGCTCCACGACGATGGGGACTGGGACGGTTCGTGCAGCTGCGTGGCTACCGTTGATTCCGTCGCAGGCACCGGCGGTTTGACCTCGGCAGGCGTGGTGGCCTCGGTCTTGGTCGGTGGCGGCACCAACGCCGGCGCCTTGGCATCCTCATCCGTGACATCGCCAAGTAGGCCGGCAACCTGATCCTTCACTAGATTCATGGACACCCAAGCGAGGGTTCTGACCCGGTCCTGGTGATCCTCGGGAAGCGCAATGCTTCGGCGCCGAAGGGCTCCTTCGCGGGCGCGAAACGAGAGAACCGCCTCCACTTCTTTGATCGCGATCAGCAGGGTTTCCGAATTGCCGTCGTCCGTCGAGTCGGAGGGATCCGCCACCACGCCCGCGATTTCCTTCGCAACCGCCACACGAACCTCCTCGGGCGTCACGCCACTATTGGCGCTCGCTTCGACCACTACCACAAGCGGCTCGCCCGCCAAGGCCAGGGTCGGAATGAACAGAAGAAGCCCGGGCCAGCCCTTCCGGTATGTCTTGAGCCACGATCGCATGCCATCATGTCGCCGCTCGGCAGGTATTCGTTCAAGATCTTTTCGGAATTCTCTCCGAGAGGAAGTCGTCTGCTCACCCGTGGCTAACGCGATTGCGCGGTCGGCGTTGCCTCAATTCTGGAATCATCACCTTCTGAATGGGCGTATGGGGCCTCGCCGCGAGAAGTACAGATCAAGCGGCGATTTCAACCCAATCGCCGCGAAAGATGCCACAAGAAGGCACCTTTCCACTGCGTACACTCGCACCCAGTTGGAGCGTTGGGTGGTGGACGTGAGACGTGGTCGTCCCCGTGGCCGTGGCCTTGGCCGACGAAGATAACGCCGACCACGGCCACGACGTTCCGCGACAGGCGTGGAACCGCGGAAAAAGGCCACGCAAAGCCAGGGCGTACCTGCTACCTTACGCTGCCCAATCGATGGACGAGGAGCAGCACAGACGTTTGCGCGCAGAGATCGCCACGCGGCGTACCTTTGCCATCATTTCGCACCCGGATGCGGGCAAGACCACGCTAACCGAGAAGCTGCTTCTCTATGGCGGCGCCCTACACATGGCGGGCGCGGTGCGCACGCGAGCCGGCGGACGCCACACGGCCAGCGACTGGATGGAAATCGAAAAGCAACGCGGGATCTCGGTATCGAGCAGCGTGCTCCAATTCGACTACAAGGGCCGGCACATGAACCTGCTGGACACGCCTGGCCACAACGACTTTTCCGAAGACACCTACCGAACGTTGTCGGCCGCCGACACGGCCATCATGCTCATCGACTGCGTGAAGGGCGTGGAACCGCAGACCATCAAGCTCTTCCAGGTCTGCCGCATGCGTGGCATCCCCATCGTGACCTTCGTCAACAAGATGGATCGCGACGGCAAGGATCCCTTCGAGCTGCTCGACGAGATCGAGCGTGTGCTCGGCATCCCGTGCAGCCCGGCCAACTGGCCCCTCGGTACCGGCGACACCTTCGCGGGCGTGTACGACCGCTGGACGCAGTCGGCGCTGCTCTTCGAGGGTGGCTCGCGCGCGCAGCGGGTAGGCATGCACAAGACCGACTTCGATTCCGACGAGCTCCGCGAAGCCATCGGGAATACCCGATTGGCGAAGGCGCGCGAGGATATCGACCTACTGGAAACCGCGGGCACGACCTTCGACCGCGAGAAGTTTCTGGCCGGCCGAATGACGCCGGTCTTTTTCGGCAGCGCCATGACCAACTGCGGGCTCGATCCGCTGCTCGATCACTTCGTGGATCTGGCGCCGCCGCCGCGCCTGCGGCTGACCACGACGGGCACGCTAGAGCCCGACCTTCCCAGCTTCTCCGGCTTCGTGTTCAAGATCCAGGCGAACATGGATCCACAGCACCGCGACCGCATCGCCTTTTTGCGCATCTGCTCGGGCAAGTTCGTGCGCGGCATGGACGCCAAGCACGTGCGCACCGGCAAGATCCTGTCGCTGGCGCGCTCGGTGCAGTTCATGGCGCAAGAACGCACGGTGGTCGACGAGGCCTACTCGGGCGACATCGTGGGCTTGTGGGATCCGGGCGTGCTGCGCATCGGCGACAGCCTGTGCGACGGCGAGCCCGTCGAGTTCGAAGGCATCCCGCGCTTCTCGCCCGAGCACTTCGTGCGGGTTCGCCTCGACGATCCCATGAAGCGCAAGCAGCTCAAGAAAGGACTCGACCAACTTTCCGAAGAAGGCGCCGTGCAGCTCTTCTTCGACCGCAAACGCCTGGAGCGCGATCCCATCCTGGGCGCGGTGGGCGTGCTGCAATTCGAAGTTATCGAGCACCGCCTGCGCTCGGAATACGGCGTGCGCGTGGGATTCGATCGTCTGCCCTACCGCTATGCGCGCTGGCTTGAAGGCCCCGACCTCAACCTCGACAAACTGGAGCTGCCCGGCCGACAAAGCTGCGTTATCGACGTGGAAGACCGGCCCTTGGTGCTGTTCGAAACCGAATGGTTGCTCCGTCGCGCCGAGGAAGAGAACCGCGGCGTCAAGTTCATCTCCGCCGTGCAGCCAGGCCGCAGCAACCGATCAGCTGCGTAGCGCATTCGCCGCAGCGCGATTTCCAATTCGCAATAACATAACTCTGTTTCTGTTATGGTGAGGACTGGCCGCGCGGCCCATATTCCCAAGGTGGCGGCCACGCTTTTCATCAGTCGAGCAGGTCTGAAATGAAGAGAACAATCCGGTTCTTCCTCGCGCTGTGTCTTGTCGCCTCTACCAATTGCCGGCTCAATGGCGAAGGCCTGACCCCAGCTGCCAATCCTGGGACCGGCAACGGTGGCGAATCGGGCACGGGCGGAACGCAAAATCCTGGATCTGCGACAGCCGCAACGGGCGGCGCAGCTGGATCCGGTGGCCCGAATACATCGGGCGGCGTGACCGGATCCGGCGGCACCAGGGCGTCGGGGGGGACGATCGGATCCGGCGGCGAGACGGGCGCGGCCGATGCGTCGAGTGCGGGCGGAGTCATGAGCCTGGGTGGGAACACGGCTTCCGGTGGTGCGAAGGGAGCTGGCGGCAGCGCTGGTGCCGGTGGCTCGCCGAACCCCGATGGCACGACCGACGGACCCAGCGTACTCGGTCGTGATGGCCCGCCAGGATCTTTGGCGGACGCCAGCGCGGATCGCTCCGTCGACGCGCGAATCGTGGATGTCCCCACGATCGCAGACGATACCAAGGACGCCGCGGCGGTGGACGTCCATCCCGCCATGACTCTGGTCTGGTCCGATGAATTTGGCGGCGCCGCCAACACAGGCATCGACACCACGAAGTGGAGCTACGTCACCTGGGATGCCGGTCATGTGAACAACGAGGCCCAGAAATACACCAACCGGCTGGAGAACGTCTTCCAGGACGGCGCAGGTCACTTGGTCATCCGCGCACTCAACACCGCCGGCAACGCGTATACCTCGGGGCGAATCGAGTCGAACGTGCATTTCACCTTCCAATTTGGCCGCGTCGAGGTCCGCGCCAAGCTGCCCGCTGGGATCGGTTCGTTCCCGGGCATCGTCGCCATGGGAAGCACCGGCAACTGGCCGCAATGCGGAGAGCTCGCGATCATGGAGCAGTATGGCCAGGACAAGAGCTGGTTCTATGTCAGCGCCACCGCTGGCAGCGGAAGCGGCTCGGGCAACACGGGCAACGTCAAGTACACCTTCCCCGACGCCACCACTGCCAGCCTCGACTTCCACGTCTACTCGTTCGATTGGTACACCGACCACGTCGTCTTCCAGATGGACGGAATCGAGATCACGCGCACCGCCTTCGCCACGTCGTCGCCCTTCTATTCCATCCCGGAGTACCTCATTCTCGACCTTGCTCTCGGCGGAAACATGGGCGGCACCATCGATCCCAATGCCTTTCCCATGGACATGATCGTCGACTATGTGCGCGTCTACTCGTTCTGATGGCGAAATGAGCACGCGGCGAACCGCGGCTCGGCATGGTGTTTTTACACCTTGCGCATACGAATCGTAGGAAGAATAGCTTGTCAGTGCGACGCCGGATTCCCAATTGTCGTCGCGGGTTTTGCTGACATACTGGAATCTTGAGCCGTGCAATGGCTGCGTTGGCACTGTCCGTGTGTTAAACAACGGCCCGAATAGACCACCTCGATTCCGCACCCTACTGCTCTTCGAAAGGCCCGCCGCCGCCGCATGAAGAATTCTCGCTCTCGCACAAGTAGAATCTCGACCGACGCTTCGGGAAAGACGCCCTTGTCCGCCAACCATCTCGTTCAGGATTTTACCCATCGTCTGATGGCAGTCATGGAATCGGCGACCATCGAGCTCGGCGAGGCGATGATTGCCAACGCATTCTCCGCGGTCGCGGCCGATGCCAATCTTGGCCTCGGGAAAGCGGCGAAGAAGCAAGCCGATCGCGACCGCAACCAGATCGTGGCCACGCTCACCCAGCGGTTCCTGAACGTGATCGAGGAATTGCAGCGCGCCCGCATCGGGCGCGCGTTGGAGCGTGCTTCGGCGGCGGTTTCCCGCTCTCGCACCCGCGAGAGAATGTTCCCTTCCCCCGAGTCTGACTTCGGCTCGGCGGCACCCGTTCGCCGACGAACGCGGCGAGTGCGCCCAAATCCACACTTGCCGCCGCCGCTCGACCCCGAACAGATCAAGCGCGACCAGGAATTCGCGCGGCTGCGTGCGCTGCTGAAACCGGTCGAACTGGAAAACACCGCCCCCGCGCCGGTGCCGGTTGTTGTCGCACCGCCAGTGCAGTCCATACGCCCTGCTTCACCGGGAGATGTTCTGCGCGCGCTGGAAAAGGAAATTCAGAATGCCGTACCCACCCTCGGCACGCTGGGGATCGAGCGGTGCAGTGCCCAGATCGCGGCATGGGCCGGGCAAGTGCGCGGTCTGCGCGACCGATTGCCTCCCGACGTCGCAGCCGCCATGCGGCCCGCCTTCCGCATCTTTCTCGAACACCTAACCCAGCTTCGCATCGAGATGGAAGCGCACGTCGTGGATGCGCTCGAACCCAACTGGAAATCGCCCGACTGGGATGCCTACGTCGAGGCCAACCGCGCGCGCGCCGAGCAGCGGCCGCCCGTGCTTTCCTCCGACAGACTGCAAATCCACCATCGCTCGATGCTGCGCGCGCTCGTCCTTCCCCATCGCAGGAACGTGCCCGAGCACGCGGTGGCCATCATCAATGCCGCGGCCGAAGCATTGCATCCTGAGGATTCCTTGTTGCAATCGGCGATTCGGAGGCACAGCTCCGTCCGCAAATCGCAAACGATGGATGCCATCGCGGAGCCCTTGGCCGCGGAAACCAGCGCCGACATCGCATCTATCGCGCCAAGCGCGGGAGAGGCCGGCAACGGAGCCACTGCCGAAGCCCCTGCGCAGGCCACAACAGAAAACGATAGGCCGCTCGCGCCCGTGACCAGCGACAACGAATTCGACAGCCTGTGGACCAAGTAGCCAAAGTGCTGACGGAAAAACCGTGGGCATTCATCGCCTGGCCGGCCCTGGCCATGTGCGCGGCCACCCTCTTGCGCGCGATCCTCGGCCAATCGGCCGATCGACTGGCCGTGGTACCGCGCACGTCGGGTGGGCTCTTGGGTATCCTCACCGCGCCCTTCGCGCACGGCAACGCCGCCCACCTGGCGGCCAACCTTCCGCCTTTCATCATCCTCGGCGCGCTCGTGCTCCGGCATGGCCAGCAAACCTTCCTCAAGACCGCCCTGCTCATCGCCCTCGCCTCGGGCACTCTCCTCTGGTTGCTCGGTCGGTCGGCCGCGCACATGGGCGCAAGCGGTGTGATTTTCGGGTTCTTCGGCTACCTCGTCGCGCTCGCCTATTTCAGCCGTGGCGTGACCGACGTTCTCATCGCCGGGGCCGTGGTGCTGGTCTACGGGTCGATGCTGGCCGGCATCAAGCCGGCGCGCAACGGGACGTCCTTCGAGGGCCACTTCTTCGGCCTGGTGGCCGGCGTCGCCGCAGCCTGGCTGGAGCATAGTCAACCCTTCAAGTAATTGCGCCGCGCAAGTAGCAAGCGCCGCACTTGCGACTATGCTTGGTGGATCGCCTGCACACCTGAGCTGTCACCTTGAGCCGCACCCTCGGATTCACCCTTCTCTTCGCCGTCGTCTGCACCATCATCGCGGGACTGCACTACTACTTTTGGATCCGCCTGGTGCGCGACACGCAGATGTCGGGGCTGGCGCGCCAGCTCGCCACCGGCAGCGTGGTGGGGCTCGCGCTCCTGGTGGTAGCCACGGTCTCGGTCGGACGAATGGTTCCCCGCCTCGGCCGCGTGCTCGCCTGGCCCGGCTTCATCTGGATGGGCGCCATGTTCTTTCTGCTTGTCGCCCTACTCGGCGCGGACATCGTGCGGCTGCTGGCCTCGCTGGCCAGTCGGTGGTTCGCAGCCGCCAATGCCTTCGACGGCTCTCGCCGCGTCTTCGCCGCACGCGTGCTGGCCAGCGCCGCCCTCGCCAGCGTGGGTGGAGTGACAGCAGCTGCCATCCGCGCCACGCGCGGACATATCGCGGTCAAGCGGATCGAGGTTGTCCTGCAGCGCTTGCCCGTTAGCCTGGACGGAACGCGTATCGTCCAAATGTGTGACATGCACGTGGGTGGCCTGCTCGGACGCGAATTCGTCGAGCGCGTCGTTCACACCGCCAACGGCCTGGCACCCGACATCATCGCCGTCGTCGGAGATCTGGTGGATGGCACGGTCGAGCAGTTGCGACCCGCGCTGGCTTCGCTGGCCAACCTGCGCGCCCGCCACGGGGTCTTCTTCGTGACTGGAAACCACGAGTACTACTCGCGCTCCGGCGCCCGCGCGTGGATGGACGAGCTTGATGGCATGGGACTGCGGGTGCTGCGCAACCAGCGCGTCGCCATCGGGAACGGGCCCGAGGGATTCGACCTGGCAGGCGTTCCCGACCGCAGCGCCGCGCGCTTTCCCGAGGACGGCCCCGCCGAGGACATCGCAGGCGCCCTGGCTGGACGCGATCCCTCTCGCGCGGTGGTGCTGCTGGCCCATCAACCTGTCTCCATCCACAAAGCCGCCAGTCTGGGCGTAGATTTGCAGCTTTCCGGGCACACCCACGGCGGGCAGATTTGGCCGTGGGGCGCTCTCGTGCGCTTGCAGCAGCCGTTCATTCGCGGACTGCATCGCATCGGGGAATCCCAGCTCTACGTGAGCTGCGGAACCGGCTTCTGGGGCCCGCCCATGCGCCTGGGTGCCCCGGCTGAAATCACCGAGATCGTCCTGCGTTCCGGGAAAACAGGCGCGGGCTAGAAATACAGCCAGTGTCCGAAGCGATCCTTCTTGGTCCTGAGGTAGCGCTCGTTGTCCTTGTGGCTGGAGATCTGAAGCGGCACGCGCTCGACGACGCGAATCCCCAGCATCGCCATCTTCTCCACCTTCTCGGGATTGTTGGTGAGCAGGCGCAGACTCTTCACGCCGATCTTCTTCAGCATCTCGGCGGGCACAATGTAGTCTCGCTCGTCGGGCAGAAAGCCGAGCGATGTGTTGGCTTCGAGGGTATCGAGCCCCCTATCCTGCAAAACATAGGCGCGCAGTTTGTTGGTCAGCCCGATGCCGCGGCCCTCGGCCTGTTGATAGAGGATAAGTCCGCGGCCTTCGCGCTCGATGGCCGCCAAAGCCGCGTGGAGTTGGTCGCCGCAATCGCAGCGACGGCTGCCAAAGGCATCGCCGGTCAGACACGCCGAGTGAATGCGGCAGAGTAGGTTCTCGCCGTCGCCGATTTCGCCCTTGAGCACGATGGTGTGATCTTTTCCATCCTTGTTGTTCACGAACCCGAGGATGCGAAAATTGCCATAGTCGGTCGGGAAATCCGCCGAGGCCACCAATTTCACGCACAACTTCTCGGAACACCCGTCGCAATCCATGTTCGGCGCGCAGTTCTTGAGCGACTGGATGTCGCGCTGGATGATGGATTCGATTCGTTCGAGCTCGTTCATGAGTGGATACCTGATCGGCTATTCTTCACCCGCGGCCACGCCCACGCAAGGCAACTTCGGCAACTTCGGGTCGTCCCCTCTATTCTGCTCGCCCGTGGAAGCCGGGCGCGAAAAGACGGGCGAGGCGAGCGGGATTGCGCACACCTTGATTCGCCATCCAACCGTTGGAGCGGGCGCGCAACTCCTCTCCTCGCCGGCCTCCGGTGAGCTCGCCCAGCCACCTCCGTCCGGACTCGGCCAGCAGGATCGCTCCCGCCGCCTCGGCGGTGGCGACCGCGCGATCGAGAGCGAAGAGTCCATCGCTGCGGTCGGCACCCGGAGAAAGCCAGCGCACCCCAGCGTCGATGGCCGCGCCCATGGCCACGCCGGTTTGGTGTTCGGCCTTGCGCAGACGACGCGCGCACTTGCGGGCCGCCTGCAGCAGGGGCTTTCGCTCGCCCGCGCCGACTTTCTCGGCCAGTGCCAGCGCAGCTCGGCCTGAGATCCAGGCATGCTCGATGCGAACGCCGCTGATATGGAACAGCGCCGAGTGCTGGAGTCGGCGCTGCTCGTCGCGGATGGCCTGCCACGCCACCTCGGGCTTCTCGCCGTACAAGGCCTGCTCGCAGCGCGCGTAGAGGTGAAAGAAGTGCTGGAGGTGGTACATGTCCTTCGGCCACCCATCCAGAATCCCATCGATCTCCTTGCTCGCGCGCTCGGCATCGTCCCGAACCAGCCACACCACGGTTTGATAGGTGCGTAGGTTCGCCCCGAGGAAGCGGTCTCCCGTGCGATCGGCATCGGCGGTGTAGCGATCGAAGCGTTCGCACAGCTCGCGAATCCGCCCCGCCAGTCGGAAGGAAAAGCAGGCGAACGAACGCGCCGTCGCGAGCTCCCAACTCACGCCACGGCAATGACTCAGGAAGTACTGCTCGACGGCCATCAAATCGTTGGCCGCGGCGTCGAACTCTCCGGCGAAATAGCGCACCACCGCCTTGCACAACCTGGCCATGCCAATCGTCGCCGGATCGGACGAACGCCGAGCCAGCACCTCGGCCTCGGATGCCAGGCGCATGGCCCAACCAAATCGCGACCCGCCGAGCGCGGCCAGCTGAGCCGCCAACGCCGACAGGCCCTGTGCCACGCGCCGAATGTCTCCCGACTTGCGCGCGAGCATGAGGAAGCGCAGCAAGAAATCGTCGGCCCTGAGCGTGTCCACCGCGCCGAGGCCGATATTGGCCGCCCAGAGCACGTCGAGGAGATGTTTGTCCGTGGCCGACAGGCTCGATGCCGGCCGTTCGACGAAGCTGACACCGCGCAGCCGTAGCCGCAGCACCCGCCAGCCCACGGATAGAGCCGCGCGACGCGGGCTGGGTGCCAGGCGAAGTCCCGCTTCCTTGAGAACGCCACCCAGCACATCGAGTCCACGCGCGATTTCTCCCCCGCGCAGCAGTTGTTCGGCGGCAAGGTGGCGGAGGCGGGAGGCGTGCGCGGGATCGCTGAGGGCGGCCGCGCTTTGGTAGGCTTCGGCGGCCAGCACCGCGCATCCGTTGCTGGCCTGGCATTCGCCGAGGGCACGCAGCAGATCGGCACGCGCGGCACTGTCGGTCTCGAGCTCGGCGGCGGTTTGGTAGAGCTGCGCGGCCCGGTCGAATGCCAATTTCGTTCGCGCCTCGGCGGCGGCTTCGCAGGCATAGCGCTTGGCCCGTTCGTGATCGTCTGCAGACAGCCAGTATCGGGCCAGCATGTCGGTGCGCTCGTGGTCCCATTGCTCGACTGCCTGGGCCAGTCGCACGTGCAACTGGCGCGAGGTTGCCTCGTCCAGGCTATCCGCCACGGCTTCGCGGATACGGTCGTGGTAGGGCTCGACCACGTCCGAACCCTGGCGCCCCCGGCGCCGAACCAGGCTCTCCTCCACCAGCACGGAAATCCCGCGCTCCCATTCCTCGGACCCAAGAACGAGCCCCGCGGCCGTGGCCAGGGCCCGCTGGGGCAAGGGATCGCCTGCCAGCGCGATGACCTGCAACAGGCGCTGGCTCTCCGCAGGCAAGCTGCTGACACGGTCGAGAATCATGCCGTCGAGTCGAAAGGTGTTGCCGTCGAGAGTCGATTCGGCGCCCTGCCCGGGCGAGGTCAGGGTGCGTAGGTGGTGAACCAATTCGACGACGAAGAATGGGTTACCCCCAGCTTCTTGAACCGCCGCGTCCGCGATACGGCGCTCTACCGCGGGTGCAATCTTCTCTTCATCGAGGAGGTTGCCCACCAAGGCACGCGTGTTTTCCGGCGACAGCGGGTCCAGCTTGATGGTTTCCACGCCCGGTTGTTCGACGAATTCGCATAGCAGCGGATCCATCACGACGCCGTCGGCGGACCGACGCAAACTCGCGATGAGCAGCATGGCCGGCGCGCCAGGCTGCTGGCTAAGCGCGCGCAGGAGAGAGAAACTGTCGCGATCGGCCCATTGGAGGTCGTCGATGAAGATGACCAAGGGCTGCGTACGCGCCATGCGCTTGAGCAGCTCGCAAAAGGCGACGAAGGCCTGGTTGCGCAGTTCCCTGGCGTCGCGCAATGCGGGCAGGAAGTAACGCTTGTGTTCGGTAAGCTTGAGCTGGCGCAGAACCGGGAAGATCTCGCTCAGGTACAAAATGCCGTCGGGCAGAACATAGGCTTGGTCGTCCGCGCTCAGGTTGGCCAGGCGGTAGCTCAAGCCATCCACCACATGGTCGAGTGCCTTGAAGGCCAAGGTCTCGCGCTCGTGACATCGGCCGCGCAACACGAGCGGCGCCGAGGCGCCCGCGCCTCCGTTCAGTAAATCATCGAGAAAAGACTCGACGAGGCAGGTCTTTCCGATCCCGGAGCTCCCTTCGACCACCACCACCGCCAGCTCTCCCTTGCGCATCTTGGAGTAGGCACGATAAAGGGCGGTCAGTTCCTGCTCGCGGCCCAGAACTTTTTGGGCGGGCACGGCCACCGGTGTGTGCCGGCGCAGCCGCGGCCTGGCGCTGCTGTCCTGGAAGGCGCCAAGACGAACCAGAATCTCCTCGCCCGAGGGGCGCTGCAGCGGATCGCGATGAATCAGGCGCATGCACAGCTCGCTGAGCAGCTCGTCGGCCTGGGGATTGATCTGCACCGGCGGGGGCGGATCCTCGGTCTGCTTCCTCAGCAAGACATCGAACAGAGCACCTTCAAAAGGACAATGCCCCGTGAGCACCTCGTAGATCATGATGCCGACCGCGTACCAGTCGGCCGCGGGCATGCTTGGTTTTTCCAGCGCCTGCTCGGGCGCCATGTAGGCCGGCGTCCCCGACAGACCGTCCGACGAGATCGAGCCGCTGCCCGTCTGTTTGGCCAGCCCGAAATCTAGGATCACCACCCGGCCCTGTTCGGTCACAAGCACGTTCGATGGTTTGAGGTCGCGGTGAATACAACCCGCCTCGTGCATGGCATGAACCCCCACGCACAGTTGTTGCACCGACTGGAGAATGCGATCGGAGGTTGCCTGCGCACTGTCCCGAACGTCCGCCGACGCTTCGCAAGGTTGCACGTTCGACGCGGCTTGCGGACCGAGAACGAAACGATCGAAGGGCACGCCCACCACGTATTCCATGGTGAAGAACCACAGTGGCCCTTCCGAGATGAGCTCGTAGAGGGTCACCAGGTTCGTGTGCTTGACGTCGGCCAGCGTGCGGAACTCGCGCTTGAAACGATAGAGATCCGTGCCACTCGACAACTTGAGCGTCTTGAGCGCGACCTCCGTCCCAAGTTGTTCGTCGTAAACCAGGTGAACGCTGCCCATTCCGCCCGTGCCCAGAAGGCGAATGGGCCTGAATCTCGAGGTTCCGGAAAAAAACATGGAGGTGCGACAGCGACGCGAAGGGCTAGCTCGGATGCCACGGTACCACGGAACCGGGACTCGCGAACTGCCGACGCCTCGCCTGACGCCTCGCCCGTACAACCCGAGGCCCCATGCCGTTACGACGATGCAGGCCTGGCAACGACATCCTGCCACTTCGTAGGAGAGACCCGCACAACCCATGCCGCAGAAGCATCACCATGCCGCGGAAGCGCCATAGTAACGCCGCCAATTGTCACAACGAATTGCTGGCGTAAGAAGACATTGTCATTGACCGCGTCAATGACAATCGCGCAACAAGGTTAGTTAGAACTTGCAACAATTGAAAATTGCATAATCATTATTCTGCTTCACCTATTCAACGCCGAGCGATTGCAGTATCATCGCTCGGCTCGAACCCATATCACGAACTCTAGCGGGGCCCTCGGGTGAAGAGATCCATGGCAATTGAATCATCTTGTGCATGTAAGTGTCATCAGCGACGAGGCACGCGTGTACGTGCTCCACTGGCGACTCCTGCAAAGCCTGGGGCGGTCGGACCATGACGCCTTCCGAGGACCTGGAATCGACTGCGGAACGCGCCCGCATCGTGGATGCGGAATTCGACATCCACGCGGTTCTCGATGCCCGCAGCCTGTTGAGCCACTTTCAGCCGATCATTTCCATCCGCGAAAAAAAGGTTATCGGTCTCGAAGCGCTTGTGCGTGCTACCAATCCGAAAAGCGGCAAGCCTATTTCGCCCAACTTTCTCTTCGACGCCGCGAGCAGACACAAGCAATCGCTGCAGCTAGACCGTTTGTGTCGCGAAAACGCAATCTCGGGTTTCGCAACACTGGCCAGCTTAGATCCCGACCTGATTCTGTTCATCAATGTGGACGTGTCCAGCTTGGGCCGCTCGGCCGCCGAATCCAACGCCCTCATCAAACTCACTGAGGAATACGGCATTCCTTCCGAGCGCGTGGCCATCGAGATCATCGAGTCCAAGATCCGCGACGCTTCCGCGCTGCAGCGCTTTGTCGCCAACCATCGCAGGCGCGGCTTTCTCATTGCCCTCGACGACATGGGCGCAGGCCACTCCAATCTAGAACGCATCCCCAGCATCAAGCCGGACATCATCAAGCTGGACCGTTCCCTGATCCAAAATATCGACCGCGAGTATCACAAACAGGAGCTGTTCGACTTCTTCATCAAACTGGCGCACAGAATTGGCGTTTTCGTCATCGTCGAGGGCATCGAAACCGAGGCCGAAGCCCTCTCGTGTTTGGAGCGTGGCGCCGATCTCATGCAAGGCTACTACTTCGCCTATCCGCAACCGCCGGCGAAGACCTGCCTGGAGAGCGGCCTCGACTATGCCAGCCGACTGCGCTCGGTCCTGACCAAGCACATGGTGCAGAGATTCACCCAGCGGAAATTGATGTACAAGAGCTACAACGACATCGCCAGCCGCATCACCGCCGTGGTGGAGATGAGCGATCCCGCCGAGTACGAGACCATGCTCGAACACGCGCTCAAGCGTTTCCCTTCCGCCGAATGCGCCTACGTCATCCACGAGTCGGGCCGCCAGATCACGCGAACCGTGTTCAGTCCCTCGTGCAACCAACGCAAGCGAACGGCCCTATTCGGGCCAGCGCCCGCCGGGGGCAACCAAAGCGCCAAGGACTATTTCATGTACCTCGGCAAGAACCAGCGCCACTACGTGACCCGGCCCTATGTTTCGGTCGCCACGGGCAACGTCTGCGTGACCATCTCGAATCGGGTGAGCCTTTCTACGGGAGAGTCCTACGTGGTTTGCGTGGACATCCACCTCGGCGACGAAGTTCCTTCGTAGAATCCATCGACGGCTTCGCGACGGCGCAGCCGTGTGGCAGCTACGATTTTGTTCGCGCGTGTTAGAATCGCGTCTTGATGTCCCAAGGCGTCCTTTCCGAGTCAGCCGGTTCGGGAAACCTCGCAACCGCCGAGACTTCTGCAACCGGCGATGCCCGCCAGGCACGCCGAATTCTCCCCGACGAGCCCCAGCGTGCAGGGACCATGCGTCCTGTCCGGCTCGAATGGGCCGCTCTGACCGCGATCTACGCTCTGCTCAGGACCAACATCGTCGCCATTCCCCTTGAGCGGGATGAAGGCCTATTCGGATACATCGGACAGATCATTGTGGATGGCGGTCTCCCCTACCGCGACGCCGTCGATCACAAGCCCCCTGTCGTCCATTATATTTATGCTCTTGCCGCCTGGCTTCTTCCTTCGACGGCAACCGCGATCCACACTTTCGCCCACGTTTACACCTTCGGCACCCTTCTCGCGTGCTACTGCTTGGCCAAAGCCCTCACCGGCTCCCCATCGGCAGGCTGGTGGACGGCTCTCTCGTTCGCGGTCGTCAGCTCACTTCCCTCTCTCCATGGATTCGCGGCCTCGACGGAGATGTTTCTCCTTCTCCCCGCGACACTCGGACTGTGGTGCGCTGTCCTCGCCGCGCGGAATCGTCATGTCCGCTTGCTCGCGCTGAGTGGAGCGATGGGTTCCTTGGCCTTCCTCACCAAACAGACAGGGGGCTTGCTGGCGCTCTTCACCGCGATCTACGTGGTTGTCTCCGCTTACCACCGTTCCTGGCCGTTTCGGCGCAAACTGTCCGCGATGGTTACCTGGGGTCTCTTGTGGATGCTTGGCTTCCTTGCGCCCATCGCGTTCGTCGCCGCCTACTTCGGTGTCCGAGGAGGGCTCTCCGACCTCATCCATTGGGTGGTGACGTACAACCTTGAATACACGACACAGAGTGAAGGCGCTGCCATTGCTAGGCTCACGCCTTTGCTCAAGGCCACAGCCTTCGAGGCGCTTCCGTTGACCCTTGCGGCCATCGGAGCGGCGATCTTTCTGCTGGCGAGGCGCCTCCCTGTGGGGCTCTTCGTTGTCGGGTTCCTGGGTTTCTCCTTGCTGGCGATCGTTCCAGGCGCAGCCTACCCACACTACCTGGCCCAGCTCGCTCCGGCGATGGCCCTCGCAAGCGGCATCGGCCTTTCGCGCCTGTGTGCCGGGTTTCCTTGGCGCGCTTGGCGCCGCGACCTGAAGATCGGTGCGTGCGCCCTGATCGTACTTTCTCCCGTCGCGACCCATTCGAAGTACTACCTGACGGGTACGGCGGACGAGCTTAGCCGCGATCTCTATGGCGGCAACCCGTTCCCCGAGGCCAAGCGGGTCGCCGACTTCGTCGCGGCCCGCACGACAAAGGACGAACACGTCTTCGTTCTGGGATCGGAGGCGGAGATTCTCTTCCAGGCACGCCGCCGTAGTCCGACGCGGTTTCCGCTCAAGTACCCCTTGACCGCGACGTGGTCCAAGCGCAGCCACGAGTACCAAAAGACCGTCATGGCCACCATCGCCACCGCACCGCCGCGCTACATCATCGTCGTCCCCTGTGTCGCCTCGCACCAGCGGGACACGACGGCGGGCTACCCGCTCGGCGACTTTGTCGCAGAGCTCACCAAGTCCCACTACCGGCTCGAGGCCATCCAACCCGTCACCGACCCCATGTCCGATCTGATACACGGTGACGCCTTGACGAAGACCTCGGTTCCCGGGGACATCGCCAAAGACTCGCTCTTCATCTACCGACGCCTGTAAGAGGGCGTCTGAAAAGGCTCAGAGCATGTCCGGATTGGCCGCGTGATGTGTCAAGCAAATGATCGTGGGGGTAAAGGCGACAGGAAAGGCATGGGGCAAAAGCAACGACCGGAGAATTGCAACCTCACCCCCAGCCCCTCTCCGGAACGGCTCGGGATTAGTCACATTTCCCTTACGTTCTTTAGGACCTCCCACGCCTCGAC